>Ga0207416_1004031_pt1 | contig 13228 bp, 22 predicted proteins | sample PaiPotPPM11metaG_FD_184107 | JGI IMG/M metagenome (GOLD analysis project Ga0207416, IMG submission 184107) | Iron sulfur acid spring bacterial and archeal communities from Banff, Canada, to study Microbial Dark Matter (Phase II) - Paint Pots PPM... ...
AGCTCTATCCTATCATATGTGACAGATAATGTCAATGACCAGCAAGGACGGACCGCCTGCGGGCGGATGGCGTTTCCTCCGCATGGCCTGAAGGCACAGCGGCTTCCACGCCATACTCAGGTGATCCACAACCGTCTGATAGGAGCGTGACCACCATGCCCACAGACACCCCCCACCGAGACGCTGGCAACGACCTATGTTGACGGCATCGTCATCGGCCATTGGGCCAGCATTGACAAACTGCCGGAATTGCTGCGGCAGACACAGCGCCAGCACGGCTCCGCCTGATTGTCAACGGCCCGCGCGAGGTTCAGTCTCGCGCGGGCACTACAACCTCGAAGGAAGGTTGCACTCATGAACGTAGCACAGCCGGTCGTACCGGCGCTGCCTGCCCCTTATCAGCCCGCGCCGGATCTGGCGATCCTGCATCCGGAGCCATTCACGCCAGGTGGGGATTATCTGTTCTATCTCCCGCCCGATGGCAGTGCCGCGCATCATGCCGCGCGACGTCTGGTGGCGGCGGGCATCTTTGTTCCTGATGGTGTCTGCTGGTATCGCTATCAGGCACCAGTGGAGGCGCACTCGTGATGCTGACGATTCACGGCAAACCTGTTGAGGTATCGGAAGCGAATAGGATACTCATACAGGACTATATTCGACTCAGCAGTGAAGGCGCGACGGTCATTCTGACGCGCACCAATGAACATGGGCGCGTGCTGAACCGCTTGGGCTATTGCATTCCACTGGAAGAAATCCCCGCCGTCATCGTCTCACTGCAAGGCATCTATGACAAACTGCCAGCCGCCATTGCCGCTGAAGAGGCTGCCGATAGATCCGCGCCCCGGCAAGCGCGGATCACCGATGAAGAGGCGCAATCATGAACATAGCACAGCCGTTCCGCCGCGTCCGGCGCTTGCGTCCGGCGGGGCATAGCGCGTGGGTGGAGGCGATGCACCAGCCGGTGCTGGTGGCCGTGTCCCTGGTGGCGTCATCCATCACGCTCTATGCGCTCGCACGTCAGTTCGTCGCCTCAACACTCACGGCCATCGGACAGGGTAACGTTGTCCAGATCGTCCCGCTGGCGCTGGTCATCGCCTATGTCGTTGCCGGCTCGTTTGCCATCGAGATCACCTTGCTCACCGCCGCCAGCCGCTTGCGCATGCACGCGCTGCGTCATGAGTGGGGCTGGGCAGCGCTCAATGCGTCAGTACTGACGTTATGTGTTGGCGTGGAAGGGCTGATGGGCGTCTATGTCCTCTCCCTGATTGACGCGGCGGAGTTGCCCCCTGGCGTGGCCGCCGCGCTGGCGCAACTGCCGGTCGTGCTGTTCTTTACCCGCGCCTTTACTCCGCTCATTTGCGTCGTCTACCTGGTGGCGTTCGTGATGCCGCTGATCTTGCAGCCGCAGGATGTGCGCCGTGAGGTGGCCGCCGTAACCGGATCGGCGATGGTGGCGATTGTGCAGCGGATCACCTGGCTCACGGCGGATCTGTCCGTGCAGCAATGTCTCAACTTGTTCGCTCCGCTCGCATCAATTTTCAGTATTTCCGCTGGTCATGACACCGCCAAAGAGGATGCCGAGATGGAAACAGCCATGCGTGCCCTGCATGACCAGCTGCGCCTGTCTGACGTGGATGACGCGACCGCCGCCAGCCGCCGCGCGGATGCGCAGATGGCCCCGCTCATCGCCGCCGCCGGTCCCTCCGAGGCGTGGCGCGTGGCACCCGCGATGCCTGATCCCGAGCCGGTGCCTGCCCTGACGATGACCTCCACCGCATCACCGCAGAGCACCGTGCGGCGCTTTCCCGCGCCCGGCAGCGCGTCGTATGCCAGCACGATCTATTCCCAGGCGCGGCTGATGCTCGCGCGTGGCATCCCGCTCACCTTGCACGCGCTCGCCAGTTTCACCAATCAGCGTGTGGAAGATGTGGAGGCGGCGATCACCCAGCTCCGTGAGCAGCGGGTGAGCCGCCTGCCCACTGGCGCGGAGCCAGCGCCGGACCCGATTCTGAGCGTTATCTAGCGGACGGAGTTGTCACAAAACACCAAACTTGTCACGTGACAAGTCGTCGTTTTCATGACAAGTCGAAGGAGGGGAATGTATGCTGATGATCACGGCCATCAATTTGAAAGGTGGCGTCGGCAAGACCGTCATCACCAAGAATGCCGCCTATGCGCTGGCATGCGCCGGACGCCGTGTGCTGGTCATCGATGCCGACTCGGATTGCTGCCTGACGGATGCCCTGCTGGGTGAGCAGGTGCCGCGCGCGAATCTCTCTGATGTTCTGACGGCACCGGACGCGGGCGCCGATAGAGCCATCGTTCATTATACCGGCACGCCGCAGCATCCGCTCCACATGGCGGGCTGTCTGGACGTGTTGCCCGGCTCGCCGGACATCGCGCGGGCCGCGCCCACGTTTCTCGCGACGCGCCCCCGCCAGCCGGTGCAGCAGTTTCATGAGGCGCTGCCCTACGCGCTGGCGCATACCTCGCAGTCATATGATGCGGTGCTTATTGATCCGGGCCCGAACTGGGACGCCATGACGGATGCGATTCTGTCCATCGTGGACGGCATCATCATCCCGGTCGTGCCTGAAGCGATGGCAATCCGGTCGCTGAAGCGTCTCTTGACTCGCATCACTGCCGTCAGCGCTGGACGGCCCGCGCGCGATCACTTCCTCTTAGGCGTCGTGCTCTCGAAGATCATGAGCGCGCCACAGCAGGAGCTTGCCCGGACGTTGCGCGGCTCACTTACGCGCGCGGGCATCCCGGTGTTTCAGACGGTGATCCCATTTACGGATCAGGTGTGGCAGGCGGATGGCGAGCAGGTGCCCGTCGCGGCCTATGCGCCGGATAACGCCGCCGCGCTGGCGTTCAACGCCCTGGCCGGCGAGATCCGTGAGGTGGCGCATGTCTGACCAGTGGGAGCGGCTCACGGATTTCACCGGGCTGGCGCCCATCACCCCGCCGGGCGCGCCCGTCCCCGCCGCGCACGACCTCACGCACGACCTGGCAAGCGCGCCCGTGCCGCACGTCAACGGCATGCCCGCCGGGCAGCCGGTCGCGACGATCCTAGACGTGCGCATGCGGCAACTCATGCTCGCGCCCGCCGCCGACCGGCTCTACTCGCACTATCAGCCCGCTGACAACGATCCGCAGCTCGCGGCGTATGCTGACGCGGTGGCGGCGATGGGTGATCTCGTGCCGCCGCTCTTGGTGCTGCCTGCTCAGCAGAATATCACCATCGGCGCTGAAACACTGCCCATGTTCCTGGTCTACCATGATCCCGTCCTCTTCGCCGCGCTGGGCTTCCTGGGACGGGCGCGGGCGCGTGTCCAGATCCCGCCGGTGCCGCATCCGGGCGCGATCCTGCTCATGGCGCTCAGCCAGCAGCAGCACCTGCGCAAGCCGACGCTGCTGGAAAAGTGCGACACGGTGCGGCGCCTGGCGGAAGATTACCGCTACAGCGCCGAAGAGATCGGGCGGCATCTCGCCGCGCGCGACGCGGAATCGGGCGAGCCGCCGTCACCCGCGTATATCAGCCGGCTCGTGAGCGTCGCGCACCTGCCGGAATCCGTGCGCGACGGCATGCAGCGCGGCATCATCCTGCTCAGCCACGCGCGGCTCATCGCGGATCGCTTCGGCCATGATGAGCGGCTGGCGGATCAACTCGGACGCTGGCTCATGTCCGGCCCGCGCAAGACCGTCGCGACGCTACAAAAGACGATCAATGAGCTGGCGCCCCCATCCGGGCATCCGCTGGCGCATCTAGTGGAACAGGATCAGGGCGTCGCGCTGATCCGCGAGGGGGTGATCCGGCTCATGGCCGCGCCTGATCCACTGGCCCGCCTGCCGGGCTATAGCAACGTCATCGCCGCCCGATCAGCGGCGATCCGTCAGGATGCGCGCGGGCATCAGGTGGTCATCATCCCGCACGCCGATCCGGAGCGCGTGGCGGTCGCGGCGGAATCCGTGCGCGCCCTGGCGCTGGAACTGGCGGCACATGATCGCCCGCTCACGGTGCGCGCTCTCGAAACAACCTTGCTGGGCTATCTCGAAGCGGTGCGCGGCGCCCTGGCGACTGCTGGGCTGCTCTCCGAGAGTGGTGCCGTCGCGCCCGTCGTCAACGCCGTGGAAGTGGCACGTTGAAACTCATCATTCTATCGTGGAGTTGCACTGAAGGGAGCGAATGCCATGAACACCTATACCCTGACGGCGTGCGCGAAGCCGGGCTGTCCGCGCGGATGCCGTATCACGCGGGACGAGTGCCCGATCTGCCACGAACCCTATTGCGACGCGCATCGCGAGCATCCGCACGACGATCCGGGCGCGACCACGACGGCGGCACCCGCGCCCGCACAGACTGAGCGTGAGTTAGCGGGCGTCTGAATCGCGCCCGCGCGCACCAAGGAGAGCATCATGAACACGAACCCGAATAGCAGCCAGATCCGTCCCAATCCTGGCGCGGCACTGGATCTGAGCACGCACCTGGACGCCACGATCACCGCGCTGGGCGTCGCCATGCGCAAACTGGAGGATGCGCTCAACACACCGTCGGGGGGCGTCCTGCTCATTCTGGCGGCGAAATCCACGCTGTCGACCGCGCATGGCGAGGCGCAACAAGCGGCGCAACGCCTGGGCAAACTCATCACGCTCTGTCATGCCGTGCACGAGTTGGAGATGCTGAGCGCCGTGCCGTCATCCTCACACCTGTTCAACGATCAACCGGATGACCAGCCCGATCCCTACGCCGATCCGCACCAGACGGCGCCTTTGCCCGCCGTGCCGGATGCCCCGACCGTCAGCATGCACGCCGTGGGCACACCGGCTGAAGGCACGCCGGTCATCGAAGGTCCAACGCCGCCCGATCCGCTGGAACCCGCCGCCTGATGCTGGCCCCGCTGCTGGGGGCTATTGATTGTTCCTGTCGTGCGTCCTGTCTGTTCCCCGCCCGTGTTTCCCCTCACAGGCGGCGCGACGGGCACCCCGCTGATCGTCTCTGCCGGAGTGCGTGTAATCCGCACTCCGGCCATGACCCGCACAGCCACAGGAGAGCGAGACACCACATGTCACAGCCACCACGCGCCGTTACTCCCACCCTGCCCGCGTTGCCGCCCGCCCGCGCGCCGTCCCCCTGGACGGACGCCGTGATCGCCGATGCCGCGCTGCTCTCGCACGGCGTATTCAGCCCTGGCGGCTATGGTTGGTACCAGGCCGTGACGCCAGAGGAGTACGCCGCTGGGCACCGGCTCATTGCCGCTGGCCTGGCGCATCAGCAGGGTGACCGCGTGGACTGGTTCGCCATCGGCTGGCGCACGCGCGCCTGAGCGCGATACACTGATGCGGAGCGGGTTTGTTGGGAATCTTTGCACGAGATAACGGAGCCTTTCGCACGAGAGGAATTTCAATTGAGCAGCATTGGTTCACGCCGGGTGCGTCTCACCCATGTGGCGGCAGATGGCACGATCACGGACCTGAGCGACTGGCCAGCGAAACACCTGGAGCGAAATGCCGTGATCGTTTCATCCGCGTTCACGACTGATTGCGGATGGGAACTGTTGCCGATGGAATACGGATCAGGTCTGGCAGGCGGCAGGTGGCGTGAAGATCTGATGGAGCGTTTCACCACGCGCACGGATCTGGAAGTGGCGCATGCGGCGCTGGTGGAACGCCTGAGCGCGCGTGGCCATGCGGGTCTGCCGCTCTTGCCACCACCGGGCGCGGTACTGGATGAAAGCGAGCCGTAGACGCTATGGCCCATCCCTGGCCCCCAAGCACGCGGGTCCGCTGCACGCATTGCGCGATGCTCACGCCAGCGATTGATTTGATCCGTGTCACCGCGCCCTATCTGGGCAACGGCGCGGGCATCCCGCTGTATGAGGGGTGCGGCAGCTGCTATCATGCGCGCTATGGCGCCGCGAGCGTGCCGCGGGATCTCACGGTCGCGCTGGGTCTTGCCCCGTCCTGGGAGCTGGTGCGCCGTGCCTATGCGGCGCTGACGACGCCACACACGCTGGCGGAGCATGAGGCGGTGTGCGCGGATCTCGAAGCGGCCCTGAAAGGATCGTGATGAGTCTCTTTGCGCATGGGGAACCTATTGTTGAGGCGGATGCGCCAGCGCGGCGCTTCCCGCCGCCACCAGGACAGACAGAGGAGATCAGATCATGAGCAGCATGCACACGATGAACCAGCATGGCGACACCGTGACACAGTGGGATGCCACCGACACGAGCCGCGCGGGACGGGCCGCCGTGTGTGAGGCTGAGCGCATTTTCGCGGCAGCCCGCGCATCCGGCATGAGCGCCTTCCGCGTCACCGGCCCTGGTGAGACGGCGCGATTGGATACCTTTGATCCTACCGCGCCACGGATCGTGCTGGTGCCGCGTCTGATCGGCGGCTGAACATCAGAGGAGGAACCCGCATGCGTCACCGCTGGCACGGCTGGATATTGATAGGTCTGCTGGTCTGCCAGGATGCGCTGCTGACCGCATCCTGGCTAGACAATGCGCACAGCATAACCGGCTGGACGCTGATCCTGATAATCGCCAGCATCAACGGATTCGTGCTGCTGGTCAGTGGCCTGATTCTTGCCAGATACGGACTCTTCCCCTGGCGGCGCGGGCCGTCCTGGCGGGCGCGGCGGCTGGCGCGTCAGGTGTTGACCGCCGCGCAATGGCGGGAATTTGAGCAGTATGCCCGCGTCACGGTGGCGAGCGGCCTGTACGCCGGACGGATCTATCGCGTTCCAGCGGGTCGCGGGCTGATCGGCGTCTATGAACAGGACCGGCATAGCATGGATCTGTGCGCGCAGGTGGTCAACGATGTGCCCGATCTGGATGTGCTGGTCGCGCGCGTGCTGGCCTTACAGGCGGATGAAGCGGCGATCCTGCAAACAGCAAAGACGTTTCCCGCGCGACTGATGTTGGAATATATAGTTAACCCCGCGCGACTGATACTGGTGCGAGAGAGAGGATTGCCACGCGGCAATTTTCACACAAGCGACGGAACGGAGTTCAGATCATGAGCAAGATCACCCGCGCGCTCCACTCGACGCGGCCAGTCAATCTGGCGGGTGCGCCCACCTTTACCCGATCACGTGAAGAGCAGGTGGTACTGGCGCTCACGGTGGGCACGTTTGAGCCAACCTTCTATGCCGACGTGCGCACCCTGACCACGCAAGCCCTTGATCTCTTTCGTGCCTTTGCGGTCAGTGATCCCACCTTCCTGGCACAAGCCATCCTGTATGCCCGTGAGCAGGGTTTGATGCGTACCGCGCCCATCACCGCGCTGGCGGTGCTCTCTACCGGTGGCGCGCCCGCCAAGGCGGCATTCCGTCAGATCTTCCCGCGTGTCATCAAGACGCCAGGCGATCTTCAAGACTTCCTGGCCTGTGTCCATCATAGTCCCATTCGGGGCATGGGCAAACTGGTGCAGAAAGCAATACAGACGTGGCTCCGTTCCATGTCGGAGTATCACGTCATCAAATATGGCTCCGATCATCAGGAGATGAGCTTGCGGGACATCTATCGCCTGGCAAAGCCCCGTCCCACGACGCCGCTTGAGAACGCGCTGGCGGCATATTGCACCAAGGGTCTGGTAGACGCCACGCTGCTGCCACAGATTGCGGGCTATGAAGCCTTCAAGGTTGCGGCCAAGGCGAGCGTCAATCCGGATCAGACCGCAGAACAACGCGCGCGCTCAACTGTTGAGGCGCTCGCGTTGGTGGATGCGCACCGTCTCCCGTGGGAAGTGGTCACCACTCACTTCGCTGGCAATACGGATGCCTGGCACGTCATGATGTGGCAGATGCCCTATTTTGCCCTCCTGCGCAACCTCAGCAATCTGTTGAAATACGATGTGTTCACTGCCTATCCTGACGATCTGAGTTACGCGGTCAAGATCTTGACCGATCTTGACCGCGTGGCACTGAGCAAGATCCTGCCCTTCCAGTTCTATAGCGCGCGGAAGCGATTGGAGTCAGAGACCTCTGCCCACGCATACATCATCCAGGCTTTGGAGAATGCGATGGATCTCGCCTTTGTCAACATGCCGTATCTTCAGGGACATGTGCTGCTGGCCAATGATGTGAGCGAGTCCATGCAGTCCACTGCCAGTGAACGGGGCACCAGCACCTGTGCTGAGATTGCGGCGCTCTTTGCCGCCGGTGCCTTCAAGCGATCCAAGGACGCTACCATTGTGAGTTTTGCTACCTCCCTCACGGTGCGAGAGGTGACACGCGATCAACCACTTGCCGAGATTGTTCAGCAGATCTCTCGTGATGGTGGTGGTACTGACCTCTCACTCCCGATTCAGTACGCGACGCTCCATGATCCTCCGTTTGATACGGTGATTTGTTTCACCGATAACGAGTCATGGGTGGATTGCCTCAAGGGCATCAGCACCCACCAATGTCTGGCAACCTACCGGCAGACCCATCCAGACACCCGTTTCTTCTTTGCGCAACTTTTGCCCTATACAGATGCGGTTGTGCCGCCGAACGAACCCAACTGCTACTTTCTGTATGGATGGAGCGCGGCAACCCTGAACTTCATTGCCAGCATCTGTGCGGGACAAGCAACTCAGGTGGAGCACATCAAAACACTGGCACTCTCCTGAGTTGTGTGCTAGTATGAACGTGTCAGGCTGCTGGCAAAGATACTTCGTTTGCTGAAAGACTTTGCCGATTCCTTGTCTGACATACCAGCATACAGAACGTGTCCCGGCCCTGATTGTCCCCGCCGTTCCCGCCCTTGTGGAGCTGGTGGATGCCATTGGTGCTGACCCCCTCCGAGATCCGGCAGATGCGCGAGGCGCGCGATCTCTCACAACGACAGGTCGCGCGTGCTCTGTCCTGCTCTGGCTCGCTCTGGCGGCACATTGAATCTGGACGGCGGCGGCTGCGGCCTGAACTCTGCACGGCCTATCTCGCCTATCTGGAAACTTGTGACGCCGCTCGCCATGTTACGGATCAGCGCATCATCCGCTTGCGCGCGCACCTGCCATCCGCCAGTTGAAGTTGAATCCTTGACGCCATGCGGCTCATATGGTATACTCCCAAAGACCGTTAAAGACTTGTTCTCAACGGGCAGGGAGAGATCCGGAAAAAGCGCGTTCTAGTAGACGCTTTTTCCAGGCAGACTATCAACGTTCAACGCTCCGGGATTCGTCGTCCGGGGCGTTTCTCTTTGTGCCTGCGCTCCGAGGGACTAGGCCGCCAGCGTTTCGACGGCCTCTTGAACCGCCTGAGCGACGGCCTGCGGAATGTGCTAGACTGCGAGCAGACGGTCGCGCACGGCGCGTTGATTCCTGTGCGCGACCCGGCGGCGGGCACCTCGTTCTAGCTGGTGTCGCGCCGCTCCTCTGCCCCGCCTGACCAGCGGGGCAGATTTTGTACGCAGAGTGTACGCATTTTGTGACGCTTGCCCCCTTTCGCGTGCTCCTTCCGCGTTCTATCCTGATACTAGGCCAGTAGCTACGGGGCTTTCCTGTGTTCCTCCGGGTGTCCTCGCCGGAGTATCCTTTCACACGCACGCACCTGGCCTGTTTGGATGGATGGGGAGCATGGCGACAAACCGCCAGCCGCAGCGCAAGCACGCCTGGGATAGTGATGCCGTGACGGGCGAGCCGCTGCGGGAAGGCACGTTGCGCGTGGTGATGCGCGACTTCGACCCGACCCGCGCGTCTGGCCGCCGGATTCCGATCCCGTACCAGCTTCATCAGCCGGAGCCGGACGGACGTTTGGGCGGCTGCCGCTATCATCCGGCCTTCGCGCGCTACCTGCGCACCCTGCAAACGCGCGCGGCCCTGCTGCGCCAGCAGTGGTATCGCGATCCCGCCGTGCTCGCGCACCTCGCCAATGCCGCCGAAGCGGGCGACAAGGGGTTTACGCTGGAAGAATTGTCGCTCGCGCTGGCGTGGTTGCGCAGCGAACCGGTGGAGACCGATCATACGCCGTACTGGGTGGAGCGCGCGACCCGCCGCGTCACTCGCTATGCGGGCCTGCTGATTGCGCAGATCCGCTGATCCCGCCAGGTCCGTCATCCTGGAACGGGGGGCCGCATCGCCCTGCGACAGCCCCGAAACCTGACGCCACTGGCACGCTATGCCCGGAAAAGAGACGATGATGACTACCGCATTTAAGGCTGATCCGACCCCACGTGCCCTCATGCATGAGGGCACGGATTGTTCTTGCTGTTATCTGCTGACGGAAAACGAGGCACGCCGTCTGGCGGATCTTATTGATGAGACGCCGGGCTGGCAGGTCATGCGTCTTTATGAGTACCGCCGGACAGATACTTCCCGCCGTTGGGGGATCGACGCCTGGTTTACCGCCAATCTGCCAGGTGTCGTCAACAAGGTTTATCATGGCGATATTACCTCTCATGAGGCATGGGAATCCATGGCGGCGCGTGTGGCGGCGGCGGATCATATGAAAGCGCCCTATGCCCTTGAAGGTGCGATCCCATCAGGCGATAGCTGGACATGGGCGACCCCAGCGGATCAAGCGCGTCATCAACTGCTCATGGCGGCATCGAATCTGATCATGGCAGCCGGATATTCACAGCCAGACTACTAGAATTGCGCGTCACAGTGAATCGAGGATGGGTGCCTGATATGCACGATGTTCTCTCTCTGGCGCAACAGGCGCTCGCCGCCTATTATCGCGCCCATCTGGCCGATCCACCACACATCTGTCTGTCACCGGCACAATGGATCGCTCTGAACGCGCAGTGCCAGCCACCACTTCAGTGCGACTCTGTGACGCTGGTGGATTTTCTCACGCCACCACCGCACGTCAAGGCGATCATCTCGCCCGCGACCAGTCACCCTATCCCGCTCATGTGGTGCGGTGATGCGTCGCATGATCTCGTGTTGAGTTGATCGCTCATTCACCCCGGAAAAGGAGTCCCTCCCATGCCCTACGATCCTGATGAACTGACCACCGCCGACGAACTGACAGTGGAAGCCGCCGCCGCGCCGGAAGCTGAGGTGGACACGGAGCGCCTGGTGGAGGAATCCGGCGCCGAAGCGGAGAGCGATGCTAGCGCGGATAACGCCGAGGAGTGACCTCTGATGGCGATCTATCTGCAACGCAATGCCGCCGTCCACGCGATCCCGCTCGTCGCGCCCCTGCGCATCGATGCGGGCAAAGACCGGCTGGGCCGCCAGCAGTGGTGGTCAGGCCAGCCCGGCGACTACCTGGTCCAGATCGCGGGCCAGGTGAGCATCATGGCGAAAGGCGACTTTGAGCGCGCGTACATGCCACCGGAAGAAGTGGATCTGCCCGCGCCGCCGTCCTATCTCTATCCGCCGCTCGCTGGTCAGATGCCCATGCCACCAGCACCCTATGTTTACCCTATCCCGACGCCCGCGCGTCCGGATGCGCGCATTGATGGCACCACGCCGCTGCGCAGTGAATATCTCTGATTGGGAGCGCCGCCGTGTCCAGACAGATCCCCGCCTCTCCCAACGAGCATGCCATCATCCGCAACGCGGTCGTGCCCCTGGCGCGGCTGCATCCTCATCCTCGCAACTACAACCAGCATAGCGATGAGCAGATCCGGCGCATCACCAGTTCGCTCCATCGGTTCGGGCAGCCGCGCTCCATCGTCGTCTGGGAGCGCGATGATGATGATTGGTGGATTCTGGCCGGGCATGGCGTCGTGCTGGGTGCGCAATCAGCGAAATGGACGGAGATCCGCGCAGATATTCTGCCGCGCTCCTATCCTGAAAGCGATGCGCTCGCCTATCTCATCGCCGATAACGAGATCGCCCGCCTCTCGGAGCCGGATGAATCCGCGCTGGCGGCGTTGCTGCGAGAGCAAGCGGATGCGGGCTTTGATCTGGCGTCGCTGGGCAGCAGTGACGAGGATCTGGCCGTCCTGCTGGCGAAGCTCGGTGACGATCTGCTAACGGATCACATGCGCACAACCGAACTGGACGATCCCGCTGGAGGCACGTTGGAGTCTGGCTACTCGCTTCTGGTGACGTGTACGGATGAAGGCGAGCAACAGCGCGCGTATGATCTCGTGACGGGACAGGGGTTCACATGCCGCATACTTACCTTGTGAGAGAGATTACCGCGCCGCAATCGTTCAGGACCGCACAGGTCAGCGCGCTCTTTGACGTGCCGATCAGCGAGAAGGTGCGGCACGCATGGCAGGTGGATCTGCCGTTGGATGACGCGCCCTGGCAGATTGGCTTGATTGTCGGGCCGTCCGGCTGCGGCAAGAGCACCATCGCGCAGGAATTGTGGCCCGATGCCTATACGCGCGGCTATGTCTGGGATGATCGGAGTATTCTGGATAACTTCCCCGCTGGCATGGAAACACGCGCGATTGTCGCGGCATTGACGGCGGTGGGCTTTTCCAGCCCCCCTGATTGGGTGAAGCCGTATCGCGTGCTCAGTACCGGCCAGCAGATGCGGGCGGATCTGGCGCGCGCATTGTGCCAGGGTGGGCTGGTCGTCTTTGATGAGTTTACCAGTGTCGTGGATCGCACGGTCGCCCAGATTGGCAGCGCGGCGCTGGCAATGGCGATCCGCCGCCAGCCGGATCGGCACTTTATCGCCGTGACCTGCCATGAGGATGTACTCGCGTGGCTGGCGCCGGATTGGATGTATGAGCCGGCCACGAATAGTTTTCAGTGGAGGTGTCTTCAACGACCCCCCATTGCGCTTGATATCACGCGCTGTCATTCATCGGCTTGGCGCCTCTTTCAAGCGGCTCACTATCTGAGCGCGACGCTGAACCCCTCTGCTCTCTGCTACGTTGCCGAGTGGGCGGGCGTCCCGGTTGGCTTTACGGCTGTACTACCCGTCATTGGCTTCAAGAATGCCTATCGCGAGTCGCGCACCGTCATTCTGCCTGACTTTCAGGGCATCGGGATTGGTACACATCTGAGTGATACAATTGCGGCACACTACCATGCACAAGGCAAACGCTATCGCTCCACGACGAGCCACCCGGCGATGATCGCGCACCGTAACCATTCGACACACTGGTCACTGTGCTCTGTCGCGATCCACGGCAACCCGATGCACAGCCATCGGGTTGCCGTGGTGTCTACAAAGCGGAGTGTCGCCACGTTTGAATATATCGGGTCATGAACCGCATGGGCTAAAGCCCAACGGCTTGCGAGTAGTCCTTACGGCTCATGGATCCAGGGACCCCCGCGTCTGGCCGCATGACACCGGCCCGACGGCTGATCACAACCGCCGCGTTCACAT
>Ga0207416_1004032_pt1 | contig 13226 bp, 11 predicted proteins | sample PaiPotPPM11metaG_FD_184107 | JGI IMG/M metagenome (GOLD analysis project Ga0207416, IMG submission 184107) | Iron sulfur acid spring bacterial and archeal communities from Banff, Canada, to study Microbial Dark Matter (Phase II) - Paint Pots PPM... ...
GCGCCTCGGGATAGCGTATGGCTGCGGTGAGCAGACCGCCCAGCTTCTCCCGCACTTCCACCTCCCTGGCCTCATCGCCGAGCCCCTCGGCCAGGTCCAGCGCCGTCCGGTAGTGCTCTTCAGCTTCGGTATGGGCAAACACTGCCTCTGCCTGGTCGCCCGCCAGTATGGCGTACGGAAGCGCCCTCTCGGCGTCATCGCCCTCGAGGAAGTGCCAGGCGACCTCTGCCGGTCTCGTCTCTCGCGCACGCTTGAGCAGCTGTTCCAGCGCTTCACCCGCTGCCAGATGCAGTCGCCGTCTCCGTCGGCTGGATACTTCCGCATACAGTGTCTGCTGGGTCAGCGCGTGGTTGAAACCATAGTTATCCCGCCCTGCCTCGCGCAGCAATCCGGCCTCTGCTGCCTTCTCCAGCGCTTCCTCCAGGGCCCGTTCGTCCCGCCCCGACATTCTCTCCAGGTCGTCGAAGCGAAAGGTCTGCCCGAGCACGCTGGCCTCGTGCAGGACCTCCTGCACCTCATCATCGAGCCGGGAGAGCCTCTCGCCGATGGCAGAACGGATGCTCTCAGCAACCAGGAAGCTCCGATTACGCAGATGGAGCGTCACCTCCTGCGCCAGCCGGGTCTTACCGATTCCGGGTTCTCCCGCAAGCATGATCAGCCGCCCCTCTCCTCCCCCTACAGCGTCCACCGCAGAGAGAATTCGGGCCAGCTCCGCGTTACGACCGACCAGCGAGCCGGATGGGAGGGAACCCAGGAAGCCACCAATCGGAAGGCTTTGCTCAACTGTGGAGCTGAGAGCAGCATTCCGCTCTCGAGTCGCCTCCTCCGACTCAACCGCGGGCTCCGCACCAGACACCACCTGCATGACGCGGACCCGATCGGCAAAGCCTTTCAGCTCCACCAGACCTCGCTCGGCATACTCCACTCCCTCGATCTTGCGTGCGAGGTTTGCGACTGTATCGCTCGCCAGCACTTCCCCAGGCCCGGCGAGAGTGCAGAGCCGGGCTGCAAGGTTCAGAGCCGCTCCCCGGTAACCGCCCTCCACCGGAATCGCTTCCCCGGCATCCAGACCAATTCCTACTCTCAGCGGCAGTAGGTCGTTTGCCTCCTGAGCGAAACGCGTCTGCAGCTCCACTGCGGCACGGAGCGCTTGACGAGCAGAGGAGAACACTGCCAGCGCCTCATCTCCTCGCAGCTCGATCACCCGACCGTCTCGTTGCGTGACCGCCGCCTCGGTGAGCTGTGCAAAGTGTTGCGCCAGCCTCGCCGCTGCTTCGTCCCCATGTTCCAGCGTGAAGCGCGTGTAGCCACGCACGTCCGCGATCAGGAAGGTTCGGACCTCGGACGGTTGGACCGCCGAGGTCTGGATCGACCCCGCGGAGTCCGTCACGACGATATCCTCTGGCTGCGATCCCGGCTGTTCAGAGCACAATCAGCATCTGTAGCGTATAACCGCTACACGGTGAAATCAAGCAATCGGAGTATAATAGACATAAGGACCTGGTGATCTTTGGATCGCCGGGCCGTTTGGGCCAGGTTGCGACCCGCGGTTCTTTGCCTGCCTCGAACGCTATCGTGCCGTGCCTTCTGGTGCCCGCGCAGAAGCAACGCAGAGCAACAGGAGGACAGGAAGTGCACATATCCAGTAGCCGGCAGCGCACCCCGGAGGTCTTCGCACCGGACACCCGCCCCGGTGCGGACACTTTTGTGTATTGCAAGGGATGCGGTGCCCCGCTCGACGGTCAAGCGCGGCGCGTTGGCTATAAACATGTGGTCAACGTCATGATGTGCGAGCCGTGTCGCCAGATTCATGGACACCAGCTCATCCCTGCACCGGGCACCGCAAGCTATTGCTATCGCTGCGGAGGTCCGGATGAGATCTTTGTCGGCCAGGGCATTGCTCCGGCAACGTACCACGTGTGCCCTCGATGCGTTCCAGACCGTGCAGCTCGCTACCGCGCAGGAAACTTTGATACACCGCGGGTGCCCCCTACCGTTGCACCGGTGGAAGAAAGTAAGCCCGCGGCGCCGAAGCAGCCTTCCGTGCCTGCTCCCTCATAACTTGACACCATGGCTCTATATCGTGTACACCTAGAGCGGTAATGCCCTGGTACGCGCTGGCCGTCTGATTGCACCATGTAGTCTTCCAGCTCTGTCCGGACGTTAACTATAAGAGGGATGGAAGACACCATGACCTACACCGATCGAACTTTGACCTGTGTCCAGTGCGGCAACGAATTCACCTTCACCGCCGAGGACCAGGAATACCACGCGGGGCGGGGCTATCAGGACCCGAAACGCTGTTCAAGCTGCCGCGCGGAACGGCGCGATAATCGAGGCGGCGGATACAGCTCCGGCTCCGGCGGCTATGATCGCGCCCCACGCCAGATGTACTCGGCGATCTGCGCTCAGTGTGGCAAAGAAGCACAGGTTCCCTTCGAGCCTCGCGGCGACAAGCCGGTCTACTGCTCAGATTGCTACAAGCCGGCCCCTCGCTCCTCTCGCTGGTAGAGAGCCTGTAGCCCGAATTATTGTTCCTGCGGGCGAAGTCACCTGGCCTCGGAGGTCGCCCAGCAGATGTCGCTCGACCCAATCGCACCTGGTCGGGCGGCTCGGCCTTTGCTTGGTCACGACCATTGTGTAATGGCGTGCGGGCAGGGAAGGAGAGACAGCACCTTTGGCGCGGAGACTGCGATTCGGTATAGTTGGGGCTGGGGTCATTGGGCCGACTCATGCCGAGGCCATTGCCAGCTTGCCGGACGCAGAGCTCGTCGCGGTAGCCGACAATGGCCACGAACGAGCCGAGATGCTGGCGGAGCAGTACGGGATCACCGCCTATGCCAATCTCCGGCAGATGCTCGACCGCGAGGAGCTGGACGTGGTCAACATCTGCACTCCCAGCGGCCTGCATGGCGAACAGGCCTGCCAGGTCATGCGCTCCGGGCGGCACGTGATCGTGGAGAAGCCGATGGCGATCAGCCTCGCCGCGATCGATGAGATGCTGCGTGTGCAGCAGGAAACCGGCGTCAAGTTGGCGGTGATCAGCCAGCATCGTTTCGATCCGGCCAGCCGCCAGGTCCATGACCTCGTCGAGCAGAAGGCGTTTGGGCGGCTTGTGCTGGGTAATGCCCAGATTCCCTGGTGGCGGTCGCAAGCCTACTACGATAGCGGAGCCTGGCGTGGCACCTGGGCGCTCGACGGTGGAGGAGTGCTGATGAATCAGTCCATCCACTCAATCGATCTCTTGCAATGGCTGATGGGGCCGGTCAAGAGCGTCTGCGCCTACACGGATACACTTGCCCACCGCATAGAGACCGAAGATGTGGCGGTCGCCGTTCTACGCTTTGCGAGCGGGGCGCTGGGAACTATCAGCGCGACCACGGCCGCCTATCCCGGCGTCACCACCCGGGTGGAGGTTTTTGGTGATCGGGGATCGGCGGTGCTGGAGGATGACCTTCTGACGTATCTCCATCTGGCGCGGGACGATGCTGAGGAGCCCGGCCCGTACGGCAGCATGGCCCAGGCACCAGGACAGCAGAGCGCTGTAGCTCAGGGCTCCACGGGTGTAGCTCGGGGCTCCACGGGTGTAGCTCGGGACTCTATGGGTGTAGCTCGGGACTCTATAGATGTAGCTCGGGACTCTATGGATGTAGCTCGGGGCTCCGTCCCCGAGGACAAAGGCCCCGCCGGCGTCTCCGCGATCACTCATGCTCTGCAGATTGCCGATATGATCCGTGCCATCCGCGAGGATGGGACCCCGCTGGTCGATGGTCTGGCCGGGCGGCGCCCGGTTGCCATCATCCTGGCAATTTACGAATCGGCCCGCCGCCGTGAAGAGGTTAGCGTCGCATGATCCATCTCTCAGCCTTTGCCGATGAGATCTCACCCGACTTGAGTGAGCAGATTGCCGTGCTGCGCGGTGAGGGCATCCGCTTCCTCGATCTGAGGGCGGTCTGGGGTACCAACGTGCTTGATCTCACCGATCAACAGGTGGCCGAAATCAAGCAATCTCTCGATGCCCATGGCATCGGCGTCGCCGCCATTGGCTCGCCCATCGGCAAGGTGCCGATCGACGATTCACTGGATGATCAGCTTCGGCGTCTTGAACGCGCCATCATGCTTGCTCAGGTGTATGGCACGCCGTTTATCCGGATATTCTCCTTCTATCCCGCCACCTCGAACCCTGCCCCTGTATCGGCGTATCGAGATGAGGTGATTCCGCGGCTTCGGGTGCTGACGGAACGGGCGCGGCAAGCGGACATTACCCTTCTGCACGAGAACGACACGGGGCTTTACGGAGACACGATCGCTCGCTGCGTCGACGTGATGCAGAGCGTCGACGACGCGCATCTGCGAGCCGTTTTCGATCCCGCCAACTTTATCCAGTCTCAGCAAGCGCCCTTCCCGGACGGATATGAGGCGTTGCGCCCCTGGCTACGGTACGTCCATGTCAAGGATGCGCTTCGAGACGGGACCGTCGTGCCCGCCGGTGAGGGCGAGGGACGCTGGCCCGATTTTCTTTCGCGCCTGCGTGACGATCGCTACGACGGTTTCTTCTCCCTCGAGCCACATCTGGCCGCTGCCGGGCAGTTTCAGGGATTCAGCGGTCCGGATCTATTCCGCCGAGCCTCTCAGGCGCTGCAGCAGATGCTCCGCACGATGGCCTGGGAGTACGCGTGATTCTTCCAGAGCGGCCATTACAGACGGTGGTCTATGGGGTGGGAGCCGCCGACGGAGCGGAGCAGCCTACAGCTGGGCTGCCGCCCGGCGAATCGCGTCCGGCAGTATTTCCGCTGCCTCGTATTTCCCGATAACAGAGGCAGCGCCGGCGTCCAGCGCTCGTCTGCGTGTCGCGGCATCGTCATGCATGCTCACGATCACCACGGCGCTCTGGGGGGCAATTGTTCGCAGCTGCGCCGCTGCCACCATGCCGTCCATATCGGGCATCTCAACATCCATCACCACCACATCGGGTCGAAGCGTCATCGCCAGTTCGAGCGCGGTGGCTCCATTGCCTGCCTCACCGACGACGATTACGTCCGGCTCGAGTGTCAGTCGCATACGAAGTCCTTGCCGGACAGATGGCTGATCGTCGACCAGCAGGATCTTGATCATTCTGGCAGTTTCCCTGCAACAAGATCGCACATCGGCATGCTATTGATCGGCGGGAAGCAGCGTGAACGCACCGCCCTGCAACGGTTTGACGGGCCGGAAGTCTCGCTCGTCAAAGGTCAAGAGACGGCGCGTGCGGAAGCGATAAGCCAGCACGACGACGGACAGATCGGCCAGGCCGAGCTGGAGACCCGCATACTGATCATGGAGAGTCAGGGCGACACCATGCTCCCCTCGGGTCAGCCCCTCAACACGGAAACGGCCCTCGGCCAGGTCCTGAAAGAACCGCCGCCCAGCCTTAGTTCCTCCTCGCTGGCGGACCAGGTAATCTACTTCAGCAGTGACGGGAGCCGGGATCACCAGCAGCCCGAGTTCCGTATCAACACAATGCCGAACAGTGGCGTGAAGTGGATCGCGGTCATCGCCGAGCGCGATAAGTGGAGCAGCATCGATGATGAGGGTCACTCACCGAAGCCCTGAAGCAACTCCTCCTCCGGAATGTCTGCTACCGAGGTTCCATCTCCGTGCCACGAGGCAGTGAGTGCAAAATTCCGATCAGGCTTGAGCTGGGACTCATAGACCGCAAGCGCCGCCCGCACGATCTCTGCCTGGCTCTTCCCTTCCCTCCTTGCCATCCGCCTCAGGCGCTCGACGTCGTCGTCATCGAAATACATGCTCGTCTTCTTCATAGTTGTAGGGTACCATGTAGGGCGTGGGCATTGCTACCGGCCACATATAACGTCCGGAAACGACGCGCCTTTTCCGAAAGTGCTTCCTGATCGCGCGCTAGACAGTGATTGATCTCCAGGTACGACACCCAGGCGGCACGCTATGATAATGCTCGAAAGCCTCTATCAAAACCGATAGCTTCGCGCCTTATCCAATCTGGGGGAGCGGCTATGCCAATCGACGGCTCTGGCGAGGCCGACGGCACTCGTCTCGACGATCGCCACCTGCCGGCGGAGAGGGATCGATCACCCGGTGGATCCCGGCCAGACGAGCCTGCACCTGGCTCGTTTCAGGGTGACGCGCATTTCAGGGCCATTTTCGAGGGAGCGGCGATCGGCATCTCGCTGACGAACCTGGAAGGCACGGTCATCGGAAGCAATCAGTACCTGCAGGACATGCTCGGCTACTCCGAAGACGAGCTGCACGGCATGAGCTTTGTGAAGTTCACCCATCCGGACGACGTAGAAGCCGACTGGAATCTCTTGCAGGAGATGATTGCCGGAGAGCGGACGCATTACCGCCTGGAGAAACGCTACATCCGCAAAGACGGCGAGATGATGTGGGTGCGCTTGAGCGTCTCCCTGGTTCGAGCGCCGGATGGCAGTCCCCAGTTCGTGATGGCTATGGTGGAGGACATCTCCGCCCGCAAGCTGGCAGAGGAAGCGCTGAGCGAGAGTGAAAAACAGCTGCACCAACAGCTGGAGTTCACCAGCGCAATCACCGGCAGCCTCGCCGAGGGAGTCTGCGCGCTGGATCGTGAGGGACGGGTCACGTTCGTCAATCCGGCCGCGGAACAGATGCTCGGCTGGAACCAGTCCGAGCTGCCCGGCCAGGATTTGCACGACATCGTCCACCTGCAGCGCCCCGACGGATCTGCCTTCTCGCGGGAGGAATCTCCAATTCTCGGAGTTTTGCACTCGGGCGAAACGATCCGTCGAACCAACGATCTTTTCAGCCGCAAGGACGGCACGCGCTTTCCGATTGCTTATACCGTATCGGCGCTGCAGGCCGCCGGGAAGGTGGAGGGTGCTGTCATCGCCTTCCACGATGTGACGGCACAGCGCGACTTCGAGGTTCACAAGAGCGCGTTCCTTTCGGCGGCAGCACACGATCTCAAGACGCCGCTGACGGTAATCAAGGGCTTCGCGCAGTCGCTGCAGCAGCGGCTGGATGGAGGTGATCCGATCGACGCCGATACGCTGGCCAAAGGTCTATCGCGGATCAACTCCACCGCCAGCCGGATGACTGTCCTCATCAACCAGCTTCTCGACGCAACGCAGATCGAGATGGGGGAGCCGCTGACGCTCCATTTACGCCAGGTGGATCTAACCGCCCTGGTTCGTGAGGCAGTGGCAGAGTACCAGCTCGTAGCTCAGGGCTCCAATCCTGAGTGCCGGATAAGCGTCCACACTCCGGCAGACGAAATCATCGGCATGTGGGATGGATACCGGCTGGAGCGCGTGCTTGCAAACTTATTGACGAATTCAGTGAAATATAGCCCGGAGGGCGGTGACATCTGTGTGGTGGTGCAACGTGCGGATACTCCCGACGGTGCATGGGCAATACTGACTATCACGGATCACGGACTCGGCATTCCGGCGGCCGATCTACCGCACATCTTCGAGCGATTCCACCGCGGAGCGAATGTTGCCGGACGCGTGTGGGGCGCAGGTGTCGGGCTGGTCGGCGTACGTCAGATCGTGGAACAGCACGGCGGCGGTGTTTCCGTCACCAGCACAGAGGGCGAAGGCACGACCGTCACCGTGCGGCTGCCCATTAGCGGTCAGCAATCAGTACTCAGTAATCAGCCCGACTATGGCGACACCAGGGACCATAGCGAGCAACGGAACAGCTGATAGCTGAGCTCTGATAGCTGATCGCTCTATCACAGATTCCCACGCAATTGATGCAGCTTTCCCTCGGTTTTGATCGCAGGGGCGTGGATCATGCGCACGTCATGTAGTTCTTCAATGGTTCGGGCGCCGAGCGCGGCCATGGCCGTCCGGATGGCGCCCGCGAGATTCTGTGTGCCCGAGTTGACCGTGGCGGGACCATACAGAATCTGCTCCAGCGAGGCGTTGGTGCCGACGTTGATGCGCGTGCCACGCGGCAGCGTTCCGTGGAAGCTGGCCATTCCCCAGTTGTAGCCACGACCTGGCGCTTCGGTGGTCTGGGCCAGGGGCGCCCCCAGCATGACGGCATCCGCTCCGGCAGCCAGCGCCTTCACCATGTCGCCGCTGGTGCGCATCCCTCCGTCGGTGATGATTGCAACGTGCCTTCCGGTCGCGTGCTTGTACTCGTCCCGAGCTGCCGCCACCTCCAGCGTGGCGCTGATCTGGGGCATGCCGATACCCAATACGTCACGGCTGGTACATTCCGCGCCCGGTCCTACGCCGACGAGAATAGCGGCCGCTCCCGCCTCCATCAAGGCCAGCGCCGGCTCATAGGCCACCGTGTTGCCGATGATGACCGGCGCAGGCGACCGCCGGCAGAAGCTTTCCAGATCCAGGCTCGCGCCGGAGGCTGAGAGATGACGGGCCGACGTCACCGTGGATTGCACGACCAGGATGTCGGCTCCTTCCGATAGCGCTACGCTAAGAAGCCACTCGGCATTGAGGGGTGTAGACGATACCGCCAAGCGCGCGCCTGAATCTTTGACGCGGCGCACGCTGCGTCGCACATAGGTTTCCCGGATCGGCGCCGTATAGACCTCTTGCAGGAGCGTGGGCGCTTCAGCAGAAGTGGCAGCGGCAATGCGCTCATACACCAGCTCTGGGTCCTCACAACGGGCATGTAGGCCCTCGAGGTTGAGCACAGCCAGGCCGCCCTGGCGATGGAGCTCGACGGCGAACCGCGGGTCGACCACTCCATCCATAGCGGCCGCCAGGAGGGGAAGATCGAATGCCAGTCCGTCTAGCCTCCAGGACAGATCACAGAGCTCTGGGTCGACCGTCTGCATGTCGGGTACGAGGGAAACATCGTCAAAGCCGTAGCCATACGCGAGGCCGATCGCCTCTCGTGGGGGAATCAACCGCAATCGGGTAGCAGATAGCCTACGGGGGACATCCTCTGAAAACCCCTTTGGCTCGGTCTCAAGCATACACACCTCCTCTAGTCGTGGCTTGGATTATGGATACTCCCGGCGAATCATGCGGGGGGCCGAGATCCCCTCACCCCCAGCCCCTCTCCCACCTTGGGAGAGGGGAGCTTTGGACGTATGGCCACATTGCTTCTCCCCCTCTCTCAGGATGGGAGAGGGGGTTGGGGGGTGAGGGGACTTCGCCAGCAGCATCGACTGTCGACCCGCACGAAGTATAGTCTGAACGGCTCGTGGCAAGAGCCGGTGTTCCACGGCTTTGATTCGCCGGTGGAGTGAATCCTCATCGTCTCCGGGTTCGATCGGGACGGTCTCGGTCAGGATGACCGGCCCGGCATCAACCTCGGGCGTGACGTAGTGGATGGATACTCCGGTGTACGGAAAGCCCAGCGCCAGCGCGTCACGTACTGCATGCGCACCCCGTAATACCGGAAGCGGAGTCACCCAAGCAGACCGGGTACCCCGCGGGCGGAGCCCGTTTGGGTGCCCCTCTGGGTGTGGTGCCCCCGGGGTCACCCAACCAGGCCCAGAGGGCACCCCCGGGGTCACCCAAGCCTGCGGCGGGGTCACCCAAGCCTGCGGCGGGGTCACCCAAGCCTGCGGCGGGGTACCCGGCTGCAGCAATGCCGGATGGACGTTGATGAGCGGACAGGGACACTGATCGAGAAAATGGGCGGAGAGAATCAGCATCCAGCCTGCCAGGACGATCAGATCGAGCTCGAAGGGGCGCAGCACTTCCAGTAATTGCTCCTCGTACAGTTGACGTGTATGCAGCCTCCCACCTTCGTGGGGGTCAGGCTCCCCACCTTCGTGGGGGTCAGGCTCCCCACCTTCGTGGGGGTCAGGCTCCCGAACCCTCAGCGGCAGCGCAATGTCCGGCACACCGGCACGTCTCGCTCGTTCCAGCGCGCGTGCCGCGGCGCGATTGCTCACGACGACCGCGACTTCTGCATCTACATCCCCTCGCCGGCATGCGTCGAGCAACGCCTGGAGATTACTGCCGTCCCCGGAAGCGAGCACGGCGATCTTACCCTCACCCCCCAACCCCCTCTCCCGCAATGCAGGAGAGGGGGAGCCGGTAGGGGCCACCCTTGTAGGGGCATCCCCTTGTGGGTGCCCTCCCGGCCCGCCTGCTCGGATGGTAAGCTGCCTGTTGTTCTGATAGAGGCCGCGTCCCTCCGGAGCCTGCCCCCCACGAAGGTGGGTGGCCGGCTTTGGGGTTGGGGGGTGAGGGGTTCCTTGCCGCGCAATGTCGCTACGGCGCTGCATGCCCTCAAACCAAACCGGCGCGGCGTATGCTCGCCGGGCTGCTTCTTCAATCGACGTGCCCGTCCCCACCACGGTAAGAACCCGCCCACCGGCCGTGACGACGTGCCCGTGCGCATCCTGTTCGGTGCCGGCGTGGAAGACCAATACGTTCTCCTCCACACCCTCGAGCCCCTTTATCTCGGCTCCAACCTGCGGCCGTTCCGGATAGCCGGGAGCTGCCAGCACAACACCTACGGCGCTGCGATCACTAACAGGAAGAGATCCCCGTAGGGGCAGCCCCGGGTACCCCGCCGCAGGCTTGGGTGACCCCGCCGCAGGCTTGGGTGACCCCGCCGCAGGCTTGGGTGACCCCCTGGGTGTGCTGCCCGCGTCCCGTCCGCCCACGTCCGTGGCAACAGCCTCGAGCCAGGGCAACAGATCGTCCGCCAGCAGGGGCAGGATTACCTGTGTTTCCGGATCGCCGAAGCGGCAGTTGTACTCCAGGACTTTAGGTCCGGCGTCGGTCAGCATCAATCCGGCAAAGAGCACGCCCTGGTATGGCGTTCCCAGCTCGGCAAGTGCAGCAACCACCGGCTCCAGCACGGTCTTCGACAAGGATACCTGTTCATCTGCATCAAGGAACGGAACCGGAGCGTAGGCGCCCATGCCGCCGGTGTTCGGACCCGTGTCGCCAGCGCCCAACCTCTTGTGATCCTGTGCGACCGGCAAGGTAACGACTCGCTCGCCATCGACCAGCGCCAGCAACGAAATCTCGGGTCCGCTCAGGGCTTCCTCGACGACTACCCGCCTGCCGGCAGGTCCATGCACGCCGTCCACCATGACGGCTGTGATGGCAGCGCGCGCCTCATGCTCATCGCGGCAGATGGATACGCCCTTTCCAGCTGCCAGGCCGTCCGCCTTGACGACCAGTGGGAAGTGGGCTCGCGCGATGTGGCGCAGGGCGTTTTCCGGCCGGTCGAACACAGCGTACTGCGCTGTCGGCACACCGGCCTGTATCATCAGCTGCTTGGCAAACGACTTGCTGGCTTCGATTCGAGCAGCCGCTGCGCCCGGTCCTACCACGCGCCGCCCTCGGAGGCGCAGCCTGTCAGCCAGTCCGAGGGCCAGGGGTGCTTCCGGTCCAACCACCGTGAGCGCAACGTCGCGCTCCTCCACGAAGCGAATAATGGCGGGCAGGTCGGTCGCTGCAATGGCTACATTCTCGGCGAGAAGAGCGGTACCTGCATTCCCCGGCGCCACGTACAGTGCGCCGGCGTCAGGTGATTGCCGCAGTTTCCAGGCAAGCGCATGTTCTCGCGCGCCCGAGCCGACGATCACGATAGATTTCATAGCCCTCATCCCCCAATCCCTCTCCCGGCTGCGGGAGAGGGGAGTAAAGCTGCATATCTCTCCCCCTCGCCGCCACCCGCTGACGCGGGTACCCGGCTGGAAGGGGGGTCGGGGGGTGAGGGTATCGACAGAGGGTACTGACCGGTGAAGCAGGCCAGGCAGTGATCGCCGCGCGAACCGCGAACGGCTGCCAGAAGGCCATCGATGCTGACGTAGTGCAGGGAATCGGCTCCGACGTGCGCCGCCATCCCGTCCTCATCCAGCCGGTTGGCGATAAGCTCCTCACGCGAAGCCATGTCGACTCCCAGATAGCAGGGATCGGTCAACGGGGGTGCGGCGATCCGAACATGAATCTCCGAGGCCTCCGCCTCACGCAGTAGCGTCACAATAGGTTTGAGCGTGTTGCCGCGGACGATACTGTCGTCCACCAGCACGATGCGCTTGCCCTTCAGCGGCAAGGCGCCGAATTTCATCCGGATCAGACGCTCGCGTTCTGTCTGCGCCGGCTGAATGAAGGTTCGGCCGATGTAGCGGTTCTTGATCAGCCCTTCGCCAAATGGAATGCCGGTTGCGGCCGAATAGCCAAGCGCCGCGCTCGTGCCGGAATCCGGTACGCCGATAACCAGATCCGCGCGGGCCGGGTGCTCACGTCCCAACTGCTCGCCGATCGCGCGGCGCACCTCGTGCACAGAGCGGCCGGCAAACAGGGTGTCGGGTCTGGCGATATAGATGTACTCAAAGATGCAGAAAGCGTGGCGAGATGGAGGAAGCCATCCAGCAGGTCTGGGACCCGACGCGTCGATCTCCACGATCTCACCAGGCTGCAAGTCGCGCACAACGCGGCCACCCAGCAGGGAGAACACACAGGATTCTGAAGCCAGGACCCAGCCATCAGGCAGCCGGCCCAGCGCGAGTGGCCGGTTACCCATCGGATCGCGAACGCCAAAGAGGCGATCCCCTACCAGCACGACGAGGGAGTAGGATCCATGGACCTGCGTTGCCATCCACCGAATCCTCTCACCCCAGCTGTCGCCGGGAGCAGCTGCCAGCAGAAGCGCCAGGAGCTCGCTGTCGGAGTCTGAAGCTGGTTGCACGGGCGCCGGTGCGGGGTTCGCCCCTCCGGGCGGCCATGGACCCTTCCGGCTTGGCCGGTGGGTGCCCCGGTTCTCCCCTACGGCGAGTGAGGTTCGCAGAGACGCCGCGTTCACAATGTTCCCGTTGTGCGCGAGCACCAGCGACCCTTCGGTGGTTTCCACCAGGAACGGACCGGCATTGAGCTCACAGGACGTGCCGCAGGTTGAATATCGATTGTGACCCACCGCCCAATCACCGGGAAGCGCGGGTACCCCGCCGCAGGCTTGGGTGACCCCGCCGCAGGCTTGGCGGGTACCCTCTGGGTGCCTCTGGGTGTCATCCGCAAAGACCTGTTGCACCAGCCCCATGGCCTTATGGAGATGGACCGTGCCATCGAAGGTGGCAACTCCGGCGCTTTCCTGGCCCCGGTGCTGTAGCGCCTGGAGGCCGAGAATGGCGAGGCTTCCGGCATCTGGGGCATGCACCCCGATCACGCCACATTCATCCCGTGCTTTGATTTCCCCCCACCCCCAGCCTCTCCCCCGCTCGCTGGAGAGGGGAGTCCTGTTACCCTGGGTTTCCGCCACTTCGTGCCCTCCTGGTACGGTACTCATGC
>Ga0207416_1004033_pt1 | contig 13223 bp, 10 predicted proteins | sample PaiPotPPM11metaG_FD_184107 | JGI IMG/M metagenome (GOLD analysis project Ga0207416, IMG submission 184107) | Iron sulfur acid spring bacterial and archeal communities from Banff, Canada, to study Microbial Dark Matter (Phase II) - Paint Pots PPM... ...
CTGACCACGCGGCTGACCCAGCCAATCAAGATCACGAACGGATTGCTCGGCGACGGCGGCGCTACCAGCCGCCGTCGCCGAGCAATCCGTTCGTGATCTTGATTGGCTGGGTCAGCCGCGTGGTCAGCGGGGCCTGGATGGCGCTGGCGCACACGGTCGGGGCGGCCGTGCGCGCGTTCGGCCGGAACACGCGCGACCTCGACCCGGCCCACCGGCGGGACGGCGCCGGGCTGGCCACGCTGGGGCTGGCCATCGTCATGGCCGCGGTGAGCTGGTTCCGGCTGGGCAGCGCGGTCGGCCGGGGCCTCTCGACCCTGGTCCGCGACGGGCTGGGCTCGGCCGCCTGGGCCGTGCCGGTCCTGCTCGTGCTGCTGGCCTGGCGTTACCTGCGCCACCCGGACCGCAACGCCGAGACCGGGCGGATGCTGGTCGGCTGGACCGCACTGCTCATCGGCGCGCTCGGGCTGGTGCACATCGCGCACGGGACGCCGCGGCCGGGCGACGGCGTCGCCGCGATCCGGGCCGCGGGCGGCTTCATCGGGTACGCGGTGTCGGCGCCGCTGGTCGGGGCCGTGACCGCCTGGGTGGCCACGCCGCTGCTCATGCTGATCACCGGGTTCGGCCTGCTGGTCATCACGGGCACGCCGCTGCACCGGGTGCCGGGGCGGCTGGCCGAGCTGGGCGGCTTCGCCCGCCCGGCCGGGACCGACGAGGACGAGACCGGCGAGGACGAGGCGGGCACGTCGGGGCGCGTGCGCGGGCAGCTCGGCCGGGGCGGGCGCAAGCGGCAGGAGGCCATCGAGGCGGGCGACCACCACCGGCCCTACGACACGCCGCTGCTGGGCGGGACGCTGAGCAAGAGCGCGACCGGCCGGGGCCAGGACACCCGCGCGACCGCCGACGACACCGTGGCGAGTGAGGGGCTGATCCTCGGGGTTCCGTCACAGCCGGGGCCGCCGGCCGGGGCCGCGGCTGCCGAGGTCCCGTTCGTGGACCCCTGGGCCGGGCCGGAGGACAGCCCGGACGGGCCCCGGGCCAAGCCGGACGCGGCGCCGGCCGAGCCGCAGGCCCCGGCCGCCGCCGGCGGCCCCGTGGACCCGAAGAAGGCCGAGCAGCTCACGCTGGCCGGCGCCACCGACGCCAGCTACACGCTGCCGCCCGCTTCGATGCTGCGGCCGGGGACCGCGCCGAAGAGCCGGACCAAGGCCAACGACTTCATGGTCGAGGCGCTGTCCGCGGTGCTCGAGCAGTTCCAGGTGGACGCGCAGGTGACCGGGTTCACCCGGGGGCCGACCGTGACCCGGTACGAGATCGAGCTGGCGCCCGCGGTCAAGGTCGAACGGGTCACCGCGTTGTCGAAGAACATCGCGTACGCGGTGAAGAGCGCGGACGTGCGGATCCTGTCGCCGATCCCCGGGAAGTCCGCGATCGGCGTGGAGATCCCCAACACCGACCGCGAGATCGTCAGCCTGGGCGACGTGCTGCGCTCCCCAGTGGCCCAGGCCGATCACCACCCGATGGTCGTGGGCCTGGGCAAGAACGTCGAGGGCCTGCACGTGGTGGCCAACATCGCGAAGATGCCCCATATGCTGATCGCCGGGGCCACCGGAGCGGGCAAGTCGACCTGCATCAACGGGCTGATCACGTCGATCCTGCTGCGGGCCACGCCCGATGACGTGCGGATGATCCTGATCGACCCCAAACGGGTGGAGCTGTCCGCCTACCAGGGGATCCCGCACCTGATCACGCAGATCATCACCAACCCGAAGAAGGCCGCGGACGCGCTGCAGTGGGTGGTCGGCGAGATGGACCGCCGCTACGACGACCTGGCCGCGACCGGGTTCCGGCACATGGACGACTTCAACAAGGCCGTGCGCTCGGGCAAGCTGACCGCCCCGGCCGGCAGCGACCGCGTCTTCGTGCCCTACCCGTACCTGCTGGTCATCGTCGACGAGCTCGCGGACCTGATGATGGTCGCCCCCCGCGACGTCGAGGACTCGGTGGTGCGGATCACCCAGCTCGCCCGCGCGGCCGGCATCCACCTGGTGCTGGCCACCCAGCGGCCCTCGGTGGACGTGGTGACCGGCCTGATCAAGGCGAACGTCCCGTCCCGGCTGGCCTTCGCCACCTCGAGCCTGACCGACTCGCGGGTGATCCTGGACCAGCCCGGCGCCGAGAAGCTGGTCGGCCAGGGCGACTGCCTGTTCCTCCCGATGGGCGCGAGCAAGCCGCTGCGGCTGCAGAACGCGTTCGTGACCGAGAAGGAGATCCGCGAGGTCGTCGCGCACTGCACGAAGCAGGCGGAGCCCTCCTACCGGGAGGACGTCACCGCGGCCGAGGGGCAGAAGCGCGAGATCGACGCCGACATCGGCGACGACCTCGAATTGCTGCTGCAGGCGGCCGAGCTCGTGATCAGCACCCAGTTCGGCTCCACCTCGATGCTGCAGCGCAAGCTGCGGGTGGGCTTCGCCAAGGCCGGCCGGCTGATGGACCTGCTGGAGAGCCGGGGCGTGGTCGGGCCCAGCGAGGGCTCCAAGGCCCGTGACGTCCTGGTCAAGCCCGACGACCTCGCCACGCTGGTCGGGTCGCTGCGCGGCGGCGGGGAGAGCTGACCCGCCGGCCCGTCCCGGAGCATGATCGGCCCGATTTCTGGCCTTTCGGGGGGCTCCGGGGTCGTGGTTGCCCGAGGGGCGCGGGATACTTGTCGTGGCGTCAAAGCAGGCCGGGTCCTCGCCGGCCAGCAGGTGCATGTCTACACTTGGTGACCGGTCCCTTACCGAGGGAAGCAGACCAAAAGATCCGGCAGCTGTCACCGCACCCCGGGCGGCGCGCAGTCCGGGTGGCGAGGGTGGGAAGAGGAGTGGAGGAACGGCGTGAGCATCGGTGACACCCTGGCAGAGGCGCGTCGCCAGGCTGGTCTCACCGTTACGCAGGTTAGCCAGCGGACCTGTATCCGGGAGACGATCATCCGGGGGCTAGAGCGCGGGGACTACTCCGCGTGCGGTGGCGATTTCTACGCTCGCGGGCATATCCGCAGCGTCGCCCGGGCGGTCGGGGTCGATCCCGAGCCGCTGGTCCGCGAGTACGACCAGACCCAGGGCGCGCCGCAGGCCATCACGGCGGCCGACGTGTTCGAGCCCGCCACGCCGATCAAGATCAAGGAACGGCGCAGGCCCAACTGGAGCGCGGCCATGGTCCTGGCCCTGGCCCTGCTGGTCGGGTTCGTCGTCTACCACCTGGTGTCCTCGTCGCCGAAGGCCGCGCCGGCCTCGTCGGGCGTGGCCGCGAAGCATCTCGGGTCCGGCTCGCACCGGAGCCACCCGCGCCCGAGGTCGGACACCTCGCCGGTCACGCAGACGCACGCGAACGAGGTGGTGATCCACCTGGCCGCCACCCGGAACTGCTGGGTCGAGCTGACCACGGCGACCGGGAACCAGATCTACCAGGGCATCGTGTTCGCGGGCACGTCGATGCACTGGACCGAGCGGCAAGCGGTCAGCCTGATGCTCGGCAACCCCGGTGGCGTCTCGCTCACGGTGAACGGCAAGAACCCCGTCCCGGCGGGCTCCACCAACCCGGTCACGCTCAGCCTCGGCCCGGGCCAGAAGACCAGCGGCTGAGCGGGGGGCCGAAGCGGGGGTTGTCCCCCCGGGGCCGGCACCGCTCGCATCGGGTGCCAACCCGGTGGCGCGGTTACCGTAGTCTGCCGGTGTGCCATCGCCCCATTCCGCCGCGGAACCCCCGGGCCTGACCCGGCGCCGGGTCAGCCTGGTCACGCTGGGCTGCGCGCGCAACGAGGTCGACTCGGAGGAGCTGGCGGCCCGGCTCGAGGCGGGCGGCTGGACCGTCGCCGATGACGCGGACGCCGACGTCGTGCTGGTCAACACCTGCGGCTTCATCGAGGCGGCCAAGCAGGAGTCCATCGACGAGCTGCTCGGCGCCGGATCCGGCGGCGCGAAGGTGGTGGCCGCGGGCTGCCTGGCCGAGCGGTACGGCGCGGGCCTGGCCGAGGAGCTGCCCGAGGCGCAGGTGCTGGGCTTCGACGACTACGGCGACATCGCCGCCCGGCTCGACGCGGTGCTGGCCGGGGAGCGGTGGCCCGCGCACGAGCCCCGCGACCGCCGGCGGCTGCTGCCGGTCTCGCCGGCCCGCCGGCAGGCCGCGCCCGGCGGGCACGGGCCCGGGCACGGCACGGTCAGCCGCGTGGAACCGCCGGACCTGCCGCCGGGCGTGGCCCCGCCCTCGGGGCCGCGGGTGCTGCGGCGCAGGCTCGACGGCGCCGTGGTCGCGCCGCTGAAGATCGCCTCCGGCTGCGACCGCCGGTGCAGCTTCTGCGCGATCCCCGCGTTCCGGGGCGCGTTCGTGTCCCGCCCGCCGGAGGACCTGGTCGGCGAGGCCGCCTGGCTGGCCGCTCAGGGCGTGCGGGAAGTGCTGCTGGTCAGCGAGAACTCCACCTCGTACGGCAAGGACCTGGGCGACCTGAGGTCGCTGGAGGCAGTGCTGCCCCAGCTGGCCGCGGTGCCGGGGATCGAGCGGGTACGGGTCAGCTACCTGCAGCCCGCCGAGATGCGCCCGTCGCTGGTCGAGGTGATGACGTCGACGCCCGGCGTGGCCCCCTACTTCGACCTGTCCTTCCAGCACGCCAGCGGACGGGTGCTGCGGGCCATGCGCCGGTTCGGCGACCGGGAGCGCTTCGGCGCGCTGCTGGACGAGATCAGGCAGCGGTGCCCGCAGGCCGGGGTGCGGTCCAACTTCATCGTGGGCTTCCCCGGCGAGACCGAGGCCGACGTGGCCGAGCTGCACCGGTTCCTGACCGAGGCGCGGCTCGACGCGATCGGCATCTTCGGGTACTCCGACGAGGACGGCACCGAGGCCGCCACGCTGCCCGGCCAGCTCCCGCCCGACGAGATCGCGCGGCGGGTCGAGGACCTGGCCGACCTGGCCGACGAGCTCATGGCCCAGCGGGCCGCCGACCGGCTGGGCGAGGTCGTGGACGTCCTCGTCGAGGAGCCGCACGGCCCGGGGCGGCTCGGCGGCCGGGCCGCGCACCAGGCCCCCGAGGTCGACGGGGCCACCGAGGTACACCTTTGGGCCGACGGCCCGCTGGCCGCCGGGGACATGGTCCGGGCCACGGTGACCGGGACCGACGGCGCGGACCTGCTGGCGGAGGCGGTTCAACCGGCGAGAAGCGCGCGGCGCGGTGAGCCGGCCTGACGCCGGCGCCGCGGCGGAGCATGGGTTCCAGGCGGCAGGCCCTGCCCCGCCCGGCCTGGTCAACGTGGCCAACGCGCTGACCGTGCTGCGGCTGGCCCTGGTGCCGGTGTTCGTCGTGCTGCTGGTCTCGGGCGGCGACGCGGCGCGCATCGCGGCCTGCGCGGTGTTCGGCGTGGCCTCGGTGACCGACTTCCTGGACGGGGAGCTGGCCCGCCGCCGCAGCCTGATCACCGACTTCGGCAAGATCGCGGACCCGATCGCGGACAAGGCCCTGACCGGGTCCGCCCTGGTGGTGCTCTCGGCCATCGGCGAGCTGCCCTGGTGGGTGACGGCGGTGATCTTGTTCCGCGAGCTGGGCGTCACGGCCCTGCGGTTCTGGGTCATCTCCCGCGGCGTCATCGCCGCCAGCCGCGGCGGCAAGCTGAAGACCCTGCTCCAGGTCATCGCGATCGCGCTGTACATCCTGCCCGGGCCGTTCCGGGTGGTGCGCGAGGTGGTGATGGCGGCCGCGCTCGTGGTGACCGTGGTCACCGGGGCCGACTACGTGCTCCGAGCCATCCGGCTGCGCCGGGCGGTGCCCGGGTGAGCGAACTCACGGGGGAGGAGACCGGGCTGGCCCGGGAAGTCATCGGGCTGCTCGTCGCGCGGGGCGGGACGGTCGCGGTGGCCGAGTCGCTGACCGGCGGCCTGCTGGCCGGCGCGCTGACCGCCATCCCGGGCGCGTCCGCGGCGTTCCGCGGCGGGGTGGTAGCCTACGCGACCGAGCTGAAAGCGGCGCTGCTCGGCGTGCCGTCCGGGCTGCTGGACCGGCACGGCGCGGTCCACCCGGCCGTGGCGGCCGCGATGGCCGACGGGGCGCGGCAGCGCCTGGCCGCGGCGGTCGGCGCCGCCACCACCGGCGTGGCCGGCCCCGACCCGCAGGACGGTCAGCCGGTGGGCACGGTGCACATCGCGGTCAGCACGGGCCGCGGCACCACCGTCCGGTCGCTGGCGCTGACCGGCGGCCGGCAGCAGATCCGCGGCGCCACCGTGCGGCGCTCGCTGGGCCTGCTGGTCGCGGTGCTGCGGGAAGAGAACCTATGATTACAGCGTTACGCCACTGAACACGCGGCTATGCCCTCTCCCGCACGGTCCGTAAGGACAGGTACGGTGGAGGTGTCAGCGGAACGGCCTCGGGAAGGGAGTGCGACGATGGTCCTGCTTCGTCACTTGCTCGGTGACGCGCTGCGGCGGCTGCGTCTGCGGCAGGGTCGCACCCTCCGTGAAGTATCCGCCGCGGCGCGCGTCTCACTTGGATACCTCTCCGAGGTCGAGCGCGGCCAGAAGGAAGCCTCGTCTGAGCTGCTGGCCTCGATCTGCGGCGCCCTGGGCGCGCCGCTGTCCCAGGTGCTCCGCGAGGTCTCCGACAACTTCGCCCTGGCCGAGCTGCAGAGCGAGCCGGTCTTCGCCGGGGTCCGGGAGCGGGCGCACGAGGTGGCCGTGCCCGAGCCCGCGGTCGAGCAGATCCGGCTCAGCCCGGCGGCCAGGAAGATCGCGGTCCCGGCCGAGGGCAGGTTCGCCGGGGCGGCGAACCAGCCGGAGTTCGAGCAGGTCACTCGCGGCATCAGCGACATAAAGGACATGATCCCGGTCTGAGCCGCGGCCGCCGGGCCCCGTCCCGGCGCCAGCCGGGCGGGGGAAGCGCGGGGTCAGACCCAGGCGCGCGGGTCGTCGGCGAGCGTGATCACGCTCTCGGGCAGGTGGCCGGACACGATGTGCTCGAGGGTCACGTCTTCGAGGATGGCCCGCTCGTTGGCCCGCAGCGCGATCCACACGGTCTGCAGCGGCTCGGCGGCGCCGGTGTAGCCGAGGTTCTCCGGGCGTTCCCCGCGCACGCCGACGAGCGGCCCGTCGATGGCCCGGATGATGTCGGCCAGGGAGATGTCGCTCGCGGGGCGGGCGAGCCAGAAGCCCCCGTCGGGGCCGCGCTGGCTGCGGACCAGCCCACCGCGGCGGAGCTGCGTCAGGATGGCCTCAAGGAACTTCCCCGGGATGCCCTGGGTGCGGGCGAGCTGGTCGGCGGTGACGTGGCGGCCGCCGCCGCTGGCGGCGGCCAGCTCGATGGCGGCGCGCAGGGCATAGTCGGCGCGTGCGGACAAACGCATGTGTAGCATTATGCAGGTAAACGCTGCCTGACCTGTTATTGGCGCACGGTCAGCCGCCTTCGGAGTCACCGAGCGGCCGCAGCCGGTCCCCGCAAAACCCTCCTACCTGGCTAAGCGGGCCACATCGGACGCACCGTCCTCGAGCCCGAGAACTTCGGCCGCGGCCTGGCCACTGGTCCGGGCCGCACCGTAGGTGGCCAGGTAGGCACCCCCGGCCGGGCGCCAGACCGGCAGGCCCATCTCCAGCACCACGGTGTCCGGGCGGGCCGCGAGCAGCCGGGTGACCACCTCGCGCGCGGCCGGGTGCCGGTGCGCGTCCCGGACCACCACGACCAGCGGCCGGCCGGCCGCGGCGGCCAGTGCCACGTCGGCGAGGCGGGCCCGGTCCGCGGCGGCCAGGCCGGTCCTGACGCGCACGAGGCTCTCGGGTGCCACCCAGGCCTCCAGGCCCCAGGGCACCGGCCCGACCGCGATGTTCGCGGGCGGGATCACCTCGAGCACCACGGGCCGGTCGAGCGGGCGGCCCGCGCCGCCCGCCACGCGGACGGCGCGGCGGGCGGCGGTCAGCCCCACGTCCATGCCGTCCACGCCGTCGGCGGCGGGGGCGGCCAGCGCGCGGGCCGCGGCCGCCCAGGCCCGCAGCTCCGCGACGCGCGCCGCCGCGTCCTCGAGCCGGGCCAGCGGCAGCCTCCCGGCCGCGGCCGCCTCCGCCAGCGCATCGCGCACGGCCAGGTAGCTGCGCTGGTCCTGGTCGCGCCCGAGGCAGAGCAGGTCGGTCCCGGCGGCCACCGCGAGCACGGCCGCCTCGGGCATGCCGAAGGGCTCGCTCACCGCGCGCATCTCCAGCGCGTCGGAGATGATCACCCCGGTGAAGCCGAGCTCGCCGCGCAGCAGCCCGGTCAGCGCCGCGGCCGACAGCGAGGCGGGCAGGTCGCCGGTCAGCTCGGGTACCCGCAGGTGGCCGGGCATGACCGTGCGCACGCCCGCGGCGATCGCGGCCGTGAACGGCGGCAGGTCCCGCCGGGCCAGCAGCGGCAGCGGGGCGTCGACCACGGCCACCGAGTCGTGGGTGTCGGTCCGGGTGCTCCCGTGGCCGGGGAAATGCTTCGCGCAGGCGGCCACGCCCGCGGCCTGCAGCCCGGTTACCGCGGCGGCCGCGTGCCGGGCGACCAGCCCGGGATCGGAGCCGAACGACCTGGTGCCGATCACCGGGTTGTCGGCCGCGGTGTTCACGTCGACCGACGGCGCCAGGTTGACGTTGATCCCGAGCGCGGCCAGCTCGGCGCCGAGCGCGCGGTACACGGCCTCGGTCAGCGCCACGTCGTCGACCGCGCCGAGGGCCGCGTTGCCGGGGTACCGGCTGCCGGCCAGGTGGGCGATCCGGGTGACGTCGCCGCCCTCCTCGTCGATCGCGATCACCGGCTCGACGGCCGCCGACCTCAGCGGTCCCGTCAGCTCCGCCAGCTGCGCGGAGCTGGTGATGTTCGGCCCGAACACGGTCACGCCGCCCAGGCCGTCCCCGAGCGCGGCCCGCACCCAGCGCGGCACGGTGTGCCCGCCGAACGGGGGGATCAAGATGGCGTCGGCCAGGCGGGCCAGCCCCGGGTCCGCGGGGGGCTTCGGGGGGTCGTCCCCCCGGGTTGGCACCGCGGGAGGCTCCGGCGGGTCGTCGCCCCGGATCGCCGCCGTCACCCTTTCACCGCCCCGGCCAGCAGGCCGCCCGCCAGCCGGCGCTGGATGAGCAGGAAGAACACCAGCACGGGGACGGTGAACAACGTGGAAGCGGCCATGATGGGTCCCCAGGCGGCCCCGTTCCGGCCGTAGAAGTACTGCACGTACAGCGGCAGCGTGAACTTCGCCGTGTCCGGACCCAGGAACGTCAGGGCGAAGATGAACTCGTTGTAGGCGAACACGAACGCGAACACGCTGGTCGCCACCAGGCCCGGGGCCACCAGCGGGAGCAGGATGCGCCAGAAGACGCGGTACGACCCGGCGCCGTCGATGGCGGCGGCTTCCTCGAGTTCGCGCGGCACCGCGGCCACGAAGTTGCGCAGCATCCAGATCGTGACCGGCAGCGCGAACGCCGTGTACACGAGGATCAGCCCCACCAGGCTGTCCAGCAGGTTCAGCGACCGGAAGTCGATGAACAGCGCGATGACCAGCGCCTGCTGCGGCAGCATCTGCACGATCAGGAGCATGATCAGGTACGTCGTGCGGAACCTGAACCGGAACCTGGCCACCGCGATGGCGGCGAGCAGCGCGATCAGCGACGATGCCGCGACCGCCACCAGCGTCACGAACAGGCTGTTCTTCAGGAAGTTCCAGTACGGCCAGCCGATGCTGTTGCCGTCGATGACCGAGCGGAAGTTCGACAGGGTCGGATGAGCGGGCAGCGGGTGCGGGGTCAGCGTGTACCACTCGGTGGCGGGCTTGAACGCCGTGGAGATCATCCAGAAGATGGGGAACAGCGTGACCAGGGCGACGAGCAGGCCGAGCAGGTTCAGCCCGGCCCGGCGCGTGCGCCGGGTCCAGTAGCGACGGCGCACCCGGATCGCGGGCTGTGGCCGGTGGGCGGTCCGGACGGTCATTGCAGCGCCCCCTGCCGGACCGAGGCCCGTACGTAGCCGATCGTGATGATGAGCAGGATGATCGTCAGGATGAACGCGAGCGCCGAGGCCAGGCCGTAGGCGGGCGGCAGCTGGAACGCCGTGGCGTACTCGTAGATGCCGAGGTTGTACATGTCCCGCTGACCTAGCTCGCCGATGACGATGTACACCTGCGTGAACACGCCGAAGTCCCAGATGATCGACAACAGGAACAGCACCCGGAAGATCGGCCTGAGGATGGGATACGTGATGCGCCAGAAGATCCGCCACGGCCCGGCCCCGTCGACCAGCGCGCTCTCGTGCAGCTCGGAAGGTATCGTCCGCAACCCGGCGAGCACGCTGATCGCGATGAACGGGAAGCCGGTCCAGACCACGAGCGCGGTCAGCAGCGTGTAGGCGGGCAGCGCGGCGTTCGTCCAGCTGAAACCGGTCCATTTGGCTCCGCCGTCCAGCCAGGACGGCAGCTTGGATAGGAGCCAGTCGACGATCCCGCCGTCGGGGGTAGCCAGCCAGACGAAGATCACGCTCGCCGATACCGTGGGCGTCGCCCACGCGAGCGTCGCCACCGCGGATACGAACGTCCGCATCCGGCGGCCGAGGCTGTTGAGCAGCAGGCCGACCAGCGTGCCGACCACCAGCGTGAGCGGGACCATCACGGCGGCGGACAGCACGCTCAGCCGCAGCGACAGCCAGAACTCCGGGTCGTGCAGGATCTGCGAGTAATTGCCGAGGCCGACCCACTGCGCCGGGACGGTGCCGTCCAGCTGAGGTAGCCCGTAGTTCTGGAACGAGAAGCCGGCGATCTGGGCGGTGGGCCAGAGCACCAGCGCCGCGATCATCGCCAGCGATGGCAGCAGCAGGAGGTAGGGGGCGACCCGGTGGCGCCGGATCCACAGCGCGCCGCGCTGCCGGAGGCCGGCCGGCCCCGCGGGCCGGGGCGGCCGGCCGGCCGGGAGGCTGATGCTTCCCGGCCGGCCGTGAGCGGTTCTCACCATCCGCAGGCTAGCCCGGCTAGCTTTCCGAGCCGGTGTTGAGCACCGACTGCAGCTGCGAGTTGGCCGAGGCCACGGTGGACTGCAACGGGGCGCCGTTCATCAGCGACTTCAGCATGTCGGGGATGATGAAGTCCTTGCCGGTGTCGGCCGTGGGCCAGTTCTTCGCGTTCAGCGGCGCGGTCTGGCCGTGCAAGGCCGCCGTGGCGAAACCGGACATGAACGCCTGGCCGGTATAGACGCCGCCGGAGATCTCGGCGGAATACGGCGGGAAGAAGCCCTGGAGCTTGGCGAATGAGGTGGAGTTCGCCGTGTTGTCCATGACCGAGATCAGGTCCCAGTCGGCCTGCTTGTACTTGCTAGTGGCAAAGATGCCGAGGTCCGAGCCGCCGGAGAACACCGGCGCCGGGCCGTTGCCGTTCTCGCTCGGGATCGGGAACGACGCCCAGTGGGACTTGTCCGTGGAGTTCGCGGGCATGGTCGCCGTGGCCCACGGCCCGTCGATGTACATGTCGAGCTTGCCCAGGCCGAAGTCGGTGTTCGCGCCGCCAGCGGTCGAGCCGACCGCGCCGAGCTCGGTCTGGCCGATGTACTTCGACGGCGACAGATGGTAGGTGCGGTAGAGCGAGACGTAGTACTTGATCGCGGCCAGGTCGGCCGGGGAGGTCAGGTCGGCGGTCCAGGTGCCGTGGCTCTCGGTGGCGATCGTGCCGCCCGCGCCCCAGACGAAGCTGGCGAACGCGTTGGTGTCGTCGGTGATCGCGTCGATGCCATACGTGCCCGGGTAGGCCTTCTGCAGCTTCTGCGCGTCGGTGACCAGCGCCGTCCAGGTCGTCGGCGGGCCGCTGATGCCGGCCTTGGTGAACTCGTCGGTGCGGTACCAGACCGCGCGCACGCCGCCGAACCACGGGACCGCGTAGTAGTTCCCGTTCTGGTTGTCGTTGGCGAGCATGCCGGGCACGATGCCGGACTTGCCCGACCACGACTTCACGTAGCTGCTGATGTCGGCGACCACGCCCAGGCCGCCCTCGGTCGGGGTGTCGGTGTTGCCCAGCTCAGTGACGTCCGGGGCGTTCTTGCCGCTGGACAGCGCGTCGTTCCAGTCCGTGGTCCGCACCGTCCACGGAATCCACTGCACGTTGACCTTGGTCTTGGCGTACTGCGGGTACTTCTTGTGGAACTGGGTGACGACCTCCTTCATCCACGTGACCTGGGACGGGACGGAAGCGCCCATCCGCCATACGGTGAGCTTGGCCGGTACCGCTGCGTTCGCGGACGCGCCGCCGCCGCCAGAGCCGCAGCCGGCCGCGGCTCCGGCGAGCACGACGGCAGCGCCGATCGCCACCGCCGACTTGGTGAGTTTCACTGCTCGATCTCCCTTCCCGGCTGTACTTCCCTCGAGGGCGCACACCTGGGTGAACCTGGGGCGAAACTAACAGGAAACTTTCCTATAAGATAGAGTCTGTGGCCAGATTGAGACACAATCCGTCCGGGCGGGAGCTCCCCGGGCCGGCCGAGCCCGGCGCGGCCGCCGTACGGTACCGATAGCACGCAAGGGGGCGGGATGGACCGACGGCCAGGTACACCGAGTCTGCTGCGCGAGCTCAACGACCGCGCGGCCCTGGAGCTGCTGCTGTCCGGGGGGCCGATGACCCGGGCGCAGCTCGGCGAGCACACCGGGCTGTCCAAGGTGACCGCGTCGCAGTTGCTGGCCCGGCTCGAGGAGCGGGGCCTGGTCCAGGTGACCGGGGAGCAGGCGGGCGGGCGCGGGCCGAACGCCGCGCTGTACGGCGTGGTGCCGTCCGCCGCTTACGTGGCCGGGCTGCACGTCGAGCGGGGCGAGGTCAGCGCCGGGATCGCGGACGTCACCGGGCATGTGGTGGCCGAGGTCTCGGTCGATCCGAATGGCACCGGGCAGCCGGTCGAGCTGGTGCGCGGCGCGGTCGCCGCGGCCTGCCGCTCGGCCGGCCTGGCCACGGACGCGCTGCGGACGCTGGTCATCGGGACCCCCGGCGTGCTCGACCCGAGTACCGGCGAGCCCCGGCTGGCCGTCAACCTGCCGGCCTGGCACGACGGCGTCCTCGACGCGCTGCGCAGCGACCTGGGCCGACCGGTCCGGATCGAGAACGACGTCAACCTGGCGGCCATGGCCGAGCGGGCCGCCGACGGGGCCGCCGCCGGCGCCGACGATTTCGTGCTGGTCTGGATCGGGATCGGCCTCGGCCTGGCCATCGTGCTCGGCGGGCGGCTGTACCGCGGGGTCGGCG
>Ga0207416_1004035_pt1 | contig 13220 bp, 12 predicted proteins | sample PaiPotPPM11metaG_FD_184107 | JGI IMG/M metagenome (GOLD analysis project Ga0207416, IMG submission 184107) | Iron sulfur acid spring bacterial and archeal communities from Banff, Canada, to study Microbial Dark Matter (Phase II) - Paint Pots PPM... ...
GTGAAGATGAAGGCGAAGGAGGCGAGGATGATGTTGATGATGTCAATGGATTGATAACGAACCTCCGGGTCCTAATATGCCTGCGTAAATCAGTGCTAGTGCTACGAACATATTTACGAAAGCTAAAACTATCAACTTATACCAGCCGGTGTGGAGTAAGATATCTATTCTAATTCTCGGGCTGATTCCACGCGGGAGTAGCATCAACATGATTATTCCAATCGTCTTTACAAGGAACCAAAAGATAGCATTAACCGTGACTCCGTTGTATAAGCCTTGGAGCGTCAACACTTTGACCAGTGGAATGGCGTCAGGAGGTCCTAATTGATGAGGAAAGATCTGGGGGCCAGACCAGCCGCCAAGGAATAATATCACAAACAAAGCAGATAACGCATATACTTTGAGGTAAGATCCCAACTGAATCAAGCCGTAAATCATACCTGACGTTTCGGTTAACCATCCTGCGACGATTTCGCTCTCTGCTTCAGGCAGATCAAAAGGCACTCTTTCCAATTCGGCTAGTGAAGAAATAAAAAACACAAATGCGCTAATTGGAAGAAACAATATAAACCAAAACGGGTGTTGTGACTTTGCAATATCCGTGAGATTGAGAGAGCCTGCCAAAATAACCACTGATAGCGCTGAAAGAATGAAAGGGATTTCGAATGCTATCATCTGGTGCAACGCGCGTAGACCGCCGATGAATGGATATTTACTGTTACTCGCCCAGGAGAACAGCAGAGCAATTAATGGAAAGAATCCTAGTATTGCGAATACAGCGACTAGTCCGACATTTGTATTCGAAACTACCCAACCAGGAGCAACAGGGATCAATGCTACGACTGCTGCTGCGGTTGCTACAAATGCGATAGGAGCTGCCCAGAATATTGGCTTATCTGCTCCTGACGGAATAAGAATCTCTTTGGAAATCACCTTCAAGCCGTCGGCTGCTAATTGGAGTATTCCTTCACCTACACCCCACACTCCAGCGTATAAGGGACCTACCCTAAGCTGCATTTTAGCCAAAAATTTGCGTTCAACAAATATTGTAGCTGCGGCAATGATTGCAGCAAATACAAATCCCGGAAATACTATAACTTTGAAGGGTGTAGTGTGAATCAGGTACTTTACGATAGGCAGAGTTCGAGTCGGATCCACAACCATAGATAGAAAAAGGTAAGGCGTTAATACTTCTCCGTTTACAGGAGGAAGTGGCACGTAGAATAGCACTATAAACGTCAGAGGGAGAATTACTAGTGTGAGTACTACAATAACAATTAATACTACCCATATTATGCTTGCAAGGAAATTGCCAAATCGAAATTCTTCTGGAACTGTGGCCATGAGATTATCTATCTGCCTCCACAGGCCAATAATTTAGCGCCCAATAGATAACCGGCATGTCTCCCATTTTTGCACCGACTAACAAATGAGGTAAAGCGAGCATATTCCTAAATGAACCCACGGATATCTTCACCCTATAAGGTTTTGGAGTCCCGTCACTTATGATATAATAGCCAAGAGCGCCCCTCCCAGATTCTACTCTCCTATAGGCTTCTCCCGGTGGACCTCGAGGATTCGCCTGAAGCTTCGCTCTTACCTCACCGGCTTCAGGCATTTTGTCAAGCAACTGTCTTAGGATATGACATGATTCTCTCATATCCAAGAACGGTACATAGGCTCTCGCAAAAGAATCAGCAGTTTTCATATACTGAACCTTAAAGTCGATCTCATTGTATACGTCATAGGGTTCAGCTTTTCGAATATCGTACGGAACACCAGAGGCACGGAGGACAGAGCCGGTCACGCCAAGACTTATGGCGTCTTCCTTCGTCAGGATTCCCACACCTTCTGTTCTTTGTCTCACAAGCGGGTTATTGTAAAAAATATCTTCATACTCCTTTAGTCTTTTTTCGTAATAAGTTATCTGTCTAAGGCATCTATCCTTAAATCCGTTAGGTACATCGTTGCGCACACCCCCGGGAATATTAAAAGCGTGGGTCACCCTAGCACCCGTCAAAGCCTCTAATAGATCTATGAAAAGCTCTCGGTCGCCTGTTGGCCACATAAACATCGTCGAATGTCCTAGGAAGATCCCATATATCGCCAGCCAGTATAACGTATATACTTGGCGGTTTAGCTCCGAGGCGATGGCTCTAATGAATTGGCCTCTTCTAGGGACTTCGATTCCGGTGAGTTCTTCGACTGCCAAACTGTAGGAGTATGTGATATTCGTAGAGTCGTGAATGACGGGTCGCTCGAGGTGTGGAATATTCTGAATGAAATTGCGGTACTCTGTCATCTTCTCCTCTCCACGATGTACATAACCTGGATCGGGGTCGCAGTGAACGATGTAATCGCCATCAAGTTTCACTATAAATCTGAAGTGCCCAGATCCTGGATGTTGTGGTCCCACGCTTAGAGTCATCAATCTGTCGTCATCTGACTCCTTTACGATCTGCATCCCCATCTTCTGGGATTCACTAATGCGGTCTTCTAGATCTGCCATACTCCTTCTTTAACTCATCTTATCTTCCTTTGATTCTAAATTCCTTTCTTAAAGGAGGGATGTCCGCCCAGTCTTCCGGTAGAAGGAAGCGCTCGTTTCGAGGATGCCCTTCAAAATATACCCCAAGCATTTCGAAGGTCTCTCGTTCGTGGTATTCCACACTCTTGTAGACATTGATTAGCGTAGGGAGCCTTGCATCATCACGGTTTGTTCGCGTCGCAATAGAGAGAACATGTCCTGCTAAATCATCTCTTAAATATGAGCCAAGGTGGTAGATCACTTCAATTTGATTATCCTTAGGATAATCTGTCCCTGCAACAGACTCAGCATGATCAAATCCCAAGTTATCGCGCAGAAAAGTTGCAACTTTAACAATGTTTGGCGGTTCTACCGCGATTTTGATGCGAAGGGGTTTGATGAAAATTATCTGAACCATTTGTCCGAAATTAGCTGATATTTCACCCGCAATTCCCTTCTCAAATGCCGGAGGTTCTGAATCCTTCGTACGCAATGTAGTTGTAGACGGCCCAGCGGTTTTGACAGGAGGAGGGCTAGGGGGGGATGAAGATTTTGGTACTATATCACGAAGTTGCCTTGAATCGGGGGGAGAGTGCGTAGCAGATGTTTCTGTAGTACTTGTTTTGGAATGATTATTAATGATGATATAATCATTATTACTATTATCTTTTTGATCGTTCTTTGAGCTCATACTACCTGATCTTTGACACCTTGATTTTTTCTTGCAGCAACATGGTTCCTTGGATCAAAGTTTCAGGTCGAGGGGGGCATCCAGGCACATATACATCAACCGGTATAATCCCGTCGATTCCGGGGAGGACATTATATGAATCCACGTATAGCCCACCAGTAATTGCGCATGCACCCATTGCAATTACGTACTTGGGCTCTGGCATTTGATCATAGACCATTCTTAATCGCGGTGCCATTTTTCTGGTAACCGTACCCTGCACAACGATCAAGTCGCACTGCCTCAATGAACCAAAGGCTTCAATAATTCCAAACCTCTCAACATCATATCTTGGACCTGAAGCCGCTCCAAATTCCACACTACAACAGGCAGTTTCAAGATGTACTGGCCATAAAGACCATATCCTTCCCCAATTGATGGCATAACCCAATGGCTTGTCCAGAGCTTTGACTAGTATGTCACCCAGCTTACTCACCAGTACGTTAAATTGAGTCGGGTTTATCAAGTCCTTGATCATTGCGATCCCTCATCTACTCGTGCGGTTATTAGATATTTAATACTTGTTAGTGACATTATCACGCCTACCATATGCCTTTCTTTCCAGATAAGTACAATGCATAACCCATCGCAGAGAACATAACTCCCAGAAATGCCATAATAGGAAGAGTCGCAACCCTAGGAATGGAAAACAATGATACACCCCACAGGTAAAGGAAAATTGCCATTACATCAAATACGACAAACATCAGTATATACGCATAATATTGCATCATAAAGTGAGAACGACCCTCACCGACTGGTACCTGGCCACACTCCACGGGCAAAAACTTGACAGGATTATACCTTCGTCGAGGCGAAATCAATCGTGACAAAAACAGGGAAATGGCTCCAGCAAATACGCCGAAACCAAGCATATAAAGAATAGGTGTAAACTGTGTGACGGTCTCACCTGGCAAAACATGTGTTGCTGGTTGGTGAAAGATATAAAAGTTTTGCCTTAAGATCTCGTGACTAGGCCTAGTAGCTGCCGGGTGGCGAGTTTAGGATGGTTTAACGCAAACTTCAGAAGCTTGCCAAAGGTAAACTCTGCTTTGATAAAGTCGATAAATTCATCGACAGACATTTCTCCAAGTATATCAATCTCTCTATTCCATTCTTCATCTGAGAGACCAATCCATCGCTTCTGAACCCTGAGAGCGGACGTTATCATGGCTTGGTTCTTATCTTTCCAGATCTTTTCGTACTCCGCAAGTCCTTCTTTGCTACAATTTTGTCTCATAGCAATATTGCCCGCTAACCTCCCATACTCTATTGCATACCGAATACCTTCCAACACTAAAGGGTTAGCCTGACCTGCGCTATCCCCGACAAGTATCAACCTATCATAGACGATGGGGGTTCTTGGACCTTCGTTCGGGATAAATCCATAATGAAGCTCTATTGGCTGGATTTTTCCTATTCCGTCTAACGGCCGTAGCTTTTTATCCATGATATCGTTTAATTTCTGTAATGGATCCGAATTAGATTCAGGCCTGCCGACTCCAACTCCAATGCGTGCTTTATTTTTGGAAACCGGAAAAATCCAAGCGTAACCTGCTTCGGAGTATTTTGTACCAACCATTAATATCCACGTTTCGTAGTCTAGATTTTCACAGTAGCATTCGTATTCAGCGCCAATTCCGTACCTTCTCCATTCTTTAACTATTCCCAAGAAGCGGGCAATAGAAGAACTAAAACCACTGGCGTCGATTACTACCTTACAATCAATTACAGTTTCGCCCTTTGGAGTCTTCGCTTTTAGTCCACAAATCCGTCGGTCTTCTGCAGTAGTAACGACGTTGGTCACCTTGCTCCTCACCATAATTTCTGCACCAGCCTCAGCTGCCAACATCGCTAAATGCTGATAGGTACTGCGCACGTCCAAGACACATGCTTTAGGCGTAATCCCTTTGATGGTAACGTCGTTTGAACTCGATATGAATGAATAATTTTTTATAGGATTATAGTACTCGCTGCCAATGCCTAGTTTTTCAATCTCATCTATCCATGTTACGCCACTCGTTCGGATGCTATGTGCAATAGACTCGTCTTTCTCTAACAAAATTACTTTTCCACCGGCTTTTGCGGCTGCATAGGCAGCAGAGAGACCAGCCGGACCTCCACCTACAACAGCAATATCATAGGTTACCATTCTAGCCGATTGTCAAGATAAATCTGATCTCTCCCAAGTATATAATGCCGCTGATCCCAGCCTTTGGTAGTTGCATGCAGATAAGATTCTTTGCGCATGTTGTGAGTGTATAAGCTAAGTTACAACCATTAGCTAGCGATTAACGATTTAAGAGAATAATCATCGCTCACTATGATTTGTTTGAGAGGTAATTACAGAAATCTGAGATTACCTTTCGCTGGCAGTGAAAGATATATTGCTGAATCGGGTGTACGGCAGGATGGAGTCGGGTAAAGACTTTGTTTCTTTAGACACGCCTGTAAGATTCTTTAAAGCGTCAAATGCATTGCCCGCCACCATCAATTCTTTGACAGGACAAATGATATTTCCATCCTTAATGTAATAGCCCCCTTTTACAACACCTGAGAAATCCCCATCTACAGGATTCACTGTTCCCGAAAAGCGATTTATTATGACCCCCTTTTGAATTTCAGAAATTAAAGTTTCTAATTTGGAGTTGCCTGCCCTGACAATCATGTTCGTAGTAGATACCATAGGGGGATATTTGGGAGAGCCTCCTGCATTTCCGGTTGTCTCCACGCTATCTTTATTGGCTGTGTACGTATCATAAATAAAGCCCTTCAAGATTCCTTTCTCTATGATCACATTTCGCCGGTGATCTACGCCCTCTCGATCAAAGCTGGACGCACCTAATGCATCGACATTGGTGGCATCATCTTCGAGATTCAACAAATCTGTGGAAACAGACGAGTTAATGTCTTCCTTAAACTTACTGGCTTGTTTCTGAACGTTATTGGAGTTAATCGAATGAGCGATCACCTCTTGGACAAGTTCAGTAGATGCAGAAGCACTTAGAATCATTTCGCCCCTGAAACTATCGACATTTCGAGGTCCAAGATAATTTATAACAGCTTTAGCAAATTCCTTAGCAGTTGAGATCACGTCAATATCTTTAACACAATGAGAGCTACCAATTTGGACATCAAAATTGGAGACCTGATCAGGGGTTACCGCCATTCCCATAAGAGACCAGGAAAATAAGCTCATATTTTCTGTCACGCTTATTCCGCAGGAATTTAATACCATGTGTGTTAGGAGGGCACTCGTAAAGTTACCACTATCTATGCTTACTCTGTTGTCGTATGATCTTGCTGTCAATAGCATGTCCTTGGCCATTCTAACATTGTCGGATAGCTCGAAACCCAAGGCTTCTTTGTCATATATTTTCGTTAAAAGGTTGATTTTCGCCGTTTTATGCGGGATCGAATTAAAGTTATCTGGGGGACTGACTTTAGCAAGTTTAATCGCCAGTTTTACTGACTGAATAATTTGCTCCTTTTCAAAAACATTAACAGACGAAAAACCCTGGGAGCTTCCTACCAGTACTCTGATTCCTAAATTGCCAATTTCGTGTGACTTTGATTGTTTCAAGTCATTGTTTTCGATGATAACCTCAGACTCTTTACTATTAACCCCGTATGCCTCTGCATCAGTAGCTCCATTTCTCACAGCTTCCTTTACAGCTATACTACATGCATCAATCAACGATAGCATGGTCCTCATTGCAAACCTCCGACGGTCGCAAAACACCTAATGTGTGGTCCCCCGCCATCAACTTTCATCGGTTGAATTTTGCCACAATATCCAGTGCCCATATCGTAAGCGAAATCCTTGCCCACCATATCCACAGATTTTAATACATCAAAGGCTCTCCCGGAAACACTTGCCCCTTTCATGAGCTCTTTAATTTCCCCTTTTTCGATCAGATATGCCTCCTGAAATGCGAACATAAATTCCCCGTTTGCGTCCGCCTGTCCATTTCTAGCTCCCTTTAGCAGGTATCCGTGTTTTGTTTCCTTAAGCATGTCATCAACTGTGTCACGTTTGGGTTCAAGGAACGTGTTCCTCATCCTAATAAGCGGATCATCGTCATATTCGTATGCACGTGCATTTCCAGCTGGTTTTGTGTCAAATATAAAAGCGCTCTCACGGTTATGTAAGAAAGACTCTAGATATCCGTTTTCGATGATGATGACGTTTTCAGCCCTAACTCCCTCATCATCAACTGCAATAGTGCCTGCTCCTTTTGGAAAAGTCTTCGACCCTCCACTATCTACTAAAGTGACCAGATCACTTGCAATTCTTTGTCCTATCTTATCATTCACGAGTGAACCTGACAGAACAAAGTCTGCTTCCACCATGTGGCCGATAGCTTCATGGGCTATCATACCCACCATTCCAGGATCTAAAATAATAGTTGTGCTCTCGCCAGGTACGTGATTTGCTTTAAGTAATTTTACAGCTTTTTCAGATGCTGAAATGGCATAATCTAGAGGATCGTTCTTAGCGAATAGATCATCCCACCCACCTGTTATTCCTATACCTTCGGAGATGGTTGCGGTTTCGGTTCCTTCCGCTGCGATCGTTGTGACATTAAACTCTGGCTTAGAATCCGACAGCTGTACTTCGGCACCGTCTGTATTGACTATGATCTTATGATCCAAAATTTCTCGATAAATACAAGACGCCGATTTTATTTTTTCGGAATAGTTTCGCGCGGCCTGTTCGGCATCTTTCGTAATTTTTATTTTTTGTTCAATATCTATGTTCTTGAGATTTCCATTTACCCTCGCTTCCAGGTGACCCTTAGCCATTTGATTCACTTCAGCCAGTCCCGCCACCTTTTTTTTCTTGTTTCCAGATAATAATTTCGCAATGGACATAGCCTCATAAAGGGCATTTTTCAATGCGTCCTTCGAAATGTTACTGGTGCTTGTAAAACCCCAACAGCCATCTACCAAAACTCGAATGCCGCAGCCTGAATTTGAAACGTTGCGTATCAGTTCAATTTCTCCATTGCTGAAAATTACTTCGTTAATTATTCGACAATGATAACGTGTTTCTGCGTATTTTGCCCCACTGATTGTTGAAATTAGAGAATATAGTTCGTCAAAAACTGGTCCTTCGTCTCTTGTCATCTCCATGGATTTAAACTGCATATTTTGTTGGCAGACGTTATATCTATCTTAACTGTCGGATAATACCGGTCTCTTGTCGGTGGCCTTAATTGAGGAAGTAATTAACCTGTGAATCCTCATGCGCAAGCCAAGAAACTGCAATCTTCAGTAATGGTTTGCACACAGACCAGTATATTGGATCCGCGACTAACAGTTTGTAGTAACACTTCCTCCTCCTTGGTCGACTTTGTGATGGGGCTAGACCAGTAACAAATCTCAAAACCGCAATTAATACAACCAGAGGGGCAACGGTCCAACTCGATTTAAGGTGACAGAAAGCCTATCCCCACTTTTTTATTTGGCGTATGAAGGAGTCGGCGAAAGAATGGATATGAATAATCGCATCCAAAGAAATTGTTGTTGTTGCATAGTTATCTGTTATTCGCCATATCAAGGCAAAAACCGGCCTTTGAATCTGTTCGAAAAAAAGAGGAGAAATCGGGTCAATCAAGAGAATTGGCTCGCACTATGAGTAACACAAAGGCAGGAGTTCACTCTATTTTTCGGGAACGAAAGTCGGAGCTCTTTTTGTTTCGTTATTGATATTGGAAACGGACCAGGTTTTTGAAATTCATGAACTTGACACCAGTCAGACAACTTTGTTTTTATGCATTCGTCTTTGGTCAATTGTAGAGTGGGAGGTGCAAGGTTTTTTATCATCATTTGCTTGTAATAATGGAATGGACTCTAAGGCAAATGAAGGCAGAATGACGACACTAGAGCAAGGAGATTGGGCACCCGATTTTAGTTTAACAGATTTAGATGGCAACAACATTAAACTCTCAGATTTCCGGGGTAGGAAGAATGTTGTAGTGTACTTTTATCCCAAGGACTTCACCCCTGGATGTACCGTCGAAGCGACCGAATTTACAAGAGACTACGAGAGGTTCAAGGACGTTGGTATCGAAATTATAGGCGTTAGCCCGGATAATGCCCAATCGCACCTAAAATTTAGAGAGAAAATGAAAATTCCCTATTTACTGGTTACTGACTCTGAGAACGAGATCTCAAAAAAGTATGCGGTCTATGGTCTCAAGAGTTTTATGGGTAGAGAATATTTTGGTGTTAGCAGATCAACATTCTTGGTCAATAAAGAGGGGAGAATCATTAGACTATTTGCAAAGGTCAAGCCAGGTGGACACAGCCAAGAGGTGTTTGAAGCTTTCAAGTCATGAACTCCCAACCTAAGCCAACTCGTCATTTGGCATAAGCGAGTGCGGGAGATGGGATTTGAACCCACGAACCCCTAAGGGATAAGAGCCTCAGTCTTACGCCTTTGGCCATGCTGGGCGACTCCCGCTTTTTTATTTTATTTAATGGTTTTCGAGGACTAATTTGAATATTAGGTTTTAGAGAATACTAACCTATTAGAGTTAGTGTTGAATCACATCTCCGATATTAGGTGATTGACCATTTCGACCCTTGTTACATACATATTAATTGTAGTCGCATCCTCGTCAATGAGTTGTCTAGCCTTTTCAAATGAACATAGGAGGGACTTGCAGTAGGTCAAAAGGGCTGAAATTATTCAAACATATATGGGAATCACTGCTACTTGTTGTCGTAGTTCACTTAGTACCGCGATGCGAGGTAGCGCATGTTGTTGTTTTCATCCCAATGAGGTACCAAAATAAGCTCGTATTCTATACGCGGTAATTTGACTATTGCCACGCTAAGACATATCTATGTGACGAGCAAACTTCCGATTAAGCGGCCAGAAAATGGTTTTTATAACACATAGAATAACTAAAATCTGCGATGCTAGTGCCTGTGAGATGTTTCACCTGTGGAAAATTAATCGGAGACAAATATCTAGAGTATACTACCAGGGTAAAAGCAGGCGAAGAACCGGCTAAAGTAAGCGATTCATTGAATATAACCCGTTATTGCTGTAGAAGGATGTTCGTCTCCACAGTCGAAACTATATATCAAGTGATACCATATTACGAAGCTTTGAGACGCAGAATGTCCGAGATTCAGTCAGAAACTGAATGAATAGGTTTAATGCCTTCAATTACCGGGCTTAAAAGCAGAATCGTCTTCGATAGCAGAGGCGCTAAAACCATCGAAATTGACGTCACAACGGATAAAAAATTCTCTGGTAGAGCTTGTGCGCCATCTGGAGCAAGTGTGGGAAAACATGAAGCTCAGAGTTTCCCAAGAAATAGTCCTGAAAAGGCTTTGGAGGTTCTCAAAGCCAACGAAACAAGATTCATAGGATTAGACGCCGAGAACCAAAAGGAAATCTTCGATGCGCTTAGATCTATTGACGATACTGAGACGTATTCAGTGATTGGGGGTGCAGTTGCCTATGCTCTCAGCTTGGCATCCGTTGATTCTGCATCAAAGGCACTGGCTATCCCAATGTTTATGCTGCTAAAACCACACAAGCCATACAGGTTTCCGTTTCCGTTAGGTAACATACTGGGAGGGGGTGCCCACGCCGGACCAGGTACTCCCGACATACAGGAAATTCTTGCATGTCCTATCGGCGCAAGAAATATCCGTGAAGCCTTGGAAATGAATTTCAGAGTTCACAAAGAAGTGCGATCAGTCATCCAAGCAAGGGACAAAGATTTTACTTACGGTCGGGGAGATGAAGGCGGATGGGCACCCAACGCAAATAATGATCAGGCATTGGAGATTACAGATCTTGCTGTCAAAAACTGCGGTTTTACGATAGGTAACGACATGTCACTCGGAATTGATTTCGCAAGTTCATCATTTTGGGAAGAGAAAACGCGAAACTATAATTACAAAAGACAGGGCATAACTCGCACCAGGGAAAAGCAAATAGACTATGTTAATCAGCTGATAAAGAATTACAAGCTCATTTACGTGGAGGATCCTGTCAATGAAGAAGACTTCGAGGGAACAGCACGTATCACGAAAGATAACCCAAATTGCATTGTTACAGGTGATGATATGTTAGTCACAAACACCATTCGTGCCAAAAGGGCGGCACAGCAGAGTGCATGCAGTGGAGCAATTTTGAAGGTCAACCAAGCAGGAAGTCTTTACGATGCCATGAATTTCGCTCAAGAGTGTGCAGCAAATGGCATTAAACTTATAACGTCACACAGATCAGGAGAATCTATCGATTCTCATCTGTCTCATATCGGAATTGCGACCGACTCAAAAATGTTGAAAGCTGGCATACTCGGGGGTGAGCGAGTAGCAAAACTAAACGAACTTCTAAGATTAACAGAGTATGATTTAATAGATGGCATGGCTGAACTGTCCTCTAATTAAAATGAGTGACGAGGCAAAGATTTCCGAGGGTGTCATCTCCCCCGCTGTCGAAGAACGCAGCACGAGCAATGGTACCGGTAGAACTGATGGAAGTACTAATTCAGAAAATAACAATAATAACAATAATAACAATAATAACAATAATAACAATAATAACAATAATAACAATAATAACAATAATAACGATAATAACAATAATAACAATAACGGCGAGCCTGCCTCCACGGATTTAGATTCAGAGAGAACTGAAGAGGAGAGAACAGACGCAGAGAACTCTCCTCCTGAAGAAGAGAACTTGGAAAAGATGATCCTTTCTACTGGTATTCGTGTGGGTACACCGGTCAAGACTAAATACATGACACCGTTTATCGTTCGTGCGAATCCAGAAGGCTTGTATATACTTGATATCAGTAAGACACTGTCACGAATAGATGTGGCAGCAAAATTCATCGGTCGTTCAGCCATATCAAAAGTCGCAGTCACATCTGCGCGAGAATATGGTAAAACTCCTGTGGAGAAATTCTGCGAACTTACTGGTGCTACACGTATACTTGGACGATTTATGCCAGGAACTTTCACGAACCCCTCTTTACCAAAATATATGGAGCCAGAGATAGTAATCGTTACCGACCCGCAGGCGGATCAACAGGCGGTCATAGAGGCTACCAGAGCGGGTGTTCCGGTAATAGCAATCGCGAATAGTGACAACGTTACTTCCAAAGTAGATTTAGTAATTCCTGCAAATAATAGGGGAAGGAAAGCCCTGGCTACTGTTTACTGGCTGCTTGCGAGGGAAGTTTTAAAGAAACAAGGAACGATCAAATTAGACAGCGACATGAAGATGCCGATCGATGACTTCGAAACTAAGTTAGTCGAGGAAATTTCTTGATTAAGGGGAATAGAAGAGCGCCAGCTGTTGCGGGCGTATTCTATCCCTCAGCTGCAGATGAGCTTAATCAACTGATAGAACTTTCATTTAAAGAACGACGTTTTGGTCCAGGTGATCTGCCACCATCTAAAGAACAAGGTCGACGGCGAATTTATGGAATTATATCACCTCATGCAGGATATATTTATTCTGGTGCCGTAGCAGCAAACGGATATTATGAAACATCATCGATGAATTTCGACCGAGTAGTAATAATAGGTCCTAATCATTATGGGATTGGCACAGGACTAGCAACCGTGAGGGACGGAATCTGGGAGACTCCTTTAGGACAAGTTGAAATAGATACCGAGCTTGCCTCAAGGATTTCCGAAAATTCAGGGATCCTCGATTTTGATGATTTAGCACACAGCAGGGACCATTGTCTTGAGGTTCAACTTCCCTTTCTTCAATATATCAAAAAAAATCAATTCAAACTAGTGCCAATTATAATGATTATGCAAGACAAAGTTACGGCATCAGAAATAGGCGAGTCTATAGCCGACTCCACGCGAGCGCTTAACGCATTGCTTATTGCTTCCTCGGATTTTACCCATTACGAACCAAACAGCGAGGCTCATAGAAAGGATCGCGAGCTGATTGAGGCTATACTGTCT
>Ga0207416_1004036_pt1 | contig 13217 bp, 7 predicted proteins | sample PaiPotPPM11metaG_FD_184107 | JGI IMG/M metagenome (GOLD analysis project Ga0207416, IMG submission 184107) | Iron sulfur acid spring bacterial and archeal communities from Banff, Canada, to study Microbial Dark Matter (Phase II) - Paint Pots PPM... ...
CCTCGGAAGCGCGAACTTGAGCAGTGGAACGCAACCAGGGCGGGGGCAAGCCCCACCCGTACCCTATACGAAAACTCGTGCTGCTGGCTTGATTCGCCGTCCAGGGTACGGGCGGGGCTTGCCCCCGCCCTGGTTTGCCCAGTAATGCATCCCAGAATAGCTCATGTTTAGCGGTTCAGGGCTTCCTCGCTGGAGAGGATCTCATCAACCAGGCCATACTCCACCGACTGCTGCGCTGTCAGGAAGTAGTTGCGGTCGGCGTCCAACTGGATGCGCTCGCGGGACTGGCCGGTATGGCGAGACAGAATGTCATAGATGCTGCCACGCAGGCGCAGGATTTCACGGGCGGTGATCTCGATGTCTGCCGCCTGACCTTCCGCGCCACCGAGGGGCTGGTGAATCAGCACGGTAGAATTGGGCAGGCAATAGCGTTTGCCCTTTTCGCCAGCCGCCAGCAGCACCGCGCCCATGCTCATCGCCATGCCGACGCAGACGGTCGCCACGTCTGGCTTGAGCCACTGCATGGTGTCATAGATGGCGAGACCGGCGTAAATCACGCCGCCGGGCGAGTTGATGTACAGCCAGATGTCTTTGGTGGCATCTTCGCTCTGGAGAAACAGCAACTGCGCAACCGTCAGATTGGCAACATTATCATCAATGGGCGTGCCAATAAAGATGATGCGCTCCTTGAGCAGGCGGGAAAAGATGTCCATGCCGCGCTCGCCGCGAGGCGTTGACTCGATCACGTTCGGGACAATAATGCCCTTTGGCTCCATAACTTCACGGGTGTCTTTGATCCAGCGAGGATCATTCGGGTTAAATTTGCTACCCATCTTTGCTCCTTCTAATATCCGAAGCGATTGATCTCTTTCTCATTGTACGTCATGCGGACGCGATCAATCGCGTCCCTACAAATCGACTGATGAATAAGAGACAGTATCGGCGAAAACTGAGTGTGCAGAGGAACTCTCAATCCCTCAATCTGAAGGATATCGAACCTCACGATAGTTCGTGTATCGTTATGATAGCACCTGCAAGTTACAAACGCAAGCAAAAAACGAAGCAATTTGGCACTCTTGTGAGTTGTTTGCTAATTTGCTCTAATCGCGCCTGGGATTGCGCAAGCGATAATCAATGGCATCCTCGAATGTAATCCTTGTCACGAGGCTGGTATCGGTCATGCGCGAGCGTATGCGTTCTTCGACTCCCTGCAAACCCGTGTTATTGGTCGTGATGATGGTTGGAATACGCGAGTTGTAGCGGTAGTTGAGCAGCTGGAAAAGTTTCTCATTGGCCCAGGGAGAACTCTGTTGCGCCCCTAGATCATCCAGCACCAGTAAAGCTGCTTCACGCATCTTTTGAAACAGCTGGTCGTACACCTCGGTTGATGTTGGCATAAACGTGGCGCGTAAGTGGTCGAGCAGATCGCTTACCGTGCTGAAAAGCACCAGCGAGCCACTGGCGAGCAGGCGATTGGCGATGGCTGCCGCCAGGTGTGTTTTGCCACAGCCCACCTTGCCGATCAAGACCAGCCAGCCGTAGGGGTCCTCGGCATATTCTAACGCGGTATGGTAGGCGTTATACACTGAACGTGAGGAGTTCGGGTTGAAATTCTCGAAACTTTTGTCCTGCAACTCGCCGAGATTTGATACTTCCTGTAATTGACGGCGGCGTCTCGCCGTGCGTTCGATTTCTTTGCACTCGCAAGCAATAGGTTTGCCAAAATTAGGATGTCCATAGGGAACATCGGCGCGTAAATAGCCTGCGCCTTTGCAAATCGGGCAAATAGCGCTACTAGCAGAATATGGAGCGGGTATCACCGGCTGAGACGCGTTTGCCGCATCATGATTCAAACGCATCATCGATGCTGACCGGTTGAGCGGCTGGGTGAGGCGAGGCGTTTGTCCGGCGCGCTGTGCTGCTGGCGTTGGCGGTGGTGGCGGCAAAGGGATGGGCATTCGCGCCTCGCGAGCATGAGGTGTTACGGATGGCTCGACCTCATCATCCAACTGGGAGCGCAATTCGCGTGTCACCATCGAAGGCTGATTGCGAGGGTAGGTCTGGGCGATTCTGGCGCTGGCACGATTCAATAAATAACTATCACCTGCATCTCGTGTTGGGGCGACTTCATCATAGCCATCGCTTTCCCAATCGCCATAGCGGATGGGAGCGGTATCTTCTTCCCACCCATGAGACCAATCTGCTTGCGCGTCACCCTGTGGCGCCGGGCGGTAGGTTTCGGCATGGCGCGTCGGTACGCGCTGCGCCTGCTGCCAGGATTTGCGCTCAGGTGGAGGCGCGAAGCGTTCTCCTGCGCTTCTATTGCCCGGCGTGCGCGTCAACGGGCTGCTCTGCTGGCTGCGAGGCGGTGGTGTAGCGGCCCGGTTTGCCGCGCCTGGCTGCTGTTGAGTGCGGGGCGCGTTTCCATATTGCCCCAGGCGCGCATTCTGCTCAGGCAATGGACGCTGGCCCGGTGTGATGCCGGGACGCGGCCCCTGTGGTGGCGTATTGTAGAGACTCGATTTATCGAGTCCGCCCTGGCGACGCTGCGCCGTGCGGTTGATGATTTCGTTCAGGCGTTCCATGCTTGCCTGCCTTCCGTTTCCCAGCGCCGTAAGATGGCGCGGATATAACTCCATTTTCGCTTATTGTGCAGAATTGCTTCGCGGAAGGCGGTTTCGATCCATTCCGCGGGGTACATATCGGCGGCATCTCTCAGTTCGTCCGCGATCAGCGGAGAGAGCAACCCGATGTTCTGCTCGTATAAAATAAAGATGTTTGGCCGTTCAATTTGCACTTGAACCTGTGAGGTTCGTTCACGTCCGCGTAACGCGCCTGCCCTCCCGGCTGGCTCTTCAATCCCGCTACTCTCATATACCTGTGCCTGCCCTCCCGGCTCATCATTTTGCGCAGCGAGCAAACTGACCGGGACAAGCTCTCCTCCTTGCAGCTCGTTGACGATTTTACGACTGCGCGCCGTATTAAAGAAATACCATCCCACCAGTTCTTCCTCATCGCTTGCTTCGCTCAATAATTTTAAATAGATGCGTAAAATACTGCCCCGCGCCACCGCCTGCTCCAATCCATGCCGCAGCCGCTCCTCAACCGGGCGTGGATCACCCTTGCGCTTGAGGCTGCGCAACAGCACCATATCGGCCAGCAGCTCGCGATCGCTTACGCAGCGCGGGTCGCCTTTCTTTTGCGCCAGCAGCCAGAACAGGTGCAGCGAAACCTTGAGTTCCGCCATATCCTCGATCTCCGGTAAAAGCACCGTAAAAAATACTTCCGGCACCGGCACATACGGATTTTTCCCCGAAGGGAAACCGGCAAACAATGTCATACAAATACGTCCAGTTAATCTTCAATAGTCTGGTTGACTTCCAGGTCGCGAAAACGGGTCTGGCTGGCTTGAAAATAGAGGCTCACTTCGTCCAATGGGCCATTCCTGTGTTTCGCTACGATGATATCCGCGATATTTTTCTTTTCCGTATCCTGATTATACACGTCGTCTCTATAAATAAACATGACAATATCCGCGTCCTGCTCAATACTATTATGAACGACGATATCTCCCGCCACAAAATTGTGTAGTCCATCGACTGTCAGGTCATAAACTTCTGCCTGGTCGTCTGGCTCAATTGATACGATTTCGTCCCAATACACGTCGCTCTGTGACAGCTTTATTAGTTCATCTGAACGGACAACTTGTGCAAGCCGAGCGCCGCGTTCTCGGCTCAAATTCTGTTTATACAGACCTGTGCCACAATAAGCGTTCCCCAGGGCAGACTGCATCTGGCGAGATGTTATACTCGCTAACTGCATAGCCGGAACAGCCATAAGCCTCCACACCTCGCGCGGAAGCACATCACGATTCGTATTAGCTGGCGTAAGAACAAGCGATTCAATAATGGCTGTTTGATGCAAGCGTTTTTTTTGGCTTAATGCGCCAATTTGACTGAAAAAAAGCTCAATATCCGGTTTGCCACTCACTGCTACATGGTATTGATCTCTCCCTTTGCCTGGCTGCGGATGTTGTGACAGTCGGGCGTTTATGCCCAGGCGCAGTAGTAGTGAGCGTACTTGCCGGGCCAGTTCCAGGCTGCTCGAAGCATAATAGATATTGGCATAATGTTTCTGACCTGAACTCCAATTAATACAGCCATCTGTTGACCAAAGGTGCCTCAAGAAACGTGCAATGCCTGAGTCTGGTTGAGCAAACACTATATCGGGTATCCGTTTTTCGTATGAGCGTAATCCAAAGACACCCATCTTATCCAACCAGGTAACGATAGGATTGTGCATCTTATGCGTCAAGTGATAGCTCGGAGGAAGATAAACCTGATACCAGTCACGCTCTTTGGTGATTCGCGGCGTAACTGCCTCACCAAAGACCTCTTTAGCCAGACACACCACCAACTCAGCTAACTCTATTTCATGCGTAGTATATTGAATTGCATGTTTGGGCAGTGTGCAACCATCACCTATGAGGTGACCGAGAAGTGCCAATTCGGCATCACTCATTGATGCTTCTGTAGGGCCATTTAAATGGCGTGGTAAAGCGATTCTCATTCCGTTTGACAACATATCAAGCCTCTGCCAACCCTGTATTGTCAAGAATTGATGATTCGCTGTTGCGCGAATAGAACGGCCCAGGCGAGTTGTCATTTTATACACCGGCTTGCAGCCAGTAGAAAAAGCTTTGGTGACTTCGCGAGGTTCCAGTTTCCATGTTTCAGTATTCAAGGCGAGTGTATTGAAGCCGGATAGACCAACAAGTTGTTCAATTGGTTTGTAGGTGCCTGAGTCTGGCAGGTATACAAGTGTATCTCCTGTAAGGCAGCCGCTTTCGCGTAGGTCCGACAATTGCGGTACCTTCGATTGCCGGCTCTCGACGGCGCGCGACAACTGCGCCAGTGCCAGCACCGGCACATTCAGTTCTCTTGCCAGCGCTTTCAGGCTGCGGCTGATCTCGGAAATCTCTTGTACGCGGTTCTCGTTGCGTTTGCCGCCGATGGTGGCTTGCATCAACTGCAAATAGTCGATGATAATCAGGTCAATGCCCTCCTGGGCGTGCAGGCGGCGCGCTTTGCTGCGCAGTTCGGTGGTAGAGATGCTGGCTGTGTCGTCGATCCAGATGCTGGCTTCTTCCAGTGTGTCGCGTGCTATCACGATGCGATCCCACTCGTCGTCCTCAATCCAGCCGGTGCGCAGGCGTTGTTGATCGATGCCAGCATCCATCGAGAGCAGGCGCTGCGCCAGTTGCTCTTTGCTCATTTCCAGGCTGAAAATTGCTACCGAGCGCTGGTACTTGACGGCGCTGTTGTGCGCCATGCTTAATGCAAGACTAGTTTTACCCAATCCAGGCCGGGCCGCCAGCACCAGCAAATCCGATTTTTGCAGCCCCCCGGTCAGGCGGTCCAGGTCTGCGAAGCCGGTAGGCACGCCCACGATCGAGCCGCGATGCTCGTGTAACTGGTCGAGTTTGTTCATATAGTCAGCAAGAATTTCGCTGATGTGGGCAAAGTCGGAACGCGCGTGGCGCTGGCTGATGTTGAAAATCAACTGTTCGGCTTTTTCCAGTGCGGCATCCGCATCGTTAGAGTCGTAGGCGACGGCGGCTATCTGCCCGGCGGCGTGAATCAGGCGGCGCAAAATCGAGGTGCGTTCTACAATGCGCCCGTAGTATTCGACGTTGCCGCTGGTTGGCACCTGGTTAATGAGCGAGGTGATATAGCTCGCGCCGCCTACTTCTTCCAGTTTGTTCATCCGTTCCAGTTCGTCGCAGATGGTGATGAAATCCGCCGGTTCGTGTTCCTCGAAAAGCTGGAGAATCACTTCATAGATTGTGCGATGCGCGTCGCGATAGAAATCATCGGCACGCAGGAAATCTGACACCTGCACAATGGCTTCCGGGTCAATAATGATGCTGCCGAGGACGCCGCACTCGGCCTCGATGTTTTGCGGTAACAGTTTCTCCACGCTTGCCTTTACCTCATGCCCTGATCTGTGATGGATATTCCCTCTTAGGCGGATTATAGCACATAGGTTCGATTTTTTGCGCTCAACTCTGGCTGGATTTCGGGTAAAAAAATCTCTCGAACTCAAAATCTGTGCCTCACTAGTGTAGCGAATCCTTGTCCGTAAATCAAATAGCAAGCAGGAGGTGTTCTCTGTGGATATGTGGATATGTCCGTCTAAACTCTTGCATACTGTGAGCGTGCCGCGTGACATAACACAGGTTATCCTCCAGTTATCCACCGCAAGCAAACACTTATCCCCAGTTATCCCCAGCTTTATCCACAGGCTTATCCACACAGATTGGTCGAAAAATTCATCAATTGGCCTGAAAACGCATTGTTGCTATGGCCTATCTGGGTAGTTTTGGACGTATCACGTCGGGACTTTCAGCACTAGGAAGCCTGCTGTATATGCCGATTGATCTCTATAAAGAGCAGTTGCGTGAAATAAAGAGAGGAAAGAGATGCCAGGAGCAGAGCCTGAAGCACAGACTACGACGCGAGAGACCTTTAACAGGCCGCCGCGTATCTGGCCTTCATTTCCACAGGAAAAAGTCGTCATTCCTGCTCCTCCTGAACGGGAAGCATTGCCGCCCAAACAATCCAACATCACGCTAGTGATGCCCCTGATTATGGTGGGTCTGATGGTTGGTATCTATTATCTGGCGGGCCAGCGTTCTCCGCAACAAATGGTATTTTTACTGCCCATGCTGGCCTTCTCCCTGATGTCGCCCTTGATGAATATGGCAACCTCTGCTCAGAAAACAAAGCAGGTCAAGCGGCAGTGGAAGCAGAGCGACGGGAAGTATGGCGACCTGCTAAAAACGCTGCGCGCGCAGGTGAAAGAGAAGGCCGATGAACAGCGCCAGGTGGCGCTGCTCAAAGACCCGGATAATATTGATCTGGAAGCCTTCATTCGCGACCGCACGCACCTGTGGGAACGACGACCCGATGACCCGGATTTTCTGGCCGTGCGTGTTGGGCGGGGTACCTTGCCGTTCACCATCGAGATACAAACGCCCGAAATAGATATAACGCACCCCATGCTGGCCGAAGTGCAAAGATTCCAGCAGGAATTTGCTTATGTCAAGGATATTCCTTGCAGCGTTCCCCTGACAAAGGTCAAGTCGCTGGGTATCACCGGCCCGCGTCAGGTTGTGGCTGACTTCGCGCGTGGCTTCCTGTGCCAGATCGCCGCCTTACATTCTCCCGAAGACGTGCGTATATTGGGTCTTTTTCCCACGTCGCAGCAGCAAGACTGGGTATGGCTGAAAGAGTTGCCCCATACATTGCCGCTCAAGCAGAGCAAGCATGATAAGCTGGAGCGTTTATTCGCGGTAGGACAGGAAGAAGCCGATCTCCTGTTGAGTGTACTACTGGAAGAATTGAGCCAGCGAGCCACCAGGGATGATGGCGACACGCCCGCCCCGGCTACGACGACTGGCGCCCCGGAAACACCTCTACCTCACCTGGTTGTGATGGTACATGACTATATCGAAGCGCGCAAGCACCCCGCCTTGAACAGCGCTTTCAAACTTGGCGAACAACTGGGCGTCTCCATCATTTACCTGGTGGCGCAGGAGCAGGCTATACCGGGCGAATGTCGCGGTATTGTGCGCATTCTCGATGCCGATAACCTGCATTACGCCGCTGCCGGTTACGCCGGTGAAACATTACAGAACGTGCGGCCAGACATCATGGAAGTAGCGATGGCGCGCAGCATTGCGCGCGAACTTGCGCCTCTACAAATTGCCATCGAAGGTGAAGATGCTGTTGATCTCCCCTCCAATGTGCGTTTACTCGATCTCCTCGGTATCGATCATGCCGACCAGGTCAATATTGAGCAGTGGTGGAGTTCGCCCCCATTTGGACGTTTGCGCGTACCTATGGGTATGGGCTTGAATGGTACCGTGTGGATTGATTTCAACGACAACGCGCATGGTCCTCATGGCATCATTGCTGGCACCACTGGCGCGGGTAAAAGCGAATTGCTCAGTTCGTTGATCGTCGGCCTGGCCCTGACGCACCACCCGCATCTGGTGAACTTTGTGCTGGTGGACTTCAAAGGCGGCGCGGCCTTTAAGCCGTTCGAGAAGATACCGCACGTCGTCGGTATGGTGAGCGACCTGAGCGGCAGGCTGACCGAACGCGCCTTGCACGCCCTCAAGAGCGAACTGAGACGCCGCGAACATATCCTGGGTGAGGCCAACGCCAAGAAGATTTCGCAGTACCAGGCCATGCGAGCGCAGAATCCTTCGGCTTACCAGCCTTTGCCGAATCTCTTTATTATCATTGACGAATTCGCGGAACTGGCGAAAGAGCATCCTACTTTTATGGAAGGACTGGTCAGCGTGGTGCAGAAAGGACGCAGCCTGGGAGTGCATCTGATTCTGGCTACCCAGAAGCCCACAGGCTCTGTCAATCCCAATATCTGGTCCAACCTCAAATTCCGCATTTGCCTGCGCGTGGCCTCTATGCAGGATAGCCGCGACATGCTGGGGCGTTCCGAAGCCGGGTTGCTGCCATTCAGCATCCCTGGTCGCGCCTATTTCCAGGTGGGCTCGGAAGTCTTCGAGCTATTGCAGAGCGCTCGTACCTCGCAGGCGGCGCGCGTTTCCAACGAATTGGTTATCCTGGCAAAACAGGCATCCCTGGTCGCGGAAGAGGTCACTGACCAGAAAGTGCTGATGGATTTGATCGAGCCGTATACTGCTACCATTGGTGCTGACCTCTTCCGGCCCTGGCCCGATCCCTTGCCTCAACGCATCAGTCTGCAAGAAATTAACTCGCGGCATGATCTGCCCCAGCGTGTCGAGTCTGCTCCCGACACCGAATTTGCCGCATCGCAGCCATCCTACGGCTGGGTCACCTGCCCTATGGGCCTGGTTGATCTACCGATAGAGCAGCGGCAGGAGCCGTTGATGCTTGATATGGCGCGCCAGGGGGGACATGTGCTGATAGCAGGCGCGTCTGGCTCTGGCAAAAGCGTCTTTTTGCGCACCCTGATTACCTCGCTGGCGCAGACGCATACTCCCACGCAACTACACATGTACCTGGTTGATTTTGGTGGTCAGGCTATGCGCATATTCGAAAAACTGCCCCACGTTGGCGGAATCTTTGGCGAAGCGGACAGCGAATATATACACCGTTTACTGCGCAAACTGTATGGCGTCATCGAGGAGCGCAAAAACATCTGCCGCGATTCACAGGTTAATGACTTTCTGGCCTATCAACGCCGCCGCCAGGAGAAGCCATCCCTGCCCGAATTACCGGCCGTTGTGCTGGTGATTGATAAGTTCATCGAATTTAAGCAGGCCTTTGATAAGGAAATGGACACAGTACTGGCAATTGCGCGTTTCGGGCGCACTTACGGTGTCTATCTCGTCTTGAGCGTTGACCGGCCCGTCGCCGTTCCCTCACAATTGATGAGCTTGATCGACCTGCGCTTCGGCCTGCGCCTGGTCGAACTGACGGATTCGCTGATTTTCCTGGGCAAGACCGACGCTGCCCATCTTGATCCCGCCATTCCTGGGCGCGGCTACCGGCGCGGACAGACATTGGACGAAGCCCAAATCGCTCTGCCTGCGCAGGGTGACGATGATGATGAGCAGAATCGTTTCCTGGGTGAACTGGTCACAGAGATAGCAAAAGAAGCCGAGGGTCATGCGGCTCCTCCTATCCAATTGCTCCCCGAATATGTGCATATCGAAGATTTTCTGGTTGAGGCGGCCTTTGGCGTTGCGCAGTCCTTCCAATCTTCGCAGTCCCGCACTATACGTATGCGCGCTGGTATCGAAGACCTTTCACTTCAGCCGATTGCGCTTGAACTGAGCGCCGATACTCCTCACGCGCTGGTGGCTGGTGGCCCTGGCAGTGGACGCACGGGCGTGCTGCAAACCTGCTTAATGATGCTTGCCAGCACCCCTACCTATGCTGACACAAAGGTCATTCTGGTGGATTTCCGGCGCACCTCGCGTCCTATGCGCCGTCTGCCTAACATCTGGCAGTATGCAGATAGCGAAGAACAACTGGTGGCTGCTATTAATAAATTAAAGAAGGAGTTAAGTGGGCGTATGGCGCGTTTGCAGGCAGAGTTGGAGCAGCAAGAGGAGGAGGAGGAGGGGGAGGAACCTATCGGTAAGGATTTAACCCCCATCCTGCTCGTCATCGACGATTACGAACAATTAAATGCGCTGAGTAAAAACCCCATCACCGATTTGAAGGAGTTTTTGCTGCAATCGCGCGACCTGCGACTGCACATCCTGGTTGCTGGTAGCCCTTCAGACCTGGGGCGCATGGACCCCTTACTTACGCAGGTACGAGCAGGTCGATTGGGTGTCGTGCTTGGCGCCGACCCCAACGACCAGCCCGTGCTGGGTGTGCGCATGACCGACATGCCGCCCGGCAGAGGCTTCCTGGTGCGCCGCAATCAGCGAAACCTGGTGCAATTTGCCCATTTAACCCAGGACGTTATGCTGCTCAACGTCAAGAATCTCGCCCAGACCGCCAAAGCCATGCAGAAACCGCCCGCTCCGGAGCATAGCTGTCCCTGGTGTCCCGTCGAAAAGCCTGAGACTGAGGCTTCGGGCGATGAGCCTACATCCGAAGAAGTGCATGCGTTGGCAGAGGTGTAGGAGTGTTCGGGCGGCGTTCCCCAGGGCGACCGCGAGGGTCGCCCAAGGCCGGATGCCCACAAGGGGCATCCGGGGGAAGAGAACACTAATACCCGTTCAACTGTTGAGCCGTTACCGTTAGCACTGTCTTAATGTTGCCCGATGCATCCGATACCACAGCATCGAAGCCGCCGGTCACATTGTTATGGTCGTTGAAGTCCATCGGCCCACTCGCCCCGTCATAATTGATCTTCGTACCCGCTTTCAGGTCTGTGGAACCCGTCTTGTAGTCGTACACGGTCGTGCCAGGCGGGTCTGCCACCGTCTTCATCTTCGCGCTCACCGCGTCACCGTTCAGCGAACCTGCCGCGTCAACGGCCAGGGCCAGTACGTTCATCCCATCGTACCCGTAGTCCGCCAGTTCGACAGGGGTAGCGTTAAACTTGGCCTGGTACAACTGCGTGAACTCTGACGTTGCCGGACCACCCGTCGAGGTACCCTGCAGCGAGGTCAGCACCTTTTGTGCCACCGCAGGTGTAATGGCCTTGATGAAGTCCGATGAGGCCGTTACATCGGTACCGATGAAAGGCAGTGCCAGACCCTTGAGTTCCTTGATCTCGCTGAACAGCGTCGCGCCCGTTTGCGCATCCACCTGGGTGAAGACAACCTGCGGATTCGCCGCGTAGAGCTGCTCAATCTCAGAACGATATGACGACTGATCGGGTACCAGGCTAATATCGGCTACAATCGTGCCGCCGTGTCGCTTGAAAGCATCCACTACCGGAGCTTTCAGCGTCTGGGCCGACTCGTTGCTGCCAAAGACCAGCGCCGCCTTCGTATAGCCTTTACTATTCGCGTAGTACGCCATTGCCACGCCCAGCAGGTTATCGGAGGGGCTGCTGCGCCATACATACTTGCTCACAAGATTGTCAAGCTGTGTTGTGCCACCTACGATAACATCGGGAATCTTGCTCTGTTGCAGGATCGGCAGCACCGCCTCCGCCTCCAGCGACGACGGGCCTACGATCAGATTGACCTGGTCGACGTTAATCAGCTTGCGCAGGGCCGGAACCGCATCCACCGCGTCACCACCCGTATCGGCCGTCACGATCTGCACCTGCCGCCCCAGAATCCCGCCGTTGGCGTTAATCTGGTCAACTGCTACCTGTACCCCTTTCAGGATGTCGGGGCCAATAAAGGACTCGAAGCCGCTCATCGGGCCGATCACCCCCACCTTAATGGGGGAAGTGTTCGTGTTGTTGCCATTGCCGTTGCCACTGCTGCCACCACAGGCAGTCACCAGCATTGCCAGCAAAATAAGTGCGGCGGTAGACGTTTTGGCCCACCACGATGTGGAAAAAGTGCGCATTGTCTTACTCCTCGTCTGTTAGACCTGTGAAAGTTGTGCCATATCTCATCTTTATGGCATGTTATAGTGGGCAATGGACACCTATTGCCCAAGATACAGATTTGCCACCTCCTGTCTTGCTATCAACTCGGAGCCAGGCCCCTCAAAACGATTGCGCCCGGTCACGAGGATGTAGCCGTAATCGGAACGTTCCAGCGCCATGCGCGTATTCTGTTCAACAACCAGCACGGCCACGCCGGACTTCCGGATACTCAGGATGCGCTCCCATACGCTGAGCGTGACCCTGGGAGCCAGTCCCGCCGTTGGTTCATCCAGCAATAAGACGTGGGTGTCTAGCATCAACGCGCGCGCCATCGCCAGCATATTGCGCTGCCCGCCGCTGAGCTGGCCGGCAGGACGCTGGCGGCTGTCGCGCAAATCGGGGAAAAGCGTAAACATCTCTTCGATGCGCGCCCGGAAGTTATCTCTGCGAATGTATGCCCCCATCTCCAGGTTTTCCAGCACCGAGAGCGAGGGGAACACATTATTGTTTTGCGGCACGTAGGCCATGCCCAGTTTCACCAGTTCCTCCGGTTGCGTATTGGTAATGTTCTTCCCATTCAGCAAAACGCGCCCGGCGGTCACGCGAATCAAACCAAAGATGGCCTTCATCAAGGTACTTTTGCCCGCCCCGTTTGGCCCAACCACCGAGACAAGCTGACCCACTTCGAGCTTGAGCGAGACGCTATTCAGAATTTTGGCATGTCCATAGCCGCCTTCCACCCCCTGAACTTCCAGAATGGCAGGTCGTACTTCATGGTGTTCGCCATCAGGAGTGCTGTTTGTGGCGCTGTTGGGAGATTGTTCCGGGTTGTGTGTCGTCATAGCTTTACCCCTCCCCTAGATAGGCGTCTACTACCGCCGGATTCTGGCGCAGTTCTGCCATGCTGCCCGCTGCAATGGCGCGCCCCAGCGCCATGACAATTACTGTGTTGCAGAGCCGTTCTACCAGTGCCAGGTTATGTTCAATAATCAGGAATGTGATGCCTTCGTCTTTGCAAAGCGCGCCGATGTATTCACTCAAACGCGCCGCCAGCACCGGATTGATGCCCGCGAACGGCTCGTCCAGCAGCAGCAGTTTGGGCTGTGTCATCACCACGCGCGCCAGTTCCAGCAGGCGGCGCTGCCCCCCGCTCAGGTTCCCGGCGTATTCATCGCGCAGGTGATACAGGTCAAAAT
>Ga0207416_1004037_pt1 | contig 13217 bp, 11 predicted proteins | sample PaiPotPPM11metaG_FD_184107 | JGI IMG/M metagenome (GOLD analysis project Ga0207416, IMG submission 184107) | Iron sulfur acid spring bacterial and archeal communities from Banff, Canada, to study Microbial Dark Matter (Phase II) - Paint Pots PPM... ...
GGTGGGCTGATCCCGGGTGCGCCCGGCGATGGCAGCCGGACACGCTGGTGAACATGTTTTCGGTAGGCAAGGGCCTGGTCGCGGTGTGCGCGGCGCGACTGGCCGGGCAGGGCCGGCTGGACGTCGACGCGGCGGTTGCCTCCTGCTGGCCGGAGTTCGGCGCCGCGGGCAAGGGCGCGGTCACCATCCGCCAGCTGCTGTCCCATCAGGCGGGGCTTCCTGCCGTACGCCGGAGGCTGCCGCCGGGCAGCATGCTCGACTGGCCGGCGATGACCGCCGCGCTGGCCGCCCAGGAGCCCTGGTGGCAGCCGGGCACCGGGCACGGGTACCACGTCAATACCTTCGGCTTCCTGATCGGGGAGGTGATCCGCCGCCTCGCCGGCCGCACGGTGGGCACGCTGCTGCGGCAGGAGATCGCCGGGCCGCTCGGCGCCGACGTGCACATCGGGCTGCCCGCATCCCAGCACTCCCGCGTCGCCCCGGTCCCCTGGCCGGACCCGCCGCCGGGCGAAGCAGAGCCGGCCGGGCTGGAGCCGGCCCGGCTGATGGCGTACAACGCCTACTTCAACCCGGGCGGCCTGTCCGGCGCCGGGGCGGTCAACTCCCCGGCCTGGCGGGCCGCGGAACTCCCGTCCGCCAACGCCCACGGCACCGCCCGCGGCGTCGCCCGCGTCTACGCGGCGCTCGCCGCCGGCGGCACCCTGGACGGAACCGCCGTCGCCGATCCCGCCGCCCTGGCCGCCGCCACGGCCGAGCAGGCCTGCGGCCAGGACCTGGTGCTGGGCAGGCCGTCCCGGTTCGGCCTGGGCTTTCAGCTCACCCAGCCGGAACGGCCGCTCGGCCCCGGCCAGGCAGCGTTCGGCCACTTCGGCGCCGGAGGGTCCCTGGGATTCTGCGACCCCGGCAGCCAGATCGCCTTCGGCTACGTGATGAACCAGATGGGCCCGCGCTGGCAGAACCCCCGCACCCGCGCCCTCGTCGACGCCGTGTTCGCGTGCCTGTGACCACGGCCGTGCCACGACGGGCCCGCGGCCCGGCCCCGGGCACAACCGCCGCCACCTGCCCCGGCGACCTGCAACCGGCAACCCAGCGCGCAGAACCGGCAACGCGTCAGCGAGCGGCACAGGAACCGCGGTCACCCCGCAGCGCACAGCCGACACCGGGCACCGCGAAGGCGTGACGTCTTTCGCTACGCTATGCAATCAGCCCCGTCGAGAGCGAGCACACAATGCCGCCGTTCGGCGCGGATTCGGCGGCCTGGTGTGCTGCTTGCGCTGTCGCGCATGTCTGGTGCTCTTGTCACTCCGCCAGCACGGGCGCGTCCCGCCCGGCGCGGTTTGGGAGGACGGCGACGAACGCCCACACGCCGTGCTCCCCGACAGGCACGAGGCGGAGTTTGCCGTCGAACGCGATCGTGACAGTGTCCCGGCCGGGGGCGCTGCCGTAGGCGAACCAGGCGCTCTCGCCGATCTGGCCGCCAGTCCTGACCGGCCCGACCCGGTCGAGCCGGCCCGCGCCGGAGGAGCCCGACCCGTGCCAGGCGCCGTCACGCCAGGCCCAGGCCTCGGCTTCCAGTTCGCTTCCGTCGCCGTTGCCGTCCACGAGTGCGAAGCCGTAGCCGTCATCGCTGGCCAGGGCGATCACGCGGGCGTACCTGGGATGCCATCCGCCCGTGGCGATGACTTCTGCAGCGGTGAGCGGTGAATGCCCGGCAGTCATCGGCTGGCGCCGAGCTGGTGGCGCACTTCCATCAGGGCGAAGCCGAGCAGGTTCAGCCCTGGCCAGCGTTCCGGCGAGCCGGCCCGCTCGTCGCCGGCGGTCAGCCCGATACCCCAGACCCGGTCCTGCGGGGAAGCCTCGACCAGGACCCTGCTGCCCGTGCCGGCCAGGAAGTCCTGCAACTGCGGGTGCTGGCCGCGCCTGCCGACGGCGGCCGGTGCCCCCCAGAACAGCAGGTACCTCGGCTGGCCGCCATCGCGGATGACGCCGAGCAGCTGGTCTACGGCGCGGGCATCCGCTGCGGTGACGGTCATACGGCAGTGCTACCAGAACAGCACGACGGCGCGCGCCCCATTTACCGCTGCCCTGCTCAGGGGCACAGCGGCCGGACATTCCGGCGCATCTCCTGGCAGCACGAACGAAGAGGAACCGGTACGCGCGGTACTCTGTCACCCTTGCCTTGCTCGGTTATTCACAGAACTGCTTGTTCCGGACGGCCCGCTCCATAATGTAAATCAGCCCGATAGGGATTCGTAGTTGCCGGCCCGGCAGGTCGCCGGCGAGAGCTCGACGCGACGATGGAGAAGCGGCGAACTTCGGGGTGGGCTAGCGCTCGGAGGTGCTGCATGACCGGCGACGGAAATGATAGCGACGAGGGGCCGTCGGACGGGGTGCCGGTCGCGGAGACGCTCGACGAACTGCTGGCCAGTGACGACTCGGGGCTGTGCGCCGGGCTGCTCGACGTGCTGGCGCTGCTGTCTGACGTCGGCACTGCCCGGTGGGTGCTGCACAGGGCAGGGGACCTGGCACTGGCGGCCGCACCCGGTGGGTACGGCTGCCACGAGGTCTTCGCCTCCGAGGTCATTGACGCCGCCCTCGAAGAGCTGGCCGAAGCAGGCTTGCTGACCATTGAAGAAGCCGTATTCGACGACGCCGACGATGGTTACGACGATGACGCTGATGTCGCGGACGGCGAGTCGCGCGGCGTCGAAGACCCAGGTGAGGCCGGTGACGCCGGTGACGAAGGCGTCGGCGACGCGGATGACCTCGACGACAGTGACCCGGATGGCCCGGAAGCCCAAGACGACGACCAGGAAGAGGATTACCTGGATGACTCGGCCTTCGACACGGCGACCGTGGCCCCGGGCGCCGCGCGGATCATTGTTGCGCGGCACGTGGCAGCCGGCACGATTGCCGAGCTGGGCGACCGGGCCTGCGGGCTGCTGGAGGAGGCCGCGCGATCCGGTGAAGGCATCGACTCCGAGCTGCTCACCGACGGCATGACGGCCTGCTGGGACCGCCTGCGGCCGTTGCTGGGCCCGGCCGACGGCGAACTGGTCAAGGACCTGCTGGCGATGCGCACCTACGGGCTGTACTCGCTGGTCCTCTATCCCGACGCTTCCGAAACGGGGCCGGTCGAATTCGGCGAGAAGCTGGTCGCGGACTACGAGCAGGCGCTTGGGCCGGGGCACCCGGACGCCTGGGAGGCGCGGCGGAACATGGCGCACGCCTACGAGCGGGCCTGCCGCGACGACGAGGCCATCGACACCTTCGCGCGGCTGCGCACGGACATGGAGCGTATCCTTCCCCCCGATGACCGCGGGATCCTCGATGCCCGCGAAGACCTCGCGCTGGCGCACATGAACGCGGGGAGGTACCCCGAGGCGGTCAGCCAGTACACCCAGCTGCTCGCCGACTACGAGCGGGTAGTGGGCCCCAGAGACAGCCTGACCCTGTCCGTCCGGGGTGCACTGGGTGAGGCCTACCTGGAAGTCGGCCGGATAGCCGAGGGGATCGAGCTGATGGAGGCCGCTGCGGCCGGGTTGGCAGCGATCTTTGGTCCCGACTTCCCGGGAGTCACCCGCTTCCGCGAGTCCATCGACGTGGGACGGACCAAGCGCTGGATGATCCGGTAAAAGGGCGCCTGACCAAGGACGGCATCGGCCTGCCCAGCATCCACTGCTGCGGGGCGAGCCTGGTCTCATATAATGAGACGCGTTTCTCATCTTCTGGACACCGGTGCGAAGTGCGGGCAGACTGCGTGATCGGAAGGAGAACGATGAGCACCTACACCCACGGACATCACGAATCGGTGCTGCGGTCGCACCGGATGCGCACCGCAGCGAACTCCGCCGCATACCTCCTGCCGCACCTACGCGAGAGCGACTCGCTGCTCGATATCGGCGCCGGCCCGGGCACCATCACGGCCGACCTGGCGGGGCTGGTCGACCGGGTCACCGCCACCGAAATCGGGCCAGAGGAGCTAGATCTTTCGCGCGCGACCATCGCGGCCCGGAATATCGCCAATGTCGACTTCAGCGTGCAGGACGTGCACGCCCTCACATTCCCCGACGGCTCCTTCGACGTCGTCCACGCCCACCAGGTGCTCCAGCACGTTGCCGACCCGGTGCAGGCGCTGCGCGAGATGGCCAGGGTCGCGCGGCCGGGCGGCCTGGTCGCGGCGCGCGACGGTGACTACACGGCCTTCACCTGGTGGCCGCAGCTCCCCGAGCTTGATGAGTGGCTGCGCCTGTACCGCACCGCCGCGCGCGCCAACGGCGGCGAGCCCGACGCCGGGCGGAGGCTGCTGTCGTGGGCCAGGGCGGCAGGCCTTACCGACATCACGGCCACGTCCAGCACCTGGTGCTTCGCCACGCCCGCCGACCGCGACTACTGGGGCCGCATGTGGGCCGACCGGATCACCGAATCCGCGCTGGCCCGCCAGCTAGTCGACGACGAGCACGCCACCTCCGGCGACCTGCGCCGTATCAGCGCCGCCTGGCTCTCCTGGGCGGCGGCGGAGGACGGCTGGCTCTCAATCCTGCACGGGGAGATCCTCGGCCGGACCGCGGCCGCCTGACTCCAGCCGACTCCCAGGCCGGGCCGCCTGATTCGGCGTATCGGCTCTGGTGGCGTCGGCCGGCAATGGTCGCGCACATAACGGGCATTTCGGGTGCCGCTGGGTTGGCCGCCGGAAGGTGTACTGCGTTTCGCGTCCACAAACCACCGCAAGCCGGGCGGGGTCACGCGCGAAAAGCAGTACACCTCTCTCGTGGCGCGACAAGCGGACCGCATGGCGGTGCAGATCAGGGTGATATGTCCGCCTGTGCTGGCAATGCCGTCCGGCAAACGCCGGGAGCCGGGCCCGGCGTCCCGGGTGGCGGCTGGTATCTGGGTAGATGGGCCGGCCGCGGCGTCGTAGGGTTGGCTGGTGGGCGCGGCGCAGCTGATCTTGATCGAGGGGATGATCGGTTCCGGCAAGACGACCACGGCCATGCGGGTCGGGGACTGGCTGGCCCGCCAGGGGGAAAACGCGCGGGTGTTCCGCGAAGGCGCCGCTGATCACCCCATCCGGACCAGGGCCGAGGACCGGCTGCGGGCAGCAGCCGGCCCGGGGCCGCCGTCCCTGCCGCCGGGCCGCGCCGCCGGCGGCACAGCCGGGGACTACCCCGTCGATCAGTGGCGCCGGCTGGCTGAGGGCTGCCTGCGCGGCCGGCCGGCGGTCATCCTGGAAGGCAGCTTCCTGCAGAACTCGGTCATGCCGGCCTTCATCGACGATGCGCCCGCGCGCACGGTCACCGAGATCTTCACCACGATCGTGCGCCAGGCCGCCCCCGCCGGGCCGCTGCTGGTTTACCTGCGCCCGGCCGATACCGGCGCGGCGATCGCCCGCGTCCACCGCGTCCGGGGGGAACCGTGGTCGTCACGGAACGTCGCCTTCGTGGAAGGCAGCCCCTGGGCGCGCCGCCGCGGCCTCCGCGGCCTGGACGCGGTGGTCAGGCTGTACCAGGCATGGGAGCCCGTCGCGGCCCGCCTGCACAGCTCCTACCCGTTCCCGAAGATCATGGTCACCGACCCGCAGCACGACTGGCCGGAGACACTGGCGCACATCTGCGCAGCCGCGCGCCCAGCGCACCGCGGCGGCGCATACGGACCTGATACCGCCTAGCTCGGGGTGTGGCGGAGGCCGTGGCGCCGGAGCGGGAACCAGCGGCCGGTCGGGTTATTTCCCGATGTAGACGGCTCTGGCTCGCAGCAGCTGACCGCGGTCGTACTCCTCGAAGGCGTGCGCGAGCCAGCCCGCGGTGCGGGCGGTGACGAAGACGGCTTCCGCGGCACCGTCGATCATGCCGGCCATCCGCGTGAGGACCGCGAGGGCCAGATCGGTATTAGGCGCCGGCAGGCGCCGCCGCCCCATGACTGCCAGCATCTCGTCGGCGATCGCCAGCAGGCTGTGTTCCGGCCGGATTTCCCGGAGGCGGCCGAGCAGGTAGTTGCCGCGCCGGTCGACCTGGTAAAGGGTGTGCCCGAACCCGGGGATCCGCTCGCCGCGGCGGAGCCGGTCGCCGATCACGCGGCCGACGTCAGCGGGCGACCCGATATCGTCCAGCAGCCGTTCGACGGCGAGGGACGCGCCGCCGTGCAGCGGGCCGGCCACGGCGGCGAGCCCCGCCGCGACGGCCGTGTACGGGTCAGCGCGGGTGGAGGCAGCGATCCGAACGGCCAGGGTCGATGCGGCCAGCTCATGATCAGCCAGCACGATCAGGGCCGACCGCAGGACCGCGAGCAGGTCCGGGTCGGCGGGGGCGGGACACAGCGCGCGCCACAGCCGTTCCTCGATGCGCCGGCCGGGACAGGGGCCGGCGGCGGGCAGGCAGTCGAGCATCGCGGTGATGAACCGCTGGCCGGTGGTGATGACCGCGTCCCGGCCGGCGACGTGCCGCAACGGATCGGTGGCAGCCAGGGCAGCCGTGATCACCTGGAGACGCTCGCGCGGCAGGGTTCCCGCGGGCAGCCCGCTTTGCGCGGCGACGGCGGGGGGCAGCGCGTCCGGTACCGCTGGCCATGGCCCGGCGTCGTTCGCGCCTTCGTCCCACAACCAGAGCGCCGCCTGCTCAAAGGACCAGGATCCGGCGAGTTCCAGCGCGTCGCGTCCGCGATAGAACGGCCGGCCGTCACGCAGCGCCGTGATGGAGGATTCGATGACTAGCTCAGCGGGGGCGGGCGGGCGCCTCGGCCGGCCGCCGCGGGCGAGTTGCTCCACCTGGGCGGCGTCGAACAGGCTCCGGCGTCCGCCGGAGTCCCTGCGCCGCCGGAGCACGCCACGGCTCACATAAGCGTAGACAGTGGCGGGCTTGACGCCGAGTCGGCGCGCGGTCTCCGCAGTGGTGATCCAGGTCTTCATGTTGATCAAAATCAATGTTGATACATTGTCGCGGTCCAGTCAACATGGATCACATGGCGACAATCCACTACCTCGACGTGACTAACCGCGACGGCGTGCAGACCGCACGGACCGGGCTGTCCAAGTTCGGCAAGACGATGGTGAACTTCTACCTTGGGCGGCTCGGCGTGGCGCAGTCCGAGATCGGCTTCCCGTTCCTGTTCCACGAGGCTCCGTACATGCGCGCCCAGGTGGCGCTGGCCAAGGCCGGCGCGTTCGGGGACCTGGTCCTGTCGGGCTGGTGCCGGGGCGTGTCCGCCGACGTCGAGCAGGCGCTGCCCCTGGGCCTTGAGCACTACAACCTGTCCATCTCAACCTCCGACCAGATGCTGGCGAAGAAGTTCCGCGGGCGGCTCGACCACGACGCCGTCATCCGGGAGATGACCGGCGCCGTGCACACGGCCAAGGCCGGCGGCGCCGCCACCGTCGGGGTCAACGCCGAGGACGGCTCCCGGACCGACGACGGGTTCCTGCTGGAGTTCGCGCTGGCCGCCAGGGACGCCGGCGCGGACCGGATCCGCTACTGCGACACGATCGGCGGCGACACCCCGGGGCGCATCCGGGACCGGTTCGCCCGGCTGGCGTCCGCCGTCGGCATCCCCGTCGAGACGCACTGCCACAACGACCTGGGCATGGCAGTGGCGAATTCGGTCAGCGGCGCGCTCGGCGACCTCGACGCCGGCCAGGACGCGTGGATCAACACCTGCGTGAACGGGATCGGCGAACGGTCGGGCAACGCGGACCTGCTGTCGTGCATCCTCGCCGTCAGGCACGGGTTCGGCCTGCCCGCCGAGGCGGAGACCGGCGACCCGATCGACCTGACCTGGGCCCGCCGGTTCGGCCAGTGGGCCAGCTACGCGTTCGGCCAGCCGCTGCCGAACAACCACCCTGGCATCGGCCCGAACGCGTTCGCCCACGAATCCGGCATCCACGCCGACGGCGCGCTCAAGGATCACGCGAACTACGAACTCTACGACGAGGCGTCGCTCGGCCCGTGGCCAGAAGACTGGGCCGCCCGCCGAGGCCGGGTCGTGCTGACCGGCGAGTACGGCGGGAAGGCCGGGTTCCGTCATGTCACGGACAACCTCGGGATTGAGGTCACCGACGAAGACACCACGTTCAGCCTCGTCCAGCTCTGCAACGCCGCAACCGGGCGCCCGCTGACGGATGACGAACTCCGGCTGATCGCCGCCTACCCGGCAGAACTCAGCCTGCTCTACCCGGGCTACCTCAGCTAGGGAACTCCGGCACGGGCGGCCTACGGCTTGCGGGCGACGCCCGCGTTGGCACCGACTTCCCGCGCTCCCGGCTGGGGGCCGCTACCCCGAACCGGGCGCCATTCCGGCAGCAAGACCACGCCCGGCGGGACGAGCTCGAGCCCGTCGAAGACGAGGTGCCCGAAATCGTGGGAACTACGCGGCGCGATGCGCACCCCGCCGGCCTGGATGATGCCCAGTACAACGTCCGCCTCTTCCTGGCTGCCGTACTCGGTACTGCCGTGTGAGGCGGCCACGTAGCTGCCCGGCGGCAGCGCGTCCACCAGCGTGCCGATGATCCGCGCCGGGTCGTCCTCAGGCAGCAGGAAGTGGACAACGGACGCGAGGATCAGCGCGACCGGCCGGGTGAAGTCCAGCGTCTCCTGCACAACCGGGTCGCTGAGGATTTTCTCCGGTTCCCGCAGGTCCGCCTGAATATAGGCGCACTTGCCTTCCGGTGAGCTGGTGAGCAGCGCCCGCGCGTGCGCGAGCACCAGCGGGTCACTGTCAACGTAGACCACGCGGGCCGCCGGGTTGACGGCCTGCGCGACCTCGTGCACGTTGGCGACGGTCGGCAGCCCCGAGCCGACGTCGAGGAACTGGCTGATCCCGGCTTCCCCGGCCAGGTACCGGATGGCGCGGCCGATGAACTTCCTGTTCTCCCGGGTGGAGATGCGCATCGCGGGCCACGCGGCGAGGACCTGGTCGGCCACCTCCCGGTCGGCGGCGAAGTTGTCCTTGCCGCCGAGCATGTAGTCGTAGATCCGGGCCGGGTGCGGCCTGGAAATGTCGATCTCCGGCGGGCTCATGTCCGTTTCCGGGCGATTCGGGGCAGACACACGCCAGAGCCTACTACGCGGGCCTTGAGCATGTGCCGGCCCAGCGGCTGCAGGTTGATCATGGTTTCTGGCCGATGGTGATGCCGGGTGCGCCTTCGGGCGTGGGTAGCGGCCTGACCGAGGTCAGCCCGGTGCCGCGCAGCAGGCTGGAAGCTTCCGCGTCGTCCAGCGGCGTGCCGCCGTAGACAAGCGTCTTGAGCCTGGTGAGGGAGTCCTCAGCCGGGGTAGCGCCGAACTTGCCGTGCGCCACGAACACCCAGCCGCCGGGGCGCAGCGCGGCGACCACCCGCGGCAGCCCGGCCTGCAGGGCGGGACGCGCGACAAACGGCGCGGGGAGATAGGCCAGGTCGAAGCCGGTGTCGTCGGTGAAATCCGCGACGTCCTGCTTGCGGACCGTCACCCGGGCAGCGACGTCGCTGGCGGCGATGTTCTGGCGGGCCAGGTCCAGGGACCGGTCGAGCACGTCGATGCCCAGCACGTGCAGTTGCGGGAACACCTGGGCGAAGGCGACCGCCAGCGCGCCGACGCCGGTTCCGGCGTCGAGCATGCGGGCGCCGGGCGCGGCCAGGCGGCCTCTGAGGTCGCCCATCGCGGGCAGCGCCATCTCAGCGAAGAAGCGGGCGCCGAGGGCGCTTGCCCGCCCCTGGGCCAGGAGTGCCTGGTCGCTCTGGTCGCTCCAGTTGATGACTTGGCCGCTGGCCAGGGCCGCGGCCTGGTGCAGCGGGGCCATGGCCTGGCTGGCGATCTGCTGGGCGGTCGCGGTGTCGGCTCCGGGCGCTGGCTGTCCCGGTGCCACGGTGATCCCGCTGACGCTCAGGAGTTGCTGGGCCGCGGCCGTTATCTCTGGTGGTCCGTCGCCGGCGGCCAGGACCGCGAGTGCGGCCAGGCTCCACGCCGCCTGGTCCCAGGCCGCGATGGCGGCCCGCAGGTCCGGCGCCGAGTTGACGATGCTGGCGGGGGAACGAAGTGCTGTCATGACTGGTCTCCTTCGGCTCTGTAACCGGGAGGCGTAAACCGGCAGCGAACAAATCGTTCGACCGCCCGCGGATATGCCAGCGAGCCGGAGTTGCGGTATACGTCGCGTGTGGTATTTGCCGGGCGGGCCCGCGAGATGGCCGAGGTTGGGCGCGTACTCGACGGTGCGGCCGACGGCCGGGGCGGCGTGCTGGCCATCACCGGCCCGCCGGGCTCTGGCCGCACCGAACTCGCGGCCGCGGCCGCACGGGAGGGCGCCCGCCGCGGCTTCACGGTGCTGCGCACCGCGGCGATACCCGGTGAGCCCGGCGCGCTGGCCTGGGCCCGGTTGCTGGCCGACGCCGGCGCGCCCGACGATCTCGCCTCGCGGGTGCTCGGCGACGCCGGCCCGCTGGCGCTAGATAGCGCCGCCCGCGTGCTGAGCAGCGGGAGCCGTCGGCTGCTAGTGATCGACGACATCGATCATGGCGGAGCCGCGGCCCTGCGGCTGCTGGAGACGGTCGCCGCCAGGGCGGCCGCCGCCAGCACCGCCGTGGTCGTCACGTCGGCACTGCCGCTGGGCGTGGGAACGCAGCTGCGGCTGACCGGGCTGAGTGAGGATGAACTAGCCGGCGTGCTGCCCGGCCTGGCCCCGCAGGACCGGCGCGCGGTGTGGCTGGCCTCTGCCGGGCTGCCTGGTGTTGCCCGGTCGCTGGCCGCCGACCTGGCCGCCGACACCGGCACGGCCGACCCACTGGTGCGGCTGGCGCTCAGGGCGCCGTCGCGGGCGGAATTTCTTGATATCAACACCGGCTTGATCCGCCTGCTGGAGCTGGCCCTGCCACAGGCACCGGACGACGCCACGAGGGCCCGGCTGCTGGGCCGGCTGGCCCGCGAGCTGCTGGCCGACCCTTCGGCGGGGCCGCGGCGGCGGGAGCTCACCGACGAGGCCGTGAAACTCGCCCGCAAGTCGCGGGACCCGAGCGTGCTCGCCGAGGTGCTGGACGCGCGGCTGAATGCGCTGTGGGACCCGGCGGGCGCCGAGGACCGGCTGGCCGCCGCATCGGAGATCATCGACCTGGCCCGGGCCGCGGGAGACAGTGCCCGCGAACGCGACGGCATGTTCTGGCGATTCGTGGCCCTGATGGATCTCGCCCGGGTGGCCGAGGCCGAGTCAGCCCTGGCGGCGTTCCACCGCGCCGCCGCCGCAGCCGGTGACATGCGCGCTGTGGTCATGGCGACCGCCCGGCAGGCGATGCTCGCGAACCTCCGCGGGCGGTTCGACGAGGCAACCGAGCTGATCGCACACGTAGTGGCGGAAGGCCAGCGGGCTGGGCTGCGCGACACCTATCGCCTGGCCGGAAGCGTGCGGGGGGAGATCGCCTTCTACCGGGGCCCGCAGGCGGCTGCGGGGATGCTTGGTGAGCTGCAGGCCGTAGCCCGTCAACTGCCCGGGCACTTCATGGAGGCGAGTATCGCGGTCTGGCTGGTGCTGATGGGTCGCACCGACGAAGCCCAGACCGAACTCGACCGGATACTGCCCGCCGTGCTCGCCGGATCGGGCCCGCGGCAGCTCGGCTCGGCCGCGGGGCTCGCGTTCGTCGCCACTCAGACCGGCGACATCGGTGCCGCCGCCCAGCTGCGCGAGGCATTGCTGCCCTACCGGGAGCGGCTTGCGCTGTTCGGCGGAGCTGGCATGTGCATCGGGCCGGTGTCGATGTTTCTCGGGCTGCTGGCCACGCAGCTCGGGCTGCTCGACGAGGCGGTGGAGTCGCTACAGCAGTCGATCGCGTTCGCCGAACGGTCCGGCGCCCTGCCGTGCCTGGCGCTCAGCTTGGAGGCCGCGTCACGGGCGCTGACCTTGCGGCAGGCGCCGGGCGATCGCGACGCCGCGTCGGACTACCGGGCCCGGGCCCAGGCGATCGCCGCGCGGCTGGGGATGAGCGGAACGCTCAGCCGTCGGGTCGCCACTCCGTTCGGGTGGAGCCTGCGGCGCGACGGCGAGGACTGGCTGCTGCAGGCGGGCGCCGAGCACGCCCGGCTGCGTGACAGCCGCGGCCTGCACTACCTGCGCGCCCTGCTGGCCGCGCCGGGCAGCGACATCCCGGCCCTCGACCTGGCGGCCGGGGGGCCGGGACTGGCCGCCGCGGACGCCGGGCCGCTGCTGGACGACGCCGCCCGGGACGCCTATCGCGACCGGATTCGCAGGCTGGACGGTGAGCTCGCCGCCGCCGACCGTGCCGGAGACAGGATCGCGGCCGAGCGGATTCACAACGAACGCCAGGACCTCGCCGGTGAGCTGCGCCGGGCAACCGGGCTCGCCGGGCGCCCGCGCCGGATCTCCGCCGACGCCGAACGAGCCCGGGTGAACGTGACCCGCACCCTCCGCGCGGCCATCGCCCGCATCGCCCGCGCCGCGCCGATCGCCGGGGCGCACCTGGACCACTCCGTCCGCACCGGCACCATGTGCCGCTACCAGCCCGGGCCGGGCGGCCCGGACCGCTGGCACACCTGACCGCGGAATCTTCCCGCCCGCCGGCGCGGACCAGCCCCTTGCCGCGAGGTAACTCGAGCCGAAGCCAGCCTTTCCGTGAGCGGCACGCCCGTCATGCCGCACGATCTTGGCGGCGGCGTAGTAAAAAGGATCCTTATGGGACAGAAGACGATCCGCTTCAGCGACCTCAGCGAGCAGCTCATCACCGAGGACAGCGCCCTCGTGCGCATCGTCGTCCACGAGCACCCTGAACTGGACGGTCAGCCCGTCGAGATCGAGGCCCACGTTGACGAGGCGCGGGCAATCATGGACGCGGCGCTGGAGGTCGCCGTAATCGACCTCTACACGGCCAGTGAGGCGGAGCCGCGACGGGTGATCCTGGACGCCGAGGTCTTCGACAAGCTCGCCACTGCCCGCCCGATGAGCGAACTGCTCATCGCCGCCCCGCCGGCCAGGCGGGCACCGAAGCCACGGACCGCCGCCGCCCCGGCCGGCGGCAAGCGGCCCGACTACGGCACGCTGGAGTACGCGGGCACCCCGCACAAGGGCAAGACCACCGATGCCGAGAAGCAACTCGTCCGCGAGCACCTAGCCGAGATCAACGAGCGTCTCGCCGCGGAGGGCCTGCGGACGATCGACCCGGCCGATCCCGGCCATGTCGAACGGTACGGCCTTGAAGACCTGACGGCCGACTGAGCAGGCACCGCGCCCCCGTTCCGTGTGGGGCTGTT
>Ga0207416_1004044_pt1 | contig 13197 bp, 11 predicted proteins | sample PaiPotPPM11metaG_FD_184107 | JGI IMG/M metagenome (GOLD analysis project Ga0207416, IMG submission 184107) | Iron sulfur acid spring bacterial and archeal communities from Banff, Canada, to study Microbial Dark Matter (Phase II) - Paint Pots PPM... ...
AACGCCCTTTGGTCTTTACTAATTGTAGTCGCTACCCCCAAATTTGTCAATAAAATAGGAATGGGTTTCATTGGAAAATTGGAAATTCGTAATTTTCCAAAATCCGCTTGTGTTTTGTGTATTCCCCGTGACGATGCATGGATATAGTATAATTCGATGGATAAATTGTAGGACATGCAATACAAATTGTCAATCGTTAGCAGGAAGAGCCAGGGCAACCGCAAGGGATTGCCCTGGCCCACATACCTCATCGCCCTGGCCGGGCTTGCTATTACCTCGGCTGTTCGCAGCGACGTTAATTGACATAACGGTATCATTCTACCCGCAAAGTATACACAAGACGGCAGTTATGAGTATCTTCCTAACGAACAATGTTTTATACAAAAGTAATACATTAGCGCATACATATTGCATTTCCATGTTCGTACATGTTATACTCATCGCAACACTATGATCATCTTTCAGTATTTCAGTGACGGGGGTAACTACACATGGCAGCAGATAATCTGCCTTATTTGAACGAATGCGGATTACCGCTCAATGCAGTTGATTGGCTAGAAACCCATCATCAGAGCAAAATTGTTGAGCGCCGCCGGATGGTGCGAGAGCTCAATTTGCCGCGTGGCAGCTTGCTGATCGATGCTGGCTGCGGCCCTGGAATGTGGACGCCGCTGCTGGCGGAAGCTATCGGGCAGGACGGCCATATCATCGGCGTCGATATTGCGATAGAGGCGCTGATCACCGCGCGACAGCGCAGCCGCGAAGCGTGGTATCGCCACATTGTGGAGTACAAGCAGGCACCCCTGGAGCAGTTACCGGTTGCGCCAGGTACAGCCGACGCGATCTTCAGCGCGAACGTCAGCCAGTATCTTCCCCAGCCTGTTGAGACGTTTGCCGCGATGGGCCGTTCCCTGGCTGATGGCGGGCGCCTGATTATCAAGGACATCGATTTCGGCACGTTGCGTTTTCATAGCATTGATGCTGCTCTGCAAGCGCGCGTCCTCCAGGCGCGTGAACGCTGGGAGAAGGTGCGGGCCGAGGAAGGTTTCGCCTTCGAAGATAGCTGGGTTGGCTCTAAACTGGCCGGCTACCTGCGCGAGGCCGGATACGAGCAAGTACAGGAGCGTAGTTATCGTATTGTGCGCCGCTATCCCCTGCCACCGGACTTCCGCCAGTACCTGCAGGGTATTGCCGAATGGTTCGTCTCCGAGAAAGCTCCCTACCTGGTTCCCGGCGATATAACGCGCTGGTTACACTGTTTCCTGGACGAAAGGCACAATATGCTTGACCAGGAAAACTTTGTGAGCGAAGAGACCGAATTTGTCGTCTCTGGCATCTGGGCGGGCCGCTCTCACTCCAACATGCGCTACTTTGACATGCAACACAGTCTCCTGGTCGAAATGTTCGCAGAATAGGGCATATAAAAAATTGGCGTGATTGCGATCACGCCAATTTTTTATATGCTATTCTTACACGTTGCTCAACTGCTCGGCGACCATCGCGGTGGCAATGTCTCCCACCAGGGATTGTAACTCGCTGTGCAGTTCTCCCATATGCTCCATTCTGGCTGTGATGAATTCATGCTGCGACACACCCAATGCCAGTCCGGTCAACCCCCGTTCAGCCGCTTCATATTCCGCCGTAATCTGCGCCAGCAACCTCGCCACTTCACTGCGCTGCTCATTAGCACCTAGCATGGTTCCCTTTCTCCTTTTCATTCTTGTTGATAGCACACCAGATCGTAACAGGTCTCTCCCTTACCTGTTCGGCGTTTCCTCTTTGTGGAACAAAGTCTATTACTTGTTATACACAGTTGCGAACACGCCCATACATAGTATGCACGATCACATATCTTCTTGTCTAGTGGTTTAGTACCCTTTTTCCTATGTTTTTGGCCGATCTTTACAAAACATTAACAAGTTCGATGAATGTTTATACATTAACGTTACACAATATAAAATGAAGAAGTTTTGCTAAGAATACACCTGCGCATGACTCAGGCCATGCGCAGGTGTATTCTTAGCAAAACTCCCTAAAAGCTGTGTTCTACGCCGATGACCTTCAATTTCTTGCGCAGCGAGTTCATGCCAAAATTGATAATGTCGTCAGGGTCTTCGCCAAAGACGTTCGCCAGCACCATGCGATTCACCTCCGGCTGATAAAGCGTCTCGCGCACATCGGGCATCCAGCGCGTGATGGTGTCGCGAATGATGTCCGCGTAACGGCGATCCTGCTGCACCATGTCGCGTAAGAAGCGCACGCCGAAGAGAACATGGCGCGACTCGTCGCGGGCGACGGCCGTGAAGCCTTGCTGGAAGCCGGGATACCAGCCGAGGCGTTTGTTGCGGTTGAGCATGTTGCGCTGGCCGGCCAGAGCCAGCGTTCCCTCGGTGATGATGTGATAGAGCGTCACGCCCTCGACCAGGTAATCCATGCTTCGGGGATCGCTGGCGATCTTTTGCCCTATCTCTGCCAGCCCTCCGAGCAGGATTTTGCGCGGTCCCGGCTGCAGTAGCGGCCTGATCTGCGCCAGGATCGACTCGACATCCGGCCCATCGATCTGCAAGGCGTCGCGAAAAAATTTGTCGAAGAAGATAGCGTGGCGCACTTCATCGACCATCTGGGTCGAGAGAAAGAAACGCTGCTCTTCCGTCGGCGCGGCGGCCATATAGGGGATCAGCGTATTCGTCACGCTCACTTCACCCTGGAAAAAGATCACGAAGCCCGCAATCCAGATGGGGCGATTCTCCTCCGGCACGGTCGCCCACTGCTCGCGGTCGGCGCTGAAATCGAGGTCCTGCGTACTCCACTGCTGCTTCTCCCAGCGATGATACAGGTCGCGATAGGAAGGCAGGTTAACCAGCTTGTCGTCGATTTCGCCGACAAGGATGCTATCCGGGGTGATCTCTCCGAGTTCGCGCAGCGATGCTTTGGCAATGTCAACGCTCATAGACTGTACGATCCTTTCTATAATAGATATTGTCCTGGAAAATTGTTCATTGCGGTGTTCGATGCCGAGGGCATCGAACACCGCAATGAACAATTTTCCAGGATACTCTTTTTAATTCCGCAGCGGCTTGCCCGTCATTAAGAAGGACTGGATACGTTCTTGCGTTTTCTCCGTACCCGCGAGGCTGAGGAAGGCTTCGCGTTCAAGGTCGAGGACGTGCTGCTCCGTCACCGGCGTGATGGGCGAGGCGTCGCCGCCCGTCAGCACCTTCGCGAGGTGGCGTGCGATGACGGCATCATGCTCGCTGACCTTACGGGTGAGCAGGAGATTATCGACCTGCTGTTCCAGAACGAGGCGCGCTCCCGGCCCCGGCAAGATCATCTGCGGCGGCTGCGGTGGCTGCCACTTGCCCTGCGCCCTGGCCTCGGCCAGGCGGATGGCATCGGCCTTCGCGTCGCGCAACAAGAGGTCGCGGTTGACGGTAATGGCGTCGGTCTTGCGCAAGAAACGCAGCTCCTGGGCCTCGGCGGCGCTGGTGGAGACGGTGGCAACGGCAATGATCTCGAAGGCGCGGCGCGACGGCGTGAATGGCCCGCCAGTTTTGCGCGCCAACTGCGTGGGCAGATCAGCGCCATAGCGCAGCAGCAATTCTTTGCAGCCGCCGCCCGCCGGGATGAGGCCGAGGCCCACCTCGACCAGCCCGATGTACGATTCGGCGAGGGCGCGCGCGTAGTGGGCATGCATGATGATCTCGCAGCCGCCGCCCAGCGCCTGGCCTGCCGGGGCCGCGACCACCGGAATCCGGCTGTATTTGAGCATCTGCTGCGCCTGCTGGAGGCCATTGATCGCGCTGTCCAGCATCTTCCACTCGCCCTGGCGCGCGCCCATCAGCACGAGCAGCACGTTCGCGCCCGCCGAGAATACCGGAGCCTCGTTGCCAATGACCAGCGCGCGGAAGTTTTGCGCGCCCTCCTCGACGGCGTAGTGCAGCATCTCGATGATGCCCTCGTCAATCGAGTTCATCTTGGTGTGGAACTCAATGCAAGCCACGCCGTCGCCGAGATCGATCAGCGCGGCGGAGCCGTTGTCGCGCAGCACGCGCGAGGTGGGCCGCAGGGCAGCGAGCGAGATCGCGCCCTTCGGCTCAGGCACAGGCTCGTAAGCGTTTGTATGGAAATCGAAGAACTGGCGTTGATCGGCAGCGCCGCTGTAGAAAAGTCCCTGTCCTTGCTGTTGCACGCGCTTTACCAGCTCAGGCACGGGACGATCCGCCAGCGTCTTTTGCAGGATGTCGGGATGCTGCAAGAGCGCGTCCCACAGCTCGAAGTTGCCCAGTTCGTAGTTGAAGCCCCAGCGCACGGCTTCATCCATGGCAACCACGCTGTCGGCGATCTCCAGCGCGCGGTTGGCGGCGTAGATGATGGAGTCCGCCGTTGACGCGCGCGCCAGTTGCCCGGCGCGGTCGTCTGCGGCCAGCACGGTCAAGATGCGCTGCGCCGGATCGCTGATGTTGCGCGCCTCGCCCAACGAGGGATAGCGCACCTTCTGCTGCGGCACGTATTCCAGCGTTTGCAGGTTCAACTCCAGGATAGTCGATGAACCGTCGGGGTTCTTGACGCGCTTGTAAAAACCCTGGCCGCTCTTCTCGCCGAGCCAGCCGCGCTGCACCATCTCGCGCATGACGTCCGGTACGCGGTACACCTCGCGCTGCTCGTCGTTGGGCGCGTTCTCGTACAGGTTATTGGCGACGTGCATGGTGGTATCGAGGCCGGAGAGATCGACGGTGCGGAAAACCGCCGACTTCGGATGTCCCATGGGCGGACCCAGGATAGCATCGATTTCGCCGACGCTGTAGCCTTCGGCCAGAGCGCGGCGCAGCACGGACATGAAGCCGTAGACGCCGAGACGGTTGGCGATGAAGTTGGGAGTATCCTTGCAAATGACCACGCCTTTGCCCAAAACTTCGGTCGAAAATTCCTGCATGAACTGCAGCAAAGCCGGATCGGTCTCCGCGTCCGGCACAATCTCCAGCAGGCGCATGTAGCGCACGGGATTAAAGAAGTGCGTGATCAGGAAGTGGCGGCGGAAGGTCTCGCCGCGCCCTTCGGTCAGCATGGAAGCAGGCAGGCCGGACGTGTTGGAAGTGATGATCGTAGCGGGCGACAGGACCTGCTCAATTTTTTCGTACAGGCTGCGCTTGATGTCCGGTCGCTCGATGACGGCCTCGATGATCCAGTCAACGCTCGCGAGTTGATTGAGATCGTCTTCGATGTTGCCGATGGTGACGAGCTGCGCGCCGCGCTTGCTGTAGAAAGAGGCGGGACGTGCCTTCAACGCTCGCTCCAGGCCAACGCGCGCGATCTTGTCGCGGTCGTCGCCAGCGTCTTCAGATCCGTCTGGCTGACCGCGAAGCGGTAGACGCGCAGCGTCGTTGCCAGGCGGAATAAGGACCCTGGGCGGTACAATATCGAGCAGCAGACTGGGGATACCGACATTGGCGAGATGGGCGGCTATGGCTGCCCCCATCACGCCCGCGCCCAGCACCGCCGCTGTGCGAATCTGGTAGGGCATAGTTACGCCATCCTCTCGATAATGGTCGCCAGGCCCTGGCCGCCGCCGATACAAAGTGTAGCGATGCCCGTCGTCTTATGCAACGTCTGCAAGTCGTTGAGCAGCGTGGCGATGAGGCGCGCGCCGCTGCAGCCGAGCGGATGTCCCAGGGCAATCGCGCCGCCGTGCGGGTTGAGCCTGTCCATAGCGATGCCGAGTTCTTTGACCACGGAAAGCGACTGCGCGGCGAAGGCTTCGTTGAGTTCGATGATATCGATATCGCTCAACTGCATTCCGGCGCGCTGCAGCGCCTTTCGCACCGCCGGAACGGGGCCAATGCCCATGATATCAGGACGCACGCCCGCGACGGCCATAGTGATTACCCGCGCTAGAGGTTTGATGCCCAGCTCGCGCGCCTTCTCCGCAGACATGAGGACGACGGCAGCCGCGCCGTCGTTCAGGGGACTGGAATTGCCAGCCGTGACGCTGCCGCCGCCTATGAAGGCCGGTTCGAGCGCGGCCAGCCGCTCCAGCGAGGTATCGCGGCGCGGGCCTTCGTCGGTATCCATCAGCTTGCCGTTGGGCAGCGGTACGGGAACGATCTCGCGCTTGAAGATGCCGCTATCGATGGCGGCAGTAGCTCTCTGGTGGCTGCGCAGAGCGAAGGCGTCCTGCTCCTCGCGGCTGATGCCGTACTGGCGCGCCAGGTTCTCTGCCGTCATACCCATGGGAATGTAGCTGTCATAGCCCCAATCCAGCGCGATGGGCGGATAGGGTGAATCGATTTTTTCGCCCTCGCGCGGCCTCACCAGGCGCGGGTTGAAGCTGGGGTTGAAGCCGCCCATGGGGACGCGCGACATGCTCTCGACGCCGCCCGCGACAAAGACATCACCCAGGCCCAGCATAATGTTCTGCGCCGCCATGTTGAAGGCTTGCAGGCTCGACGCGCAGAAACGATTGACGGTGACGCCGCCCGCCGTCTCCGGCAATCCGGCCAGCGCCCCGACGATGCGCGCCAGGTTCATGCCCTGCTCGCCTTCGGGAAAGGCGCAGCCGATAATCACGTCTTCTATCAATGAACGATCAAGTTGCGGCACGCGCTCAAGGGCGGCTTTGACGGCGATGGCCGCCAGGTCGTCGCCGCGCACGTCCTTCAACACGCCCTTGTTGGCGCGCCCGATGGGCGTGCGTACCGCGCTCACGATAACTGCTTCTGCCATAGTTGTTTTCTCCTGTAACAGAATGGGGGGTAAAACCCACCTGTTCTATGTATGCGGCTCGCGAATCAGGAACTCCATCACGTCGCGGTTGAATTGCTCCGCGTTTTCGATGATGGGTATGTGACCTACGCCGGGATAGGCAATGAGCCGCGCCCCTGGGATGTGCCGTGCCAGGTACTGGCCGTTAGCGAACGGGACGAGTGGATCAGCCTCGCCATGAATGACCAGCGTGGGAGCATAGATGCGCGACAACTGCTGGGACGCATCATGACCGGCGATAGCCTGCAACTGGCGAAAATACGACGCGGTCGTCTGAGGTCGATAACGCGCATTCTGAACAATCGTTTCCATCTCCCGTGGATGGCTCGCGGCATAGCCGGGTCCCATGATCTGTGTGTATATGTTGCGCGCTATCTCGCCCGGCTCCGCGCCGCTTCCTCTATTGTTCAGCAAGGCCAACGTCTCGGCGCTGGCCTGTTCGGAGGTCTTGCCGCCGGCAGAGGTTGAGACCAGCACAAGCTTCTCAACGAGTTCGGGATGGCGCAGGGCCAGGTGCAGCGTGACGAAGCCACCCATCGAGATGCCGATCACGTTCGCGCGTTCTACGCCCAGCGCGTGCAGCGCGCCAGCCGCGTCGTCGGCCAGGTCTGTGATGGCGTAAAACTCAGTTACTTCGTCGCTATCGCTGATGTCGCAATGATCGAGGGCGATGGTGCGATAGAAGCGGCCAAACTCGTCGAGCTGCTTATACCAGCCATAGCGTTTGGCGGCGAGGCCAGTCAGCAGCAGGATCGTGCCGCGCGGCTGCTGCGGGCTGACCTCGTTGTAGGCCAGCCGCAGCCCGTTCACGGTGACGAACGATGTTTGACCAAATGCAAATGGCATAGCTACCAACCTTTTTATATCAAATGTGATGGCCTGGTGGTGCGGCGGCACACCGGATAACGGTATTACAGCGGATAGCCGTGTTTCTCGACGACCAGGGCGGCGATTTCGCGCTGCAAGGCGACGCCGTTGACCAGATAATCGCCGATATAATTGCGGACGCGCGGCAGTTCGTCTTGTGCCTCGCGCTCGCTCATGTTGGACATGATCACCTGGTCAAGATTGGCGCGGATACGCGAGAAGGCCAGCCATGTTTCCAACTGCGCCAGCCTGACATGCGTCGCGCTGTTCTCGTCGCCGCGGCGCGCAGCCTGCACCGCGCGGGCCAGCGCGCTGTCAACGGCATAGATGTCGATGAGCAGATTCGCCAGGTATTCGATAAACTCCTCTTCGCTCTCCAGCGACTGCATGTACTTCATGGCGATCTTGACGCCGACGGCGATGGTAACGTCTTTGGCGCGATCCAGCGCGTTGACGGCCTCGCGCAGCGCGGCAGGAATCGTCTCGCCGGCGCTGTTGAGCGGCTGGTTGGCCTGGATGCGCGCGTCAACGATGGGATAGAGGGCCATCAGCGGCACTTTACCCTTGAGCGCGCGGCGGAAGAGCGTCCCGGCGGCAACGAGGCGGTTGATCTCGTTCGTCCCCTCGTAGATGCGTTGAATACGCGCGTCGCGATAGGCTTTTTCGATGGGATAGTCCTGCATGAAGCCGTAGCCGCCGAAAATCTGCACGCCTTCGTCAACGACCATCGCCAGCACTTCGCTGCCATGCACTTTGGCAATCGAGGCTTCAATAGCGTACTCTTCGATGGCCTTGAACGCGGCCTCGGTATCGTCGCCCGCGCCGCGCCGGGCATACTCGATATTGGCTGCCGTGCGGAAAGCTTCGCTCTCGGCGGCGTAAGTCTCGGCGGCCATACGCGCCAGCTTCTTCTGGATCATGCCGAACTCGTAGATGTACTTGCCAAAAGCTTTGCGTTCGGTCGTATAGGTCGCGGCCAGTCCCAACGCCGCCCGCGCCGCGCCCGCCGCGCCCGTACCCAGCTTCAAACGCCCGATATTGAGGATGTTGAAAGCGATCTTGTAGCCCTTGTGAATCTCGCCCAGCAGGTTCTCGACCGGCACTTTGACGTTCTCGAAGTAGACCTGGCGCGTCGAGGAACCTTTGATGCCCATCTTGCGCTCTTCCGCGCCCGTCGAGACGCCCGGCCAGTTCGCTTCAACGATAAACGCCGATGGACGATCGCTGCCGATGCGCGCGAAGGCGATCATAATGTCGGCGAAACCGGCGTTGGAAATCCACTGCTTGGTGCCGTTCAAGATATAATACTCGCCGTCCGCGGATAGTTCCGCGCGCGTGTTGAGATTCATAGCGTCGGAGCCGACTCCCGGCTCGGTCAGGGCATACGCGCCGATCCATTCGCCCGTTGCCAGTTTCGGCAGGTACTTCTGTTTCTGCTCTTCCGTGCCGTAGAAGACGATGGGCAGCGTACCGATGCTGGTATGCGCGCCGAAGGCCGTGCCGAACGAGTAATCGGGTATCGTGGAGTTGATCACGGCGCTGGTAAGCAGGCCCAGTTCCGCGCCGCCATAGGCTTCCGGCACGTCGAGCATCAATAAACCCTGCTCGCCCGCCTTCTTGAGCAAGCTCGGCATCAGCCCCGGCTCCTGGTGATCGATGGCCTCGATCCTGGGCGTGATTTCGCGAGCCATGAACGCCGCGGTGGATTCCCGCATCCAGCGCTGCTCTTCGTCAAGCTGCTCCAGCGTAAAGATTCTGTCGGCGCTCTCGCCGACGGGCGCGGTTAAAAACGCGGTGCCAACTTCGGTTGGCTCTATGGTAGTGGACATGCGGTTGTGTTTTCTCCTTTTTTGAGCGGCAACGACGCTAAAATGTGGAACCCACATATTATGGTTGTGTAATTTTCAATTCGCGCCGTAAGACCTTGCCGATGATAGATTTGGGCAGGGTTTCGCGAAATTCGACGAGCCTGGGGACCTTGTAGCCTATCAGGTTCTTTTTGCAGAAGGCGACAATGTCCTGTTTCGTTTCCTCCGTGGCCGGAATGCCCGGCTTCAATACGATGAAAGCGGCGACGGTTTCGCCGCGATACTCGTCAGGAGCGCCGGCGACGGCGGCTTCCTGGATCGATGGATGCTGGAAAAGGATTTCTTCGACTTCGCGCGGGTAGACATTGAAGCCGCTTACCACGATCAGGTCTTTGGCACGCTCGACGATGGAGAAGTAGCCGTCCGCGTCCATCTTGCCCAGGTCGCCGGTGTGCATCCAGCCGTTGAAGAAGATGGCTTCAGTCTCTTCGGGGCGATTCCAGTAACCCTGCATGATGTTCGGCCCTTTGACCATGATCTCGCCGATCTCGCCTGGCGGCAGCCTCTCGCCCGTCCTGGAATCGAAGATGCCCGCCTCGACGTTGGGGAAGGGCAGGCCGATAGTGCCGTTACGGCAATTTTCGTCGAGCGGGTTGCAGTGCGTAACGGGCGATGCCTCGCTCAGTCCATAGCCCTCGACCAGTTTGCCGCCCGTGGCCGCCTCGAAATCGGATTGAATTTTGGCGGGCAGCGGGGCCGCGCCGCTGATGCAGTATTTGATCGAGCGCAACTGCTCAGTATGCTGGTCCGCCTCACGCATGATCGCCAGGTACATCGTGGGAATGCCGGGGAAAAGCGTCGGGCGATACTTGCGGATGGTCTGCACGACCTCTTTGGCGGTGAAGCGCGGCAGCAAGAGCATCGTCGCGCCCGCCAGGATCGACAGGTTCATGCCGACGGTCGCGCCATACGAATGAAAAAACGGCGCGACGCACAGCGCAATTTCGCCTGCCTCGTGCAGTTCCGGCGTCCAGTAGCGCGACTGGAAGGCGTTGGAGAGCAGGTTGTGATGCGTGAGCATCGCGCCCTTCGACAGTCCAGTTGTGCCACCGGTGTATTGCAGCACGGCGATATCAGCGCTGGCGACCGGCACAGGCAGATCAAAGACCTCGATCCCCGTCTTCGCGTGTGATTGCAGCATGGCGCTCATGCTATGCAGCATGGCGTCTTCGCGCCGTTCGTTGTCGGTCAGGCGCGGCTCCTGGTGCTTGATGCCTCCAGCCTTCCTGGAAGGAAGGTAATGGCTGAGCGGGTAGAGCGTGCGCAGGAGAGGCGGGAGATAGTCTGCGGGGTTGGTGAGGATAACGTGTTCCAGGGCGGTATCAGCGCGGATGGCGCGCACGGTCGGGTAGAAATCGTCCAGCATGACGACGATGCGCGCGCCGGAGTCCGCTAGCTGGTGCTGCATCTCGCGCTGCGTATAGAGCGGGTTGGTGGGAACGGCAATGGCTCCGGCGCGCAGGACGCCAAAATAGGCGATGAGATACTGGGGAATATTGGGCAGGGCAATGGCGATGCGGTCGCCCTTTGTGATGCCCAGTTTTTGCAGGCCAATGGCGAACCGGTTGGCAAGCGAGGACAACTGCGCGTAAGTCAGCCTGTTGCCGAAGTACAGGATCGCCGCGTGGCCGCCATAGCGTTTGACGGCGTTGTCGAGCAGCCACGTCAGCGGCTGATCGGGGATAGTGAGTTCGGCGGGAACGCCTGGCTGGTAGAAACGCAGCCAGGGACGGCTCGGCAGCAGTTCCGCGCGCCTGCGGTCATTGGCATAAGGATTGGCGGCAGGTGCAGTTGGAGCAGCTTGCTCTACGCGAGCGGCATTGACAGGCGATGAATCAGACATTCCGTACCAGCTCCTTCTCAGAACATAGAACAGCCTATGGGTGGGTTTATATGACAGCCATTGTCAGCAATACGGGTAATGTGTTTCTCCTTCTATTATATGGTCAAACTCACCATAATGACACGTTGCCAGCTAACAAATTTTGGCGCATAATGAGATATGCAGCTAACAATAATACATTCCATAGGGGCGCGGCCCTGCCCACCCAAAAAACCGTGCATTGCTGTATTGCTCACCAGGGCGGGGCAAGTCCGCGCCCCTACGGATGGAGGATAGGCATGATCTCCAGCAATATATCCGAATTCGCGCAACTGGTTACGCAATTTCGCCAGCAGCACGGCCTGTCGCAAGGGCAACTGGCGCAGGCCACGCGCCTGTCGCGCACGTATATCTATCACCTGGAAAGCGGCCTGCGGCGCAACCCATCAGAACACGTGGCGGAGAGCATCGCCCGCGCCCTGGGCTTGCAAGGTGAAGAGAAGCGCGCTCTGTTCGCCGCTTACACCACGCTGACCGGCCACTTGATCGATCTCGAACAGCCCGACAACGCGCTGCTGGGCCTGGGCGAGCTAGCCAGCCTGCTTGTCCACAACACGTCGTACCCGGCGCACTCACTGGATCGCCTGTGGTACTTGCACTCCTGGAACGAAGCGGCGATCACACTTTTCGAGGTAGAGCAGGAGGTTGCCAGCGGCGAGCGGCGTCACCTGCTGGAATTTGTCTTTGACGCGCAGCGCCGCAGCCACTTCTACGGCTGGGAGAACCTGGCGCGCCGCCTGGTGAGCGACTTCCAGTACAATACGCGCACGATAGCCTACATGCCCGAATACAAAGAACTGATGAAGCGCCTGCGCGCGCAGCCGGAGTTTCGCCGCATCTCCTCCGCCGTCTACTCCGAGGGCAAGCCTGCCCCGTCTTTCGTCTTCCAGATACAGCACAGCCAGCTTGGCCGCCTCACCCTGCGCACGGCCACGACCGTCTTCACCGGCATCAACACCCACTCGCTGGTCAGCTACATCCCCGGCGATCAGCAGACTTTGGCGATTTTCAGAAAACATGGGTGGCAGGGATAATCGTTCCTACGACTTTGACCCGAAGCGCGCCATGTGCGCCTGCTCATGCTCAAGCGCGCCCGCCGGGAAGGGCAGCTCGCCGCCGAGCTTACGCGCGTCCAGCGTCATCTCCGCCGCCTCTTCCATGGCGACGATCAGGTAGGCGACCGCGAGCGAATCGCGTCCAAAAGCGAGCAGGCCGTGATTGCCGAGTAGCACCGCCAGCGTGGCCGGGTGCTTTTCGAGTTGCGCGACGATGTTGCTCACGGACTCTGGCGAGCCGCGCGGCGCCCAGGCCGCCACCGGCACATCCTGGGTCAGGCCGAAGCGCAAGAGGGCTTCATAGGCGCACGGCAATGGTTGATTGGCGAGGGCAAAGGCGGTCACGTGCGGCGAGTGCGTATGGATCACGGAGTACATATCTTCGCGCGAGCGGTAGACGCAGGCGTGCATTCCCACGATCTCGCGCGTCACCGCCGGCAAAGAACCTGAGACAACTTCGCCGTCGAAGTTCACGATTGGCAGCGATTCGGCGGTCAGGTCGCTAAACAGGCCGACCGATGCCAGCAACAAATGATCCGTGCCGGGCAGGCGCGCGCTGATGTTGCCGTGTCCGCTGTGCGACATCACCCCGGCGCGAAAAAGCATCCCGGCTGATTGGACGATCTGCTGGCGTAACGTTTGTTCGTGCTGATCCATTGCGTATACCTCTTCAATGTATCGAATGCGTGACAATCAATCCATAAGCATTATGTCACATTCAACATATTGACCAGCCAGAACGCAACTACGAGGAAGACGCACACGC
>Ga0207416_1004045_pt1 | contig 13195 bp, 11 predicted proteins | sample PaiPotPPM11metaG_FD_184107 | JGI IMG/M metagenome (GOLD analysis project Ga0207416, IMG submission 184107) | Iron sulfur acid spring bacterial and archeal communities from Banff, Canada, to study Microbial Dark Matter (Phase II) - Paint Pots PPM... ...
CAGGGGCTGCCGATCGGCTCGGGGGCGGTCGAGAGCAGTGCCAGGCATGTCATCCAGCAGCGGCTGAAGCGGGCCGGCATGCGCTGGTCGCAGCCGGGCGGCCGCGCCCTGATCGCGCTGCGCGCCGCCCACGCCACCCAGATTGGCTTAGCTGCCTGAGCCGGTGACCCACAACTGTTGGTCACACCCCCGCAGCCAGGCGCCGAGCCGACGAAAATCCTCGTCCTGCTGCGCGTAGGGCCGGCTTAGTCCGGCGCGCGGCGATGGATGGTAGAGCGGATAGAGCCAGCGGCCATCCCACTGCAGCGCCTGCCCGACGGCATGGCGTAGCGTTAGCCCGTGTGGCTGCAACCGGCCGAGCGCAGCCAGCGCCGTCGCGCCGAGCGTGACAACGACCGCGGGGTTGATTGCGGAGAGCGTCGCGGCCAGCCAGCCTGCGCAGTTCGCCAATTCGCGGCGGGAAGGCGTCCGGTTGCGGCCCTGCGCGTCCCGCGGGTTGCAGAGCGCGGCATTCGTGATGAAGATCTCCTCGCGCGTCAGGCCGGCCAGGCCGAGCAGGCGCTCGAAGCGGCGCCCCGACTGGTCGGCCGAGAGCGGCACGCCCGTTAGCTCGCCGCCAAGGCGGCCGGGCGCTTCCGCGAGAAAGAGCACGCGGGCCGCCGGGTCGCCATTGGCGTGGCTGAGCACGCGCCGGCGGCCTTCCATTGCCAGGCAGGCGCGGCAGGACCGCGCCGCCTCCACCAACGCGTCGAAGCCGGAGATGGCAGCAGCGGCGGATGGACACACGCGATCATCCTCGCTCGGCGCGGGCGTGTGCGGGTTGCCGGGGAACGGGGCTGCTGCTAACATAGGCTTCTGGCCGCACACAGGAGTGTAGCTCAGCCGGTAGAGCAGCGGTCTCCAAAACCGCCGGTCGGGGGTTCGAGTCCCTCCACTCCTGCCGAACCGGCGCTGTGCGCGGGCCGCCTGCCGAGGTGGTGGAATAGGCAGACACGCCATCTTGAGGGGGTGGTGCCCTTACGGGCGTAGGAGTTCAAATCTCCTCCTCGGCACCGACTCTGCCGGCTCGCGTGAGCCGGCGCTTTGCGGAAGTGGCTCAGTGGTAGAGCACCTCCTTGCCAAGGAGGGGGTCGCGAGTTCGAATCTCGTCTTCCGCTCCCGATCATCCGCCCGGCAAGCTCTGCCCGGCGCCGTCGCCAAGTGGTAAGGCAGGGGTCTGCAAAACCCCCACCACCGGTTCGAATCCGGTCGGCGCCTCCCGCCCCACCGTGTCCGAGGCGCTCCACGCGGGGCGCCTCGCCTGCTCGCTGTGCGCCCGGGTGGCGGAACGGCAGACGCAGCGGACTTAAAATCCGTCGCCGCAAGGCATGCGGGTTCGACTCCCGCCCCGGGTACCTGCCCCTTGCCTACCCTCCCCACAGGGGAGGGGTTATCTGACGGCTATCGATGGTCCTCGAACCAACCCTTCCCCTGTGGGAAAGGGAGCTTTGGCTGAAGCCAAAGCGGGGTTAAGCGAGCGCAACGAGCCAGCAACGTAGCGGTTTACAATGGTGCGCGGGATGGCAGCGTGCCGAAAGCCCGTGGAGGCGCATCGTGACCGAAGCCGCGCCGCTCGTGTTGCTCTGCTCGCCCGACCTGCTGCTCGCCGTGCGTGTCGAAGCGTCGGCCGTGGCCCTCGGCTATCGGCTGCGCTCGGCAGCTTCGCCGGCAGAGGCGGTCGCCGTGGTTGCCGCCGAAACGCCTGCCGCCGCCGTGGTCGATCTGGCCGCGCCAGGTCTGCAGCCGAGCAAGATGATCGCCGCTCTGCGCAATCGGGACACAACGCTGTATGTGCTCGGCTTTTTCCCGCACGTGCGGCGAGAGCTTGGCGCCGCGGCACGGCAGGCCGGCTGCTCGCTCGTCGTGCCGCGCTCGCGCTTCATGGCCGAGCTGCCCACGTTGCTCTGGCAGGCCGTGGAGAGTGGGGCGGTGGCGACCGCCGAAAGTGGCGAGAGCTAATCCCAGGGCTGCAACACCGCGGCCATTTGGACGTTACTGGACACAGGAGTGAAGCGACGATGACGACGGCGACAGAAGTTGGTTACGAGGTCGTGATCGGCCTTGAGGTACACGCGCAGTTGCTCACGCACAGCAAGATGTTCTGCGGTTGCTCGGCCGAGTACGCGCACGCGGCCCCAAACAGCCATGTGTGCCCGATCTGCATGGGCATGCCCGGCGTGCTGCCCGTGATCAACCGCCAGGCGGTCGAGTTCACGATCATGACCGGGCTGGCGCTGCATTGCTCGATTCCCGAGCATTCGAAGTTCGACCGCAAAAACTATCCCTACCCCGACCTGATGAAGGGCTACCAGATTTCGCAGTACGACATGCCGCTCTGCGTCGGCGGCTATCTGACCATTACCACCGAGGGCGGCGAAAAGCGCGCCGGCATCACGCGGGTGCATCTCGAAGAGGACACGGCGACCTCGAAGCACCTCGACGCCGACGGCGAGAGCTACAGCCTGATCGACGTGAACCGCGCCGGCTGCGCCCTGATGGAGATCGTCGGCGATCCGGACCTGCGCTCGCCCGAAGAAGCGCGGCAGTATCTGATCAAGCTCCAGCAGATCCTGCGCTACATCGGCGTCAGCAAGGCGAACATGGAGGAAGGCAACTTCCGCTGCGACGCCAACGTCAGCCTGCGCCGCTTCGGCGACCCGCAGCTCGGCGCCAAGGTCGAAGTCAAGAACATGAACAGCTTCCGCTCGGTGGCGCGGGCGCTGGAATACGAGATCAAGCGCCAGTCGCAGATGCTGGACCGCGGCGAGCGCATCGCCCAGGAAACGCGCGGCTGGGTGGACGACCAGGCCCGCACCGTCTCGCAGCGCAGCAAAGAGTTCGCGCACGACTACCGCTATTTCCCGGAGCCCGACCTGCCACCGCTCCAGATCACGTCCGCGGAGATCGAGGCGATCCGCGCGAAGCTGCCCGAACTGCCGGACGCGCGCAGCGCCCGCTTCGAGTCGCAGTTTGGCCTGCCTGCATACGACGCCGAGCTGCTGACCGAAACCCGCGCTCGCGCCGACTTCTTCGAAGCTGCAGTTCTCGCCGCGGGTGCGAACGGCGCCGCGCAGGCCCGCGCCATCGCGCACTGGATGAACGGAGACTTCGCCCGTCTGCTGCACGCGAGCAGCCAGGACACCACCGACGCGAAGCTGAAACCGGAGCACCTGGCCGAGCTGGTTGGCCTGGTCGAGTCCGGGACGATCACGGGCAAGGCGGCGAAGGACGTCTTCGAGGAAGCGTTCGCCGAGGGTCGCTCGCCCCGCGCGATCGTCGATGCGAAGGGGCTGACGCGTATCAGCGACGCCGGCGCCATCGAAGCGTCCGCCCGCCGCGTGATCGAGGCTAATCCAAAGGCCGTGGCCGACTACAAGAGCGGCAAGACTGCGGCGATGAATGCACTGAAGGGCCGGCTGATGGGCGAGACGAAGGGCCGAGCCGACCCGGCACTGGCGGAGGAGACACTAAAGCGGCTGCTGGACGAGGGCTAAGGCCGCGGCGCGACCTCCCGCCCCACCGAGTTACCCGGCGAGGACTGGACGGACGACGATGCGCTCTGTGCGCGGCAATGCTTACGTCAAACTGCTCAAGCCCGGCATGCACATCAAGCGCTGGCTGGCGCTGCAGGCCATCGGCGTGGCGATCCTGGGCCTCGGCATCGCCTACGTGCTGCGCGAGGCCTATCTCAGCTACCGCTTTCCCGGTGCCTTCTACTACCTGACCTTGCAGTTCATCCCGCGCTACTGGCGCGGCGCTCTGTTCATCGTGCTGGCCTTCGCCTGCCTCGGCGTCGGGCTCTGGCGCTGGAGCATGGCCTTGCTGGCGCCGTACCAGAACGAGGATTCGGGCTCCCTCGTCGATCGCATGCATGCCTTCCGCTTCCCGACCAAGGGGCCGCGCATCGCGGCGATCGGCGGCGGCACCGGCCTGTCGAACCTGCTGCGCGGGCTCAAAGAGGTCTCGCCGCACCTGACGGCGATCGTTACGGTCGCGGACGACGGCGGCAGCTCCGGCCGGCTGCGACGCGACTTCGGCGTGCTGCCGCCGGGAGACGTGCGCAACTGCATCGCCGCGCTCTCCGATACCGAGCCCTTGCTGCGCAGCCTGTTTCAGTACCGCTTCTCCGAGGGCAGCGACCTCGAAGGACACAGCTTCGGCAACCTCTTTATCGTGGCGATGAGCGCCGTCACGGGCAGCTTCGAAGAGGCGATCCGCGCCACCAGCCGCGTGCTCGCCACCCGCGGCCAGATCGTGCCCTCGACGCTGGCCGACGTGACCCTCTCCGCGATCACGAAGGGCGGCGACCGCATCTACGGCGAATCCACGATCGGCCACAGCGAGAAGCCGATCAGCGAGGTCTTCCTCGAGCCGCCGCACGCCGCCGGCCACCCCGACGCGATCGCGGCGATTCTGGACGCGGACCTGATCGTGTTCGGCCCCGGCAGCCTCTATACCAGCATCCTGCCCAACCTGCTGGTGCGCGACATTCAAGAGGCGATCAAGCGCTCGCCGGCCCTCAAGATCTACGTGGCGAACGTCGCGACGCAGCACGGCGAAACCGACCATTTCACCGTCTCGGATCACATCCGTGCGTTGGAGAGCCACGTCGGCCGCCATCTCTTCGACCTCGTGATCGCCAACAGCAACGTGCTCGACGACCTGCCGCCGGACTGGCACTCTGCGCCCGTGGCGCTGCGGCCGGACGAAGAGCGCGACCCGCGCATCGTCGAGATGGATGTCATAAGCGAGGAAAACCGCTACAAGCACGACCATACCAAGCTTGCCCACGCGATCCTGCAACTGTACCATTCCTCACGAGAGACCGGCGTTGAGGAGATCGGCAGCTCGGCGGCCGCGGGGTAACGGTCCGGCATGGCGGCTTCGGCGGCCCTCGTTCAAAGGAAACGTCCGCGCATGTTCCTTGCGCTCAGCCTGTTCCACACGCTCAACATCGCCCAGCTGATCGTGGCGATTGCGCTCTCGATCGTGCTGCTGCTGCAGGCGAAGGGCTCCGGCTTCGGCGCTGGGCTGGGCGGCTCGACCTCGGTTTTCCGCACCCGGCGCGGCGTGGAGAAGACGCTGTTTCAGCTCACGATCGTGCTGGTGCTCATCTTCGTCTTCGTCTCGATCCTCAGCGTACGCGCCGCGCTGTAGCGTCACGGCAGCCCGGCCGTCCGAGAGTAACCGCGTGAGCGCCAGCCGCCGGCAAGCAGCGATGACGAACTGGTCCGGTTGGAGCACACTGCGCCGGCCCGGTGTCTGGCCGCTGGTATCCCTGGTCGTGGGACTGCCCCTGCTGCTGGCCGGCTGGACCGCGGCTGGCGCCTCCCGTTCGGGCGCCTTCCCGGCGGAGGGTGGCACGCTCACCGAAGGCGTGGTCGGACCGGCGCCACGCACGATCAACCCGCTGTTCGCCGACAGCGCCGGCGAACGCGACCTGGTCTCGCTGGTCTTCTCCGGTCTCACGCGGCCGGGACCAGACGGCAATCCGCAGCCCGACCTCGCCGAAAGCTGGGTCGTCTCGACCGACGCAACCAGCTTTACGTTCGTGCTGCGCCGCAACGTGCTCTGGCAGGACGGCAAGCCGTTCACCGCCGAGGACGTGCTGTTCACGCAGCAGGCGTTCTCCGCGCCGGGCGTGAAGGGCGACCCTTCGACCGCCGAGGTCTGGCGCCGCGCCCGCGTGCAGATCCGCAACCTCTATACCGTCACCTTCCAGTTCGATGCATCGTTTGCGCCGTTCCTCGCCTACAGCTCCGCCGGCATCCTGCCGAGCCACATTCTCGGCGGCGATACCCCTGAACAACTCGTCAACGATCCGTTCAACCAGCACCCGATCGGCACCGGGCCGTTCAGGCTCTCCAGCCTTTCACAGACGGTCGCCAGGCTGCAGCGCAACGACGCCTACTATCTGTCCGCGCCCTATCTGCACGGCGTTTCACTGCGCTTTATCAGCGACGGTAACGCCCTGCTGCATGCGCTGGAGCAGAAGACCGTGGACAGCGGGCTGCTGCCGCCGCCGCTACAGCTGGCGGACCTCGACCGGCTGCGATCGTCCGGCAAGACGCTGATTGGCGGCCTGCGCTCCGCCTACAGCCTCGTCTATCTCAACCTCAACAGCGCACAGTTCCAGGATCCGGCCGTGCGCCGTGCCCTCAGCATGGCGACCGACCGCACGCGCCTCACGCAGGCGATCATGGACGGTCAGGCCACGCCCGCGGACGCACCGCTGCCGCCCGGCACCTGGGCCGGGGCCGATACCAGCGGCACACCAAATGTGAGCGGCGCGAAGGCGCTTTTGCAGCAGGCCGGCTGGCAGCCCGGCCCCGACGGCGTGCTGCAACAGAAGGGGATCTCGCTCAGCTTCGCGCTGGAAACGACCAGCGACCCGCAGCGCACGGCGCTCGCCAACGAGCTGGCGACGGAGTGGCGGGCGATCGGCGTCGAGGCACGCGTGCAAACGCTGAACGAGGCGGATCTGCTGCAGAACGTGCTCCTGCCGCACAAGTATGAGGCCGTGCTCTACGGCTGGGATCCCGGCCCCGATCCCGATCCGTTCCCCGCCTGGCACAGCTCGCAGCGCGGCGAGGAGGGCCGCAACCTCAGCAACTACGCCAGCCCCCGCGCGGACCAGCTACTCGAAGCCGCCCGCCTGACCGCCGACCCGAGCCAGCGCGCCGCGATCTACAGCGCCTTCATCGATCTCTTCCGGCAAGACGTACCGGCCGTCGTGCTCCTCTTCCCGCGCTATGTGTATGCCGTGCCGCAATCGCTTTCCGGCGTGCAGCTAAGCCTGCTGAGCAGCACCTCCGACCGCTTCGCCGATGTCGAAGAGTGGTCGCTCGCCTCGCGCCGCCGCTGATGGCCAGGAAGCGCCCTCTATGCAGCTTCACGAGCGATTTCGGCCTGCGCGATCCGTACGTCGGCGTGGTGAAGGCCGTCATGCTCGCCATCTGCCCGGACTGCGCGATCGTCGATGTGACGCACGACGTGGCGCCGCAGAACGTGGCGGAGGCCGCCTTCCTGACGCGGCAGGCGTGGCCGTACTTTCGGAAGGGCACGATCCACCTCGCGGTGGTCGATCCGGGCGTGGGCACGGAGCGGGAGGCCGTGGCCGTGCGCACGCCGCGCGGCTTCGCCGTGGGACCGGACAACGGTGTGCTCAGCGCGGCGCTGGACGAGGCGCTGGCTGCCGATCGCGGCGAGGTCGCCGCCTATTCCCAGGCGCTGCGCCAGATCCCGCTGCCCACCGGCTGTGATGCGCGGACGATTCGCTCCGAGCAGGTAGTCCGCCGCGAGCCGAGCGCGACGTTCCACGGCCGCGACATCTTCGGTCCGGCCGCCGCCTGGCTCGCTGCCGGCCTCCCCTTTGCGGAGCTCGGGCCGCGATTGGATCGGCTGTGGTATCTGCCCGCGGCGCAGGCGCAGCGCACCGCGGAGGGACTGCGCGGCGTGGTGCTGCACGTCGACCACTTCGGCAACCTGATCACGTCGATTCGCTCTGTCGACCTGCCTGCCTGCGCTGAGGCACTGGAAGCGGCGGGGCTGCGGCTGACGCTGGTACGGACCTACGTCGATCAGCCTGACCTCTGCGCGCTCGTCGGCAGCGGCGGCTATCTGGAGATCGCCCTGCCGAACGGCAGCGCCGCCGCCGCCCTTAACGCCGGCACGGGACTGGAAGTGAGCGTAACGCTGCGATGAACCCGCACGAGCTGCGCACGGTCTTCATGGGCTCACCGGCGTTCGCCGTGCCGACGCTGCGGTCGCTGGTCGAGGCCGGCTACGATCTCGTCGCGGTGTATTCGCAGCCGGATCGCCCCGCCGGGCGCGGCCGCGCGCTGGTGGCGCCGGACGTGAAGCGGGTGGCGCTGGAGTACGGCCTGCCGGTGCTGCAACCGGAGCGGCTGCGCACGGCCGAGGCGCGGGAGCAACTCCGCGAGCTGCGGCCGGACCTGATCGTCGTCGCGGCCTACGGCCAGATTCTCCGTCCGGCCGTGATCGATCTGCCCCGCCACGGCTGCCTCAACGTGCATGCATCGCTGCTGCCGCGGCATCGCGGCGCCTCGGCCGTAGCGGCGGCGATCCTGGCCGGCGATGCCGAGAGCGGCGTCTCGATCATGCAGATCGATCCGGGGATGGATACCGGCCCGGTGCTCAGCCAGCGCAGTACGCCCTTGCTCGACGACGACACCACCGGCACGCTCGCCGAGCGCCTGAGCCGCATCGGCGCGGAGCTATTGGTCGAGACATTGCCGGACTGGGTTGCCGGCCACGTCCGCGCGGCGCCGCAAGACGAGGCGCACGCCACACAGGCGCCGCCGATCGCCAAAGAAGACGGCGCGATCGACTGGACGAAGCCGGCGATGCGTCTCTGGCGCGAGGTGCGCGCCTACAATCCCTGGCCGCTGAGCAGCACGCGCTTCCGCGGCGAGCCGCTGCAGATGCTCGAGGCCTGGCCGCTCACCAACACGGCCGTGGCCGAGCCTGCGCCCGGGACGGTGATGGAGCTGCCCGCTGCCGCGGAGCTGAGCGCGGAGCGGCGGCAGCGGGCCGCGTTCGCGGTCGCTGCCGGCGCCGGGTTGCTCGTGCCGTTGAGCGTGCGCCGTGCAGGTCGCGGCGCCGTCTCGGCCGCGGAGTTCGCGCGCGGCGCCCGCGGGCTCAGCGGCAGCGTTCTTGGCTGACCCGGCCGGCCTCGTCTGCCGGATATGCGCGTTCTCGCTGCTACACTCTTCCTGATGACGATGCCTTCTTTCTGGGACTTCACGCCGACCGAGCTGTGCGAGCGCCTCGCGGAGTTCGGCGAGCCGGCATACCGCGCCGATCAGCTCTGCCGCTGGGCCTATCAGCGCTTTGCCCGCGGCTACGGCGAAATGACCGATCTGCCCGCCCGCCTGCGCGACCGGCTTGAAACCGAGCTGCCGCTGGCAACGGCGCCCGCGATCGCGGAGCAGCGGTCGCGGGACGGCAGCACGCGCAAAGCGTTGCTGAGGCTGGACGGCGGTACAACGGTCGAATCGGTACTGATGGAGTACGACCCGAGCGAGCAGAGCCGCGCCCGCGCGACCGTCTGCGTCTCGACGCAGGCCGGCTGCGCGATGGGCTGTGTCTTCTGCGCCACCGGCCAGCAAGGCTTCCTGCGCAACCTCTCGGCCGGCGAAATCACGCAGCAGGCGCTGCACTTCGCTCGCGAGCTGCAGACACGCGGCGAGCGCACCACCAACGTCGTCTTCATGGGCATGGGCGAGCCGCTGGCAAACTACGCCGCCACGCTGCGGGCCGTGCGCATCCTCAGCGATCCCCTGGCGTTCGCCCTCGGCCAGCGCCGCATCACCGTGAGCACGGTCGGACTCGTGCCGCAGATACACCGCCTCGCGACTGAAGGTCTGCAAATCGGGCTGGCCGTCTCGCTGCACAGCCCGGACGACGCGTTGCGGCACGAGCTGGTGCCTGCGGGGCACTTCTCTGTCGCCGAGATCGTGGCCGCGGCCGACCACTACGCCGCGGCCACGGGCCGGCGCTACACGGTCGAGTACGCGCTGATCGACCGCACCAACGACAGCCTGGCGCTCGCCCGCGATCTGGCGACGCTGCTGCACGGCCGGGCCTGCCACGTCAACCTGATTCCGTTGAACCCCACGGCGAACGGCCAGCTGCGGCGGCCGTCGCGCCAGCGCGTGCTCGCCTTTGAACGCGCGCTGCGCGAGGGCGGCGTCAACGTCACCGTGCGCGTGGAGAAGGGCGTCGAGATCGCCGCCGCCTGCGGGCAACTGCGTGGAGACGCCGAGGGACGCCGCGCCCCGGTCGTCGTCGCCGTGCCGGTAGCACCGTAGCAACCCCGCGCTCGCGGTTCGCGAGCATGGAAGAGCGGCGTTCCGAACGGAGCGCCGCTCTTCCGCCATAGCTTCTGTGACGATTAGCTTTCCGCTGGAGTACCCTCGGCGGCGGGCTCCTCGCCTCCGGCAGGCGCGGCCTCGGCGGGCTGCTCAGCGGCGGCTTCCTCTTCCTCGGCCACGGCCTGGCGGGTTACATAGGCCACGACCAGCGCGGGGTCGCTCAGCACCGTTACGCTCGCCGGCACCTTGATGTCACTGATGTGGAGCTGCGCGTCGAATGCAGCCATGCGTGAGATGTCGGCATCGAGATGTTGAGGGATGTCGCCGGGCAGACACTCGACGTCGACGTAGTCGAGCGCCTGCACGACCAGCCCGTCCTGATCGACGACCGGCGCTGCGCCGACCAGTTGGACCGGGATGCGCACGTTCATCTTCTCGGTCATCGAGACCTGCTGGAAGGCGACGTGCTTCAGCTCGCCCGTCATGGCGAAGCGCTGGATCTCGCGCACCACGGCCGTGCGCGGCGCGCTCTCGCCCTCCACCGAGATCGAGACCAGCCCGGTGTGGCCTGCCGACCGTACGACATGCTTCAGTTCGCGCTCGGGCGCCTGCAAGGGCGTGGACTGCTGGCTGCGCCCGTATACATTGCAGGGAACGAGACCGCGGCGGCGCAACTGGCTGACTTTCTTGCCGAGAACGGAGCGCGGATGCGCGGCGAGTTCGGTTGTGGCCATGGCGACGAAGACTCCTTCAGAGCCGGCGCGGCGTCGGGGCAACCGCGCGCAGCGGACGGAACCGGGTGGCGAGCGGGCGTATTCAACCAGGGGCGCGAAGCCCTGCACACTGCGCGGATCGTAGCAACGGCCCGTGGCTTGCGTCAATTTCGCGGTCTGCCGCACGCTCGACCTGTGCGGACCGCCGACTTCGACTACCACCTGCCGCCCGAGTTGATCGCCCAGACCGCCGTCGAGCCTCGCGACGCATCGCGGCTGCTGGTGCTCCACGCCGAAGGCACGGTCGAGCACCGGGGCTTTCGTGACCTGGCGGGCTACCTGCGCCCCGGCGACGCGCTGGTGCTCAACGACACGCGCGTGATCATGGCGCGGCTGCGCGGACGCCTGCTGCCCGGCGGCGGCGCCGTGGAGGCGCTGCTGCTGCGCGACCTCGGCCGTGGCCGCTGGGAGGCGATGGTGCGGCCGGGCCGTCGCCTGCGGCCCGGCCGCGAGGTCGGGTTCGACGGTCTTCCCGCTGTTGTCGACGAGGCGCGCGGCGACGGCTTCGTCGTGCTGCGCTTCCCAGCGGGCCGCGATCCAACGGCGCAGGGCGCCCTGCCGCTGCCGCACTACATTCACGAGCTGCCCGCCGATCCAGAGCGCTATCAGACGGTCTACGCCCGCGAGCCGGGCAGCGCCGCCGCGCCGACGGCCGGCCTGCACTTCACGCCAACGCTGTTGGACGAGCTGCGCGAGCGCGGCATCGGCGTCTACTTCATCACGCTGCACGTCGGGCCGGGCACGTTCCGGCCCGTGTCGGTTGAGGATCCATCCGAACACCCGATGCACGAGGAGTGGTTCACGATCTCCGACGAGACGGCGGCGGCACTGAACGCGGCGCGCGCGGCCGGCGGCCGGCTCGTGGCGGCGGGCACGACGGTCGTGCGCACGCTGGAGCAGGTGGCGGACACAGCGCCGGACGGCGCATTGCGCGGCGCGAGCGGCTGGACGCGGCTGCTGATCCTGCCAGGCTACCAGTTCAAGGCGATCGACGCGCTGATCACCAACTTCCACCTGCCGCGCTCGACGCTGCTGATGCTCGTCTCCGCCTTCGCCGGCCGCGAGCGCGTGCTGGCCGCCTACGCCGAAGCCGTGCGGCAGCGCTACCGGTTCTACTCCTTCGGCGACGCGATGCTGCTGCTGCCTGCCGAGCGCGGTGAACAGCCCTTGCCCGCTGACTGAGGGGCGATCCGGAGGTGCGAGCGCGCCCGCCTACAGCGGCGCGGGCACCGCCGGACCGAGCACGCCCTCGCACCACGCGGCCACGCGCAGCAATGCTTCGTCGGCGCGCGGCCGGCCCACAAGCTGCAGGCCCAGCGGCAGACCCTGCGCGTCGCGGCCACCCGGCAGGGTGATCGCCGGCAGGCCAAACATCGTCCAGGGTGCGTTGAAGGACGGATCACCCGTAAAATCCAAACCTTCCGGCGCCTGCCCCGCCGCGGCCGGCACCAGCAGCGCGTCGAAGCGCTGCCAGAGCGGCAGCGTACGCCGGAACAGATCGGCGCGCACGCGCTGCGCCTCAAGATAGGCCGTCGCCGGCAGCAGCAGTCCGGCTTCCACCAGCGTGCGCAGGCGCGGCGGATATTCGTGCAGGTGCTCGCCGTAGGTGCGGCTGTGAAAGGCCGCGCCTTCGACCGTCATGATGACGTGATGCGCCTCCAGCGCGACGTCGAACTCTGCCGGCAGGGCAACCTCGTCCACCCGCGCGCCGGCGCCGGCGAACCTCGAGGCAGCGCTGGCCAGCATTCTCTCCATCTCGCTGTGCAGCCGGCGGGGAAAGAGGCGCGGCACGAAGCCGAGGCGCGGCGCGGCCCCCGCTGCGCCGGCGTCCGGCTCGTACTGCCAGTCGGGACGCGTCATGACCCCAAGCAGCAGCGCCGCGTCGGCTACCGTGCGCGTCAGCGGTCCCAGCGTGTCGAGCGACCAGGCGAAGGGGATCACGCCGTCGCGGCTGACGCGGCCGAAGCTCGGCTTCAGCCCGACGATGCCGCAGAAGGAAGCGGGCCGCAGCACCGAGCCCGCCGTCTGCGTGCCGAGCGCTGCGGGCACCATCGCCGCCGCCACGGCGGCAGCAGAACCGCTGCTGGAGCCGGCAGGGGTATGCGCGGCGTTCCAGGGGTTCACCGTCTCGGCCGGGTCGCCCATGGCGAAGGTCGTGGTCGCGGTCTTGCCCAGGATCAGCGCCCCCGCCCGGCGCAGCGCCGCCACCGCCGCCGCGTCGCGCGCCGCGGGCGGAGCGTCAGCGAGAAACGACGCATTGGCGCGCGTCGGCAGTCCCGCAACGTCGTAGATGTCCTTGACGCCGATCGGCACGCCGTGCAGCGGACCGCGGAAGGCGCCGGCCCGTGCTTCGCGGTCGAGTAGCGCCGCCTCGACCTCGACGGCCACGCGATCGATCGTCGCCCACGCCTTCAGCCGGCCGTCGAGCGCATCGATCCGTTCCAACGCCGCGGCAGCGATCGCGCCAGGCGAGACGGCGCCCTCATGCACGAGTCGGGCAAGCTGCGCGGCGCTATGGGCGAGCAGACTCGACGCGGTAGTCATCGC
>Ga0207416_1004047_pt1 | contig 13180 bp, 13 predicted proteins | sample PaiPotPPM11metaG_FD_184107 | JGI IMG/M metagenome (GOLD analysis project Ga0207416, IMG submission 184107) | Iron sulfur acid spring bacterial and archeal communities from Banff, Canada, to study Microbial Dark Matter (Phase II) - Paint Pots PPM... ...
CCCGGAATCTGGACCATTCGGCGGTCGAGGCAGACTGCGCGGCGGCCGTGAAGGGCGCCGCACCAAGCACCGTGCAAATCTTGGCACAGCTAGCGGACAGGAGGGTCAACGGCGTCAGCGTGTGATGGCACACCTACCGACTCTCAGGTCATCGGAGCCCCTCCCGGGTCCGGGAGGGGCTCTTCTCTGTGTTTCCTGTGCCGGCTCGGGCTGCCGGGTCAGCTGATGCTAAAGCTGCCCTGTGCTTCCTCTTTCCCGCCGCTGATCATCTTCACGGTGTATTTGCCCGCGCCGGCGGCCGCTCGAACCAAGGTCAGATTGACCGGGCCTGCCCAGATGTGGTTTGCGTCCTTCGCGCTGTGCAGGACGTGCGTGTCGGCCAGCGTCTGGCCCTTGGGACCGATGAGCTGCACGGCGATCGTATTGCCCTTCACCGTGTCCTTCAGGCTGGCATCGTAGTAGAACTTCTCGCCGGCTGCAAAGGTCGACTTCTGGCCGGTCGCGTGATGGTCGCCGTCGAGTCCTGTCCCGAACGCGATCGAGCCGTCTCCCCCGCCACCACAGGCCGAGAACGCGATGGCGAACACGAGCATCGTTGCGAGGAAGGCACACAATCTCATGGGGCGTGGCATGCAGTTTCTCCTTGTCAGTTCAGGTACGCGCAGTGAAGCGCCTCGCGTACCATAACCGGAATCGGGAGTGAGGACTATGGGGCGAAGGACTACAATCTGCGGGACGGGGGAGTAGGACAAAGGGCGAAGTGGAGGAGGAGGAACCTGTCGAGCCGGCGGTGGTGAGCGCGGTCTGTCGGTGAGCCGGAGCGGTGGCCGGGGAAGTGTGATGATCCCCAGGCGAAATCTTCATTCCGTCCGCGAAGGGCGAGTTTGCAGGGATCGATGAGGGCGCCGAGGCTCCCTATGGGTGCACGACGACCCTGCCCGACATGGTGGGGCGTAGCGCCGAGCGATACGTGTAGGTCCCTGACTCCAGAAACACAAAGCTGACGTGCTGACCCGGCCGAAGAGATTTGTGGTACTTCCAGCCGGCCGTCGTGCTGGTCACACTCTGAGCTGCGCCGGTCGTGTTTCTCCACGTCACGGTAGTGCCGATCATGACCGTAGTCTTCTTTGGACTGAAGACGTAGCTGCCGTTACGCTCTTTGATAAGAATCCGCTTGTGGACTGGGGCAGGTGGGATAGCCGGGTACGCGCTGAGCGGCATTCCCGTGGCGGTGCCGGTTGGGGTGATGGTAATCGGCTGGGCAGTGAATGTGCCGGTTGGTGTGGTCGTCATGGTACCCGTTGCCTGTTGGACGACGTTCATGGCTCGTGCCGGGTGGGACACGAAGCCACCAAGCGCTCCCAGCGCGAGGATGAGGATCGCAAGGAGGATGATCGGCAGAGGTGCAGGTGTGCGCATCGTCCGTCCCTTTTTGTGAGAATTCCATCACCGCCTACAATTCACATTACACGCCGAGACCGAAGTTGTCCATCCCACGTCACCATTTGCCAACCAAACCTGCAGGCATCGAGGTCGTTCCAACACGGAGCATATCGCGCCTCAGCGCCCGATGGACGCTCAGCAGCCTGATATCTTCGTCGCGCGAGTGGTCGCGGAAGTGGTTCCCCTCCCAGTCCTGACGCGCCATCAGCCCAGCGGCCTCTTCTTCTCTCTTCCCTGTAGTCCACCATTTATCGCCGTTTCGCATGCGCGCAAGTGTGCCAAGCCCTGTCTGATTTCTGCCTCGCTATGTCTGCCGGCACTTTCCAGGGTGAGTACCGTGTCTGGTTGCGAGAACGCCAATGCTGCGCTGAAGTCTACATCCCCTTGCCCGGCCGGGTAGTGGTCATCGAGCCCTCGACAATCGGATAGGTGCATGCCAATGAGCCTACTCCCAAACGCGCGGAGCCATCCACCGGCCGCGCCGAACCCGAGCAGCTCCTGGCGGTGAGCGTGGCCGGTGTCGTGCCAGTATCCGAGATGAAGGGACGTATACGTGGAGAGCAGCACGTCCATTTCAGTGCGCGAGGGCAAATCTCGAACATCTGCGCGCGTCTCCAGTCCTAACCTGACATTCAGCTCCTCGGCCGGCGGCAGCAAGCTCTCAATCATTCTTGTGACCTCGGTGAAGAGCGCCGCTGCGTGCGAGCTGCGCGCGATCAGGAGGTCCTGTCTTGCCGCATCACGCTCTTCCCGTGGCACGTCGCGGCGGCACAGCTGCGCCAACCCACGCTCTAGCTCGCGGAGCTGAGGGAGATCCGCCGCGTGAAATACCACGGCGCGTGCACCGCTCTCGGCAGCCTCGTGGAGCACGCGAGTAGCGTGCTGCCTGGATAGATCGCGCTGGTCTGGATCGGCGGGTGCGAGCGGGCCGGCATAATACGGTTGGCCTCCCGGTCTCATCTCCAGTGGGCCGGGGTAATGCAGACTCGAGATCGGCACCTTCGACTCCGACAGCTCGGCGAGACCGGCCAGAGTAACGCCGTAATTGGCCTCGACCGCCGAGAATCCCCAGGCGTGCGCATCTCGAGCGAACCGGCCGAGATCGTCGTAATGGGACAGCCCCCAGCTGGTCGAAAGGCTATAGGCGAGCACTGTTCGAGGCGGCCTAGCTGGACGGTGTGCCTGTCACGGAGAAGGTCGCACTCATACTTATGGTTTGCGTGCCAAATGTGCACGTGACTGTGCCCGTGCCTCCGTCCGACGTCGTGTCGGGATTCCACGGCCAACTAACGGTCCCGTCACCCGCTGCTGTCTGCTGCCCGTCCTGGAAGGAAACGGGCGTGAAGCCGTTGTTGTAGAGGACGAACGACGTGCAAACCGCGCCAGGTAGTGTTAGGCCATAAAGCGTCGCGGGTTGGCGGTTCATAACTGGACTTGGCGAGACGCACACGCGAAGAGTGAAGGCTGGTGTGGGAGTTGCCGTTGCAGTCGGGCCCACTGCGGTTGTGGACGTAGCAGGGGTTGTCGTTGTCGTGCCGGTGGGAGTGACCGTCGGAGTCGGGGTGACGGTAGGCGAGGCAGTCGGCGCTGAGGTCGGCGTCGCGGTGGGCTGACCGGGCAAGGGAGTGGGAGTTGCCGTGGGCGGAGCCGGTGGAATCACATTGACCAGCTGCTCAACGCCTTCCTGCGTCCAGACTGCCTTGACGTCGAGACCCTGGGGTCCAACCTCGGCAGTAAAGACCTCCAGCAGGAGGGTGGCAGTGCCCGTGGCGGAATCTACGTGAACGGTAACCGGGTTCCCGGCAGAGGTAGAAAAGGACGGAGAGATCTGCGTGAAGGCGGCCACGCCGGTGTTTCCGAGCACGTAGAGAACTATCGGCTCGTTGAGCGTGAAGCACAGGAGCCGAGATGTGATGCTGACCGTGTACGAGGTGACGCCGGCAGGCCCGGCCACGCCCGGACTCACGGACAGGGTCTTGACAGCTACGAATGGTGACGCAGTTGGGGTTGGAGAGGTGGGGCAGGGAGTGAGTGTGTTATATGGGGCAAGAAAACATTGCCCGTTAATTACGCTGACCGTCGGGGTTTCAGATATTTGTGCTCGTGATTCGTGCGCGGCGGCGAGTACCACTCCCAGGACCAACAGCAGAACTGCTGCGGTTCGCCTCATCTCTCTCCTTTCGAGCTATGAGCTGTGAGTCCTGAGCCGAGAGCTGGAGGTCGGAACACCTCCGCTCAGGGCTACTCTGGCATCGTAGCATGCCGATCGCGAGGCGTCTAGTAGATCAGCGATGGGTCGATCGGTTGGCTTTCTCAGCGTGGCGATCAAACGCCAGCTGGATCAGCCGGTCGATGAGCTCGGTGTAGGATACGCCACTCGCCTCCCAGAGCCTGGGATACATACTGGTCGCGGTGAATCCGGGGATCGTATTGATCTCGTTGACCAGGACTTGCCCATCTGCGCGCCTGACAAAAAAATCAACTCGCGCGAGCCCGGCAGCGTCGACCGACACAAAGGCACGGGCGGCAAGCTCGCGAATCTCTTGGGACTGCTCTGAGGAGAGCTCCGCCGGAATGATCAGGTCCGCCAATCCATCCGTATATTTTGCCTCAAAGTCGTAATACTCGTGATGCGGCACGACCTCGCCGGGTACAGACACCAGTGGAGTGTCGTTGCCCAGCACACTGCACTCGATTTCCCTACCGTCAACGCCCTCCTCGACGATGATTCGGCGATCGTACCGTGCAGCCAGCTCGATGGACGCCTCGAGCCCGCCTCTGTCATGCGCTTTCGAGATGCCCACGCTCGACCCGAGATTGCACGGCTTGACAAACATGGGATATCGCAATGAATGCTCCAGGGAGTCCAGCGCACTGGCCGGATCGCTCGCCCAGGCTCCTGCCGCGAGGCCGCTATACGGCCCAACGGGCAATCCGGCATGCTCGAAGAGCGCCTTCATGGTGAGCTTGTCCATGCTGACAGCCGAACCCAGAACCCCCGATCCCACGTACGGGATGTCTGCCAACTCCAGCAGACCCTGAACGGTGCCGTCTTCCCCGTACGGTCCATGAAGCAGCGGAAACACGACGTCGACGGCAGTTTGATGGAGGTCTATTCCTCCGCGCTCGTTCACTCGCACTATGCCGTGATGGGTTACGTCGGGTAGGGCTTCCGCGGTACCCGGTATTTCGAGCGTCACCTCGTGCTTGAGCAAGGGTTCGGGCGAGTCGCCGATGAGCCAGTGCCCCTCGCGTGTTATACCGATTGGCACTGCTTCATATTTCTCTGAATTCAGCGCATGCAGGACGGAGAGAGCAGAGGCGAGCGACACCTCGTGCTCCCCCGAACGGCCGCCGAAAAGTAGGCCTACGCGTATCTTCTTCATGCCCTTCCTCCGAAATCGAACACTGCGGTTATACGTCCTACCGGCTCGTTCTGCAGATTGACTATTTTCGGTTCGCCGTACTCAGCCAGCCTCTGCAGCTGAGGTGGATCAAGCGCCCGGAAGTGCTCCAGAACGCGAAGCGAAACGGGCGGTATCGCCCGGGGATTTCCGTCGGTGATCTTGATTGCAACACCGAGCTGCTGAGGAATGATCCCCAAGGCCTGAAAACCCTCGGCACCGCCTTTGGCGACGACCGCGCCGGTCGCGAGTCGCATCAGGTCAGAATCGAATCGTTCCTCGCCCCCAACCATCTCGGGGTGTCTGGTCATCGCCTGGACCACGCGCCCGGCCGCCTCGCTGAGCTGTTGCGGAAGGCCGTCGCCAGAAGCTAGGCGCGCAAAGGACTGCGCTGCGTGGTTGAGTGGGAGGCGAAAGGTAGGAACCGCGCAATTGTCGACCGCGATCTGCACCGCCCCGGTGGACAGGGAGGCGAAAGCGCCCAGAATCTCGCGGGTCGCGCGCTGCAGCGGGTGATCCGGAGACCCATAATGCTCGATTGGCCAGCCATTCGCTCTGCAGGCCAGCAACATGCCGGCATGGGCGCCGCTGCAGTTGTTGCAGGCCGGCGACGGATCCACGCCCGACTTCCAGCGTTGGCGGGCGGTAGCCTCGTTGATCGGCGGGTGCACCCCGCAGCGCAGCCGGGACTCGTCCAAGCCGATCTTCTCCAGCACCGACAGGACAGCATCCGTGTGTCGCGGCTCACCACTATGCGAGGCGCAGAGCACTGCCAGCTCCGCATTGGAGATGCCGAATCTCTCCAGCCCGCCGGACAGCACGGCCGGCATCGCCTGGAAGGGCTTCGCCGCAGATCGAAGGAACACGTGCTGCGCCGCATCTCCGATGGAGACGTGAGTTCTGCCGGCAGCGTCGACTGCCGCCACGGAGCCTCGATGCAGACAGCCCACATACTGTCCCCGAAAGACGGCGACCAGAGGCACGTCTCCGGCAAAGGCATTTTCCGGTACTTCGATCCGAAGGGGAGTCTTCAGAGAAATCTCCATGCCAACCGCCTCTGGGCACGTGAGGTCAATTATACGCCGTGGATTTTCGAGTGGTGTCGCCCCTCATCGAGGCGGACTGATGGGGCTGCGCTTCAACGCCTCCGCCAGCTGCTGCCGCGAGAGCGTCGCAGGGCCAAGCTTGCGCACAACCTCTCCGCCCGCCACGTTTGCCAGGTGCGCCGCGACGCGCATGCGAGCGCCACAGGCAATTGCCAGTGTGAATACGGCGGCTACCGTGTCGCCCGCTCCGGTTGGATCGACTACCTCGTCTTCGCTGGATAGCGAGACGGGAATCTGGTACATCGGCTCTCCTCGCTCGAAGAGCGCCACACCTTCGCTTCCGCGCGTGAGGAGGACCGCCCGGGCTTCCATGCCATCCAGGAGCGACTTGCCCGCCGCCTCCAGCTCCTCGTCGCTGCTGATCACGGTATGCAACGTGCTCTCGGCCTCCGGCTGATTCGGAGTAGCAGCCGTGACGCCCTTGAATCGGAACAGATCCCCATGCGAATCGACCGTGATGGTCAAATCGTGCTCACGGGCCTTCGGCAGACACGCATCCAGAATGTCCGGAGAGATCACGCCGTTTTCGTAGTCGGAAATGAGGAGAGCTTCGACGCAAGGGATGGCATTCAGAATTGCTCGAATCAGCCGGTCCCTCACCGGCCCATCGACCGATCTGGTATCGACGCGGTCAATCCGAACGATCTGTTGCTGCGCTTCCTGAGCGCCCTTGCCTACCACCCGAGTCTTGGTCGAGGTTGGCCGGTTCGGATCAACCACCAGACCATCGGTAGTAATGTTGAGATTCGACAAGGCTCGCCGTAGCCTCTGACCCATCTCATCGTCGCCGATCACGCCCACCACGGAGGTGCCCGCTCCCAAGCTGGAAAGGTTGTAGGCTGTGTTGGTTGCGCCGCCAGGACGTATGAAGCTGTCCGAATAGTGCAAGATGAGTACCGGCGCTTCTCGTGAGATTCGAGCCGGGCGGCCGATCAAATACTCGTCGGCTACCATGTCTCCCAGCACCAGCACTCGGCGCTGGCTGAAGCGGCGGAGCAGCGAATCCAGGCGGACCGTGGGTAAAGCCCTTAGCCCGCCAGGCTGCCGTAGTAGAGGTGGATAGTATATCCGCTGTATTCCACGATGCAGACGCGGTTTCCGCTCGTAGCGTAGATGGAAAAGGAGGTAGCTCCGGCCGGCGGCGCGCTCGACGGGTCGACGGTCCAGCCGGCCCGCGGAAAGTGTGTCATATAAAACTGAGCAACCGATGCCGGCGCAACGTCGGATCGTGTAGTGCTGACCACCTCCGCGCCCGACACCGTTCTTCCTGCCGCGTTAAAGACCGCGGCAACCGGGTCGCCGTAGCTGAAGGGTGGCGCAAGGGGAATGTCGGCCGGCAGCGAGGGAGGCGCTCCCGATCCGGCCGAGCCGCCGGTGACCACGACGTTCCAGGCATCGTTGTCCAGCAAGATCCGTTTCCCGCCACGTGGATACAGGCCCACGGTGAAATGGTATTGACCTGCGACGGACGGAGCCGTGCCCGTGCCCGTCCATGTCCCGGCTGACGATTCGACGAGAAAGTAGGTCAGCGGCGACGCCGCGTTTGGCGCTCCGGAGCCCAGATACAGCTCGACGCGTCCAACCGGCCCCGCGGTCACGACAGTCGCCGACAGATTTCCACCGGCCGGGACGCTGTTTGGGGCGACTGCGGCTGAGACCAGGCGCGGAATCTGAGGCGCAACAGCCGAGGTGGGAGTCGCAGTCGGGCGCTTCGGCCTGGCGGTCGGCGTGGGATGTGGAGTCGACGTGGCGGTGGGCGTCGGCGACAGAGTAAGCGTTGAAGTTGGAATGGCGCCGGCTAAGCTCGTCGGTGTCAGGAGGCTCCTCGCAGGTGCGCGGCTGGTGGGCGTCACCTTGGGAGGAGAAGCAGCGCTGTTGCCTCCGCAGCCGGCGACGCCGAGAAGACACATGGGTAGCAAGAGTGTCCGAGTCTGTCGAATGGCCGTGCCTCCGGAAAAAAACCACGGAATACTATCAGCGTTTGACGACTTGAGGCAAACGTCCGTAGCCTCCCGCCGGTGTCAAACACGGCGCAGGAGAAGTCGCGGCGCATCTTGATGTTCGGCGAGTAGGAGGCGCGCTGCAGCGTGACGCCCATCTCCTCCGCGACGGACGCGAACAGGTTGGAGAACACCTGGAGGGAGAGTGAATCGACTGCGTTCATTCGCCCATGAGCTTGGTTTCGAGAATCTGATCCGCATCGAACTCGTGCAGGCGAAGGAAGAATCGCGCCGCGTCGACCAGCGCCTCAAGCGGTATTAACCCCACCACCTCCGAGTCAGTGATGCTGACCCCATAGGAGTCCGCCTCGCTCCGAACGAGGTTAAAGACCGTATGAATGGCGCTTCTCTGATAATTCGTCAGGTTCATGGAAACCTGGACCTGTCCACGGGCCGGAATGGCGAGACCCAGGGCTTTGACGTAGCGAAGCCCACCGGTGCTCTGTCGGATGGTGCGCGCGATCGCTTTGGCAATCCGCAGATCGTCGGTATTCAGGTAGATGTTGTACGCGATGAGCGGTCGCCGCGCTCCCACCACAATGGCGCCGGCCGAGGGATGGACGCGGCGCGGACCGAGGTCCGGCGCCCGGTCATCATCGTGTTCTATGACTTCGCGCAGCTCCTCGAACCCCTTACGTCGGACGTTTTCCAAATTTTGGCGGTTGGGACGCTCGGCGGCCTCTTCGTAGAAGTAGACTGGAATCTGGAGCTCGTCCGCCACGCGTCGGCCGACGGCCCGTGCGGCCTCGATCGCTTCCTGCATCGTTGTCTCACCTAGCGGTATGAACGGGACGACGTCGGTTGCGCCTACCCGTGGGTGCTCGCCGGTGTGATTGCGGAGGTCGATGAGCTCGGTCGCCCTGGCGATCGAGCGGAAGACCGCTTCCTGAAGCGGCTCAGCCTCGCCCGCAAGCGAGAGCACGCTACGATTGTGATCGTGGTCGGAATGAACGTCGAGTAGCCGTATGCCTGCGACCGACCGTGCAGCATTGGCAATCTGTTCCACGACTTCTGGGCGCCGCCCTTCCGAGAAGTTTGGCACCGATTCCATGATCCGCTTAACCGGTCACCTCCCGTGCGACACGCGCACCTGATTGGACTCGAGCTGAGTAACGGCTCAGGACGCGCATCAGGTGGTGCGCGCCAGCGGCCTGGCGTTCATAACGCTCTGTCCGTCTTTGACGACGATCTTGCCGCCTGCGGCCACCGACTCGACCAGGTTCATGGCGTAGGAGTAGGGGATCTCGCGGTAATCGCCCACGCCGTACACCACAAAATCGCAGTACTTTCCCGGCTCCAGGGAGCCGACGCGACCCTCCAGGTCCAGGGCCGCCGCGGCGTGGATTGTTGCGGCCTGGATGGCTTCCTCCACCGTCATCCGCAGCTTGAGCACGGCAAGCGTCAGAATGAACTGCATGTTCTGCGTGAACGAGGTGCCGGGATTGAAGTCTGTGCCGAGAGCGACCCGGACGCCGGCGTCGATCAGCTGCCGCGCGGGAGCGTACCGATCGCTTCCCAGAAAGAACGTGGTCCCCGGGAGAAGCACAGCCACCGTACCGTTGTTTCGCATTGCCGTGATGTCGTCGTCGTCCAGGTACACGGCATGATCCACCGATCGCGCTCCCATCTCGGCCGCCATTTTGGCTCCTCCACCGGGCCCGAGCTCGTTGGCGTGAGCGCAGAGCAGGAAACCCATGGATCGGGCGCGTTGGAGCACGCGGCGACACTGTTCTGCCGTGAAAACGCCATCGTCACACCACACGTCGACGAAAAGCGCTCGATCCCTGGCAGCCGGCAGCCATTCCAGCACCTCCTCGATATAGGCGTCGGCGTCGCCGCCGTAGTCGGAGGGCACCACATGTGCGCCAAGGAAGGCCGGAACGACTTTCAGGGGGTGAAGATGCTGCAGTCTGTTCAGCACCCGGAGGGACTTCAGCTCGTCCTCTTCGGTCAGCCCGTAACCGGTCTTGCCCTCGATAGTAGTGGTGCCGTACCGCAGAAAGGTGTCGGCTCGGTGAAATGCTAGATCGAGCAACACATCTTCCGACTCGTGGCGTGTTGCCTGGATAGTTCGCATGATGCCGCCGGTCTGCAGCTGCTCGCTATAGGTCTCGCCAAGCGCCCGCGCATAAAAGTCGCCCGTTCGATCGCCCGCGAAGACCGGGTGGGTATGCGGATCCACGAAGCCGGGCAGCACGGTGCGTCCGTGGGTATTCATGATCGTGGCGCCGGGCAACAGGCGCACCTCTCGGTGAAGATCGTCCATGGGGCCGACCCACACGATCGTGTCGTCCTTAGCGGCGAGGGACGCTCGATTGATCACGCCGAGCTCGCCCTCAGCGGCAGGATGAGAACCGGGCGCGACGGTTACGAGGCGATCCACATTGTAAAGGGCAAGATCGGCGTCGAGCACGAGGCCTGCCTCCTGGAGGTCCCTTCATGATATGGCGTCCAACGAGATCGACAAAATGGAACAGAGGTGCTATTTTGTAGTCAGGCCTGCACAGTGCCTGGCACGGACCATGCCCACATGCTGTGGGCCTTGCTTCCTTCAAAGCACAATATATAGGGTTTTATCTTTGACACCCCTCCATTTTGTATGTAAGATGTTCAGTGGACCCAAGATGCAGTGGGCTTGACGGAAGAAATCCCGCCCGTATGGAGATAGGCATGGAGCTCGATATTCAAAGTGTGGTGAGCGGTCCGGAGCGCGCCAACGGCCACGATGGAATGAGGGGAACCTGGCGGCAGCGACGGCCGGATCGCAGCGGTGAATGGTCCGAGTCGGCAGTGCGCGTACTCAATGAGCGTTACCTTGTCAAGCAGGATGGGGAGGTTGTCGAGACTCCGGACGAGATGTGCTGGCGAGTCGCCTGTGCCATTGCCGAAGCGGAGGCGCGCTGGGGCTCTGCCGATACGGTTCGCGAGTGCGCGGAAGCCTATTACGATGTCCTGGTGGATCGCAAATTCATGCCGAACTCGCCCACGCTGATGAACGCCGGCACCGGAAATGGGCTCCAGTACTCTGCCTGCTACGTCCTGCCCGTTGGTGACTCAATCCCGGAGATATTTGACAGTCTGAAGAACGCGGCCATTATTCATCAGAGTGGTGGCGGAACCGGTTTTGCATTCTCGCGTATCCGGCGCAAGGACAGCCTTGTTTCGCGCAGCGGTGGGCGCGCCAGCGGACCGGTATCTTTTCTCCGGGTTTACAATGCCGCGACCGAGGCAGTGAAGCAGGGCGGCACCCGCCGCGGGGCCAACATGGGCATCCTTCGCGTGGATCACCCGGACGTTCTTGAGTTCGTCAACTGCAAGAACGACGGTGGCATCACCAACTTCAATATCAGTGTTGCCATTAGCGCCGCCTTCATGGACGCGCTTCGCCGCGACGATTTCTACGATCTGGTTGACCCGCACACTCACGAAATCACCAACCGCCTTCGAGCCCGCGAGGTATGGAACGCGATCATCGATTCAGCCTGGCGCACCGGTGATCCCGGCCTTATCTTCATCGATCGCATTAACGACAGTCCTGCCAACCCCACCCCAGAGGTCGGCTTGATTGAAGCGACCAATCCCTGCGGAGAGCAGCCATTACTGCCGAATGAGGCGTGTAACCTCGGCTCGCTCAACGTGGCAAAATTCGTGGTCGATCGGGACGGCAGCCAGGAGATTGACTGGCCCCGGCTGGACCGCGTTACCAAGCTCTGCGTTCGTTTTTTGGACGATGTGATCGAGGCCAATCCTTACCCACTGCCCGAGATCGACGCCATGGTTAAGGCGAACCGACGCATTGGCCTGGGCATCATGGGCTGGGCAGACCTCCTGTTCCTGCTGGAAATTCCCTATGACAGTGATGAGGCCATCGAGCTTGGCGACCGGCTGTGGGGATTCGTGGAGCGCGCCAGCCACGAGGAGTCACAGAAGCTGGCGGAGGTACGCGGTCCGTTTCCGAATTGGCATCGCAGCATCTATCGAGATGGTCCTCCCATGCGCAACTCAACGGTGACGACTATCGCACCTACCGGTACGATCAGTATCATCGCGGACGCCTCGAGCGGCATCGAGCCGATCTTCGCCTTGGCCTTTCAGCACAAGGTGGAAGACCGGAAGCTGACCTTCATCAACCCTATCTTCGTCGAGGCGGCAAAGAGGCGAGGCACCTACAGTGAAGAGCTCATGGATCGTGTGAGTGCGCAGGGCTCAGTCCATGGTGTTGCGGGCGTGCCGGACGATATGCAGCGCGTCTTCGTGACGTCGCACGAGATCGCACCCCAGTGGCACGTTCGCATGCAAGGCGCTTTTCAGCGCCACACCGACAACGGGGTTTCGAAGACCATCAACCTGCCAAATACGGCCTCCAGGTCCGACGTAGAGGACGCGTACAACCTTGCTTGGGATCTGGGGTGCCTTGGTATTACCGTATTTCGCGATGGATGTAAGGGTGCTCAGGTCCTCAACATCGGCCTCGATGAGAAGAAGGAACAGGGCGAGGAAGTTGCGATCGAGCGCGCCACCCAGGTAGCCCTGCCCGGTCTACCGGCCATCAAGCCGCGACCCAGAAAACTCGTGGGCGAGACGCACCGGGTGGCGACGCCGGTGGGTACAGCATACGTGACGGTCAACATGGATGAGAATGGCGAACCGCTGGAAGCGTTTGTCAATATCGGGAGCTCAGGAAGCGACCTGACGGCGGTGGCCGAAGCGCTGGGACGTCTTATCTCGCTCGTCCTGCGCACGCCGTCTCCGCTGACCCAGCGCGAGAAAATCAGCGAGATTGTCGACCAGCTGGCCGGTATTGGCGGCAGCCGCTCGCTCGGCTTCGGAGCGCAGCGCGTTCTGTCCCTACCCGATGCGCTGGCGCAGGTACTGGATACGTACACCGAGAAGATCGAAGAGCAGGTCGAGCTTACCGGCACGCTCCCTGAACTGTTGGTCAAAGGTGATATCTGCCCGTCTTGCGGTTGGGCGGCGTTCGTCCACGAAGAGGGATGCAAGAAGTGCCACTTCTGCGGCCATAGCGAGTGTTAGGAGAAGACTAAACCGCGGCAACTCTGCCAAACAAGTGCATGGTCTCCGGCCCGAGGTCGGCTCGCAAGAGCCGGCCTCGGGTTCTTAGTACTACTTCGTTAGTTTCTTCGCGGACGGAACATCCTGACCTGATCGGTGAGGATGAGCCATTGCACCAGATCCTGGAACAACCAGACCAGGATCTGCCGGTGCA
>Ga0207416_1004049_pt1 | contig 13179 bp, 16 predicted proteins | sample PaiPotPPM11metaG_FD_184107 | JGI IMG/M metagenome (GOLD analysis project Ga0207416, IMG submission 184107) | Iron sulfur acid spring bacterial and archeal communities from Banff, Canada, to study Microbial Dark Matter (Phase II) - Paint Pots PPM... ...
ACGCAAACCACACCATGCGCAGCAGCATCAGGCCGTGGCGGAAGCGGGAAATCTGCGTCTGCCCGTAGCTGCGGTTGGCGTAACGAATCGGAACCTCGACGAGCTTCAAGCTCAGCTTCGATGCGCCAAAAATGAGATCGAAATCGCCGAATGGATCGAAATCGCCAAAATAGCTGCGCCCCGCCTTGAGCTTCTGGTAGTCGCTCCGCCGCAGCACCTTGGTCCCGCATAGGGTGTCGGTGAAGCGTTGACCGAGCAGCCACGTGAAGGCTTGCGAAAATATCTTGTTGGCGACCAAATTGAGAAACCGCATGGCCTGGTCTTCGAGCGGATAGACCAGGCGCGTGCCGTTGACGAACTCGCCTTTGCCGGATTGGATCGCTTCCCAGAATTTGGGCAATTGCTCCGGCGGCATCGTGAGATCGGCGTCGAGAATCATCAAGACATCGCCCGTCGCGGCGTCGAAGCCGGCATAGACGGCGTCGGCTTTGCCCTTGCCGGGCTGATGCATCGCCTTGATGCGGAGCTGCGGATTGGCACGGACCACGCGCTCGATCTCGCTCCAGGTATCGTCGCGGGAATGGCCTTCGACAAAGATGATTTCGCGCGCCTCGGCGAATGGCGGAATGCGGCGAACGGCGGCTTCGATGTTGCCGCGCTCATTGCGCGCCGGAATGACGATGCTTGCGGTGCGCGGCGGCTCGCCGCGCTGCCGCAGCGAGCGGCAAACCGTGTAGTGCCGCAGACACAGGCTGTTGAACAACGGAAACGGCGCGACAAAACGATTGACCAGCCGCCCCAATCCGAGCAGCCGAAGCGGCGACAAAAGCCGCCGTTCGCTTTTCACCACTTCGAAGTCGGCCAACGCCGCGAGCGCGTGCATGTCATCGAGCGCCAGCACGTTCTGCGGCGGCTGCGGCATTTTCAGATTTATCCATTCGGCAAGCTTCAACAATGGATGCCAGAAATGCGAAAAGTACCCGACGATCAGCCGCGTTTCGCGCGTGCACAGGCTATGGAGATTCTCGAACATAAGCTGGCAATCGTCGAGCGCACCGAGCGTATCGACGATCACGATGAAATCGAACGGGCCGGGCAACGACTGCACGAATTCCGGACTCTCGATGTCGCCGGCGTGGAAGCTCAGCCCCGGATAGGCCCGCCGCGCCTGCTCGATCGCCGCGCCGCTGAGATCGACGCCGACGCCGAAGGATGGCCGAAGCGCCGCGAGGAGATCGCCGGTACAACATCCGAGTTCGAGGACGCGCGCACCCTCGGGAATGAGGAACTTGAGAAAGTGCAGATCCTCGCTGTGAAAGAACGCGGCGCGCCGCCTCCATTTCGCACGCTCTGACGCGCTCGCATCGGTTCGGCGAACGATTTCCTGCTTGCGCGGCGACAACGCCGCGGGCGGCGATATGTTGGTCATTTTTCGCGCCGATGATATTCGCGGAACCATTCTACAAAAGACCGCAGACCATCGTCGATGGGCGTGCGCGGCGCAAACGAGGTGGCGCGCTCGAGATCGGAACTGTCGGCGAAGGTTTCCAGGACGGCATAGGCCATCACCTCGTTCGCCTTTTTGCTCGCGCCGCAAAGGCTCGATGGCTGGTCGACCCGATCGGAAATGCGCAGCGGCATGCGGGTATTGGCGCCATAGACGGAGGATGAAGACGCATAGACGAGATGCCGAGACTGCGCGTGGCGGCATCCTTCGAGAATGTTGGCAAATCCGACCACGTTGGCATCCACATAGGCGGCCGGATCGACGGCCGAATGCGCGACGCCGGCCTGCGCCGCAAGATGCGCCACGTAGGCGAACCGCTCGGTCGCGAACGGCCTCGCCACGGCGCCGCGATCGGCGACGTCGCATTGCTCGAAACGAAAATTCGGATGGATCCGCAGTTCGGCGAGCCGGACCTGCTTCAGCCCTGGATCGTAATAGTCGTTGAGGTTATCGATACCGAGTACGCTCCAGCCGTCGGCGGCGAGCCGGCGCGCCAGATGGAATCCGATAAAACCGGCTGCGCCGGTCACGAGAATGGACTCGGGCATATCCCTCAGCAGCGCACTCGCGGCGCCAAGCGTCCGCTTTCGATCGCCCCGGCAATTGCATCGGCCGGATTTGCCGCCAACTCAACGATGAATCGCGCACCGCCGAGCGGCGAGCCTTCCTGCCGCTCTCGCTCGTCCGACGCGACCAAAGTGCCGCCGGCGAGACCCGCCGCCGCCCCGGCGGCAAGATCACGCGCCCTGTCGCCGACGATCCAGGATCGCGCCAAGTCGAGATTCATGCCGCTCCCGGCCGCCAGAAGCATGCCCGGATTGGGCTTGCGCCAAGGATGGCCATCGACCCCCAACTCGCCCAGTCCCTCGCCGTGATAGGCGCAGGCCAGCACCGCATCGAGATGGGTGCCGGCAGCCGCCAATTCTGCGGCCAGCGCCGTTTGCACGGCGCGAAAGCCGTTCCAGTCGTAACGGCCGCGCGCGATGCCGGACTGGTTCGTCACCACCACGACAGGAATCCGCAAAGCGTTGCAGCGGGCGATCGTCGCAGCGACGCCTTCGATCATGCGCAGGTCCTCGGCGCGGCCGAGGAAATCAGTATCGGCGACGAGGACGCCGTCGCGATCGAGAAACAGCGCCGGGCGAAAAGCCCAGTCCGTCTGCCCGAGCTCGCACCATAAACCGTTGTCCTCGATCGCCATGCGCAATGCCGAATGACCCCGCTTGAGCATGTTGGGAGCAAATAATTCAATTTATCGCAATCGTCGACGGGATGACGATTTTGGCGGGGCGGCGCGGCGGCCGGCGGGCGATGGCGCTAACCCTGGCATTAGCCCGCAGCCGCAACCGCCCCGCTGCCGAACAGATTGTGTTCGACGAGCCCGCAAATGGCATGCGCAGCCACCATATGAATCTGCTGGATCAGCGCCGTATCGGCAGCGGGCGCGGCGAGATATTGATCGCAATGCGCCGCCATTTCGCGTTCGCCTTCGCCGCTGAACCCAACCGTGGTTACGCCGATCTTGCGCGCCGCCTGCAGCGCCGCCAGCACATTGGGCGAGCGGCCGGACGTCGAAATTGCCAGAAAAACATCGCCCGGCCGGCCCAGTGCGCGCACCTGGCGTTCGAACACGCGATCGAACCCGTAATCGTTGCCGATCGCGGTCAGGACCGACGCGTCGCCGGCGAGTGCGATTGCGGGAAGCGGATTACGGTCGAAATTCAATCGCGATAGGAATTCGCCGGCGATATGCTGGGCGTCGGCGGCGCTGCCGCCGTTGCCGGCGATTATCAGCTTGCCGCCATTGCGGAAAATCCTGGTGAGGAGATCGGCGATGGCGTAGATCGCCCCGCGCAGCCGCGTGTCGCCGGCCGCGCGATCGAGCGTCTCGCATGACCGGCGAAAATGCGCCACAACCATATCGTCCGGCTCGCGCATAAGGCGATTCCCTTTCGTGGGTTGCCGGCAATATAGAGCACGCCGCCCGTTATGGCGAATGACTGCCGCGCGGTCGCCGCAGCCGCAATGCGAAACGCGATCGAGACCCGGTTAGCCATCGCTCACCCCGCACCCGACGGGCCGTTTCGCTCGCACTGCCGACACGAGCTAGGAGCGTACCGGCCCTCGTCTCTCGCAGGCAAGGCTAAACTGAGCGCCCCGGCGTCGTTCCCTCTTCATACGAGCATGCAGAAGCGGGCCGGAATAACGCCGTGATTGCGGTGTTTACCGCTAATGAGCACCGCTCTTGGCACGGATGCTGGCGGTGTCGTGTTTCTGGGGGCGCTATCCGTCAACCAGGAGGAAGATCACAACATGATTCGCAAATTGCTGGTCGTTATCGCCATCATGATGTTGGGCGTGACGGCCGCTTCCGCGCAAAGCTGTCAGGACGTCATCAACACCCGCCAGACATTGATGAAGAAGAGCATCGCCATGGCCAGGCTCGCCGCGTCGATGATCAAGGGTGACGTGCCGTTCGATCTCGCCAAGACCAAGGAGATTTTCGCCGCTTTCGCCAATGACGCGAGCCAGCTGCCGAGTCTGTTCCCTGAATGCTCAAAAACCGGCGACCACACGCGCGCGTCGGCGGCGATCTGGGAGCATCCTGCAGACTTCAAGGCGAGGATCGCCAAGTTCGCCGCGGACATCAAAGCCGCGCAGGACAGCACCAAGGACCTCGACACCTTCAAGGCGGGCTTCCAATCCATCGGCAAAAATTGCAATAGTTGCCACGAGACGTACCGGCTCGCACCAAGCTGAACGGAACCGGCAAATCCGAAGATGCGACGGCTTGCAATTGCTGCCGCGGCCGCCATCGCCGCTTGCGCGGTCGCATTGTGGATACTGACAATTCCGGCCGTCGTTCCCGCGTCGGCGCTGCCGCACTACGTACCGGGTGTCGAGAACGGCAGAACGATGTTCAATGCCGGCGGCTGTGCGTCCTGCCATGCCGTCCCCAACGAAGACCCCGACAAGGTCGACCGCACGCGGCTCGGCGGCGGGCTCGCCCTGAAAACGCCGTTCGGCACCTTCGACGTGCCGAACATCTCGCCCGATCCGCAGGACGGCATCGGCCGCTGGAGCGAGGCCAATTTCGTCACCGCCTTGTGGAAGGGAACCGCGCCGGACGGAACCAATCTCTATCCGGAATTTCCCTATACGTCATTCCAATACATGCGGCTCGACGACGTGCGCGATCTGTTTGCCTATCTGAAAACCTTGCCGCCGGTGCCGGGCAAGGTGCGCGGGCATGACCTGAAATTTCCCTTCGACATTCGCCGCCTGGTCGGACTCTGGAAGCTGCTGTTCCTGCACGGCGGCCCGTTCGTGCCCGATCCGTCGAAATCGGCGCAATGGAATCGCGGCGCCTATCTGGTGAACGGACCGGCCCACTGCGCCGAGTGCCACAGCCCGCGCAATGCGCTCGGCGCCATTATCGAAAGCGAGCGTTTCGCCGGCGGTCCATCGCCCGACGGCAACGGCTGGGTGCCGAACATCACGCCGGCGGGGCTTAGTCATTCGCCGTTCGGCGATTTCCAGTGGTCGGAGCAGGATATGACGAGCTTCCTCGGCGATGACATGACGCCATCCGGCGACTTTGCCGGGGCGGCGATGGCCGAAGTCATTCGCAATACGTCTTTGCTCAGCCATGACGATCGCGCCGCAATGGCGAATTACATCCTTTCGCTGCCGCCGCGGCAGGGACCGGCGCCGCCGAAAAAGGCGGAGTGAGGCTCGCTCGCATTCGTCCGACATTGCAAATAATACGCTAAAACCATCATCCCTATCGGGTGCGATCCCCGACTCGATCGGGGGATGACGGAACGGTTCGATGGACACCGGCAAAGGCATTATCCTCAAGCTCGTCTCGGCGGTGCTGTTTGCCGTGATGTCGGCGTTGATCCGCTACCTCGGCGCCCGCTATCCGATCGGCGAGGTAGTGTTCTTCCGCTCGGCATTCGCCATCGTGCCGGTCGCGATCGTGTATGCTTGGCGCGGCGAATTGGCCGCGGCTGTGCGCACCGAGTCTCCGCTCGGCCAAGCGAGCCGCGGCGCGCTCTCGATCGTCGGCATGTTCTGCAATTTCGGCGCGCTGGCGCGGCTGCCGCTAATCGAAGCCAACGCCATCGGATTTAGCTCGCCGCTGATCGGCGTGGCGCTCGCCGCCTTGGTGCTCAAGGAGCGCGTGCGCATCTACCGCTGGTCGGCGGTCGTCATCGGATTTTTGGGCGTGCTGGTCGTGCTGTCGCCGCACCTTTCGGGAGACGAATTGACCATCGCGATGGCGAGCGCGACCAGCGTCGCCGGCGTGATCTACGCGATTGCCGGCTCGATCACCAATGCGGGCACCATGATCCAGACCCGCCACCTGACCAAAAGCGAGAAAACGTCCTCGATCGTGTTCTATTTCTCGGCGATCTGCGCGCTCTCGGGTCTGGCGACATTGCCGTTCTGGTGGGTCACTCCGACCCGGATCGAATTTGCGGCGTTGGCCGCCATCGGCTTTCTCGGCGGCATGGGCCATATTTTCCTGACCGAGAGCTATCGCTACGCGTCCGCTTCCGTGGTCGCGCCGTTCGACTACACCTCGATGATCTGGGCGCTCTTGCTCGGCTATGCGATGTTCGGCGAGACGCCGACTGCGATGATCGTGCTCGGCTCCGCGATCATCGCCGGCGCCGGCCTGTTCGTGATCTGGCGCGAGCATCGGCTTTCGCTCAAGTACAGGACGGCCGCCGAAGTCTCGCCGGCGGGAGCCCCCACCCCATCCTCCCCCGCGTGCGAGGGAGGGAAAATCAAATAACCTCCCCGCGGGCGGGGGAGGTCGCGACGGGCTTACGACCCCCCGAGCGCCTTGAACGTGATGATGGTGCGCGTATCGGCGACGCCCGGAATGGTCTGCACCTTCTCGGCGATGAAATGGCCGATATCGGTCGACGCATCGACGTAAAATTTCACCAATAGATCGAAATCCCCGGCGGTCGAATAGATTTCCGAGGCGATCTCGGCGTCCGCCAGCTTGTTGGCCACCTCGTAGGACTTGCCGAGCTGGCATTTGATCTGCACGAAAAAGGGGACCATGCGCGCCTCCGAATATTCCATCCTCCCCCGCGGAGCGAAGCGCAGCGGGGGAGGGGGACCGCGCGTCAGCGCGGTGGAGGGGGCGCGCGGCGCGGAGGTTCGCCCCACCGCTTTCGCCCCTTCCACCGCCCTTCGGGCGGTCCCCCTTCCCCGCTTTCGCGGGGAAGGACGAAGACTCTCGCCGCAATTGGTGAACCTGGCGTACTATCTTTGCAAGAGAGCCAGAAAGCCCACCCGCATGCATGCACCGGTCGAGCTAGCCGATATCGTTGCCGATATTCTCGCGCGCATCCGCGACCGGGCGCCGCGCGTGCATTGCATCACCAATACGGTGGCGCAGAATTATACGGCGAACATGCTCTTGGCGGCCGGCGCGGCGCCCTCGATGACGATCTCGCCCGAAGAGATCGTCAGCTTCGTCGCCAGCGCCGATGCGCTTCTGGTCAATCTCGGCACGTTCGATGCGGAACGGCGTGGCGCCGTCGATGTCGCGCTCGGCGCGGTCCAGACGGCGCGCATGCCGTGGGTGCTCGATCCGGTTTTTATCGAACGCTCGCCGGGCCGCGCGCAGTTCGCCCGCGGGCTCTTGGCGCGCGGGCCGTGGGCCGTGCGGCTCAACGCTGCCGAGTTTGCTCCGCTGTTTGGCGGCGATCCGGCCGACGAAGCGGCATCCCGCGTCGCCCAAGCCTGCGCCACGGTCGTGGCGTTGACCGGCGCGATTGACATCGTGACGGATGGTGCGCGCCGCGTCGCCATCGCCAACGGCGATCCGTTGATGGGCCTCGTCGCGGGGATGGGTTGCGCCGGCTCGGCGCTAGTCTGTGCCGCGCTGGCGGTCGAGACCGATACGTGGCTCGCGACCAATGCGGCGCTCATCGCGCTCGGCGTCGCCGGCGAGGTCGCCGCACAGTCTGCGCGCGGGCCGGGCCGTTTCGCGAGCTGGATTCTCGATGCCCTGCACAGCCTCGATCGCGCCACCTTGCGCGCGCGCATAAAGGTGTCGCGATGAAGGTCGACCTTCGCCTCAACGCCATCGTCGATCCCGAGCGCGCCGGCGGCCGCGACCTCGCCGAGCTGGCGCGGCTGTGCGCCGATGGCGGCGCGACGCTCGTTCAATTGCGCGACAAGGTGAGCGAAACGCGCGCCATGGTCGAGGAGGCCCGCGCCATCAAGCAGGCGCTGGCGCCGTTGCGTGTGCCGTTCGTGGTCAACGACCGCGTCGATGTGGCACTCGCCGCCGGCGCCGACGGCGTGCATCTCGGCCAGGACGATATGGCGGCCGTGGACGCGCGGCGGCTGCTCGGCCCCGGCGCCATCATCGGCCTGTCGGTCAAGAACGTGAGCGAGGCCGAGGCGGCGCCGGTCGAATCGATCGACTACGTCGGCTCGGGCGGCGTCTACGTTACGTTGTCGAAAGAGCAGAAGAACGCGCCGATCGGCCCCGAGGGGCTGGCGCGCATCGTCGCGGCGCTCGAACGCCGTGCGCACGAAAAGCAAAAACAACTTCCGGTCTGCGGCATTGCCGGCATCGATGCGAGCAATGCGGCCGGGGTGATCGCCGCTGGCGCCGACGGCGTCGCCGTCATCTCGGCACTGTCGCTTGCCCCCGATCCGGCCGAAGCGGCGCGCACCTTGCGGCAAATCGTCGATGCGATGCTGGCCAAGCGAGGCACGTGATGAGCGTCCCGATCGCGGTGAGCATCGCCGGCTCGGATTGCAGCGGCGGCGCCGGCATCGAGGCCGATCTGAAAACTTTCTCGGCGCTCGGCGTCTACGGCGCCTGTGTCGTCACCGCGCTCACCGCGCAGAACACCAAGGGCGTGTTTGCCATCCACGATGTGCCGGCCGACTTTGTCGGCGCGCAGATCGACGCCGTGTTTTCCGATCTGGACGTCAGCGCGGTGAAGGTCGGCGTGCTGGCGAACGCATCGGTGATCGGTGCCGTCGCCGCCGGGCTCGATCGCCATCGCGCCCGCAACGTGGTGCTCGACCCGGTGATGGTGGCGAGCACAGGCGCAGACCTTTTGCGCGCGGACGCGGTGGACGCTTTGCGGTCGTTGATCTCGCGCACGCGCGTTATCACGCCCAATCTGTTTGAAGCGGCGGCGCTCTTGGATGCGCCGACGGCGAGGCACGAAGGCGAGATGCGCGTGCAGGCGGAAAAACTACTCGCATTCGGCGCCGGCGCGGTGCTGATCAAGGGCGGCCACGGCAGCGGACCGGAAAGCGTCGACCTTCTCGTCGACGCCGCGGGTTGCACGCGATTTGCCGCGCCGCGCATCGCGGCCAAAAACACCCACGGCACCGGCTGCACGTTTGCTTCGGCCATTGCCGCCGGCCTCGCCAAGGGGCTTTCGCTCAACGAGGCGGTGCGCGACGCCAAGGCCTATGTGAGCGCCGCCATCGCCGCCGCCGACCGGCTCAACGTCGGCTCCGGCCGCGGTCCGCTGCATCATTTCCATAAGTGGTGGTGATGTAGGGTGGGCAAAATCGTCTGCCGGGCGGCACCGCGTGGGCTTCGCGCACGACGATTTTGCCCACGCGGACGCGCGTTGCCGGCGCGATGCCCACCCTACATGTTGGCCGGCGCGCCGGGTTGCTTCAGCGGATGCGCGCGGGCGAAGGCATCGATGGCCGAAAGCGAATCGACGATTCGCCTGAACCTCGGGAACGGCGACGTGTCGACGGAGAAGAATTTCGCGCCCGCCGCCTGGCTGGCGAGACAGATATCGGCGAGCGTGATCGTATCGCCGTGAGCGTAGCGGCCCGTCGCCTTGTCCTGCAGATGCGCCTCCAGCGCAGTGAGGGCGGCAATATGCCAATGCTGGCACCATTTGGTGCGCGTTCCCTCGTCGAGCTTGAATTCATGCTCCAGATACTCGCGCACCCGCGGCACGATCAGCGGATGCGAATCGCAGGCGACGATCTGGGCAAGGCCGCGCACGCGCGCGCGGCCGCGCGGGTCGCGCGGCAATAGCGGCGGGTTCGGATGCGTCTCGTCGAGATATTCGATAATCGCCAGCGATTCGAACAAAGCCGGTCCGTCGCCGTCGCTGAGCGCCGGAATCGCCATCATCGGATTGACCGCGCGGAACGAAGCCTGGCGCTGTTCGCCTTTGATGAGGTTGATCTGGATCACCTCTTCGGGCACGAGCCCTTTGAGATTGAGCGCAATGCGCACGCGGTAGCTCGCCAGCGAGCGCCAGAAGGAAAAGAGTTTCATTCATTCCTCCTTCAACTAATCCGCTCCGGGGTCGGCCTTCAGCCCGGACGCCTCGATGCCGGCGACGGCGCACATCTCATCCTTGTCGGAAGTGTCGCCGGAAATGCCGCAAGCGCCGACGATATTGCCCGCGCCGTCGCGAATGAGCACGCCGCCCGGATTGGTGACCATGCGGCCGCCGCTTGCGGCCGCCAGCATGGTGAAGAATTGCGGTGTCTTCGCCGCCCGGCTCGCCAGCGTGCGCGAGCCGAAGCCCATGCCGAGCGCGCCCCAGGCTTTGCCGAAGGCGATGTCGAAACGCAAAATTCCGGATTTGTCCTCGCGTTTGAAGGCGACGAGGTGCCCGCCGGCATCGAGCACCGCAACCGTGAGCGGAGCCAATTTGCCGTCGCGCGCCTTCTTCAGCGCGACATCGACGATGGTGGAAGCCTGCGCAAGCGTGATCGACATATTTGTTTTCTCCAATTGAAATTCACAATGCATCCTTGCCGATGCGAACTCCCTCTCCCCGCGTGCGGGGAGAGGGTCGGGGTGAGGGGGCGCCGCCGCCAGGCTCGGATTCGCGGCAACGCCCCCTCACCCTCGCTCGCTCCGCTCGCTCGACCTCTCCCCGCGCAGCGGGGAGAGGTTATTATCCCGGTTCGCCCAATAGACCGAGACGGTGGAGATTTCGGCGCCGCCCGAGCGCTGCCGCTTGGTCTCTTCGTAGCAGGCAATGGTGCGTTCGACGAGCGGCAGTTCGATGCCGCGAGATTTTGCCTCGGCGAGCATCGATTGCATGTCCTTGATGCCGCCGTCGACATTGAACGTGACCGGGCCGGCATCGCCGCCCTTGAGCATGGAAGCGACGCCGGGGCCGCGCACTTTGAGCACGTTGGGACCGCCGGATGTCTCGCTCAACAAATCCATCAGCCGCGCCGGATCGAGCGGCAGCGAGCGGGCGAGCGCCAGCGCCTCGCCGAGCGCCTGCCAGTACACCATGAGCGGCAGGTTGATGGTGAATTTGAGCACTGCGCCGCAGCCGACCGGACCGGCATGTTCGAGCCGGCGGCAGAGCTGTTCGAGGATTTTCTGCGCGCGCGGGGCGTCTGCATCCTCGGCTCCCATGAGCCCGATGAGTTTTCCTTGCCGCGCCGGACCGGTCGAACCCCCGACCGGGCACTCGACAAAGATCCCGCCCTCGGCGCGGACGATTGCGGCGAGCGCGATTTCGGTTGCCGGCAACACCGTGCTCATTTCGATGAACAATTTGCCGGCCGCCCCGCCGCTGATGAGGCCGGATTGGCCCTTGTAGACTGCATCGAGCGCCGCCGCGTCGGTGAGGATGCTGATGATCGCTTCGCAGCGTCGCACGAGTTCGGCCGGAGTGGCGACCGCCGCGGCGCCGGCGATGGCCTTGGCCTTCTCCGGTGTGCGATTCCACACGGCGACCTCGTGACCGGCCTCGATCAGTCGAGCCGCGATGGCTGCGCCCATTTTCCCGATACCGGCGACGCCGATGCGCATGGACTTTCTCCTACGGCACTTTGTTGGGCACGGACGATAGGCGATCGCGGCGCGGCGAGAAAGCGCCTTGCGCCTGCGGCGAGCCGATGCCATAGCGTCGCCTCCCGCGAAAGCGGGCCAAAAGGGGAATGGGAAACAGCATGGCTTCAGCAAACAAAGGTGTCGTCGGCATTGTCGGCCTCGGCATCATGGGCGGCGCGTTTGCGCAAAATCTGGTCGCCGCAGGCTGGCGCGTGGCCGGTTACGACATCGCCGCCGCGCGGCGGCGGGCGATGGCGCGGGCCGGTGTCGAGATCGCCGCCGACGCCGGCGAGGTTGCCCGCCAAGCGCGCGACATCATCACCAGCCTGCCCAATCCCGATGCGCTGGCCTCAACTGTCGCCGCCATTGCCAAAGCGGGAGTGTCGCGCCGCGTGGCGATCGAAATGTCCACTTTCACGCTTGAGGACAAAGCCGGCGCCGAAGCCGCGCTGCGCCAAGCCGGCCATGTTTTGCTCGACTGCCCGGTGAGCGGCACCGGCGCCCAGGCCAAAACCAGGGACCTCGTGGTCTACGCCTCGGGCGGGTCCGCCGAAATCAAACGTCTGCGCCCGATGTTCGCGACGTTTACTCGCGCGGTGCACGACCTCGGCGGGTTCGGCAACGGCAGCCGCATGAAATACGTCGCCAATCTGCTTGTGGCCATCAACAACGTGGCGAGCGCGGAAGCGATGGTCTTGGGCATGAAAGCCGGGCTGCCGCCGCAGCTCGTCTGCGACCTGGTCAAGGCCGGCGCCGCCAATTCGCGCGTGTTCGAATTGCGCGCGCCGATGATGGTGAAGAACAGCTATCGCGACGCAACGATGAAAATTTCGGTCTGGCAGAAGGACATGGATGTCATCGGCCGCTATGCCCGCAAGATCCGCGTGCCGACGCCGATGTTCGACGCCAGCAAGGCGATCTACAAGAAGGCGCTGGCAAGCGGCCACGGCGCCGAGGATACGGCCGCCGTCTGCGCGGTGTTGGAAGCGATGGCGGGCGTCAAGCGCGGGGCGTCGAAGAAAAAGCGCTAAGCTCGCTGTCGCCGCGGCGCAGAGGAGAAGTAAGCGAAAGCTACGCCGCGGACAGCGTCGGTATTCTCTTGATTTCGCCCGCCAACTCGCGTTCGGCAACGGTGAGATCATAGGCGCGCTGCAGATTGATCCACAGGTCGGGACCGTTGCCGAGGAGCTTGCCGAGACGCAGAGCCATAGCCGGGGTCACCGGCTGCTTTTCATCGAGAATGTCGTAGAGCGTTTGCCGCGAAACGCCAAGTAGCCGCGCGATTTCAGTCTTGGACCTGCCGAGCGCCGGCAGAACGTCCTGGCGCAGCATCTCGCCCGGATGCATCGGCTTCAAGCCGCGAACAAGACGATTCCTGCTCATCAGTGATAATCCTCCAAATCCATGTCGATGGCGTCCTCGCCGTCCCAGGCGAATGTCACCCGCCAGTTTCCGCTCGCGTCGACTGCATAGCGTCCTCGGTCGTGGCCCTTTAGCGCGTAAAAGCGAAAGCCCGGCACGTTCATCGATACCGGTGACTTGGCAGCGTTAAGGGCGAGCAGAATGCGCCGAATGCGATCCGGGTTCTGAACGCTGAGCCTGAATGGTTCGCCACGCTCGGCAAAGCGTCGCAAGCTCTTGCTGCGGAAAGACCGGATCACGGCGCTATTGTAAGGTGCTGCCTTACAATTGTCCAGCTCACCCTTTACGATGTGTCGTAAGCACATGAGTTGTCCGGGTTAGGTAGCACACGAGTTGTCCGGTTTTGTGTCTCTGCGAGGAGGCACGGGGATGAACCGGACAGCGTGGCTACAGGACCGCAGGATGCAGAAGTTTCGGG
>Ga0207416_1004050_pt1 | contig 13178 bp, 12 predicted proteins | sample PaiPotPPM11metaG_FD_184107 | JGI IMG/M metagenome (GOLD analysis project Ga0207416, IMG submission 184107) | Iron sulfur acid spring bacterial and archeal communities from Banff, Canada, to study Microbial Dark Matter (Phase II) - Paint Pots PPM... ...
CAACGGGGAACTCACTTTTAAGGATGTTGTGCGGCTGTGGTAGGGAACAAAGGCATCTTCGTCTTAGATGCGAGCGGTTCGAACCGCTCGCATTAGACCTCAAGCAGTCTCCACACTTCAACCTCCAGTGCCTTGACAAGCGGGAAATGGTCATGCCATACTTTACATGGAAGTGGTGAGTAACCTTCTTTATCAGTTGAAGGACAATGCATGTACGCTCCTATTTCAACGATTTAGACTCTACCTGCCTGGTATGCTTGCTCTGATACCAGAGTAGCCAGTACGGAAGTCGGCCACAATAAGCCCATCCACCCTGGCTTTTATTATCGTGCCCGCGCTCCTCCTTGTTGCTGTTTTCGCCTGCTGATTTTCGACGTTGATTAAACCAGGATATGAAACAACAAAGGAGAAATACACATGGCTCAGATCAGACCAATGGAAGAACACGAAGCCGGGCGCGTGCGCGATTTGTGGCTTCAGATGTGCGCAGAAGCGGGTACTCCACTGCCCGAATCGTCGGCTCAACTTATTCTTGCCAACCTCAAGCAGTACGCGGCTCACCAGCTCGTCCGCTGCTTCGTGGCAGAAGAGCAAGGCGTCATTTCAGGGTTTGTCACCTGTTCCATCCAGGGGCATCCGGTGATGCCAGGACTCTCCGGTGAAATCGAGGAACTTTACGTGCAACCCGTCGAACCTGACGCGCATCGGCTCGCTAATCAAGCTGACCTGGTAAAGCAGGCCGTGGCATTTATGCTGGCAGGAGGAGTTGGAAGTATTCATACGAGGATCTGCACCGGGAAAGAATGTCCAGAAGAGGAAGAACTAAGGGTTTTCTGGCAATTACTCGGCTGGGAGAACGATATGACTATCTACTCCATTTACAGCAACGTTCCGGGAGACCCGGTCCTCCAGCGCGTCTGGGACGAGTACCAGGCAAATGCTTAAACCAGGCAGTGTTCTTTCCAGTAGTGATTGGTTTTAGCAACTGAGGTGATGACGTTCTTGATCTCTGCTTCCAGGAGGAAATGCGGTCCGGCAGGGAAAAAGAGCGTCGTTCCCTCGCGCCTGACGCAGACATTCTCTACTACGATAGCTCGAAGCAACCAGAGCGCCATTTGCTCGCTATCGCATTGCAGGCCAATCCATCCAGGGGTTGAACTGCGCACAGTTGGGAGTCCTGTGACCAGGCGCAACCCACGCTCAATCTCGGCAACGACTCGTTCATAAGCAGCCGGGTCTGCCTGCACCTCCATAGGAGTGACGGGTTCCAACAGGGTGCTGCGATGTGACGGGCCTCCCGCCAGGGCCAGGTCGCAGAAGCCCGTCCACATCTCATCCCAGGCAACCTCTCCATCCTCATTGTAGCGCATGGGAGCGGAAGCCATCGGAGCAGCGCTGACGCTCTTCCCCATGCGATAGCGCGGCGGCAGGAGGTCTTGCGGCATAGCTCCATTAGCATGGGCGTGATTGGGATAAGGGATATAAATATCGCTGATATCGTGTAAGTCCACCTCGGCGACATGACCACCGATAATCGTGACCTCTTTGGATGGATGTGTCCAGATAATGTAGTCTCCTTCAGGGAGAGCGGCGTAGACTCCGGCGAAGGCGACCCGACCGTTGAACCGGCGTTCCCACACAGCAGTATGCACCAGTTTAGCCGCATTGTCGCCTTTCAAACTGACCTGGATTTCTTTGCCACGCCATTTCTCGCTGGTATAGACGACCAGCGAGCCGATATCCTCGCCTATGTCAAGCACGACATGTTCGGTGTACACACGATCAATAGAACACTCGACCATTTATTTTCCGCTCCTCTCCTGAAGAATGTGCAGGAACAAGCGTTTCTGGTTCTTGTTCCTGCACACGAGGCAATGTTACTTCACTTTAGCTGGGAACGTCGAAGCCGTCGTATGGCGTACCCAGGTAGGGGAAGCTCGACAGGTAGGGCGCGTTTACGCTGGCTGGCGTTGTGCCGTCCGTGAGAAGCGCCGCCGCCGCATCAGGCTTGTAGCTGGGAGCGACCAGAGGGTAGGTCGCGCCCGCCACTGCGCGCAGTTCAATGGCGACCGTATCATCCTGCACGCGCCGACCATTGGGGAACCCGGCCAGGTCGCCGCCCAGAATGCCGTAGATGCTCGGGCTTGACGATGGCGCGATAGCCATGTTCAGTCGCAGTAGATCGGCCAGCGTTTTGCCGGTGAAGTTCTGGAAGCCGCCGATGATCCCGGACGGTATTCCGGTGAGCAGGATGGCTTCCAGGTCTGCACGAACGGCTCCCGATTTGTCAAGCACCGCCAGATTGGGGAATACTCCCGGATAGAGTACTGGCAGCAGCCCGGCCAGTTCGGGGTGCGCGACATACTGCGCAAACTCTGCGTCATCGCTGGGCTTCTCGGTGTTCCACTCGTCTTTCCTGCTCATAGGAACGATGACTTCGTTAAACAAGGGATTGCCCAGGCGTGAGACCTGCACCCAGGGTCCAACGCCCCACTGATTGCCTTCGTTGTCGTGCATACTTGCTTTTTGACGATAGGCTGCGGTATACACGCCGATGACCGATTTGGGGTCTGCCTCGTTGGTCGGGTTGGAGCCGTCCTTCGTCAGCGAAGTTTTGGGAATCTGGAGCGCAATGCTGTGAACGTTGAGGTTGTTGGTGCCATTCACGCCTGCTGTAGCGGGCATATGAATCAGATGCAAATTCTGGAACGGACGCAGGACGCCCAGGTCGAAGATCGAACCCAAATCGACATAGAACCCTTCGGCACGCTGACCCGCGAACACGGTCTCGCCGCTGGAAAGTGTCGTAATAGCGGCAGAAGCCAGCGAGGCGTATTTGGGCGTAGAACGCACACCAACATTGCAGGGTGGACAAGCAAGACCGCTTCCCACGACGGTAGCGTGGCCTTTAACGATCTTCGTCACCGTATAGAACTGCCGCCTATTCCAGGAGGAACTGGTAAGAGAGGTGATGGGGCCAGTGTTGTACAGGAAGGTGTTCGGGTTGGTGATTTTGGTGTTGAACCGGAACTGGTAGGTGATTTCGGGCTGCGCGTCGCCATCGTTGTCGATGTTAATCTCGTAGAGAACATCGTTGCCGAACTCGTAGAAGTTGGGGCCGCCATCAGGCTCCTCCAACGGCACGTAGTTGGCAATGATCGTGACGGTATCTGGCTTGTCGGGGCTGACAAAGGCGTACAGATCGGTACTGTCAGCAACCGGGTCTTTGGAAATTCCTGGGGCTTCACGATGGGATGACATAGTTTTTCCTCACAAATCGAATGCCTCTTAACAGCAACCTAATGCATGAATTTCAAGAGGCGCATTACAAGGTCGGGATCACGAAAAACGATTTCCTGTGTGCCAGACAGGAGGGAGATTTCGCCCGTGGCGATGTTGCTAATGTGCGCGACCAGAGGTCCTTCTGCTAGCGAGAGACTGGATAGATCAGTTCCCGCTGTCTCTGTGATCTGGGGCGCATCGGTTATCGCTGTCAAAGCAGCGGGTACACTCGCCATGACACCGATAGTAGCTACGCTTGCAGTTGTCCGCTTGAGAAATCCGCGTCGTGCAAGTTTTGCCATTTTGTACTCCTCTCATGAGAATCACCGGATATGTGTGATTAGCGGGCCACCATCTTTCCGAGAATCGCCGGAAGGCTCTAAAAAAGGGCATAGGAAAACAACCCCCCGGTGAGGATGAACTGATAAGGTGTGCTGCCCGCTTTGCCGAATTGCAGGTTTGACGGCACTTTCTCCCCAAAGTGTCGTGTTGCACAGTTGGTAATGACGGCAAGCACCCAACTGGTAGCACATCACAAACGAAAGGCGCTCAAGCTTTTGCTAAGGGTACCCCGTGTATCAAAGCAGCGCGCTACAGGTAGCTTGACGCCGGGCCAGTGGCCGCAACCGCGAACCATTGATTTTTTTAACGGTTGTGGTCGCTTCCACATTTGTATACGACGATGTATAAGGGTCAGATTACTCGTTGATAGTCCTTATCTGGAATTCCTGGGAAGTTTTCATAACTAGCGATTACGGGCCTATTCGGAGGCCGCAATGCCCTTGATCAAATACACCAGCGTCCTCATATCCCCCACCAGAAATGTTTCTTTCACATCGACGGGGCGGGTCTCGCCCTGGCGGTTCACCCAGACCGTTGTATAGCCAAGCTCAGTGGCAGGCACGATGTCATACTTGAAGCCGAAACCGGCGTGCCAGATGTCCGATACCGGCAAACCCAGGCGTTCGCGGGCCAGCAGAAAGCCCCTGTGCGAGGGTTTATACGCCCCGGCCTGCTCGGCGGTGATGATGTCGTCGAACTTGACGCCGATGGTACGCTCGGTTTCGGCGATGATGGCGTTATCGGTGTTGGTGATTAAGACGACTTTGAGGAACTTCTGTAGGTCGAGGATGGCCTCTTTTGTGTCAGGAAACGGCTGCCACGTGCCCATCGAATCGGCAAAGGCCTCGATATCTTCTTCGGCGTAGGGAACCTGCGCCGTATCGAGGGCCATGTGCATCGTGTCGCGCAGCACCTCGCGATAGGGACGATAGCGTTCCTGTATATATACGAATTGTATCTCTTCCCAGCGGTGCTGGAGCGCGCGGGCGTCCATACCCTCGATATCGTGCGCAGCCAATCGCTGCGCGAAAAACTGCTGCAATGCGCTCTCCCAGTCGATCAAGGTGCCATAACAATCAAAAGTGATGGCCTTTGGCAGTGTAATCACGAGATTCCTCCTTAAAACTAGACAACCCAGCGCCTGAGTTTACTTGCCGTCTGCGACGGCGAATTGAGGAAGAAGTGTCTGCGGGCTGTTCGCCTGCGGCGAACAGCCCGCAGACACTTCTTCCTCTTATTGCTATTGCGAACCGCGAAGCGGTGAGAATTCAGAAAAACTTGCTCAAAATTGCTGTTGAACAAAGTACATTATGCTGTTATACTACAACATACTAACCGAAAGAGATGGGTCTTCTGTCTTTTTACCTTTGGCTGGAACATTCACAATTGGCGTGGGGATGCAGGCGGTCTATTTCCATTCTCGTCGTCTAGATAGATCACCTCTGGCTAGAAACTTAGGAGGATACGGTTTCATGAAGGTCTATACTGCGGAACACATTCGCAATGTAGCGTTGATTTCCCATGTTGGAGCAGGTAAAACATCTCTCATTGACGCGGCGCTGTACGATAGCGGAGCGGTCACGCGACAGGGCAAAGTCGATGAAGGAAGCTCAATCGCCGATTACGACCCTGATGAACTCAAACGGCGCATGACACTTCATGCGAAAGTGCTACCTGTCGAATGGAAGAACGCCAAGATCAATTTTATCGATACCCCTGGCTATGCCGACTTCGTGGGCGAGGTCAAAGCGGCCCTGCGCGTGGCCGATGCTGCGCTCGTCGTGGTGACGGCAGAAAAAGGGGTCGAAGTCGGCACAGAACTGACCTGGCAGTACGCGGACGAACGCAAGCTGCCACGCATGGTGCTGGTCAACAAGCTGGATCGAGAAAATACGTCGTTCGAGCAGGCGCTCGAGTCGCTGCGCAACCAGTTCGGGCTGAAAGTCGTCCCGCTGCAAATTCCCATCGGTGAACAGGCTGGCTTTAAGGGGGTGGTAGACCTCGTCACACAGAAGGGCTACACATTTGAAGGCGGCAACAAGGTGCAGGAAGTCACCATTCCTGCTGATCTCAAGGACAAGATTAGCTCTTTTCGCGATCAATTGATCGAATCGGCGGTTGAGAGCGATGACGCCATCATGGAGAAATTCCTGGAAGGCGAAGAACTGAGCGACGAGGAAATTCTCTCCGTCGTCAAGCTGGGGACCCGCAGTGGTCAGTTGATCCCCGTTCTGTGCGGTTCAACCAGCAAAAACATCGGCGTGCAGACGCTGCTGGATGCCATTGTGGATTACCTGCCCAGCGCGGCGGACTCTGTACCGGAGGATGCGAAGGCCTATGGCAATACCATCTCCATGTTCGTCTTCAAGACCGCAGCGGCCCAGGTCGGCACTATCAGTAACTTTCGGGTCTACACGGGTACGCTGAAACCGGATATGCATGTGTTTAACCAGCAAACCAAAGCCGACGAACGCATTGGTCAACTCATCCTCTCACGCGGCAAGATGCAGGAAAACGCCAGCGAGATTCCGGCGGGCGATTTCGGCGCGGTCGCCAAGCTTGCCAACACCCATACTGGAGATACCCTTGCCAGCAGCAAAGACGCGGGCAGTCCGCTAGAACCCATCAACTTCCCTGAGCCGTGCTACACGGTCGCCGTATTTCCCAGGAGTAAGGCTGACCTGGATAAAATGAGCAACGCACTGGCGCGCGTCGCGGAAGAAGACCGCACGCTGCGCGTCGCACGCGATCCCGAAACCGCCGAAGTGCTGCTCTCGGGTATCGGAGAGTCTCACCTGCAAATTACGCTCGAGGGTATCAAACGCAAATACGCGGTTGACCTTGAGGCACGCGATCAGCGCATCTCATACCGCGAGACCATTCGCAAGAAGGCGCGCGCCAACGGTCGCCACAAGCGGCAAAGCGGCGGTCACGGGCAATTTGGCGATGTCTGGCTGGAGATCGAGCCGCTGCCTATGGGCGGCGAAGAAACCTTCATTTTTGATGACAAGGTCGTGGGCGGCGTTGTGCCAAATCAGTTCATTCCAGGCGTTGAAAAAGGCGTGCGCGAATCGCTCAAGCGCGGATTCATTTCCGGCAACCCGCTGGTCTATGTTCGAGTCGCCCTGGTAGACGGCAAATACCACCCGGTTGACTCTTCTGCGCAATCCTTTGAAATCGCCGCTTCTTACGGTATGCAGGAGGCCGTGCCGCTAGCCAACCCGACCATTCTGGAACCGGTCATGACTGCTACCATCACGGTGCCAGAGGGCAACATGGGCGACATCATGAGCGATATCAATACAAAGCGCGGGCGCGTGCTGGGCATGGCTACCCTCGGCAACGGAATGCAGCAGATCACGGCGAACGTGCCGCAGGCCGAAATGCTGCACTACGCGACCGACCTGCGCTCGATCACGCAGGGACGCGGCTCCTTCAAAATGGAGTTTTACCAGTACGAAGAAGTTCCAGCCAACGTGCAGCAGGAAATTATCGCACAGCACAAGAAAGCTGAAGCCGAGAAGTAACCAGCTTCGTTATAACATATGTTCGACTTTGTGTTGGACAACTCGTGAAGCGCGCGACTCATCGCATCTGCGGGATGCCGCGACCGGTTCCAGTTCGTTCCGCTCAACGCATCCCGCGTCTTGCCAGCAGGGAACGCGCTCCACGCGCGGAGCAATCGCTCACGCGAGCGGTTGATCTAAGACACTTCCAGGTCGCTGACCTGGAAGTGTCTTTTTTCTAGTTGCTTTGCTATATGCTCTTTATCTCCCTCTCGGATCGTGTAAGTGGTATTTCGTCGTCAGTGCTGGTATTTGTTCCATCTGGTACGTCATGCCGTACTTCTCAGCAATGCTGTCCATCTGCTCCTCATTGGGCGGGCCACCCGCGTTGAGTACGTGAGCCATCTCCTCGAAGTAGCTCTCGAATCCGGCCGGAGCAATGATCTCAAGCAGGCGAGCCGGGCGTGGACCAGGGTTCCAGAAGGTATGAGACACACCGCGAGGCTTGACGATAATATCTCCTGCGGTTGCCAGAAATTCCTGGTCGCCTATCTTCACTCCGACCTCACCTTCAAGCACATACGAATATTCATCCTCGCGGCTGTGTGTATGTGGTGGAACCAGGGTTCCGGGTGCAATGGGATGCTCAACGAGTGAGAAAGCTTCTCCGGCTGCCTGCCCTCTGAGCCTGAAGACCACCCCAAGGCCTCCCAGGTGTACGGATGTTGCCTCTTCTGGCTTTCCCGAGTAATGGAATGCTGACATGATGACCTCTCCTTGTTGTCTTAGTAGGGAATGTTGGTATGATTGAGAACCTCGTGTGCAAGAACTCTATCACCTTCTATCGACGCACGAGACCACGCTTCCTCTATGGCAAGTCGTCCCGAGGCAAGCAGGTTGAAATCCAGAACATCGAGCTGTATCGTAGCCGCAGGGGGTACCTTTGCCCCAAGTTGCCACATTCCGCCAATATTTCCTGAAAGATGATACACAATAGAAGTTGTTCGCAGCTTTGCCTCACCGTGAGAAAGTGGTGGAATAGCTCTTGCATGAATAAGAGCGGGCCGTACTACAGCATCATCATTTGTCGTGTTCCTCGCTGTCTGCATATTCGTTCTCCTGTAAGCAATTCAAATCTGAAGGCCATATCAAGACTTCTGATAAGCAACGATGAGGTCTCATTCCTTCTCCGATTGCTCGGCTCGCCCCTGCGAAGGTTCCTGATCCCACGCCGCACGGAACAATGCGAGTGCCGCCGGAATTAAGCTACCGAAGCGACCTGAGCCGATTGGAAGCTCCGGCTCATTCGCCATGTGGAGCGCGGTCAGTCCATGCATCATGGCAAGGAACAGATCTCGTGCCTGCGATACTGTGATTCCGAGCGCGATGCTACCTAGCTCAATGCCTTTCTCTACGATTTCATCACTCATTGTCAGCAAGCGGCGGCTCTCGGCCATGCTCTCCTCGGAGGGGACAAATCCCGGCACCGGACGTTCCTGAATGAGCTGATAGAGTTCCGGGTACTCCATAGCAAACTGCATATAGTTTTCTAATCCGGCCTCAGAACGTGTCCAGAACGAATCGGTGCCTTCAGTAAGGCGGCTCATACGCTCCGTGTACAGACGAACACCCATGCGGAAAAGCGCATCATAGAGAGCCATTTTGCTCGGAAAGTACTCGTACAGAGAGGGCGCGCGCACACCGACCCGGCGAGCCACCTCTTGCAGGTTCAGAGCTGCAACTCCTTCTTCACGCATGACCTGGCGAGCAGCTTCAAGAATGGCATTCTTCATCTCTTCACGATTGCGCTGCCGGCGTTCTTGAGGCGAAAGGATAGACTTCTCGTTTTTCATAGTCTCACTGACTTGTTAAGCACATTACAATTTCCTATGTCCCTTAGATACTCCTATTTACAATAGGCATTCCTTATGCGCATAGGATAACATAAAAAATTGAGCATGTCAATGCTCACTAAGAATTGATGATGTATGAGCAGGCATCATAAAGATAGTAGTATTTTATCCGAGTAGCCTAATTCCATCTCAAAAGGCAAGCCTTGCCAGCATGACCTGCTTCACTTCTTTTTACTCTTGTAGTTATTCTTTTGGTGCTGCTGCTGCTTTTTGGCTTTACCACCACCCGCGCTCTTGTCCCGGCGTAGTACTGCGTTGGCTTCTTCCTTGTGCCCATGAGCGACCAACCATTGACGCGCCTGTTCATGCAGATCGCGCAAAGTTTGACTACCCGCAATCATCATCCACATAGCAAACTCCAGGTCTGCTGGCTGGCCTGCTCGCCATTGGTTTTCGGCTATAAGAAATTTGCTAACTTGCTGCACATCTAAAGTGCGCAAAACAGCATCGAGGCGGTGCCGGAAGTTCGCATATTCTGTCATACTTGATAGCCCTCCCTTTCTTGATCTCTAGCGAATTATATTATCTGGCCACCTCTTATGTAAGGTGTTCGTGCCATCTTCTTCGCCAGGAGAGCCATCGGCTTCCACAGAACAGTTGTGCAAGGGCCGAGCCTTCTGCGTTCTCGTCACCGCTTCCAGGCAGGTTCCCTGCGCGTGGTGCTGCACGCTCACGAGCGAAGCGCTTAGAGTGCAACCGCTTCTTTTCTCTCATCCAGCTTGTGCATACCTGCTTCTTGCCTGGCATCCAGCCAGCGCACCAGATCCGGGGGAGGAATCGGACGGGAGAGATAGTAGCCCTGAGCGATGTCGCACTTGAGGTTCGCCAGCAGATCCCAGGTCGCTTGATCTTCTACCCCCTCTGCCACGACCTGGATGCCCAGGCTATGCGCCAGATTCACCGTTGATCTCACAATGGCCTGGTCGGCCTGATCCGTTGTCACATGTTGCACAAAGGCCCGATCGATCTTCAGCTCGTCGGCAGGCAAGCGCTTGAGATAGGACAAGGAGGCAGAGCCTGTGCCGTAGTCGTCAATAGCGATACGAACCCCCAACGTGAACAGGCGGTGCAGCATGTGTAGAGCATGCTCGGCATCTACCATCACCGCGCTCTCGGTGATCTCGCAGCACAACAGGTGGGGAGGCACTCCGTACTGTGCCAACAGGTCTGCGATAGCCTCCGGTATGCCGGGATCGTGCAGGTTGCGCGCGGACAGGTTGACCGCCACGCGGAGTTCCCGTCCTGCGTCCAGCCACTCCCGACACTGACGTATCGCGGTCTCCACCACCCAGCGGGTGAGGGGGGCGATGAGCCCGGTCTGCTCGGCCAGCGGGATAAACTGGTCGGGAGGGATAAAGCCCTGCGTGGGATGCTGCCAGCGCACCAGCGCTTCGACCCCATTGACCAGACCCGTGTGCAGGTCAGCTTTCGGTTGGTAGTACAGGCGCAACTCGCTGTTGGCAATGGCCTTGCGCAAGTCGCCCAGGAGCGTGAGGCGGTGCGGGTCGTACTGGTCATGGCGGATATCGTAGAAGGCGCACCTCTGCGGGCTCTGTTTGGCGAGGTACATGGCCACGTCCGCATGCTGGGAAAGGGTCCGAGGGTCGTTTCCATGCTCGGGGAACAACGCGACACCTATACTGGCCTCGATCTGCAGCGGGTTCCCCCCGATCAGAAACGGCTCCTCCAGAGCGGTCTGCAACTGCATGGCGATCTGCAGCGCGGCTGTTTCATCCGCGCCTGGCAGGAACATGGCGAACTCGTCCCCACCGATGCGGGAGACGGTCACGACTGCCTCGACCGACCGGCACAGGCGCTCTCCTACCTGTCGCAGGAGTTCATCGCCCATCTGATGGCCGAAGGTGTCGTTGACTTCCTTGAAACGGTCGAGATTCAGGATCAGCAGCGCTGCCTGCTGCTGATCGCTGTGCGTCGACGGGGGTGCCAGCTGCATCCGCTTCCACAGCAGACTCCGGTTCGGCAGGCCGGTGAGCGCATCGTGCGTCGCCTGCTTCTCCAGTTGCTGCGCCTGGATCTCCAGTCGCGTATTGGCTACCTTGAGGGCATTATTGTTGACATACAGGGTGTGTAGTTCGCGCATGGCCACGATCTGGCGCAGCAGCACCAGTCCAATCAACAGGGCCGTCCCGACATACACGCCTGGATCGAGAGCGCTATTCTCCGGTGTCCGCCACATGTAGAGCAGCAGCAGACCCAGTGCAGGGATGAAGGCATAGGGCAACAGGATTTGCCACAGTGAACGTGAAGGCTGCGCTGAGACAGCCGGGAGGAGCTTCGGCACTCGCCGGAGCGCTAACACGGCGAGCCCGATGCATTGAAAGCTGACCGACCACAGCGGGTCAATGGGACCCCCAATGGCAAAGCTGTTCTGCAAGTTCTGATAGTCGTAGACGCTGTCCGTTAGCACCAGGGTGAGCATCCCCAGCGACAGCAGCAAGAGTACCGGTCGCAAGGCGCGGTCTTGCTGACGTGCCCACAGCAGGAGCACACACAGCAACAAGACCAGGTCGCCGCAGGGATAGGCCGTCCCCACCACTCTGGCCAGCAGCGATGTACTGCCTTGCAACAGCGTCGGACCCAGGACAAAATACCAGCTAAAGGTGACGATGGCGGTCATCATCATAACGCCATCCAGGCCCACACGCAGGCGAGAGATGCGCGGCAAGGGGTGCGCCGGCAGAAACAGCACGCCCAGCAGCAGCAGAGGAGCGCTTGCCAGGGAGACCAGGTCAGAAGACGAAGGAAAGGACGTCTGATGAGCGATCAGTTGATTCCAGCTCCAGATCCCCTGGCCCCCTACGTAGGCGAGCGTCCCCAGCCCCAGGAATAGGGAAGCGCCCAGCCACTGTCGTGGTAGACGTAGCAGGCAGAGAGGAACGGCCAGGAGGGGACCGATGCACTGGAGGACATCGTCGAGGGCGACCAGTTGGGCATGCCCAACCGGTCGCAGGAGTAGCAGTGCCCAGAAGACGGCATCGAAGCAGAGGAACAGGACCGCCCAACCCCTGACGGTCGTGAGTGCCCTGCCGAGCGGACGCGACGTGCTGATGCGATGTTCCATATTACAGACTCTCCTGACATGCCGTGCCCGGTGAGTTCCTGCTCCATTGCCTGTCAAAGGGACGTGGCCCGCACCCAACGACGGGGCGGGTCATGTTCGCCAAATGCCGTTCATATGCACTCTCCTGGAGGATTGCTGCCTTGTTTTCTCACCGTTACATTCTCTCATCGGCCCCCTTCGCCGAAAGAAGAGAGGAATCGTAAATCTCAACCGCTTTTTGCATAATTTAACCCGATCTTAACCACTTATCGCATAAAATAACCCGATCTTAACCCGCTTCCTACCGTTATCTCCGCCTGCCAGGTTTATTATTACTCGTAGTACTTATTTTGTCTTGCCTTTGAAAGGATGCTTCCGGTCGTAGTGGCAGAATCATGGATGAGCTATCGTTTACTTATATTGAAGGGAAAGCAAAATATGGATAAAAGAAGAAAAATCATTCTCAATCTTGTTGTGATGGGATCAGTGCTGGTCGGCATGGTATTGACATTTACTGTATTCGGCAGAGGCATACGAGCCAGCCATGCCCAGTCGCCTGGCGTAACTGCCACCGACTTCTGGTTGAATGGGGGTCAGGAACCCTGGGGAGTCAGCTTTGATAGCAAGGGCAATGTGTGGGTAGCCGTTCCTGGCTGCGACCCCTCGCCCACCTGCAGCGGGACAACCCCTCCCGGCAAAATAGAGGTCTATAATCCCGCCGCTTCGAGCTGGATCAAGACCTACCAACTTCCCGCCGGTTTTGGGCAAGCGCTTTTCCTCGCGTTTGATGCCAGTGGGAATGTCTGGTTCGCCATGCCAATGTCAAATTCAATTGGTATGTTGAATCCACAGACAAATACCTACCAGCAATTCGCGGTGCCAACTGCTGCATCGGGTCCCTGGGATATCGCCATCGATCATAACGGCAATATCTGGTTTACCGAACACTATACGAACAAAATCGGCGAATTTAATCCATCCACCCAGCAAATGACCGAATTCACGACGCCTGCGACCAACAGTCAGCCCTATGGCATTGTGGTTGATGCCTCAAATGATATCTGGTTCACCGAA
>Ga0207416_1004052_pt1 | contig 13168 bp, 10 predicted proteins | sample PaiPotPPM11metaG_FD_184107 | JGI IMG/M metagenome (GOLD analysis project Ga0207416, IMG submission 184107) | Iron sulfur acid spring bacterial and archeal communities from Banff, Canada, to study Microbial Dark Matter (Phase II) - Paint Pots PPM... ...
TCTCGGGAATGGTAAAACCGGACACCGGGCAGGCGAATTTTTCCGAGAATACCAGCCGGTTCGCGTCCGACGCCGCCGCTGTCGCGAGCCTCGTTTTCTTCTCACCCTCCCCTGCAGGGGGAGGGTCGGATCGCCGCAGGCGATCCGGGGTGGGGCCATTGTGCTCAGCGCGGACCCCCACCTGGCGAGCTTCGCTCGCCGGCCTCCCCCCTGCAGGGGGAGGCGAAGGGTCGGCGAACTCCGCCACGGCAAGCCCATCGGCGAGCTTCAGCGCCTGCTCGAGCGAATCTGCAAGGCGCGCGCTGATGTCGGGCCGCACCACCAGACGATCCACCACGACGTCGATGTCGTGGGTGAATTTCTTGTCGAGCGCGGGGACTTCGGCAATCTCGTAAAACTTGCCGTCCACTTTGACGCGCTGGTAGCCCTTCTTCATGAACTCGGCGAGCTCCTTGCGGTACTCGCCCTTCCTGCCGCGCACCACGGGCGCGAGCAGATAAAGCCGCGTGCCCTCGGGCAGCGCCATGATGCGGTCGACCATCTGCGACACGGTCTGGCTCTCGATCGGCAGTCCGGTCGCCGGCGAATAGGGCACGCCGACGCGCGCCCATAGAAGCCGCATGTAATCGTAGATCTCGGTGACAGTGCCAACGGTCGAGCGCGGATTGCGCGACGTGGTTTTCTGCTCGATGGAGATGGCGGGCGACAGGCCGTCGATCTGATCGACGTCCGGCTTCTGCATCATCTCCAGGAATTGCCGCGCATAGGCTGACAGGCTCTCGACGTAGCGGCGCTGGCCTTCGGCATAGATGGTGTCGAAGGCGAGCGAGCTTTTGCCCGAGCCGGACAGGCCGGTGAACACCACCAGCCGGTCGCGCGGAATGTCGAGATCGATATCCTTGAGATTGTGCTCGCGCGCGCCGCGGATCGCGATCACGCGGCGGTCATTCGCGCGTCGAACATCCTCGCGACGATCTTTGGCACCCTTCGCGGATTTGTCGAACAGGTCGTTCATTGCCGAACCGATTTTCGGAGATCACGCCTGAACGTAGTGAGAACAGGGCGGTTTGGCCAGTGTGGGGTGAGCGGAGTTCCCGCAAAACACCAAGCCTTGTTTCCCGGGCGCAGCGCAGCACCAAAAGCGCGTTCACGCGCGTCTTCGACGCGCTATGGCGTAGCGAAGTGGTGCGCTGCAGACCGGGATCGTCGCAACCACCGAGCCCTGAACGATCCCGGATCTGCAGTGCACCGTTTCACGCTGCACCGCGTCCGGGAAACCGGCTCAGTTCCGGAAAATGACAAGGGCCGGCATCGGGCCGGCCCTTGCTGTGCCGCTGCAACTGAAAGGCGCTACTCAATACTTGGCGGCATAGCCGCCGCCACCCCAGGTGAAGCGGTAATTCATGCCAGCGGTAAAAAGCTGGGTGTAGGATTTGATCGCCGCGGCGACGGGGGTCGGCGCCCCGGGCCCAGCGCTCAGAGTGGCGAAGGTGTAGTTCTTGGTGCCAAAACCGAGATAGTCGTATTCGATCTTGGCCGAGATATTTTCCGTCAGCCCGTATTCGATGCCGCCGCCGACCGTGTAGCCGTGGCGGTTATCGGCAATGGTTTGCTGCGAGACGATGCCGCCCGCGGTGACCGCCTGGGTGTAGTCAACGCGCATCCACGCTCCGCCGCCCTTGGCATAGAATAACAGGTCGTTGGCGGCGAAGCCGATGCGCCCGGTAGCGGTCCAGTACCAGTGCGCGGCCGAGGTCGATTGCTCGGAGAAACCACCGAAGCCTGGAGGCGTTGATTGCGTGCCGGAAATATTGCTGGCGGTCCACGTCCCTTCGAAGCCGACGACGATCGGAGCGAACTCGACGTTGAAGCCGGCCTGCGGACCGCCGACAAGGCCGAAGGGGTGGAGATTAGTCACCGTGCCCGAGGTCACAAACCCTGGGAGTAGCGGCGTCATAGTGACAGAATCATTCATCACGTTCCCGCCGACACTGGCGCCGAAATAGACGCCGGACCAATTGTAGGCGGCCGGGGGCATGTAGGCGTGTGAAGTGTAGGCTGGGCCGGGCACTGGCATGTCGGCAGCGCACGCGGCCGCAGCGACGGCCGTCGCGGCAACGAATGCAAAGAAGCCCGGCAAGCGACGTAGGTAAAGACGCCTCATACGGTACCCTGGACGCAAAGCTCCGACTTTGGGCTCTGGCCGCCAGTACAGTCCCTCCGTAAGCCCTTGAATAGTGCAAAAAAACAACAGCGCGCCGGAATCAACCGGCGCGCTGCCAATGTCCCCAAAATCCTGCTTTTACGGCCCCTCCCAACAGGGGAGAGGAAACGCTCACCGCTTCAGATCAGAATTTGTAGTTAATGCCGAGCCGGACCATGTTCTCCTTGAAGCTGACGGACTGGGCGAGTGCGGTGCCACAACTCGCGGTCGGGCACGTCGCGTTCTGGAAACTGGCGTACAGATATTCGACCTTCGCCGTCCAATTATCGGTGAAGGCGTATTCGAGGCCGGCGCCCGCAGTCCAGCCCAATTCCGTGCTGGTCGCCCAGGGCAAGGCCCCGGCCGACGCCTTCACATCGGTGACAGCGCCGCCGCCTGTACCGTAAAGCAGCACGCGGTCGAAGGCATAGCCGATGCGGCCGCGGAACGTGCCGACCCAGTTGCTGGCGGTGTCGCAGCTTCCGGGTCCAGGAGGAGCGAAGCAGGGAGCTGCGGTCTTAGAGCCTCTGACATTTTGCCAGTCGAAGTCGCCCTCGATGCCGAGGACGAGCTGATTGATCTGGTAGTTGCCGCCGACCGTGGCACCGACCATGAAGCCGTCGGGGGAGAAGCTGCCGCTCGGCAGCGTGGTCCAGTTGCTCTGGCCGAAGCCGAAACCGCTGTTGAGACCGAGATAAAATCCGGTCCAGGTGAACGCCGGCGCCACCGGCACATAGGCTGCCGGCGCCCGCGGCGGCGGCGCCATGGGTGGCGGAAGATCAGCCGCGAATGCTTGGGTCCCAGCGGCAAGCGCCAGCGCGCCCACCATCAATATACGCTTCATGCTCGTCTCCTGCTCGATCGACTGCCGATCGAATCGTCCCATATTACCCCGCGCTCCCTAGCGTATAAGTATCTAATTTGCCTCTAAAAAGGTGTTGCCCAAAAACAACATGCGGGCATTTTCGTCGACTCGTCAGCGCGCGATGGCCGCCGGCCCAGACCGCCCCCGAGGGGAGGCGGCAAAGGCCGCTCACGTCAAGTTGCTCCACGAATCCGGTTTTTTCTTGCCTTGGCTCTAAGAACAAACTAAGAACATTGTGGAATGGGTCCGAATGCCCATGTGGAAAGCGGCGAAGCCTGCGGTCGCGCACTGGCGCGGAAGGATCATGCCGCACTAGGTTCGCTCATGCCGCACTAGGTTCGGAGCGAGCGGTTTCGGCACAGCGATACAGCGGAGAGAGTCATGGCGGGAAGCGTTAACAAGGTGATCTTGATCGGTAATCTGGGCGCCGATCCCGAAATCCGGCGAACGCAGGACGGGCGGCCGATAGCGAACCTTCGTCTTGCCACGTCGGAATCCTGGAAAGACAAAACCACCGGCGAGCGGAAAGAGAAGACGGAATGGCATCGCGTCGTCATCTTCAATGAGAATTTGTGCCGTATCGCCGAGCAGTATCTGAAAAAGGGTTCGAAGGTATTCATCGAAGGCGCGCTGCAAACCCGCAAGTGGCAGGACCAATCGGGCCAGGATCGCTATTCGACCGAAGTGGTGCTGCAAGGTTTTCGCGGCGAGCTAACGCTGCTCGATCGCGCCGGCGCTGCGGGTTCCAGCGGCGGCAGCGGCGGCGATGTCGGCGGCGATGACGCGGGCGGCGATTTCGGCTCTCCCGGGCCGACGCGCAAGGTCGCGGCCACGGCTGGCGCCGGCGCCAGAACCGGCGGCGGGGGCGGTGACATGGACGACGAGATTCCGTTCTGACGACGGACTTTCACCCTCCCCTGAAGGGGGAGGGTGGATCGTCGAAGACGATCCGGGTGGGTCCGCACTTTGCCGCGTCTGGCCCCTACCGGCGTCCTATGGACGCCAACCTCCCCCCTATCAGGGGGAGGTGAAGGGACGCGATGATCGACATCATCCTCGCCATCAAGTTCGTGCATGTGCTGCTCGCCGCGGTGATGCTCGGCACTTGGTTCGGCATCGCCGCCTTCATGGTGTTCGCCCACCGCTCCGGCAATCCGTCGGTCGTGGCGCTGATCGCGCAATTCGTGGTGCGGCTGGAGTTGTTTGTCATGGCGCCGGCCATCGCCTTGCAGCCGGTGAGCGGGTTTCCACTGGCCTGGGCGATCGGGCTCAACCCGGCCGATGAATTCTGGATCGTCGTCTCGCTCGCGTTCTATGCAGTCGTCGTCGCCGGCTGGCTCGGCGCGCTGCGCCTGGAGTTCCGCATCCGCCACCTGGCGCGGCAGGCGGCGCTCGGCGGCACGCGATTGGGCGACGGCTATCCGCGCCTGTTCCACAGCTGGCTTGCACTCGCGATCATTGTGCTCGGGGGGATGATCGCGCTGTTCATGCTGATGGTCTGGCAGCCGCGGTTGGACTGAGCTCAGCCTGCGAGCGCCAGTTGGTCCTGATGAAGGATTAGCACGTTCATCCGGCCAATACGGCGCGGATGCCATCCACGACATATTGCACGGCAAGCGCCGCCAGCAGCACGCCGAGCAGCCGCGACAGCACGATATTGCCGGTCATGCCAAGCAGCCGGCCAAGCCGCTCCGCGAGGAGAAAGCTGACGAGCGATGCCGCCGCGACCACGATGACCACGGCGATCAGGACAGCGAGCAGGACGAGATCGCGATTGGCGCGTCCCGCCAGCAGCACGGCCGCGGTGATCGCGCCGGGGCCGGCGAGCAGCGGAATGGCGAGCGGGAAGGCGGCGACGTTGCGCACGCGCTCTTCCAGCGCCTGCTCGGCGGCCTCGCCTTCGTGACGGCTGCGCACGCCGAACACCATTTCGGTCGCGATTGAGAACAGCAATAAGCCGCCGGCGATGCGGAATGCCGACAGCGTGATTTCCAGCGTCGCCAAGAGCCAGTCGCCGATCAGCGCGGCGCCGGCGAGAATGGCGCCGGCGATGATGCTGGCGCGCACGGCAACGCTGCGGCGTGAGGCGCGCGGCATGCCCTCGGTCACGGTCAGAAATGTCGGCGCCAGCGCCACCGGGTCAACCACGACGAACAGCGTCAGCAGCGCCGAAATTGCATAGTCGAGCAGCATCGCCGAGGGTTCCGCAACGGTTGGCACAGCGATTGTGCCAGCATCGCGTGTCGCGGTCTTGTACGGTCCTGTCCCGGGGTCCACGATCCGGCACAAATTGTCGCAATAACGCCTTGAAATCAATACAGAAAAACCTATCTACAGGGCGCCGATTAATGTGGCGAAGCCACGCTCGATCGGCTATGAAATTCACACGTGATTCGCTAGAAATTCTGTCCAGGATTCGTAAGCTTGTCAGACGACGATAATCTTCCGCCGGCGGCCGGCGGCCCCTCCGACATTCGTCCGGTTTCGATCACGGAGGAGATGAAGCGCAGCTACCTCGATTACGCCATGAGCGTGATCGTGGCGCGCGCGCTGCCCGACGCGCGCGACGGGCTCAAGCCCGTGCACCGGCGCATCCTCTACTCGATGCACGAGAACGGCTACGAGTGGAACAAGCCGTACCGCAAATCGGCGCGCGTCGTCGGCGACGTCATCGGCAAATATCATCCGCACGGCGATCAGGCGGTTTATGACGCGTTGGTTCGCATGGCGCAGGATTTTTCCATGCGCCTGCCGCTGATCGACGGCCAGGGCAATTTCGGCTCGGTTGACGGCGACGCGCCGGCGGCCATGCGCTACACCGAAGTGCGGCTTGAGCGGGTGGCGAATTCGCTCGTTGAAGACCTCGACAAGGACACCGTCGACTTCCAGGCCAACTACGACAATTCCGAACGCGAGCCGGTCGTCATGCCGGCGCGCTTTCCCAATCTCCTGGTCAATGGCGCCGGCGGCATCGCCGTCGGCATGGCGACCAATATCCCACCGCACAATCTCGGCGAGGTGATCGACGCCTGCGTGGCGCTGATCGACAATCCGGCGCTCTCGATCGAAGATCTGATCGCCATCATACCGGGCCCCGATTTCCCGACCGGCGGCATCATTTTGGGACGGCAAGGCATCCGCGCCGCGTACCATCTCGGCCGCGGCTCCATCGTCATGCGCGGCAAGGTCGAGTTCGAGACGCTGCGCGGCGAGCGCGAGGCGATCGTCATTTCCGAGATTCCCTATCAGGTGAACAAGGCGCACCTCGTCGAGCGCATTGGCGAACTGGTGCGCGACAAGAAGATCGAAGGCGTCGGCGCGCTGCGCGACGAATCCGACCGCGACGGCTACCGCGTGGTGATCGAAATGCGGCGCGACGCCGTGCCGGACGTCGTCCTCAACCAGCTCTACCGCTTCACCGCGCTGCAATCCTCGTTCGGCGCCAACATGGTGGCGCTCGAAGGCGGCCGGCCGCTGGTGATGAACCTGAAGGATCTGCTCACCTCCTTCATCGCGTTCCGCGAAGAGGTGATCTACCGGCGCACCAAGCATCTTTTGAACAAGGCGCGCGACCGCGCCCACGTGCTGGTCGGCCTCGCCATCGCGGTCGCCAATATCGACGAGATGATCAAGCTCATTCGTGCCGCCAAGGATGCCAACGAGGCGCGCGAGCAATTGATGGGTCGCGACTGGCCGGCCAAAGACGTCGCCGCCATGGTCACGCTGATCGATGATCCGCGCCACAGCGTATCGCCGGCCGGCACGACAAAGCTGTCGGCGGAGCAGGCCAAGGCCATCCTCGATCTGCGGCTGCAACGGCTCACTGCGCTCGGCCGCGACGAGATCAAGGCCGAGCTCGACAAGCTCGCCGGGGAGATCGCCGACTATCTCGCCATTTTGCGATCGCGCGCGCGCATCCAGGCGATCATCAAGGACGAACTCGCCGCCATCAAAAGCGAATTCGCCACGCCGCGCCGCACCGTGATCATCGATCAGGAAGGCGAGATGGAAGACGAGGACCTGATCCAGCGCGAGGACATGGTCGTCACCGTCTCGCACGCCGGCTACGTCAAGCGCGTGCCGCTATCGACCTATCGCGCGCAAAAGCGCGGCGGCAAGGGCCGCGCCGGCATGCAGACGCGCGAGGAAGATTTCGTCACGCGGTTGTTCGTTGCTTCGACCCACACGCCGATGCTGTTCTTCTCCTCGCGCGGCCAGGTTTACAAAGAAAAGGTGTGGCGGCTGCCGCAGGCGGCGCCGCAGGCGCGCGGCAAGGCGCTGATCAACATCCTGCCGCTGGAGCAGGGCGAGAACATTACCACCATCATGCCGCTGCCCGAGGACGAATCGACCTGGGACAAGCTCGACGTGATGTTCGCCACGACGCGCGGCACCGTCCGGCGCAACAAGCTGTCGGATTTCGCCGATGTGCGGCGCTCCGGCATCATCGCCATGAAGCTCGACGATGGCGACGCCATCGTCGACGTGCAGATCTGCAAGGAGGACGACGACGTTCTTCTCACTTCGGCAGGCGGCCAGTGCATCCGCTTCGCGGTCACCGACGTGCGCGTGTTCCAGGGCCGCACCTCGATCGGCGTGCGCGGCATCAATCTCGGGAATGATAAGGAAGGATTGGGCGACAAGCTGATCTCGCTGTCGATCCTGCGTCACGTCGCGGCGACCGCCGACGAGCGCGCGGCGTATCTCAAGCGCGCCAACGCGGTGCGGCGCGGCACCAACGGGGAGGGCGAGGACAACAGCACCGATGCCGAGGAAGCCGATGGCGCGATCGAGCTTGGCGAGCAGCGCTACGTCGTCATGTCGGAAGCCGAGCAGTTCGTGCTGACCATTTCCGAAAAAGGCTTCGGCAAGCGCACGTCATCCTACGAGTACCGCACCACTGGCCGTGGCGGTAAAGGTATCGTCGCCATGGCGATCACCGAAAAGAACGGCCGGCTGGTGGCCTCGTTCCCGGTCGAGGAAACCGACCAGATCATGCTGGTCACCGACGGCGGCCAGCTCATCCGTTGTCCGGTGAACGGCATCCGCCTCGCCGGCCGCTCGACGCAGGGTGTCATCGTGTTCTCGACCGCCGAAGGCGAGAAGGTCGCGTCGGTTGAGCGGCTCACCGAGGAAGGCCAGGAGAGCGAAGACAACGGCGGCGAGTGAGCCGCGGCCGCAAGGAGATCACGTCCATGATTCGCATTGTCGGCCTGCTCATTGCGGTGCTTTTTATAAGCCCCGCCAATGCCGGCGAGCGGTTCATCACGCTGAGCTCGACGACATCGACGCAGGATTCCGGCTTATTCGGCCACATCCTGCCGCTGTTCCGTGCCGCAACCGGCGTGACCGTTCACGTCGTCGCGGTCGGCACCGGCCAGGCGCTGGCCATCGGCGCGCGCGGCGACGCCGATGCGCTCTTGGTGCATGACCGGGCCGGCGAGGACAAGTTCGTCGCCGACGGCTTTGGCATCGATCGCCGTGACGTGATGTACAACGATTTTGTCATTGTCGGGCCAAGCACCGATCCGGCGCATGTGCGCGGCTTGAAAGACGCCCGCAAGGCGCTGGCGCAAATTGCCGCCGCTGCGGCGCCGTTTGCCAGCCGGGGCGATGACAGCGGCACCAACCGCATGGAGCTACGGCTGTGGAAATCGGCCGGCATTGCGCCGGACCCCCACAGTGGATGGTATCGCGATCTCGGCCAAGGCATGGGACCGACGCTGAATATCGCCGCCGCGATGGACGCCTACACGCTGACCGATCGCGCCACCTGGGCCAATTTCAAAAACCGGCAAAACCTCGAAATTTTGAGCGACGGCGACCCGGCTTTATTCAATCCCTACGGCAGCATTTTGGTCAATCCGGCGAAGTGGCCGCAGGTGAAATTCAGCGACGCCAAGATTTGGCATGACTGGCTGACATCGAAGCCCGGCCTTGACGCGATCACGTCGTACCGCATCAACGGCGAACAGCTGTTCTTTCCGCCGCGCGGCGAAGCCACGCATTAGCGATCGGTCAGCGCGCGCCCGAGCAGCAGACTGACGGCGCTCACCGCCATCGACAGCACAATGAGGATCATGCCGAGCGCGAGCGCCAGGCTCAGATCGCCCCGGCTTGTCTGAAGCGCAATCGCGGTCGTCATGGTGCGGGTGTAGCCCCGGATATTGCCGCCGACGATGATGATGGCGCCGACTTCGGCGATGGCGCGGCCGAAAGCCGCCAGGAATGCCGTCAGCAGTCCATCTCGCCCAATGCTCATCAGCGGCCATAGGGTTCGCAACCGCGAAGCGCCGTCGACCAGAAGGGCCTCGCCGTAGACCGGCCAATGCCCGACCGCGGTGCGGTGGGCCAGCGCGGCGACAATCGGCGTGCCGAGCGCGCACTGCGCAACGACCATCGCCGCCGGTGTGAACAGGATGCCGAACGACCCCAGCGGCCCGGAACGCGACAGCAGCAAATAAACGGCAAGCCCGACGACCACCGGCGGCAAGCCGAGCAGAGCATTGACGACGACGACTAGCGCGCCACGGCCGGGAAACCGGTAAACCGCCAGCGCCGTGCCGAGCGGCGCGCCTATGGCGAAGGCGCAAGCGCTCGCCGATAGGCTCACGGCAAGCGATAGCAAAACAATTTCGCGGAGCTCGGCGTCAAAGCTACCGATCAGCGCAAAAGCGGTATGGAATGCTGCGGCGAAATCATTCATTGCGGCTCATTAGCACGGGTAGTCTTCGCTGGGACTGCGTTCGTTTCACTGGTGTTGTATACATCAATGGCCATCGAACGTGTCGGCCTCGGTCGAGGCAAGTCGCGACGGCTGGTGAATGCTCGTCATTGCGAGCCAACGGGACCGCGCGAAGTCGCGCGTCCCGATGACAGGCTCCGCGAAGCAATCCAGCGCGGCGATGCCAATACTGGATTGCTTCGTCGCTTAGGCTCCTCGCAATGACGGGGTGGCCTTGCACGCGTGCCATAGACCGCTAACATCGCCGGAATCTCATCAGCCCACAGAAAGCGCTCCGATGACCATTCCGATCACGCTCAAGGACATCACGATTCACCCTGTCGTCGAGCAGCAGGGCGCGTGGTTCGAGGCGGTGGGTTTTTTCCCGGCGCTGACCAAAGAGCTGCTCGACGAGAACCGCTCGTGGCTACAGCCGGCGTTTCTCGATGGCAGCGACAAGCTGGTGTTCGCCATTCAGAGCTTCGTCATCAAGACGCCGCACCACAATATCCTGATCGATGCCTGCGTCGGCAATCACAAGCCGCGGCCGACGCGGCCGTTCTGGCACATGATGAACTCCGACCGGTTCGAGAAGGGACTTGCCGCCGCCGGTCTCACCGTCAACGACATCGATTATGTGATGTGCACGCACCTGCACACCGACCACGTCGGCTGGAACACCCGGCTCGAAAACGGCCGCTGGGTGCCGACCTTTCCCAAGGCGCGATACATCATGGCCGACCGCGAGCTTGAGCATTGGACGCAGCGGGAGAAGGACAATCCCGAGAGCGTGCCGTGGATCACCGACTCGGTGCTGCCGATCATCGCGGCCAAGCGCGCGCAGATCGTGAAGAGCGATTTCGCGCTGAACGACCAGGTGCAGTTCATTCCGACGCCCGGCCACACCATCGACCATTTCTCGGTGCTGGTTGGCCGCACCGGGGAGGACGCGCTCATCACCGGCGACATGATCCATTCGCCACTGCAGGGCAGATATCCCGATCTCGGCATGATGGCCGACTATGATTCCCCGCAGGCTGGCCGAACGCGGCATAAGGTGTTCGACCGCTTCTGCGAGGAGCCGACGATCCTGTGCGCGACCCATTTCCCGGCACCCTCGACCGGGCGGATGCGGCGCTGGGGCGACGGCTATAAATTCGTCGCGGCGGACAAGTGATACCAACCGCGATAATTCTTGACCTGTCATGCTCCGCGAAGGCGGGGCATCCAGTAACCACCACATACGCGGCTTTGCTCACACCGATCCTGTTTGAGTACTGGATCATCCGCCGGAGCCTGTCATCGGGCCGGCCACTTCGGGCCGGACCCGTTGGCGGATGATAACAGGGAGATGAGTCAGCGCCTAACGCCGCTGGTATGATCCGTCACTGTCCGCGCCGCACCGCGCTGGCGAAGCGCTTGGCTTCTTTGGCGGCGCGGAACAGCGCCTTCGCCTTGTTGATGCATTCCTGCTGCTCGAAGCCGGGATCGCTGTCGGCGACGATGCCGGCGCCGGCCTGAACATACATCGTGCCGTCCTTGATCAGGGCGGTGACGGGGTGCGATGCTGTTCGCGGTCGCTTTTATGCGTCCACCAATAGGTGGCCGCGGCTGCAATCCCAAGCAGGACAAATGGCGCGATCAGAAGATAGGCTTGCAAGGCCGTCATTCTTTAAGTCTCCCAAGCACCACCCACGCCAACCCAACCTATGTATGCCTACGCCGACCAGAAGCCAAGCCAGTCCTATGACAGGCCACCATTTTGTTGCAGCAGGGCTCGGTGAACCATAAAGAAAACCGACAACCGGCGCGACAATTGCAGTGACAATGGTCGCTACGGCTGTGTTGTTCATTGCTGTGGCCAGCAACTTTGTGCGTTCATTTTGAATGAGGTTCACGCCATACATCCCCTAACATTTTAGGGTCTACTGTCCGCGCCGCGCCGCACCGCGCTGGCGAAGCGCTTGGCTTCTTCGGCGGCGCGGAACAATGCCTTCGCCTTGTTGATGCATTCCTGCTGCTCGAAGTCCGGATCGCTGTCGGCGACGATGCCGGCGCCGGCCTGAACATACATCGTGCCGTCCTTGACCAGCGCGGTGCGCAGCACGATGCAGGTGTCCATTTCCTGCCCGGCGGAGAAATAGCCGACACAGCCGGCATAGAGCGAACGCTTCTCCTTCTCCAATTCGTCGATGATCTGCATGGCGCGCACCTTGGGCGCGCCGGACACCGTGCCGGCCGGAAAGCCGGCGGCGAGCGCATCGAGCGGATCGCAGTTCTTGCGCAATTTGCCTTTGACGTTGGAGACGATGTGCATCACCTGGCTGTAGCGCTCGATGAAGAACTGGTCGGTGACTTTGACCGTGCCGATCTCGGCGACGCGGCCGACGTCGTTGCGGCCGAGATCGAGCAGCATCAGATGCTCGGCGCGTTCTTTCGGATCGGCGAGCAGTTCCGCCTCGAGCGCCTGATCCTCGTGCGGTGTGGCGCCGCGCGGGCGGGTGCCGGCGATCGGGCGGATGGTGACGGTACCGTCGGCCGCTTTCACCAGGATTTCCGGGCTCGATCCGGCGATCGCGAACGAGCCGAAATCGAGAAAGAACAGATAGGGCGAAGGATTGACGCGGCGCAGCGCGCGGTAGAGCGCGAATGGCGGCAATGCAAACGGCGCCTCGAAGCGCTGCGACAGCACGACCTGGAAAATATCGCCGGCGGCGATGTATTCCTTGGCGGCGAGCACCATGCGCTTGAATTCGGTCGGTGTGGTGTTTGAGCGCGGCATAACGGCTCCCACTCTACCCTCCCCCGCTTGCGGGGGAGGGTAGAGTGGGGGCTTTGGCCCCGCCGCGACTTTGTCGAGCGGCTTGTCGAGCGCATCGACCACGGCGGAGAGCCGCTCGCCCGCGCGCGCCAGCGCGGCTTTCGCCGATACGCCTGCTTGCGGGCGCACCGGCGAAACGATGGTGATGGTGTCTTCAACGGCGTCGAATGCGATGACGATGGTGGGGCGCACCAGCAGCGCGTCCGGAATGCCGATCGGGTCGGGGCCGGGCGCCGGCAATTCCTCCATCAGCCGCACCATGTCGTAGCCGAGATAGCCGAACACGCCGGCCGCCATCGGCGGCAGCGCATCCGGCAGCGCGATGCGGCTTTCGCCGATGAAGGCGCGCAGCGCGTCGAGCGGTGGCTGCGGCAGCGGCGCGAAGGTTTTGGCATCGCTCTGCGCCTTGCGGTTGATCGTGGCGGTCTTGCCGTCGGCGCGGAAAATCAGATCCGGCTCGAGCCCGATGATCGAATAGCGCCCGCGCACCGCGCCGCCTTCGACCGATTCGAGCAGAAAGCTCATCGGCTTGCCGCTGGCGATTCTCAGGAAGGC
>Ga0207416_1004053_pt1 | contig 13167 bp, 12 predicted proteins | sample PaiPotPPM11metaG_FD_184107 | JGI IMG/M metagenome (GOLD analysis project Ga0207416, IMG submission 184107) | Iron sulfur acid spring bacterial and archeal communities from Banff, Canada, to study Microbial Dark Matter (Phase II) - Paint Pots PPM... ...
ACGTGAAAAAACTACGGATACCAAAGTAGAGAACCAATGGTCACAGTCTCGGTCTCAAAGGACCCGAAGGCGTACCATGGCATTATCCCGAATTGCATGAGCTTGAATGACCGCCACTAATCATAGCGTAAATGGATTCATGATTCATTTAATGATAAAAAATATGTAGGCAAGTTCCTGAACTATCATGTTCTTTTGGTGTCACTTCAACTCACTCATGACGCTTCCAGTATTATTAACGACGTTTGCGGGGGCGGTTCCACGCGGAATAGCGGGAGGTACTGCAGTGCATGAGCTAGTGACTGGAGAGGTTGCACCAGCAGTTTGACACTCTTGCTTTTGTTTTGTGTTTGTAGGCATGTTAATGCCATCATTCTTGAATCCTTTTGTTTTGCTTCCATTATCGGTTCCTATAGCTGCTGTACTTGCTAGCAATACAGCAGCAAGTGCTGTTATTGCAACTAGTGCAGTGCCTGGTTTGTCGTTTTTTATTGTATGTACGATTTTGTGGCTCATTTCTCAGAGGAAATTCCAAGCTATAGTATATCAGAAGTGCTTCACATGAAGTGCTAAAAATATATGAGAATCTGTCGATATATTCGAACTATGATAAATTCATTAGAAAGATTATGGTGAAAATATTCATTCAAGTATTACCTAGAATAGGAATCTTAGCTAGACAGATATCTTTTACCGATTAAGAACAATGTATAAAGTTAGGAATCTTATTTATCCAGCATTTGCACAATAATAATCTAGGTGTAGATTTGGAAGAGAGGATACGGATAGTTTGTTCCTATGGTTCATAATTCTCCATCCACGATCCCTCTTTTCATCTAAGCCGTCCTCACTCTTTTAGATTTATCTTGTTTTCAGAGTCATGATCCAAATTCATTGTTGGATTTCCAGAGCTAATCTTGTATAGCGAATTGCATAGCTGCAATAATTGATCTTCGCTGATTCCATAACATTGTAGCTAAACCAATGTAGTTATTGCCTTATTTGGCGCGCCGAAAATTGATTCATTACATATATTTGTGCGGATAGTCTAGACAATTCTTTTTTTGAGGCCAATTGTTTTACGATGATATTCGATTTCTTTGATTACACGAAAAGCACAGGCCGAAATTGGTAAATTAGATGTCTCTGCCGTATACGTCTTCTTTCAAGCTGCCTTGATTATAATTTTACCGCGCATTGCCATTGGGTGTAAAGAGCAATAGTATTCAAAAGTTCCGGGGTTCTTCGATGCAATCGCAGTCGTGAAATCTTGTTCAGGAGATAAGTAAGCTGTGTTAATATTCAACTTATCGACGATCAAATCATGTCTTACGAAGTCCTTATTGAGAACAACAAGCTTTTTTGGAACGTTCGCTGTTGCGATAATATCTGGGTTAGTTCCATTGAAAAGATTATCTTGTGCAACCAATAAGACTCCCTTGATATGAGTAGTCGTAGATTCCTTAGCGGGATGTGTGAAATTGCCAATCGCCCAGATGATGCCGACGGTGATAAAAGATATGGCAATTATAGCGATTATATTATTTAGCAAGCGGCATGTTGAGAACAGAAACCAGTTAAATTTCTATACCCTTAGGAGATCTACTCCAGAATATTATGATCTTCTATCGGTGGACTTTGATAAATTGTGGTCACCGTGATAGAGGTCGAGGTTATTCTTACACCTCGGCTGGCTTGAAAATAATTGGAGAATTAAGAAGATTGTTTTCGTACTAGCAAGCAGCATCCAGTTGATAATTTTCACTAACATTCCTATGTGAGCTGGTGTATGCCTGAGTATAACCAAACTAGTATCTTGTATTGCCTTTACTGCGGTAACTGCAGTCACTTCGGAGTAACGACAGTCATTTCAGTTTTAACGTTTTGTAGAAAAATTCGCTTGTATTTCTCATAAGTATCAGGTCCTCCTGCGAGGTTACTTGAACAAGCCATACAAATGCAATACTCGTCAGAGTTGAATCTATGAACACATTTGCTCAGAAATGAGCAGTCTTGGCAACCGGTTTTGGCTCCGCATAAATAGCATTTTAGATCAATAATTTGCGAAGAGCGTATCGGCGATGCAAGCGCCCCATCACTTATCTTGTGTGGTACTACAGTCTCGATAGAAAGTTTCTCTTTAGCAATGACACTCTCATCTTTTGTATTTTTACATCTCAAATGCTTAGCTGCTTTTGCAGAATTAGACCAAAATGCTTTACCTGGTGAGACCTCTTTGCCACAATGATAACAGGTACTTCTAAACGTAACTAAAATCTGAACCCAATCTGTGGCTAGTAGTTCTTCGGACAAACAATATACGAGTTCTCAAATCCTTAAAAACCGTTTCATGTCAAAAATGTTGGTCTTAAGAACACATTTTTTTGATCGCCCTGACGTCATGTTAAACGTTCAGGAATTATCTTCTATCACAGTCAATATAGAGGTTGGGACATAAACTTAACTATAGTTGCTTCATATATTATCAGTAAAAGGCAAGTGTGTATCTTCTTCTCCTTCGACTGCCAAAAAGCCTAAAACAGCATCGATGTGACATTTGCAATATAGTTCTAAAAGCTCTTGATAGAATGGAGCATAGCGAAGCTAGACATTAACCGGCATGTGCAACTTAGTGAAATCCTACCTTCATTATTTTTCAGAAGGACTTTATGACTGAAGGAACTGACTACTGTAGGAGGTCGAGCACGTGTCAGACAAGGAAGGGGATTTTACAGACGAATTTCTTGATGACGATGAATTTGAGGACGATGATAATGATAAAGTGGAATTATAGAGGATCTCCTAAATAGCGACAGCTCACCAAGAGCGACATAGTAAAATCGCAGTAGCAGACCACTTCGGTTCTTGGAGTTAAATGCAGAATTGGCTATAGTCCAAGAACTCTCAAAGCAGCCTGACCAGTTGTGGCTTTATGCAGTCGTTCGTCGATTTATTATTTCGTCGTAACTGCCATAATTCAATATGGGCTACTGCTGGGACATAGAGGCTTAATCAGGGAGGCCAGGCAACGACAGCAATCACCATTTCTGATGCAGCAATACCGAGAGAGTTAGTAAACTAGGTATGTTGGCAAGAAATGGAATATAGAAATGTGTATAAATGGCTGACTAGACTCCAATTGGCAAGACAAATCGAGGATAGAGCTAAAGAAGACAAAGATTGTATGATCTTATTTGGAAAATCACTTGCATACGACGAGCTTAAGGAGGGTATGAAAAATCAATAAGCGAATCTTCCTCTCCTCGCCACAATTTTAGGTTAAGCCGAATAACCTTTTAAGTGCCCTTTTCTTTGCTTTCCGACATTTCATTTCGTTTGAAATTTGTTTATGACGAGTCATTTCTTTTCTGTCCTTCTTGTAAGATTCTACAAGCTTTCTGATAAGGTCTCCCATAGATGCATTTTGTAGGCTCGACGTTAAATATACAGGTTAGTAGTGTTTAAAACAAGTGCACAGAGCAACATTAACTCTACAAGTTTAATAGGACCATTAAAGGGTAATCATATGGCTGACTTAATCTAATGAAGACTGGCCAAGATTCGTGAACGTCCACAATACTCAAAATCTGCCTGTGCTAATCGAGAAATCCGTCATAGTGTTTGTTATTCCCATCTTTTATTTTTCAGTCTCGTAGTCCTAACCCATCAATAAATTCACTTATAAGAAAACTTCAACGCTTAGCTTTGTCTGATGCATTTGCTTGGAAGGAGCAATCTTGATTCCAGATTTTTATATTCTTCTGTTGCATTCAACCAGTATATTTCTTTCCCATACGTATTGCATACGACAGGAATTTCTGCAGTGTAAAATACAATTCGCCTTCCAAAATTAATGCAGTAAATTATCTTTTGATAAAATTACTCAAGATACTTCACCCCAGTCTACGATCATTCCAATAGAAGAAATACAAATTTTAGGATAAAGCAAGGTTTGTATTTTGCCACAACATTATTTTCAATGGTAGACGTGATGTCATTGACTACGATAATGAATCGAGACAACTTCATATAAATGTGGGTCTGGTTGTGAAAGTTTAAAAGGTTCAGCCAAATGTTCTTTGGCTAGAGGATTCTGTATGTGAATATCAATATCATACCTTGTTCTCTTGTGGAATGTGAACGCTAGTTTGTAGAAAGCAGGACAGGCTCATCAATTCCCCAACTCCACTTCTTCTCAGGTCTTATCCTAATATAATCAGACTGTGGATGAGGGGTCTGTTCCATGTATCCATTTTGACGAGTAACTATGTCAGCAGTACCGTACATTCTAATACCTCGAGGATCCCATGGATCAACACTCTTCAAGTCATCGATCACAATCGCAACCTTGTTATTTTTTAGAACATTTTTGTATTTCCTAGATTTCAGAATATTCATTCCACCCACGTAAAAGTATTCACCGTCGAAATCGAAACCCACAGGTACAACATCTGGCTGCACAGGCCCATCTGGCGACACTGCCGCTGTGGCTATTCTTGCTATATGCTGTGACTTTAGATATTCTATTTCCTTTTCAGAGAACATTAGGTTAACCATCGTTGAATACCTCTGCTTTCAATATATGTATTTCAACCAATACTAGCAGTAATCTCCAACTTGCTTAGATTTAGCTATTTCAATTTTGGAGAAGGTAAGTCGGGCAGCATCGCCGTGTCGGTAAATAATGCTTACATACTGGAGCCTTCGCCTTGCAATGGATGACTAATATTCCATCCTATTCGCCAACGTCAGTATTTTTGCCATGGTTTGGCATGTTTTTGAAGATGACAATTTTCAGAACAAAAGTCGTCGTCACACATGTAACAAAAAATCGGATAATCTTGAGTCTTCTTACCGCAAGTAGCACAGGTCGAGGACATATCCATTAATAATTATTAGCATTTGACACAAATAATGTTTTCTTGGACTGTCATGGTTACAATATCAAAGTAGCTAACTCTACTAGGTCATTTTCTCTTGGCCGGGGGGCGTCTTTTTAGCGTTAAGCTGCTCTTAGGAATTCATATTGAAAAACTTTACTTCCTAGATTACGAGTTGAAAATACACAACACATAACTGGCCTCAACAGCTGATCACTTGCTCAATTGTCAACCTAAAATGACGCTATGTGACAGTACCTTCAACTCGCTATAATTTATTTTGCATAATCATGACCACAGATTCGCAGATCCGATTCCAAACCTGTATCGGCGTACAACTAGACAAAGATTGTTAGGCTTCTCTTCTGATGAGCGAGTACTTAGGGATGCCTATACCTACATTAAATGATAATTTCTGCATAGTTCCTGCTCGTGGGAACCAAGTAAATAGCATCATATATGAATAAGTTGCAAGCTTGATTATAAGTCCGCCCGACGGATTTTCTAGCATCCGAACCTTCTGCCTGGTATTCGGCTCTACTACAAATTGGTTGTACATTCTATTCGGTTAGTCTTGGATGATTTCCTCTTCTTTCGGCTTGACCCGAAATCCTAATGTTATCAGATCATCTTGTTTTTCTGGACCCTGCCCCTTTGGGCCTGCTTGTGACGGTTTGCTGCCATGTGGTGGTCCTAATTCGGTAAAATCTATGCCCACATTATTACTCACTAGTGGATAAAACCGATAATCGGATCAAAACGTATTAAGCTTAATACGTCATTTTTTTAGCTACCCACATCATTTGAGTAGGGTCAAATTGCAGTTTGTAGAACAATGTTCTGTACGACCCAAAACGCTTTTTCTAACGCTCATACGGAAGAATTCTTTTTAAAACTTTTACAAAAAAATATCAAATTTCATGTTACGGGCCTCCCCCGGAGGCCCAGAACATAATGAAACAAACAACGTACAAAGACAAACTATATGAAGTTGGCTGCCGCAAATGCAAATAGCTTTGCAGAAGATTAACGTTAAGGATCCTGAACAGCTGCTATTTGATGGAAACTAGCGTCGCAGCCTACAGGATAACTCACTATTCCCGGCCAGGCGATTTGCGTTTGGTGGTCTGTTGACTTGATTTATCGGTTGGCCTCCCGGGAGGCCAACCGATTTTCAAAGTCTGTATTGGCGTACAGATTGACAAAAACTGTTTAGTTTCTCCCCTGATTAGCGGCTACTTAGACAAGTAATGTAGTGCCGATTCTAACAGTCGATTATACTGGAACTTGGATTCGTATTTTGGAGAATTCAATTATTGGCCTTCTTGATAGTCATTAACCATTTCATTGTTAAATACGATCCAATTCCACTCTAATTTCTCACCACGTTTTAGTTTCCATTCCTCTACCAAATAATTCGGAACAGCGTGCGGAAATGGATCGGGATTATGATACTACCTAAACACTAACTAACTTAATCTACGCCATCATTTGATTTATTGCATTCTCAAATACAATGTACGGCTGAGCACCTATAATCTCAAGTGGGTGCTTGCCATTTACCAGAAAAATAAAACTTGGTGTTGCATTAAGACCAATACTCTGAGCAAGATTGAAGTTATCGGCAACTACCCCTGCATATTTACCAGACTCGAGACACTGAGAGAATTGATTAATGTCTCCAATACCTACATTACTTGCAAACTGCTTTAGGCTATCTTTCGTAACCCACCCTGTATTTTCTCCCTTCCATTTGTTGTATAGCTCGTCATAGTATGGCCAGTATTTTCCCTGATCAGCGGCGCAGTAAGAGGCTTCTGAAGCTAAAGTAGACGCTCTATCAGCTGGCAAGTCATTAATAGGGAAATCTTTGAACAAAAACTTAACCTTGCCATTCTTTACAAAATTTGTCAGTATTAGATCCTTGGTATCTGTATGAAACCTGTGACAGTATGTACATTGATAATCGCCAAATTCGACTAATGTTATAGGTGCATTATTGTTACCTAATGCCGGAGCATTTGAAATAGTGGGGGTAGATATTTTTTGAATTATTGCGCTGGCAGTTTGTGGTTGAACTAGATCTTGAGTATGTTGTTGTGACGACCCATATTTTGAGGATATAGTTCCACCAAATATGCCTCCGATCATAATGACTGCGAATACTCCACCTAAAACTATGAAGATTTTCAGCCGGCTCCTTTGTGGTTTCATATATTTCTTATTATTCATATCCAATTCCGTACGATATTTGCGACAGGATGCATCTTCAATGACGAGACATTGATCAATTATATTTTCTGCTTGTTGATCTAATACATAGTTATATGTCTGCCTTTGATTTATTTCTTGAATGCAAACCATCTGTGTAAAAACAAAGGTAGTTGACATCAACGATCCTTTATTTTGAGAGAAAGATAGAAATTGCAATTGAGGCCTAAGGCATGATTGTTTTTGACCGGCTTTATGAAAGGGTATCAAAACTCTCCAAAGAAAACGCCGCGATTATAGCAGATTATGTCATCTCTATGAAGACTGAGATCAATTCATCAGATTATTACAGAAGATATTGGCATGAAAAATCGAAGGATAGAGTACTTATTGATTCAAACTTAGCGACTGTTAATTATCCTGCCGGAAAGGCTCCGGGTTCAGTAACATATATGCGTAATTTCGATCCAGAAAGATTCGTGTTAACTTTCAGAAATAGAGATTATGAAATCAACGAAGTTGTTAAGGCAACAACCCAGTTATTGAAAAAAATAAACCAATGGATTGATATCTGATTCACGAATTCGACAGGTATGCCTAATTCTAAAGATTGCAGTGGGTTATATCGTTGAAGCGTTCTTACAACCCATTCTACATCCCCCTCGTGATCACGGTGACGAGGGCTTGTAATGTCTGATCATTCTAGTTTGTCTCCTCTTAACCAACGTGCGAGCGCCACTAATGGAAGGAGTAACAAGACTCCGACTGATAGACAATCGTTTGGTATTGGTAACTCTAACAAATACAGAGTTGAGAATATCAACGTAATGAGACCGATAGTACAACCGATCAGCACGAGTTTGCCGGAGTATGCAATTTTCATTTTTGCTCTACCCTCTTGACTATTAGCCTTGTAGACCCCACTCTTGTTCCGAAATAGCAGCATAAATATAAAAAATTGTTTGTGACTCTAGCTAGAGCCTATTATTGCTATAAGGATAAATAGCGTTCCGATAAACCCTATAGTCAGCTTGATTGATGTTGGTACTTTCCATCTTTTTTGTTGTGTTTGTGTCATTTCTTACTCACCTTCTGAATGGTTCCATGGTCGTCTAGTACGTACGTGTGACGTTGCTTGTCTTTGCAGTACTCGAACATGACTGCTCCCGGCTGTTCTGTAACCTTGATAGTTTCGCCTTGTGGCAGTTTCAGTTCCGAAGACAAATCGCATGCGTTAGGCAATCCTTGACAGATGTTTGCCGGTGCTTTGCTGTCTGTCTTGATCCTTGTCTTTTGTCCGTTATCGTTTGTGGTCACTGACTGCTTTACTGCTACCTGCGCGCTTGCTGTGAATACTAGACTCATGGCGAGCATTCCCACCAAGAAAAATATGGGAGTCATCTCTAGTTCACCCTTATGTTTGAGCAAAGGACTAGACACCTTGGCAGCCCACCATGTCCTCCGCTGTAGCCATAACCGTTCTGACCTCCTACGTTATTGTTTACCTGTTGGTTTACAGTAACGCGATTATCGTCGCCTTTGATGTTTACGCCACTGCTCAATGATGTCCTTTGTTGTATGCTCTGGCTACGATATTGCGCTAGTGCGTTCCACTGTGCGTTATATCCGTCTATGAAACCAGCGCAGAAGTTGCTACTGTGTGGACCGTTTGCTTCTGTCCACTTGTCGTATACTGGGCAGAATGGTCTATAGTCGTTAGCATAGGCATAGTAATCTGTGCTGGCTTGTGTTTGTCCTTGTGGGTAGCCTTTGTTGTAATTGCTTGTGTGTGCGAATGCTTGTATACTTGTCGCTGTTGCACCTAGGAATACTATGCAGCTAAGGGGTAGTAAGATAATTATTCTTTTCAATCTCTTCTTTCACCTCCCCTGGATGCTAAATATTCCACTAAACACTAAACAGTCGTGTCTAGTTATACGCAGTAGCTTGATCTTTTTGGAGTTTGTTAGAAGGTCCTTGTCTATGACATATTGTCTTTGGATCATATAGCTGGTCCCTCTAAATGCGGCCACAAAAATGGACCCTCTATCTTATCCAGCTTTTTTCTTACGTCGAGAATTTGCACTGCCAGTATTAGTGCCCCCACTATAGCCATGTAGATGATTGTTGGTGTCAACGACGGCACAGCATTAGCCAAAAAATAGCTGCTCACCATAATCGTTATGTAGATCATTATGTTTTTGGGGTCAAAATGACCTGTGTCTATGTGTATTAGTCTTGAGAGTGGAATGTCATGGCCGTAAGACGTGTACTTTTTTATGAGATCTTTGATGGTCATCCCTGTTTTAGCCTTCGAAACATATACCACAGTCGTAAGAGCTTCTTCTCTCTTCATTTTTTTTCACCTTGCACCTCTTCATCATGACGCTCTGTGATTCTTGGATGGACACTTGAGTACGAAAAACCTCATTTCCCGAGTTGAGTGTCTAGTTCTTAGCCTATTGACTCCAGTTTTGTTTTTGGTTTTACTCATAATAATGCTTAGTTAAAAAAAATCTATATTGTTTGTCCATAACCTGCTAAAGTCTCGCGAGATTACATTCTTGCAATACTAGAATATAGAACAAGCCTCTAAAAATTTAAGAATCTGAGAAAGGTATCCTCTTTAATGAAGCAGTACATCCTAGGACATTATTGCGCCAATGACACTCAACTAGGGGTTATCAGTAAACAGAGTAACAGAAGGATACTAGAAGCTTTAAGAGATGCATTTCCTTCAGGACTGAATGCTCATGGAGTAGTGGAAAAGACAGGGCTACCGTTAAAGACAGTATATGCTTCTCTGAAAGAACTTAATCGCGAACTATTTGTTGATGAGCTTGGTAAACAACGAAAGATCAGGGGCAGGCCTCTAGTAAGAGAGGTACAAGGTGTAAATGACGGAGGAGGAGAAAGACATCGCTCTCAATATGTGATTGAGAACAGAGGTCGCACATATGACATGCAAAATGAAGATAACTATGCCATGGCTCCGGGCAATGTCGATTATCCACCTGATTTTGTGGACGCATGGCATACGATCATAATAAAAGAAGAAGAGAATGACTTATGTACAATTCTTTTACAATTTTTAGAAAGATCACTTACAAGGATGAGTAATCATACTAGTGATGAAATAAGAAGATGGACTCCAGAAACATGTCTGCAAGGAGTAGATAATTCAAAGTCTTGCTGCGGGCAGTGTGGAATAAACCACGAAGCAAGAGACTTTATGCGTGCAATGTTACTTCATTTACTTGATCATTTCGAAAGAAATGACAGATTCATAGAATTCATGAAGAATAAGGAATTCCTTGATGTAGGCGCATATCAGAGAATGGTTACAAATATTGAGAAGTTCCAGAAGGAAGAACGCAACGTTCAAGAACATAATAATGGTAGAATTAGCATCAAAGAGGTCTGCAGCCATTTTACTGATATTGGCGGAAAAAACGTTATTCCTACAACGTCTGGTTGTGAAGAATGTGAGAAAGAGCATACTGATTGGGTTGCTCTTCGTCTATGCTTAACCTGTGGTCACGTAGGATGTTGTGATTCCTCGAAAGGGATGCATGCTACAAAACACTTTGTGAATACGGCACATCCAGTTATTGTTGCACTACCTGACAAACCATGGAAATGGTGTTATGTCAATAAGATATACGGATAGAGGCTAAAAGTTGTTTGCAGTCCTTACCGGAGCCTTGGTACTAGGGTCACCAGTAAAGCCTACAAGCGTAGAGCTGGCTGCTTAGAGTCAACCTTTCCGCTCGCGAGTGCGTATGAGATGACTTTCATACAAGATACCAGATGAACAAACTGTCTACAGGATGATCAGGCAGTTAATGAGTAGCGGAGTTCTCCAAATCAACCACTCCTCTTATATCTAGTAAATCGATCTCTTTGGCCATTTCTTTAGCCTCATTAGTTTCAGAATCCTGGTTCATACATTTATCATAAAATGGGCAATGTGGACATTTACTTCTCTTTGCATCGTCTATCAGTCTAGGTAATATAGAAACATCATTTTCTTCCAATGCTTTTAAGAATAGGTTTTTGCGTCTAACCATCTCATTCTTTAATATTTCCTTGGCAATATCATGTGATGGTAAAAATACTTCCCAGCTTTCTATACCAACATCTTTAGCGCTGAATGGTCGAAAGAAGTAATCACCTTCTGAATCACTTTTAACCCATCTGAGTTCTTTTATGTTAAACCTTATAGAAATAATTCCTTTTTCTATACCAGTCATAACCATATAATATAATAGCTGCCTAAGATATGATCTGAAAGTACTATCGTAGAAATCTAGGCGTCTACCATTAACAGTATCTTTTAATTCAACTATTACACTTTGTCCTTTTGCTCTTACTCCAGCTTCTACTAGTCTCTCATTCTCCTCTCCTTTTTCATTCTCACTCATAATATCAGGATGCGCAATCAATCCATCCATCTCTAATTCAGCTTGTGCAACACCCATGTTTGCCAGATCGGTTATAACAAATTCACTTGCTTCTCCTCTTACAAAATGATGGACTGATTCATTTGAGATAGGATCCATTTCTGGAAGCTTACGTGAATAATACTGTTTTCTAATGCAATTAGAAGGTAGGATATCTGAAACATGAATACTTGAATCACCAAGCCTCCGTCTTTCCTCATATCTTTTATTGAGGTTCTTCTGTAAAAGGTCAGTAAACTCTGGACTTTTCCTTATGGTTATTGTCATTTTCTGAATTCTTTTTCCTGTTGGACTTTTCCTTTGATATGTCTTCATCGGTAACTAGATGTGGAAAACTCGCAGGTGGTAAACCTATTTCCTTTCGTAATTTCTGAATCACCGATGAATAATATTTCATTCTATCGCCTTCTTCTTTATTCTTTGCAATAGTATCTCCATGCCATGCCTTTGACAATGCTTTCCATGTTTGATTGACGGTGTAACCGGATTTCAACACTGTCGATTGGCTAGTTCTACGGATTTTATCATCTCTGCTTTTCTTGTTTCGATACCTGTATCGTCCTTTCATCTCTGCTCTCTTGTTATTCTATTATATTGCTCGTCCCAACTAAAATATCTTGAGGCTATTTTATTTCATCCACAACAGTTGAAAAGTTTTGTCTATAGATCTTTGTTTTTCTGATATTGCTTCTCTTAATTAGTTGTCTTCTTTATGTTCCATCTTCTATTCAGTAGATCCAGGTTCCATCCATTCCTGACGTATACGTCTGAAGTATTCCTCTTGTTCTTTTGTTCCATCAGGTTCACGTTCATATCTATAAGGATCTTCTGCTAACTCTTGTAACCTATAGTTTTCTAATTCCTTCTGGGTTTGTGAACAACTATTATTGTCTGGCCAGTAATTTTCTGAATCTAATTCTTCGGGCATCTTTCGACCTAACAGACCAAATCTTGGGAATTCTGATACAGATATCTTCAATTCCCTCTGGAATTTCCTTATACCTTTTGCATAATATTCCATCTTCTTAGTGTCGCCGTCCACCTTTGCGATTCTAAATCCTGTCCAACATTTTCGCAGTCCACCCCATGTTTCAGTATCGTAGTATCCGGAGTCAAGTAAAATTGCATCTCTTCTCGCTAACTGTTTGTTCATGCTTAAAAAATTATGATGGATAATCGAGTCCAAAGTGTTACGCTTTGATCTGTTCTTTCTAATTTTCATAAGAACCGTTAACGTCTAGATTAGTCTACAATTACTTACGCTCTTAATCCTTATAAGAAATAGCGAAAACACCTGATTCACCGTTGTATTCCTCTGCAAAATCTTAAAAAGAATGGAACTTTATGCGGCACCATATAGGCACCCTCTTGACCAGCATTTTTCCACAAGCCAGATGTCTAAATACCCCACCCCAAACGAGGTGGGTGCCTGCTTTGTAACACGTTAATAGATAGCACGAACTGAGAGAACTTCGACCATGTAAAGGGGGCAATTCATCTGGCAAGATTTGTGAATATCTACACTGGCTAACATAATTTCATACAATTATTTGATAATTTTGGTCATAACAGGTTTAGCTTAGAAATGCTATCCGCATCTATTGGTTGCTGCT
>Ga0207416_1004059_pt1 | contig 13152 bp, 12 predicted proteins | sample PaiPotPPM11metaG_FD_184107 | JGI IMG/M metagenome (GOLD analysis project Ga0207416, IMG submission 184107) | Iron sulfur acid spring bacterial and archeal communities from Banff, Canada, to study Microbial Dark Matter (Phase II) - Paint Pots PPM... ...
AGGTCAAGATTACCGACGAACAAATGGCGACCATTCGCCTCACGCCGGATGCCTTCCATGGCGATTGGAACTATTCCATTTACCCCCACGAGAGATAACTTGTTTCAATTATTTTCTCGCGATCCCTAAGGGCTTATAGGTCTTCTGGGCGCAGCCCAGTATGCTTGGCGATACGCGCGAGCATCCGGGGTCCAAGCTCGTCATCGTCGTGGAAGGAGAAGACGGTATCCGGCCAGCCCGGGCGGGCGAGGACACGGTGGGATCCGGTCTGGCGTTTCACGGTCCAGCCGATTCGGAGGAGCGCAGCGACGACCCTCCTGGCCCGTGTACTGGGCCAGCTGGTCATGCCGCGGCGAACGAGATGGTCGTAACGTCTGGTCCGGCCTCGCCATGCTCCAGGCGGTCAGCAATGACGCGAAGGGCAAGGGCCTGGGCTTTCGCCTGGGCGTCCTGCGCCGTAGGTCCGTAGGCGAGGACTCCGGGAAGCTCAGGAATCTCAGCAATCCACCGGCCGTCGGTTTCTTGTTCGATGTCCACAGTAAGTGTCACGGCCTTACTCCTGACGCCCACGACATGTCATGTACGTAAGGAACTTAGGATTGTCCCAGCCAGTGTAACAGATCCAGGACCGATCGACTACCGGCTGGGCCGACCTCCGCAAGCCCGAGTAAGTGTCAGCGCTTGGAAGGATAGACACGCGTCGCAATGTACATGGACGATAAGAACGCCGATCACGTATGCGGTGAGCGTATTCAAGGATTTCCACCTGTGATTGAAGTCAAGTCGAACCGAGTGTTCGCCGTCCACTCATCGCCCCCTCCGTTCCCCCGGCGCGTGTTCTCGGCCTAGTAAAGGCCCCCATTCACGTCCACGATCGCGCCGTGCATGTGGCGCGCGCCCGGCCCCGCAAGAAACACCGCGACGTCGGCAACCTCCTCAGGCTGGCCCAGCCGCCGGAGCGGGGTCCGCTGTGCGAGCGCGGCCCGCTCGTCGGGCGTCGTGTACGCCGTCAGGAACTCCGTTTCGACCGGGCCCGGGCAGACGCAGTTCACCCGGATCCCCGTGCCCGCGAGCTCCGCGGCGAGATGCCGTGTCAACCCGACCAGTCCGTACTTGGAACACGTGTAGTGCGCGCCGTTCGTGAGGCTGGACCGGCGGCCGGCGATCGATGAGATCAGGACGACGGCGCCCGCGCGGCGCGCGAGAAGCGCCGGGAGCGCGGCCTGCACGCACAGGAAGGCGCCTTTGAGGTTGACGCCGAGGACGCGGTCCCAGTGCTCCTCCGTGATCTCGAGGAACGGATCGGGGAAGCCGACCGCGGCGTTCGACACCAGGATGTCGAGACCGCCGAACTCCCGGACGGCCGCGCCGATGAGCGCCCCGACCTGGGCGCGGTCCGAGACGTCGGCCGCCACCGCGACGCACCGCCCGCCCGCCGCGGCGGCCGTGTCGCCGGGAGCCGCGAGATCTCCGGCCACGACGTTCGCCCCGGCTCCGGCCAGCGCGAGCGCGACCGCGCGGCCGATCCCGCGCGCGGCGCCGGTCACAACGGCTGTCTGTCCTGCGAACGTGCGGTTCATGGCAATCCTCCGGTAGCGGCGTGTGCCAGACCTTACCGCGAGGCGGTTCGCCGGGGGCGCGGGCGGTCCTCTCGCCCGAACCCGGCGCCGGCGCGCGTCTCCAGGGCAGGAGCGCCGCGCACCCCGCCGAATCAATAGGCGCCCATCACCCGGCACGCGCTTCGCGCCCGGCATATGGCCGCGGGGACACGATCGGCACCGCAGCAAAGGGGGCGCTGGATGGCCGCGAGCACGCTGAGAGTCGGTGTCCTCGGAACGGGCAGGTGGGCGGAAGGCGCGCACATCCCCGGCTGGCTCCGCGACCCCCGATGCAAGGTTGCCGTGCTGTGCGACGTGCAGCGGGAGCGGGCGCAGGAGTCCGCCCGGCACTTCGACATCCCCGAGTGGACGGACGACTGGCAGGCGGTCGTCTCGCGGCCCGACCTCGACATCATCGACGTCGTGACGCCCTCGCACACCCACTTCGAGCTCGCGTGGGCGGCTCTCGAGTCAGGCAAGCACGTCCTGTGCGAGAAGCCGGTCGCGTTCGACTTCCGCGAGACCATTCGCGCGGCGGAGCTCGCGAAGCGCAAGGGCCTCAAGACGAAGCTCGGCTTCACGTTCCGCTACAGCCCGGGCGTGCGCTATGCCAGGACGCTGCTCGACGAAGGGTTCGTCGGCCGGCCCTTCATCTATAACGGCTACGAGCAGAACTCGCAGTGGATCGATCCGCAAACCCCGCTGCGGCAGGTCAAACCGGAGGCCGCCGATTCCCCCATCCTGCACGTGTCGTCCCTCGAGGGATACGGCGCCCCGGTCATCGACATCGGCCAGTGGTGGGTCGGCGCGGAGTATTCCCGCGTCGTCGGCACGATGCGCAATTTCGTCCCCGAGCGCATGGTGCGCGCGACGGGCCGGATGACGCGGATGAACATCGACGACGGCACGGTCTTCATCAGCGACTTCGCCAACGGGGCGTTCGGCTCGGTCCAGACGAGTTACGTCACGGTCGGCAACTTCCCGGGAATCGAGGCCCGGATCTACGGCGAGCGGGGGGCGATCATCTGCCGGCTCGTCGAGGAGTTCGGCGTCGCCGAAACCATCACGGTGGCCCGGCCGGATGCCGTCGAGTTCAAACCGCTCGAGATTCCCCAGAAGTTCTACCCGACCGGTGGCCATCCACGCGAGCCGTGGCGGTCGCTGTTCTATGCCAACCTCATCCGGGATTTCCTCGACGAGATCCACGAGGGCGGCGCCCGGAACCAGGGCAACTTCGACGACGGCGCCCGGGTCCAGGAAGTGATCAACGCCGTCGAGCGCTCCTTCCGCGAGGCGCGCTGGGTCGCGCTGCCGTTGGAGCGCTAGGTGAGCGCGCCCCGGTGTCCTGGCCGGGCCCCGGCGTTCACGGCGTGGCTCGACGCGTTCTTCGCCGCCTATTACCGCTCCCGCCCTGTCAACGCGACGTTCATCGGCGTCCACGCCTTTGACGACCGGCTCCCCGACTTCTCGGAGCAGGCCGCGGGCGACGCCGCGGCGGAGACGGCGGCGCTGCTGGCGACGCTCCGCGGGCTGCCGGCCGAGCCCCTCGCCGAATCCGAGGCGCTCGACCGCCGGCTCGCCGAAGGGGTGCTCCTGATCCAACAGTGGGAGGACCGGTCCGTCCACTTCCACCGCGGCAACCCCTGCGTCTACACGGGCGAAGCCATCTTCGGGGTGATCGCGCTGTTCCTCCGCCCGTTCGCCCCGCTTGCCGACCGCGTCGAGGCGGCGATCGCGCGAATGGCACGGATCCCGGCGCTCCTCGCGCAGGGGCGGGCGAACGTCCTCCGGGCGCCCGGCGCCTGGATCGACCGGGCGATCCGCGAGTGCGCCGGCGCCCGCGCGTTCCTGACCGGCGGCGTCGACGCCCTCATCCGCGAGCACGGCCTCGTGGACCTCCGGCTCCGGCAGACCGCCGGCGCGGCCGCGGCCGCGTTCGCCGAGTTCGCGCACCACCTCGAGGTGGAGCTCACGCCGCGGGCCACCGCCGAGTATGCCGCCGGTGGAGACGCGCTCGAGCTGCTCGTGCGCCACGGCCATTTCCTCGACGAGGATCCCCGAGCCCTCGCCGCCGCCGCGGCCGAGGAGCTGGCCGCCGCCGACGGGTACCTCACCGCGCACGCGGCCGAGTTCGGCGCGCGGACCTGGCGCGAGGCGCTCGCGCAGCTGGCCGGCCGGCACCCGACGGCCGAGCAGTACTACGGCCGGTACACCGAGATCTGGCGCGCGGCTCGAGCGGCAGCCGAGACGCACGGGCTCGTGACGTGGCCCGAGTTTCCGATCCGGTACGTCCCGCAGCCCGAGTGGGCGCGCGGCGCGGCGCCGCACCTTTACTTCCTCGCCTACCGGTCCCCCGCCGCGTTCGACCGCCTGCCGGCCGTCGACTACCTGGTGACGCCGGTCGAACCCGGGATGCCGCCGGAGGAGCAGACGCGCCGGCTGCGGGCCGCGAATGACAGCGTGATCAAGCTCAACCACGTGATCCACCACGGCGGATTGGGCCACCACGTGCAGAACTGGCACGCGTTCCGGGCGGCCTCCCGCATCGGGCAGGTCGCGGCGGTCGATTGCGCCTCCCGGCTCGCGATGTTCTGCGGCGGCACGATGGCCGAAGGCTGGGCGTGCTACGCGGTGGACCTGATGGACGAGATCGGCTTCCTCGAACCGCTCGAGCGGTACGCGCAGCGCCACACCCGGCTCCGCCAAGCGGCGCGGACCGTCGTCGACGTGCGACTGCACCTCGGCCTCTTCACGTTGGAGGATGCGGCGGCGTTCTACCGGGACCGCGCGGGGATGGCGCCCGACGCGGCGCGCGCCGAAGCGGTCAAGAACAGCATGTTCCCCGGCGCCGCGCTCATGTACCTCGCCGGCGCGGACCGGATTCACGGGCTGCGGCGCGAGCTCGCCGCGCGCGGGGGATTGGACCTCCGGCGCTTCCACGACCGGTTCCTTTCCTTCGGCTCCGTCCCCGTCCCACTCGTCGCTGCCGCGATGCGGCAGGAACCTGCGCACGTCCTGTCAGAATGAAGGGGCCGAACCCAGGCCGGAGGAGGATGCGGATGGCAACCAGAGGGCACGAGGATGATGCGAGCATCACGGAGACGCTCGGCACGGCGCTGCGGTCGTGGCGCCTGGACCGCCGGGAGTTGCTCGTCCTGGCCGGATCCTGGATCGGGGCGGCGGGCCTCGCGGCGGCGGGCCTCGCGGGGGGGAGTCCCCGGCCGGCCGAGGCGTCCCCAACGCCCGGGGGGACGCTGGTCTACGGGCTGGGGTTCGACCTCGACGACACGATGGACCCGCAGGTCACCAACTTCGATTCGACGATCCGGGTCACGCTCAACATCTGCGAGCCACTCGTCTGGGAGCCGACTCCCGGCCGGTTCGTCCCCGGGCTCGCCGACTCGTGGGAGGTCTCTCCCGACGCCAAGACCTACACGTTCAGACTGAAGAAGGGCGTCAAGTTCCACGACGGCACCCCGTTCACCGCGGAGGCGGTCAAGTTCACGATGGACCGCGTCGTCGAGCCGGCGACCAAAGCGGGCCAGTCTCACGATCAGCTCGGCCCGTATGATCACACCCAGATCGTCGACGACTACACCGTGAAAATCGTGATGAAGGAAGGTTACGCCCCTCTCCTGACCAACCTGAACGGCTATCTCGGCATCGTCTCGCCCACCGCGGTGAAGAAGATGGGGCTCGCCGACTTCTCCCGCCATCCGGTCGGGACCGGCCCGTTCATCTTCAAGGAGTGGGTCGCCAAGGATCACATCACGATCGTCCGGAACCCCGACTACAATTGGGGCTCGTCCTTCTTCAAGCACCGCGGCCCGGCGTATCTCGACCAGGTCGTGTTCAAGATCATCACCGAGGGCTCCGTGCGGACCGGCACGCTCAAGAGCGGGGAGACGCAGTACATCGACGACCTGGACCCGCTCGAGTTTTCCGCGCTGAAGCGGGACCCGCGATTCGTCGTCATCCAGCAGGGGCAGCCCGGGTCCGGATTCGTCCTGCTGCTGAACGTGACGAGCAAGGGGCCGGCCGGCGATCTCGCGGTGCGCCAGGCGCTCGAGTATGGGGTCGACCGGGAAGGGCTCAACCGCTCGGCGTTCATCGGGCTCAACAAGGCCGCCTGGAGTCCGCTCATGCGCCCGACGTTCGCGTACGATCCGGCGACCGAAAAAGTGTACAGCTTCAACCCGGCCAGGGCGAAGCAGATTCTCGATGAGGCCGGGTGGAAAGTCGGGACCGGCGGCATCCGTGAGAAGGACGGCCGCAAGCTCACGCTGGACTTCCCGATCATCAGCCGGCCCCGCGACCGGGCGATGGCGGAGTCGGTGCAGGCGAGCGCGCGCGAGGTGGGCGTCGACATCAACGTCACCCCCCTCGAGCGCGCCGCGTTCCGCGACGTGGTCCGGCAAAAGCGGTTCGACATCAACTTCATGTGGTTTTCCTACGGAGACCCCGACGTGCTGCGGACCCTGTTCCACTCGGCGAACGTGGACGCGTTCAACCGCGGCCAGTACAAAGTCCCCGAGGTCGACAAGATGCTCGAGCAGGCGGCTGCCATGACCAACAAGAACGCGCGCGCCTCGCTGTACGCGAAAATCCAGCAGCGCGTGCTCAAGGACGCGGTCACCGTGCCGCTCGTCGACACGATCACGTACAACGCGAAGCGGGCAGAGGTCCAGGGGGAGACCCTCGACGCGCTCGCCTCGTACGTCTGGCTGTACGACGTCACGATCAAGAAGTGACCGCCGGGGGCGGCGGGGCATTCGTCCCGCCGCCCCGCGCGCCGCGGGTCGCCCCGGGCGGACCGCCTCCAGCGACTGACGCGCGATGCTGAGCTACATCGCCCACCGCATGCTCCAGCTGATCCCGGTCCTCGTCGGCATCTCCGTGCTGACGTTCCTGATGCTGCACCTGATCCCCGGCGATCCGGTCCTGCTCTTTGCCGGGGACAAACCCCTCACCGAGGCGCGCGCGGCCGTGATCCGCCACCAGCTCGGCCTGGACCGCCCGCTCTGGGTCCAGTACGGAGACTACGCCGGCCACGCGGTCCGCGGTGACCTCGGCCGCGGGCTCCGGAGCCAGCGGCCCGTCCTCGACAGCATCCTCGAGGTGCTGCCGGGGACCGCGAAGTTGACGCTCACCGCGCTGGCCCTCGCCGCGGCCGCCGGCATCACGCTCGGGATCCTGGCGGCCCTCGCTCACGGCACCTGGCTCGACACGGCCGTGATGACGCTCGCGATCCTGGGGATCTCGATGCCGGTATTCTACTCGAGCCTCCTCATGATTCTGCTGTTCTCGTTCAGGCTGGGCTGGCTGCCGGCGACCGGGCAGGGTGGCTGGGAGCGGCTCGTGATGCCGGCCACGGCGCTCGCCCTGATCTCGACCTCGGTCCTGGCGCGCCTGGTGCGGTCCGGGATGCTGGGGGTGCTCCGCCAGGAGTACATCGTCACGGCGCGCGCGAAGGGCCTCGCGGGCCGGGTGGTCGTCCTGCGCCACGCGCTCAAGAACGCGCTGATCCCGACGATCACGATGCTCGGCCTGCAGCTTGGCGCGCTCCTCGGCGGCGCGGTCGTGACTGAAACGATCTTCTCCCGCCCGGGGATCGGGCGGCTCGCCGTGGATGCGATCCTCGCCCGGGACCTCCCGCTCGTCCAAGGCACGGTGCTGGTCGCGGCCGTCACGTACGTGCTCGTGAACCTGCTCGTGGACGTCGCCTACGCCGCGGTCGACCCCCGGATTCGCTTTGGCTGACGCGGGGCGCCCGAGCCGGAGTCCAGGGAGGAGCGCGCTCCGGCGCGTGCTCCGCAGCAAGAGCGCGGTCGCGGGAGGGATCCTCCTGGTGGCGATCGGGGCCGCCGTGGTGCTCGCATCCGTGGTGAGTCCCTATGACCCCATCAAGACGAACCAGCGGGCGCCGCTCGAGGCGCCGGATCACGCGCATCTGATGGGCACCGACCGGCTCGGCCGCGATGTCTTCGCGCGCGTGCTGTGGGGCGGCCGGGTCTCGCTCTCGGTCGGCGTGGTCGCGGTCGGGATCGCCGCCGTCTCCGGCACGACGCTCGGCCTGGTCGCCGGGTTCTACGGCCGGCGGACCGACAGCATCATCATGCGCCTGGTCGACCTCCTGCAGGCGTTCCCGGGGATCATCCTCGCCCTCGCGATCGTCGCGACCCTGGGCGGCAGCCTGCGGAACCTGATGATCGCGGTCGGGATCTCGGCGATCCCCGATTACGTGCGCATCACGCGGGGGACGGTCCTGAACCTCCGCGACCAAGAGTTCGTGCTCGCGGCGCGCGTGGTCGGGGCCCGCGACCACGCAATCCTCGTCCGGCACGTCCTGCCGAACGTGACCGCGCCGCTCATCGTCCTCGCGACGCTCGGCATCGCCGGCGCGATCATCACGGGCTCGGCGCTGAGCTTCCTCGGCCTGGGCATCCGGCCGCCGACGGCCGAGTGGGGGAACATGCTCGCCGACGGCCGGGAGTTTCTTGCCCACGCCTGGTGGGTCGCGTTCTTCCCGGGGCTCGCGATCATGCTGACCGTGTTCTCGATCAACCTGCTCGGCGACGGCCTCCGAGACGCGCTCGACCCGCGCCTCCGCCTCTAAAGGAGGGGTCCATGGACGCGATCCGGTGGGGAGTGCTGGGCGTGGCCAACATCGCGATCCGGGCCGTGATCCCCGCGATCCAGCGCGCTCAGAACGCGCGCCTGGTCGCGATCGCCAGCCGGGCCCCGGCGCGGGCCGGCGACGCCGCGCGGCGCCTGGGCGTGCGCGCGCACGGCTCGTACGAGGCGCTGCTCGGCGACGGGGAGGTCGACGCGGTCTACATCCCGCTCCCGAACTCGCTGCACCGGGAGTGGACGCTCAAGGCCGCGGCCGCCGGGAAGCACGTGCTGTGCGAGAAGCCGCTCGGCCTCTCGGTGGGGGAGTGCCGGGAGATGATCGCCAGCTGCCGGGCGCGCGGCGTCCATTTAATGGAAGCGTTCATGTACCGGTTCCACCCGCGCACGGCGCGGGTGGCGCATCTCGCCGCCGAGGGCGCCCTCGGCGAGCTCCGGCTCGTTCGCGCGGCCTTTACATTCCCGGTGCGGGAGCCCGGCCGCAACATCCGCTTCCGGCCGGAACTCGGAGGCGGGGCGCTCTACGACGTCGGGTGCTACTGCGTGAACGCGAGCCGGATGCTCCTCGGCGAGCCCGCCCTGGCGTTCGCGTGGGGGAAGCTCGGCGAGACCGGAGTGGACGAGGGAGTCACCGGCCTCCTCCGGTTTGACGACCGCAGGACCGCGGTGGTGGACGCGAGCCTGCGGATCGAGCGCCGGGAGGAGGTCGAGGTCGTCGGCACCGAAGGGCGGCTCCTCATCCCGAAGGCGTTTCTGCCCGGGACGGACGACACTGAGCTGCACCTCTTCCGCGGCGCCGAGCGCACGGTGGAGACGATTCCCGGAACGGAACAGTACCAGCGGATGGTCGAGGCGTTCGGGGAGGCCGTGCGGTCGGGGGCGCCGGTCGCGCTTCCGCCGGAGGACGCCGCGTCCAACCTCGCCGCGATCGGCGCCCTGCTCCGGTCCCTACGAAGCGGCCAGCCGGAACCGGTCCCGCGAGGATGACCCGCGCGGACTCATCGCGTTCGCCACCGCTCCAGGGCCGCCCAGTCGAACCGGACGCCGTGCCCCGGGTGCGGCGGCGGCGTGAAGAATCCGTCCTTCACCTCGATCGGCTCCGCGAGCACGCCGAGCTCGGTCAGGCTGCCCCCGTCCACATCCTCGACGAGCGAGGCGTTGGGCACCGCGCACGCCAGGTGGCCGGAGATCTCGAGCATGAGGTGCGGAGAGACAGGCACGTTAAACGCATGCGCCAGGTGCGCGATCTTCAGCCACTCGGTGATGCCGCCGACGCGCGCGACGTCCGGCTGAACGACGTCGGCGGCGGACCGCCGGAGGTACTCGTTGAACAAGTACTTCGAGGTGAGGTTCTCACCGACCGCGACCGGCGGCCGGGTGTGGGCCTTCACCCACTCGTGGCCGGGGATGTCGTCGGCGATCAGCGGCTCCTCCACCCACCACGGAGCGAGCGGCTCGAGCAGGTGAATCCGCCGGACCGCCTCCGCGGCCGTCCACTTCTGGTTGGCGTCCACCATGAGGATCGCCCCGGGTCCGAGGAGGTCGCGGACCGCGCGGACGCGCTCGACGTCCTGCCGCGCGTCGTCGAGGCCGACCTTCATCTTGAAGGCCCGGTACCCTCGCGCCTGCCAGCGCCTCGCCTGGTCGAGCAGCTGCGGGAGGGTCAGGTTCAGGTTCACCCCGCTGCCATAGGCCTCGGCGCGCTCGCGGCTCGCGCCGAGGAGCCGGTACAACGGCTCTCCCGCCGCTTGCGCTTTGAGGTCCCAGAGCGCCACGTCCGCGGAGGCGAGCGCGAGGAGCGCGATTCCGCCGGTCCCGGCGTCACGGACCTTCATCCACAGCGCGTGCCAGAGCTGTTCCACCGCCGCCGGATCCTTCCCCTCGAGGAACGGGAGCAGGGTCTCCGCGAGGAACGCCACGGCGCTCGTGCCCCCCGTCCCGATCGTGTAGGACCAGCCCACGCCTTCGTGCCCGGCGTCGGTCCGGAGGCGTGTCACAATGAGCTCGAGGTGGGTGATCTGGTGGGTGGCGCTCCCCCACGGGGGCTTCAGGGGAACGCGATAGCAGCCGGATTCAGATGAGGCAATCGCCATGCGTCGCGTCCTTTCTCCGCTGGGCGGGCGGGTGCGATAGCGGGCGGCGCCCTGCGCGCGTCGCTCAGGCGAGCGCATCGGCGAGCTCCGTGAAGCCGTGGACGACCAGATGCGGCTGGTAGGGCGTGTCTTCGTACGGCCGGCGGCGCCGGTTCACGAACCCGCCCCTCATGCCCGCCGCCTGGGCGCCGATACAGTCAAAGGCGTGGTTGGCCACGTGCATGATCCGGCCGATGTCCGTGCCGAGGATCTCGGCCGCCTTTCGGTATGCCGCGGCATGCGGCTTGAAGTAGCCGGACGTCGCGATCGAGATGTACTCGTCGAAGAGGAAGCCGATGTACGGCTTGGCATGTTCGAGCATGTCGGGATCGCCGTTCGACAGGATCGCGAGCGTGTACCGCTTCTTGAGGCGCCCCAAGGCCTCGACGACGTCATCGAACGGGCGCAGCCGCTCGATCTCGCCGACGAGGCGCTGCACCTCCTCCGGAGTATGCGGCACCCGGGCGCGCTCGAGCGTCAGGCTCAAGGCACGGCGGCCGATCTCGCGATACGGCGTGTGGCCGCGATCGAGCAGCGCGTCGATCATGGAGTGCTCGAAGTGCGTGCGGCGCCACCAGGTGACGAGGGAACCCGGCGCGCCGCCCCACCCCTTTGCCCTCAGGTACGGCGTGACGGCCTCCGTCAGCCCCGTCTGCATGTCGACGACGGTGCCGTAGAGGTCGAACGTCAGGACTTTGAGCGTCCCCTTGAGTTCGGCGGGGCTGGTCGTGCCGGTCGGCATGGGCATGACGTGTGTCTCCGGCAGGAACCGCTCTGCGGGGCTCGATGCTTATGAGTCGGATGTGAGTCGGAATTTCCGGTTTGCGCCCCAGAACTCCTTCCGTTGGAGGTTCCACCCCGGCTTTCGGTGCAGATTGTGCCCGAAAGCAAAGAGGACACGAGGGCGCTAGCCGGGATCGCTATTGCAGTCGTCGGTAGGTCAAGGCCCCGCCGAATTTCACGTCTCGCCAAACCATCATGTTAGGCGAGGTGAAATTCACTCGGTACGAGCCCCCCGGCGGTTTGGCATTGGGTTCCCAGTGGCCGCTGTAGCCGCTATCGAGGACGAACCGCTGCTTGGGCTCCCAGTCGATGACATTTCGGACAATCAGGCCATCTTTCGAAAGAACATAGGTGCCCGATTGCCACGTCGTCTGAGTGTCGCCGACAGGTGGCCTGCACTTGATCAACTCGCTGTAGCGTTGCCCGGGACCCATGACCAAGTTCGCAGTGCAGCGCCACGAGTTGACCGTGAAGCCCGCTTCCCACTTTCCGTCGAACGGGTTTTGCGCGGCGTGCGCGACGAACGGCGCAGCCAGCGCAAACGACAGTGCGACGACTCGGAGACCGATTCGCGTCATTTCGCCATTCCTCCCCGACGGGCTTCCCATATTGTCCGCCAATTCATAACAGGAATCATCTCATCCCCCGAGAAGCCTGCAAATACTTCATTTTGAGTATGCCCTCCAGTGTGTCCCGCCCGTGTGCATGGCAGCGAAGAGAGGTGTGCGTGGAACGGTTGCGATCGCGAGATCTACGGGTACTGCTCGAGGTTATCCAAGGGGCGTACGCGTCACTCGATCCCACGGCCCTCCAGACCTATCTCGTTCAGGCGCTTCCCGCCATCATCCCGGCTGAGTTCACCACGTACAACCACGTCGACCTCCGGGCGCGGACCAACACCGTCGTCTCGAATCCGGGCATTCCCCCCGACTCAATGCGCGCCTTCAATCAGCATCTCTCGGAGCACCCGCTCATTGCCTACTATCGCCGGAGCGGCGACGGCCTGGCGGTCAGGTTCTCGGACGTGCTGCCGCAGCGCCAGTTTCGCCGCCTCGGCATTTACGCGGAATTCTTCCGGCCCCTACGCCTGCAGCACCAAATGGCGACAGTTCTCCAGTTCTCGCCGGCTGCCGTCGTCGGCATCTCGCTCTCCCGGACGAGCGCGGACTTCTCGGACCGGGAGCGGCTCAGTCTCAACCTGCTCAGGCCCCACCTGGTCCAGGCGCATCAAAACGCAGAGGTGGCCGGCCGGTTGCGCGCGGAGCTGGCGATCGCGACCCTGGCGCTGGAGACGTCGCGCGATGGGATCGTCGTCCTGGCACACGGTCGGGTCCGCACGGTGACAGCAAGAGCCCGGGGCCTCCTGATGAAGTACTTCGGCCGCGACATGCACTCGACCGGGCGCCTCCCTGACGACGTGCACCGTTGGGTGCGGTCCCACGACAACACGGGTCGGAGAACCGCCAATACGCATCCGCCGCGGACGCCGCTCGTGGTGAATCGCGCCGGGGAGCGCCTGGTGGTCCGGTTCGTGACCACGTCCGGGCGCCATGTGCTGCTCCTGGAAGAAGAGCAGGACAGCGTGGACGCGGCATTTCTCGAGCGCCTCGGCCTGACGCGCCGCGAGGCCGAAGTGATCGGAGCCGTCATCTGCGGCAAGACGGACACCGAGATCGGCGCGACCCTCGGCACAAGCAGGCATACCGTCGCCAAACACCTGCAGCACATCTACGAGAAGCTGGGGGTGCGGACGCGGACCGCAGCCGCCGCCGTCGTGCTGCGGGTCATTAGGGCCCCGGGTTACGACGGCCGCGCGTCATCCCTCGGAGACGCAGACCCAGAAGAAGCCTGAGTGCGCGTTCGGAATCCGGGTTAGCTCACGTCAAACAGGTTGTTGAGCGACTCCGCGAGCGTCGGGTGCGCGAACGTCCCGTCCCGCAGCACCGTGTACGGCAGCCGGCCCATCATCGCCAGCTGCACCATGGCCATCAGCTCACCGCCGAACACTC
>Ga0207416_1004064_pt1 | contig 13139 bp, 11 predicted proteins | sample PaiPotPPM11metaG_FD_184107 | JGI IMG/M metagenome (GOLD analysis project Ga0207416, IMG submission 184107) | Iron sulfur acid spring bacterial and archeal communities from Banff, Canada, to study Microbial Dark Matter (Phase II) - Paint Pots PPM... ...
TGCTGGTGCCGGTCGTCTCCGCGCGCCATGAGGAGCCTCCAAGGAAGTGGTGTAACTGATGCTACGGTGCGACGGAGTATCATTCTATATACCCTTCAACACACCTGCTTTTTCAACATCCTGCTAAAGGCCAAATCTCGCTCATCTACTCCCCCGCAGTAGCCGCGCGTCCCCCGGCACTCCCCAAGTTATCCGGAGCCTGTGCACGAATTATGAAGCGTTATTCGCAGCATTGGGCGCCCTTTTCCCCAAAAAGTGTACAAGGACGAGCGCGGCTCCCTATGGCATTTACTAGGTCGTTCATTCGACGGGATTCATCTGCTCACGCGAACTAGACGAACGCGAACATACGTTCTATAATCGCGGCAGGCCCGTCACCAGGGAGTACGCGTGAGCATCGTACAGCAATTGGAACGGGTTCCGCCTCAGAATCTCGAGGCCGAGCAGGGTGTGCTCGGCTCGATGTTGCTCGACCGCGACGCCATTGCCCGCGCCATCGAAGGCCTCCGCGCCGAGGACTTTTACCGCGATGCGCACCGCGTCATTTTCCAGGCGATGGTCGAGCTGTTCGAGCGCGGGGAGCCCGTCGACCTCATCACCGTCACCAACCGCCTGGCCCAGAACGGCAAGTTGGAGGACGTGGGGGGTCCGACCTACGTCGCCGCGCTGCCGAACATGGTGCCGACCGCCGCCAACGTCGACTTCTACGCGAACATCGTGCTGGAGAAGTCGATGCTGCGGGCGCTGATCAGCGCCGGCACGCACATCGCCGCGATGGGGTACGACGGCGCGGACGACGTCGCCGCGATGATCGACCACGCCGAGAAGTTGGTCTTCGGGATCGCGTCGCGGCGCAGCGTCCAGGATTTCGAGGCGATCAAGGAGATCCTGAAGCAGAGCTTCGAGAAAATCGACCGGCGCTATCAGGAAAAAGGCACGATCACGGGCGTGGGCACCGGCTTCTCCGACTTCGACATGCTGACGTCGGGACTCCAGCCGGCGGACATGGTGATCATCGCCGCCCGACCGTCGGTGGGAAAATGCCTGAGCGCGGATTCGGAGATCGTCCTCGAGGACGGCAGCCTGGCGACCATCGAGGAGATCTACCGGCGCCGGCAGGCGCGCCTGCTGACGCTCGGCGCCGACTGGCGCTTCCGGGTCACCGAGCCGTCGGCGTTCGTAGACGACGGGCGCAAGCCGGTGTTCCGTGTCACCACGCGCCTCGGCCGCCGGGTCGAGACCACGGCGAGCCATCCCTTCCTGACGCTCGACGGCTGGCTCCCGCTTGCCGCCCTTCATGTCGGCGATCGGATCGCCGTTCCACGGCGGCTGCCGGTATTCGGCAATCGCACCATGCGCAGTTGCGAAGTAAAATTGCTCGCCTACTTAATCGGAGACGGGGCGCTTACGGGCAACAAGGCCTCGTTCACGAACGTAAATCCACGTTTGCTCGACGACTTCTCCGAATCGGTAGAGGCCTTTGGCGGGGTCCGCTGCCGCCGTGAACAAGACTCGACCGGACAGCGTACCCCCATGCTGACTGTGGCCGGCGATCCGGTCTTCATCGCGGACCATCGCCGTGAATTCGCTTCTCGCCTACGGTCGGCGATCGGAACGCGGCGCGGCGCTCAGGCCCGCTTGGCTCGGGCACTGAATGTAGCGCCGGCGACGGTTATTTACTGGCTGCGGGGGAGCTGCGTACCGAGGGAAGACACGTTCGCACAAATGTGCAGGGTTCTCAACGTGGCACCGGACCATCTCGCACCGCACGGTCTGCCGGCGATCAGTCGGAGCAGTCGAAACCCTGTCGTGCTTTGGTTGATGAAGATGGAACTGTGGGACAAGAGCGCCGGGGAAAAGCGCATTCCCGCGGCCGTCTTTGAATTGCCCAAAGCAGAAGCCGCACTTTTTCTCAATCGCCTGTTCGCCACTGATGGATGGGCAAGCACTGACGCGAACGCACTGCTGGCCCAAGTCGGATATGCCACGATCAGTGAACCTCTGGCCCGAGGGATTCAGCATTTGCTTCTCCGGTTCGGAATTGTGGCGACGCTCCGAAAGCGCGGCGTGCGCTATCGCAACGAAAACCGAACCGCCTGGCAGCTCGAGATCTTGGATCTTGCTTCGATCCGCACGTTTGCGAGCGAGATCGGTATCTTCGGTAAAGAGTCGGCCGTTCATCGCGTGCTCGACGTTCTTGCCGCGCGGCGGCGCAAGCCGAACCACGACACGGTCTCGGAAGCGGTCTGGCAGACCGTCGCAACGGCAAGGGGCGCCGAGTCGTGGCGATCGCTCGCGCAGCGTGCGGGGTTCGCGGGGACCTCCAACATCCACGTTGGCCGGCGTGGACTCTCGCGGCACCGGCTCTTGGCGCTTGCAAACGCTCTCGAGCACAACGGATTGAGGCAGCTCGCTCAAAGTGACGTCTACTGGGATGAGATCGTCTCCATCGACCCGCAGGGCGAAAAACAGGTCTACGATCTCACCATACCGGAGACCCACAACTTCGTCGCCAACGATATTCTGACGCATAATACTACCCTCGCTCTCAACATCGCGCAGCACGCCGCGCTCGGGGCCAAGATCCCCGTGGCGATCTTCAGTCTCGAAACGAGCAAGGAACAACTCGTCCAGCGTATCTTGTGCTCAGAAGCCCAGGTCGACAACAGCAAGCTCCGCACGGGCTTCCTCGCCGATGAGGACTGGCGCAAGCTGGCGCGCGCCATGGGCGGCCTCAGCGAGGCGCCGATCTTCATCGATGATTCCGCCACGATGTCCATCATCGAGATGCGCGCGAAGGCCCGAAAGCTCAAGGCAGAGCACGGCCTCGGCCTGATCGTGATCGACTACATCCAGATGATCCAGTCGTACAAGCGCTCGGAGAACCGCACGCAGGAACTCAGCGAGATCGCCCGGGGCATCAAGTCGCTCGCCAAGGAACTCGACGTGCCGATCATCGCGATCTCTCAGTTGAGCCGCGCGGTCGAAGCGTTGGGACAAAAACGGCCGATGCTGAGCCACTTGAGAGAATGCGTTACCGGCGACACGGCGGTCTGGGATGCCGACACGGGACGGCAGCACACGGTGGCGGAGCTCGCGAGCGCTTCGAATTGGCCGCGGTTGTTGTCTTTGGACCGGCCCGGCAAACTCGTGCGCGTGCGGCCGAGTGCCGTTATCGCGAAAGGCGACAACGACGTCTTCGAAGTCCTGACGCGCACCGGCCGCAGAATTTGCGCGACGGCGAATCACCCGCTGCTCACGCCCACGGGATGGGTGGCCGTCAAAGACCTCTCGCCCCAATCCTCCGTAGGCGCCGCGCGCTGGCCGGCAACGCTCGATATCGACGTGCCTATGGTGGTCGCGGCGGGACCGCGTGGCGCAGGCATGATGCGGCTCCAGGTGGGATCGGCGGGGTCTTCGATCGTCAGGCTCGCCGAACGGCTCGAGGCGAAACAGGCTGCGGAACTGGCGGCGCACGACGTGCTGTGGGACCAAATAGCGGCGATCAGACCTAAGGGTCGCGCCCCAGTCTACGATCTCGTGATGCCGGGAACGCACAACTTCGTGGCCAACGGCCTCGTCGTCCACAACAGCGGTGAAATCGAGCAGGTCTCTGACCTTGTCGTGTTTCTCTATCGCGAAGATTACTACGATCAGGAGAAAGCGCAGAAGGAAAACAAGGAGAACATCTGCGAGCTGATCATCGCGAAACACCGCAACGGCCCCATCGGCACCGTGGAGCTGTACTTCCATAAAGAATACAGCCGGTTCGCGAATCTGGAGAAACGGCGCCAATAGTAGAACAGCAGCAGTGACGTAATAGTTAGTAACGACCATAGTAGCGGACCAGTAGTAGTATCTTCGGGAGTCTGCTCGCCTAGCGACGTTTCGCCCGCCCCAGCGGCATCTATCGCGTTGTATAGCGTGCCGAGACGGCGGCAGTACGACTCCGTTGGAACAGACGGCGTGCGCTCTCCTGGTATTGCGCGATCAGCGCCGGGTCATCCAGCGTGGGCACGCAGATGACTTCGCCCAACCGCAGCCCCGCGAATGACGCCTCCACAACTGCCGCCGGTGTCGCGACCTGGACGCCGGCGGCGGCGTACCGAGCCAAGGCAGCCTGGCTATGGAAACCGCTGTCCACGACGCCGGGGCAGAGTACCTGCAGCCGGACCCCTGTACCCTCCAGCTCGCTGTGGAGCACCTGGGTGAACGTTTTCAGGTACTCCTTTGTCGATACCTGAAGGACGCGCTTCGGGAGCGGGGTGGAGGCAGGCTCCGATGCGCTGAAGACCAGCGCGGTTGCCACGCCGATAATGGTCCCGCAGTCTCTCGCAACCATGCCGCGCAGCGCCGCGTGCGTCAGGCGTACCGGGGCTACCACCTGCAGTTGAATGATCTCCTCCACCAGGTCGGGGGCTTGGTCGATGAAACTGGTGAACAGCTTGTCGCCGGAGTCGAACCCCGCGTTGTTAACGAGGATTTCAAGGTTTTCGGTTGCCTTTATCCGCTTCTCGACCGACCGGAGGTCGATTGGCTTGGCGAGATCTGCGACCAGCACCTCGACGTCGATCCCGTGACCTTCGCGCAGTCGCCATGCTAGGTCTTCGAGGCGTTCACGGCGCCGGCCGACGACGATGAGGTCATAGCCGTCGCGGGCAAGATGCTCGGCGAAGGCCGTACCGATGCCAGACGACGCGCCGGTTACGAGGGCGCTGAGCCGGCGCTTGTCAGTCGGGGCCATGTGATTGTCGGCCATTTCGTTGTCTCACCTCTCTTCCGCTGGTAAGCAGCCCGTCTCATGGTCCCTTATTTTCGAGGCGGCGCTACTGAAAAAGCCGAAATGGCGCCGGCACTCTCGTAGGAAATGGCCAACTATCCCGGTCAACGGGAGGAGTCGCGACGGGTTCTGCTAGTGGGTCTCGTCGTCTTGAATGCGGCTGGCCACGGTTTCCAAAATGCGAATCGCGATGGACGGATTGGCAACAACGATGCCCTTGAAATCCCAGCGTGCCAATGCAAGACACGTCGTCGGGTCCTTCGCCACGACCGTCGCGTTGCGGGGCGTCTCGCGGATCAGCGCCAACTCCCCGAAGTAGTCACCCGGGCCGAGGGTTGCGATCGTCCGATCGCCTCGCTTGACCTCGACCCGCCCGTTGATGATCAAGTAGAATCCGTGCCCCGGTTCGCCCGCCGAGACGATCGGCGCCCCTGCCTCGAACCGACGCTCTTTGGCGCTCTCGGCGATTCGCTGGAGGTCGGCGTTTGAGATCCCCTCGAAGAGCGGGACCTTCCTGAGCTGGTCGGTGTGGCCGGCCACGACGACCCCTCCTCGCACCTGGTTCAGGACGTCTCAGCGGTTGGGGATGCTTTGCGGATGCTCCGGGGGATTCCTTCCCGACACGCGATCGAGAACGGCCGGAGCCGCGCGCCTAGAAAAGCTGTCGAAGTTCCGGAACGCCCTTCAACGTGTGGATGCCCCATCAATACGAAGTTCGATGCGGCGACCGGTGACCTACGTCTTGAGTGCATGCACTCACCGCGACACTCCTGGATCCTTAGCGGCACGCACACCCCCTGCTGATGGCTGCCGGCGAGTTTGTCAGTACGGGTCTCGGGCTTCTGATCTACCTTATGGACACGTTTGCGAATCATCTTGTGTGCGGTGGGTAGTACTCGCCGGCGTCGTGATCGGGATCTTTCCAATTTCATGCTTTCTCAACTTCCGGCTCGCTGACCGTAGCCTATTTCCGCGGAGCGCGACCGACAGGACCAGGATCCCAGTGAGGGCCACTAAGCCACCTTGACCAGCGTACAGGCCTGCAGGATCCCACGCCTTGGTCTTATTCCAACTCGAACCCCTCCCACTTCCACCCCGCTATGCCCCCCAGCATCTTCTTCACTTTTCGGTTGAGGCGCGCGAGGCGCACGGCCGCTTTATCCGCTCCGTTGCACTGGGGGCCGTCGCAGTAGACCACGAAGGCGACGCCGGCAGGGAATGCGGCGAGGTTGCGCTCGACGATTCGGCAGTGGGGCAGGTTGATGGCTCCGGGGACGTGGCCGGTGGCATAAGCTTCCGGGCTGCGGACATCCAGGAGGACGTAATCGGGCCTGCCGGACTTCAGGTCCTCGTGGACATCCCAGCAGTCGGTTTCGAACTCGAGCAGTTTTTCGAAGTGTTCGAGGGCTGTCATGGGAGTACTTTCGCACGCCTGGGCGGCCGGGGTCGAGAGGCAGAAATGCCAATATGTGCTAAAATCCTGCCATGGCACATCGCGACCCGCGCAAGCTTGCCGCCATGGCGTATGACGGCATGGGCACATTCGAGCTGGGAATCGTTTCGGAGGTCTTCGGGCTGTCCCGGCCGGAGCTAAACGTCCCCTGGTATGAGTTCCGCGTGTTCTCCCTGGACCGCGCGCCGCTGCGGGGCACCGGCGGGATTCGCGTCCAGGCGCCGCATGGGATGGGTGTGCTGCGAAGCGCCGGGACCATCATCGTTCCCGGCTGGCACGTGGACGAAGCTCCGCCCGAGGCGCTGCTCCGCAGACTACGGGTGGCGCACGCGGCGGGGGCGCGGCTGGTTTCGATCTGCTCCGGCGTCTTCGTGCTCGCAGCCACGGGGCTGCTCGACGGCAAGCGGGCCACCACGCATTGGCGGTATGCGGAACGGCTGGCCGCGCGTTATCCACGCATTCAGGTGGACGCGGACCGCCTATATGTGGATGAGGGCGGCATTCTCACTTCGGCCGGCAGTGCGGCGGGGATCGACCTGTGTCTGCACATCGTGCGGCGGGACTATGGGGCGGAAGTTGCGAACTCGGTGGCGCGGCGCCTGGTGATGCCGCCGCATCGGGATGGCGGGCAGGCGCAATTCGTGGCCGAGCCGCTGCGGGACCGGCGCGAGGAGGGCCTGGCGCCGGTGCTGGCATGGGCGCAGGCGAATCTGGCGCGGGCGCCGCGGGTGGACGATCTGGCGCGGCGGGCCGCGATGTCGCCGCGGACCTTCGCGCGCCAGTTCGTACGGCAGAATGGCACGACGCCGCACCAGTGGCTGATGCATCAGCGCGTGCTGGCGGCGCAGCGCCGCCTGGAGAAGACGGCGGAGAGTATCGACCAGGTCGCGGCGGCAGTGGGTCTGGAATCGGCGGCCACGCTGCGGGTTCATTTCGCGCGCGCCTTGGGGATTTCGCCGGCGGCGTACCGGCGGCGCTTTTCCACGGCAGCGACATGCGGGCGGCTCGACCGCGGAGGGACGTAGCGGCGGCCGGTAGAATCCTCGGCGTCGATGCTTCACGCGTCGATGTTCGCGCGGATCGCCACCGACTTCGTCGCCTTTTTCACCGCCATCAACCCCATCAGCCTGGTCCCGCTCTTCATCGGCATCACAGGACACGCCACCCCCGCGCGAGCGGCGCGCGATCGTCGTGCGCGGCGTGATCGTCGCGGCCGTCATCCTGCTTGTCTTTATCGGCGCAGGACAGCTCATCCTCAACGCCATGAGCATCAGCACCGCCGCGTTCCGGATCGCGGGCGGCCTGGTGCTCCTGGTCATCTCCATGCAGATGGTGCTCTCAGAGGACTCCACCGGGACGGAGACGGCCGGCCATGACGGCGCACACCCCGGTCGCGACGTCGCGGTGTTTCCGCTCGCCGTGCCGTTCATTGCCGACCCGGGCACCATCATTACCGCGATCGTGCTGGCAGACGCCGAGACATCCGGTCCAGCCGAGCAGGCGCTCACCGCCGGTGCGCTGATCGCGGTCCTCGTAGTGACGCTCATCGTACTGCTCGCCGCCGACTGGATTCAGCGGCTGCTTCGGGAGACGGGCACGAACGTCATGAACCGGGTGTTGGGCCTCCTGTTCGCGGCCGTGTCCGTCCAGATCATCCTCGACGGGTTCGGCGGGCACTTCTCGCTCCACTGAGCGCCGCGCGTGCCGATGCGGGTGCGGCGACCTACGGGGCGGCGCACCTTTCGAACAGCGCCGCGACCGAAGTCCCGCGGCCGAAGATGGCGTCGTGCAGTTTCTGGGCGAGCCACGAGCCGCCGTCGCCGCCGAGAAAACCGCCGAGCAAGCCGCCCAAAATGGCGCCGGCAACGGTACCCACGCCGGGCAGGATCATCGTGCCGAGCGCGGCGCCGCCTTCCGCGAACAGATGGCCGAGGGCGAGCCCGCCGACCCACGCGCCGGCCTCGCCGGACGCCACACGGCCGCGCTCGCCGTCGGGGGCCGTAAGGATATTGTAAGCTGACAGCGCGAGTCCGACACCGAGCAGCAGATTGCCGCCGGCTTCGGACAGGCCGCCCGCCATGTTCCAGGAACTGCTCGTCCGGCCCGCGCTCTCCACGAGTTGAGATTGCGTCTTGCCGACGAGCGCGCCGACGCGCGAGCGGTCCGCCATCTTGGACATGCCCTGGCCGAGCCCTGTGAGGTTCTCGCGGGTCAACGCTTTGGCCGCTTTGCGGATGGTGGGACCGAGATCGCCGAAGCCGCTCGCCTCCGCCGCCCGGGCTCCCGCCCGGACCCGGTTCTGGTACCAGTCGCGCCAGCGGCCGTCGTTGCGCAGCACGCGGCCGAGGTGATACAAGATGCCCTCGATACCCCGGCGGGTCCAGCCGGGCGTACCGTAGTTCACGCGGGAGAAGGTCTCCGGCGCCGGGACCGACGCCGGCGTGACAGCGGAGACCTTATGCGACGTGGAGCCGTAGGTGACGTTGTCGACGTACCAGTTGATCTGCATTCGGTCGTTCCGGAGCGGCAGCACGTCGATCCGGAACGAGTAGCCGCCGCTCACGAGCTGCTGCCGGACGTCGGCCGGGAGATCCGCGCCGATGTCGTCGATGGTGCGCGGCGTCGAGACGAGCGTCGTCATGGCGCCGGCGGACGGCGCGGCGCCCGAGTAGACTTTGATGAAGCTCCCGGCGGTCGAGCGCGTGGTGCACACGCGGATCTGGGACGCGGAGACGAGGACGGCGACTTTGGCACCGGAGCTTCCGGCCCAGGCGCCGGTGAGATCAGCGGCCGACTGCTGCGCGGCGGCGACGCCGGCGAGGAGGGAGAAGACAAGGAACGATGCGCAGGTCCCGAGTGGACCGCGACGCAACATCGACGCAAGCGATACGACCGTAGGACGGCGATTCCTTCACGGCGCCCGGTGGAGCGCCGGCGGCGCGGTGCGCCGAAGAGAGACGCGAGCCACATCCGGGAAATTCCAGGAATGTCGCGGCCCCTTGCGGTACATACCTCGCGGAGATGCAGCGAACGGGGGAGGCAGAGGATGCGTCGAGGTCTCGTCGCCTGGATCGTGGTGGTCGTGGTCATCGTGGGTGTCGCCGTCGCGGACCGCACCGGCTTCTCCAGTCCGTCGACGCCGGTGACGGTCAACGACTACGTGGGTGGAATCACCAGCAGCGCGCCTCAGGACTGGGCGGCGGATGCACAGGGATTCTTCGCCAAGCACAACCTCAAGGTGAACTTCGTCATCCTGGAAGGCACGTCCCAGGCCGTTCAAGCCGTCGCCGCCGACCGGACGGGCCGCGGCTTCGTACAGGGAGACATCCTGGACGAGATGCTGCTCGCGGACAAGAACCCGAGCGCACCTCCGCTCATCGGCATCGCCGGCAACGAGCCGAGGAATCCCGTCGCGTTGATATTCTTGAATTCGAGCGGCATCAAGTCGCCTGCGGACCTGGCCGGCAAGACCATCGGCGTTCCGACCGGCAGCCTGTCCGAACAATACCTCGACATCTTTCTCCAGCAGCAGGGAATCGCGAAGGACAAGGTGACGGTACAGAACATCGGCTTCGGCGCGCTCCATCCTGCGCTGATGCAGAAGCGGGTCGATGCCATCTGTGAGTTCGCCAGGGGCCTGGCCAGCCTCGACATCGTCGCGCGGCAGCAGGGCCAGACAGTCGGATCCTTCCTCTTCGGCGACTATCACATGCCCTCGCCGTTGGGCGCCGTGGTGGTCCAGAAGAGCCTCGTCGACAAGGATCCCGCGGTGGCGGGCGCCATCGCCGCCTCGCTCAACGAGGGCCTCCACCTCTGCGTGATCAACCCGGAGCAATGCATCAAGGATTTCATCGCCAAGAATCCGGGGCGCGACTACGATCAAACACTGGCGGAGTGGAAGGTCGCGCTCCGGGCGCAGTACGGGCTGGACGCCGCGACGGTGCAGAAGATGAAGCCCGCCCAACTGGGGTGGTTCGATCCGCAGCTCGTGTCGGCGACGCTGCCGGAGCTCAGGACGATGTTCAAGATCGGCAGGATCTTCACCCCGACCACGCTGTACACGAACCGGTTCGCCGAGCACCCGTAGCCGGGTCCGGGGGAGTGGCGTCGGGCGGCGGAGCGCGACGGGCCGGCCTGCCGGGGCTGACCGGCTACGGCCTGCCGGTTCTTTCGTTCGTCGTCGGCATCGTTCTGTGGCAGCTCGCGGTCCGGCTGTTCAGCATCCCCGCGTACCTGTTCCCATCGCCCTCCGCGATCGTCCAGGTCTTCTTCGACGGCCGCATCAATTGGGTGCACCAGACCTTGATCACGCTGAACGAGGCCGTCACAGGCTGCGTGATCGGCATTCTCGTGGGCTTCGCGATCGCGCTCGTGATCACGCTGTCCGCGACGCTGGACAAGATCCTGATGCCGTACATCGTCGCCCTTCAGGTCCTGCCGAAGGTGGCGATCGCCCCGATCATCTACATTCTGCTGGGCTTTACCAACACATCGAGGATCCTGCTCATCGTCATCCTCACGTTCTTCCCGATCGTCATCAACGTGAGCACCGGCCTGACCGACGTCGATCGCAACCTGGTCTTCCTGCTCCAGTCGCTGCGCGCGAGCAAGGCGGCGATTTTCTACAAGGTGCGGCTTCCCAACTCGCTGCCGTACTTCTTTGACGGGTTGAAGATCGCGGTGTCGGGCGCCTTGGTCGGCGCGATCGTCGCCGAGTTCGTGAGCTCCAACAGCGGCCTCGGCTTCCTCATTCTGAATTCCCAGTATACGTTCAACACCGTGGCCGCGTTCGGAGCGTTCACCATTCTGACCGTGCTGGGCCTGCTGCTGTACGCCGCGGTGGTCCTGCTGGCGCGGCAGCTGATGCCGTGGTACAGGTCCGGTTGAGCATGGCCTCCGTCGTCGTCCTCGAGCACGTCGGCAAGCACTATACGACCGTCAAGGGGAACGAGGTCCAGGCGCTCAAGGACGTCTCCCTGTCGGTGCAAGCGGGAGAGACCGTCGCGATCGTCGGACCGAGCGGATGCGGAAAGAGCACGCTCCTCCGGCTGATCGCCGGGGTCGAGAAACCCGGCAGCGGGAGCATCCACCGGGAGACGGCCGGCGGGCAGTTCGTCGTCGGCTACGTGTTCCAGGATTCCAGCCTGATGCGGTGGAGAACGGTCTACGACAACATCAAGCTGCCGCTGGAGATCGTGAAGAAACAGGACCTCGGGAGCGTCGACAGGCTCATCGACATGATCGGCATGAAGGGGTTCGAGAGGAGCTATCCGATCGAACTGTCCGGCGGCATGCAGCGGAGGGTCTCGATCGCGCGCGCCTTCGTGCACGAGCCGTCGATCATCTTGATGGACGAGCCGTTCACCGGAGTGGATGAACTGACCAAAGAGGCGCTGCAGAGCGAGCTGGGGGGCCTGATCCGAACGCTTCACGTCACCGCGCTGCTCGTCACCCACGATATCGAGGAAGCGGTGTTTCTCGCGGATCGGATCTTCGTCATGTCGCCCAGACCGGGCGCGATTGTGGAAGAAGTGCCGGTGAACCTCCCGCCCGTCAGAGACTCATCGACGCGGTCCCATCTCGAGTTCTTTGCCGCGGCCAACAAAGTGCGCGCGAAACTCCTCGAGATGCACGCGATGAGGGTGGACGCGGCTACCTGAAGCGCGGCATCACCTTTTCGGCGAAGGGCACGATCACTTTCTCGTGCTCCTTTTCCGACCGTGGCGCGGAAAAGCACCTCAGCCAGATCTCGTTGATGCCGAAGGAAGTGATCTCCTCGATCTTTTGGATGCAGTCCTCGGCCGTGCCCGCGACCGAGAACCGCTGGATGACCTCGTCCGTGAGATGCGTCCGGTCCTGGTACGCGGCCTCCAATCCTGCGCGGCCCATGGCGCCGCACTTCCCGAGGAAGGCCGGCAGCGCGCCGTCGAAGCCATCGAGGATCGCGAGATAGGCGTCCGGCGAGGTATTCAGCAGCGCCTGGGTCACGAACGGCCTGACGTTCTCCACGGCCTGCCGTCCGTCGTCCGAGATCGAGGTGTAGACCCACGAAATCAGCCTGACGTCCTCCAGGCGCCTGCCCGCCTTTTCGGCTCCGGCCCTCACTCGCTCGATTGCGAACGCCAGCTGCGCCTTCGACACGTAGGTCGCGATGATCGCGCCGTCTGCGATCTCGCCGGCAAGTTCCAGGTTCAGCGGACTTCTGCTTGCGATGAGGATCGGGATGTCCGGCCGCACCTCGAACCGGAGGCGGGCGTTGGTGAGCTTGTAGAGCCGGCCGTCGAAGTTGACGGTTTCTCCGCCGAACAGCGCCCGGATCATCGTTACGGTCTCACGGAGGGCCTCGTTGACGTGCTTCCGCTCGAGGTGCATCTCGGCGAAACCGGATCCTCCGGCGCCGAGCGCGAGCAGGGCCCGTCCCCCCGACAGTTCGTCGAGGCTCGCGATCGCGGCGGCCAGCATCGCCGGGATCCGGCAGAACGGATCGGACACGCACGGCCCGAGCTTGATCGTGGTGGTATTCAGGGCGTCGGCGGCGAGCGTGACGAAGACGTCTTTCTCGCCCGAAAATCGCTGGTCGGCGTGGACGAAGTGCTCGAAGCCGAGGTCCTCGGCCAGCTTCGCGACCGAGACCACCTTCTTCAGCGGCTCCACCGGCGCCATCCCGACGCCAAACCTGACCATCGGGCCGTCAGGCCGGTCCGATCATCTACGCCAGGCTGATCCGCATCTTCCCCATGCCTTCCCGGCGCATCCGCGGGGCCTCATGGGCAAGCGCGTCGATCCCCTCAGTGATTCTTCCGACAAGGTTCGTGGCCAGCGGACCGTCAATGCCCCGTACCGCGCTGTCACGCTCGTAGATGAATCCGATGACGAGAAGATCGCGGACATGCCTCGGCCACTCGG
>Ga0207416_1004065_pt1 | contig 13137 bp, 14 predicted proteins | sample PaiPotPPM11metaG_FD_184107 | JGI IMG/M metagenome (GOLD analysis project Ga0207416, IMG submission 184107) | Iron sulfur acid spring bacterial and archeal communities from Banff, Canada, to study Microbial Dark Matter (Phase II) - Paint Pots PPM... ...
CTTGTCACCGTGAGCGTCTGGGAGTCTGTAGGGCAGGCCCAGGCGCTGGAGGCTCAGCGCAGCAAGTTTAGCTCACTCGTGCAGTACAAACCGACCGAGATGTACGAGATCACGGCGCAAGTTGTGAACCCTGGGCTATAAGCCTTGAGCTCTGAATCGCGAGAGCATCGCCCGTATGGCACGACTCCTCCTGCATAGGACACCCACCAGGGAGCGCCCCGACAAGCAGCCCGCCCTGACGTAGCATGGAGCTTTAGCTCGTCGACGTACCGCTTGCCAGGACAGAGCTTGACGGGCTGAAGCCCTATGCTACAAGTGTCAAAAGTCGGGAAAGAACAGTTCAAGCACCGTAGGGATGTCGGCAGCTCTATCTCAGCGGTCACAGCTTATGGCTCACAGCCCATCCATCGTCGAAGCACGCAATCTGACCAAAGCCTATGGCTCTTTTGTCGCCGTGAAGAGGATCGACTTTACCGTCCGGCGGCAGGAGTGCTTTGGCTTTCTTGGTCCCAACGGCGCCGGTAAGACATCCACCATGAAGATGATCTACTGCCGCACGCCGGTCACGGATGGGAGTCTGACCGTCCTGGGCATGGACGTGCGCCGTGAGGAACGGCGCATCAAGCATCAAATCGGCGTCGTGACCCAGGACAACGACCTCGATCCTGACCTGACAGTACGGCAGAATCTGTCTGTCTATGCATCCTTCTTCGGTCTCTCCCGGCAGCAGGCCAGGGAGAAGGCCGACGAGCTGCTGATCTTCGTGCAGCTCCAGGACAAGGCGAAGCAGTTCGTTCGAGAGCTATCCGGTGGCATGAAACGTCGTCTGACGATCGCCCGCGCACTGGTCAACGATCCGGCCATCTTGATACTCGACGAGCCGACAACCGCGCTCGACCCTCAGGCCCGGCTGCTCGTGTGGCAGCGGCTCAGCGAATTGAAGGCCCGTGGTGTAACGCTCATTCTCTCCACGCACTATATGGAAGAGGCTGCTCGCCTCTGCGACCGGCTCGTCATCATGCACGAGGGACGCATCCTGACCGAGGGCTCCCCTCAACGTCTGATTGCCGATCATGCAGCGGAGTACGTGTTGGAGCTGCCCCGGCACGGACAGTACAACGACATTCTCCTCAACAGACTGGGAAACCGTATCCGCTTCAGTGAAACCATCGGCGATACGCTCTTTATCTATAGTGAGGACGGATTGAGCGTGCGGCACTCGCTGTTGGAGCTTGGCGTGCCATCAGGCAGCGCCACGGCCCGCGAAGCCACGCTCGAGGACGTTTTCTTGCGACTAACCGGGCGGGATCTGGAGGAGTAGATGGCGGTTGCCATTGCGGTTATGCTCCCCGATCCGCGACAGGTGGGCCGCGTGTGGTGGCGGCACGCCATTGCCTGGACGCGCTTTTACCGCACCAGCATTCTGCTCAACTTCGTCGAGCCCATTACCGGGCTGGTGGCTCTGGGTATCGGCCTTGGCTCGTATGTCCATCTCATCGACGGCACATCATTCCTGCAGTTCATCGCGCCGGGTTTGGTGAGTGTTACGGCCATGAACGCCGTGTCCTTCGACTCGCTCTTCGCTACCTATAACTACCTCAACGAGAATCGTGTCTATCCCTCGATGATTACCTCGCCGCTGACGGTAGACGATCTGGTGGCCGGCACGATCCTCTGGGAAGCCACACGCAGTCTCCTGTACGGCGGTACCTTTCTGTGTATCATCGCGCTGTTCGGACTGGTCCACTCGTGGGCTGCGCTGCTCGTCCTACCGCTGCTCGTCCTAACCGGCGTGATGTTCTCCGCACCGGCTATGTGTATGGCCGCCCTCGCCCAGGTTTTCGAGCAGATGTTCTATTACATCACGCTGGTAATCACGCCCATGTTCATGTTCAGCGGCATCTTTTTCCCGCCAAATCGACTGCCCCATTCGGTACAGGCCGCCATCTGGTTCACGCCGCTCTACCATGTGGCCCACCTCGCGCGCAGCTTCGTTCTGGGGAAGATGAGCGCAGATCTGCTGGGCGACGTCGCCTGGATGGTGGTGTTTACCGCCCTCGCCCTGCTCTTCCCGGCGAGGTTGATTCGAAGGAAGCTTCTGGTCTAGCCCTCGCCGAAGCCGGCCCACGGAGGGACCGGCCTACAGGGGAGTGCGCAGTTGATTCGAAGGAAGCTTCTGGTATAGAGAAAAGTCAACCGGTCTGGACGTAGAAACTCTTGTGCGCGCTGGGGCGAGAGCCGCTCAGCCGGTAGACGAGAACCACGACCGTATGATTACTGCCACGCGTGTGGTGCTTCGGTACGGTGAAGCTGTACGTCCAGATACCGTCGACGCTGGTACGGACGGAGCGGTGCCAGGTCGAATGGTTCGGGAACGTGATGGTCAATCTGAAGCGCGCCTGGGGCGGGCTCAAGACGGTGATCGTCTGACGCTCGCCCGTGTGTATGCGCGCATGGTCGATGAAGAGCGCCAGACTGGGAAGCGACAGGGCGAAGGTTACATCGCTGCTGCGGGTGAGACCCTGGACGGTCGAAGCCACGGTCGCCGCAACGGTGGGATCGTCTGCTTTGTAGGCGTCGACCGGCACCTTGATCTCGACCGTCGCCGTTCCGTCACTCCCCGCCGTGGCCGGAATGGTAGCAAGCTGGCCATTAGGAAAGTGCACGGTCACAGTGACCGAGGCATTCGGCGCCGTCTGGATGGTCAACGTCTGGCTAGCCCCGGGATGAACCGCTTCTTGCGTCGGGCTCACCGCGAGCGGGATGGGCAGCTTGGTTTCCTGCAGGGTGGCGGCATTCAGGAAGGTTGACGTACGGGAGTTGTAGATGCCCGACACGGTGACGCCGGCCGTGGGCTGGAGATCTGAGAACGAGAGCAAGCTCTTATCCGGTCCGGTAATGACTGTCTGGTCGTTAATCGGGACGGTGATGTCGGTTGAGGTGTCGGTGGCCGTCACGATGAGCTGCTTGTTCGCTGCATCGACCGACTTCACAATGCCGGCAATCGCCGTCTGCCGCAGGTCCAGGTCACGAACCGACGTCACGTCATACACGCCGGCATTCTGAGGATCCGGATTGCCCGCGGCTCGCAGACGATCGCCCGCGGTGAGATTCGACACCGTGATGGGGCCTCCCAGGCGTGCGAGCAGCTTGGTTTGCTGGTTCAGGACAAAGGTGCCATTACCCGCGGCGTTAAGCGCCACGTTGAGAACCGTTTGACCTACCGCATTTGTCCCAATACTGACCAGCGTGGCCACGGGGATCTGGCCCGTGCCGGCGGGCGCGTTTGGACAGGTGCGCTGCTGGAGCGTGAGCGGCGGCAACGGCTGCTGTGAGAAGTTGAACGAGTTGATCATGTCATTCGACTGGCCATCAAGACTGGTAAGCGACGGCAAGCCCAGGGTGTCCTCGATAAACTTCAACATCGAGGAATAGCCATAGATTGTGTGGTCGACGTAGCCCGGACGCGCATAGGGCGAGATGACGATCGTGGGGACGCGGAAGCCATACTCGGTCTGTGGATTCGGCCCGGGTGGCGGGGGCACATGGTCGTAGAAGCCGCCAAAGTCGTCCCAGGTCAGGATGATAGCGGTATGGGACCACTCGGTCGGGTTGCTCATGATGGTGTTGATCTGCTGCACCGTCCAATTTTCGCCCCGGCATATACTGGCCGGCGGATGGTCGCTCACCGCGCCCGGCTCGACCAGCCAGCTCACGGTTGGAAGATCGCCGGTGGTCGCGTCGTCGATGAAACTCGCATAGTTGACCACGTGGTTCTGCCAATCCGGGCCAAAGCGGATGTGCTTGATGGCATCGAAGGATGACCAGATATAGCCGTCTTGATTCTGGTCGGGCGCATAGTACTTCCAGGAGATATGCTTGGTGTCGAGCAGGTCACCCAGGGTCTGAAAGTCAAAACAGGGATAGACATGGGTAATAGTTCCGTCGGGCGCACGCTGTTCCACCGTTGCACCTGGTGGAGAGTCGCAGCCCCACCGGCCGGCCGGCGGGTTGCTGTCGACGTTCGCATCCTCCCCCGCGATCGAGAAGAGATGGTTGGGGAAGCTGGGTCCCATGATGGTGGAGAAGAATGCGTCGTCGAGCGTAAAGGTTCTGGCATAGGACCAGTAATTTGGGATGTCTGACTGGTAGAACTGAGAATCGGCCATGTCCACGCCGTTCTGCATCGCCCCACCGATCTTTGAGAACTTATCCATCTTGCCGCCGTCATAGGCAAGATGGGCTCCGGCCGGACTGTGGTCGATGTCACGGATGAGGGCGTCGAGTTGATGGGTGAGCGGATGGACCTGGCCATCTGCACCGGTGAAGGTGGTCACCCCGTTGGCTCCGGGAAAAGTCCCGAACATGCTGTCGAAGGAGCGATTTTCCTTGTCCATGATGACGATGTGTTGGATGGGGTTGCAGGCGGAGCCGAGCGGGCATGCCTGGTTTTCCGCCTCACGCACGGCAGCCGCCCCCGCCGACAGGCTCAACCCGCGTATGCCCGCGCCGAGTGAAAGCACTAGGAGCAGTGCGGGCAGCACATACAGAGCGCGTCGATTCACGATCCCCTCCCTGAGACTCCTGTGTCTACTGTATGGTGCTCCCGATAACCGAATCCTTACCCCATACTTACAACATGTTTAACAAAAGTCAGGAGCCGCTTTCTCGGGGACCCTTACAGTCCGGTGATGCTTTGGTATCGGAAACATTTGTCGGCGTAGTCTGAGATGTAAGGGAGTACTCTCGGGTAGTAGCGCCTATCCGCCCTACAAGGAGAAGCTTATGCCCATCAGTCTGGTGCCGAGGGAGCGCCAGTTCTTTGTGCTCTTCCGCGAAAATGCGGCCAATCTGGTCGAAGGCCTGAAAACACTCGATGCGCTCTTGAACAGCGGCTCTGCCGACTTCACGCAGCATGCCAAGAAGCTGAGAGACCTGGAGCATCAGGCGGATGAGGTAACGCATCGCATCAATCAGGAGCTGAATCGCACCTTTATCACTCCCTTTGATCGGGAGGACATCTATGCCCTGGCCAGCGCCCTGGATGATGTCATCGACCTTGCGGAGGAGACGGCCGACACCATCGTGCTCGATTGCATCGAGCGCATCACCCCCGAAGCGCAGCAAATGGGAGACATCCTGGTGCAGATCGGGCAGGAGCTGGCGCAGGCGTTCGATCAGCTGGAGACTCGGAAGGACATGACGCAGTACTGGGTCCGGATCCACGATCTGGAAAACCAGGGGGACAGAGTAACGCGGCAGGCGATCGGTGCGCTGTTCCAGAACAGCCCTGATCCGATCTATATCATCAAGTGGAAGGACGTTTACAGCTTGCTGGAGAAGACCGTCGACCGCACCGAGGATGTTGCCAATATTCTCGAGAGCGTGACGATCAAGAACGCCTAATCTCCCATGGCACAGACCTTGCCGCACTTTCCAATGAGGGCTCTGCGATTCGACCTCGTGACAAGGCCTGACGCAGGGTCCAGCTTTCCTTGGCCAGGCGATTCATGCGAATGGCCCCACTCTTGTTAGGCAAAGCGGCTCCGAAGCTCTTCCGCCAGCTCCTCGGGAGTGCGGTCGACTGCTGCCTCCCAGTGCAATCGTTCTAGATACATTGCATCGCTCCGATAGTACGGAACCAGCGCAGTGCGTGTAACCATGCAGAGATTGAGCCGGAAGGATTTGCGACCCTCGAGGGGGCCGGAGAAGAGGACGAGATTGAAGCTGTTGTAGCCGGCCGCATCATACCAGGCGAGAACTCGAGCAATGCCCAGGGCGAGTGAATGGAGATCCTCATCCGTCAGATCGAGCAGGGTTTCTCGATCCAACACAACAGCCCGGACCTCGTTGAAGCCCAGGGGAGCGAATGCAGTCATCCAGATCGTTCTCCCGATCTGTCCGACAAAGCGTTCTCTGCGTTCTCGCTCTTCAACCGCGAGATCCTCCCAGAATGACCGGCCCGAGTGCGACCAGTAGCTATCGGCAGCCCCGAGCTGGAATCGCAGCATGGTGGTAGGGTATGGATCGAGGTAGATCTGCGCGTGCGGATGCGGAAGCGAGCCACCCGACGGATAGAGATAGTTGATGTTGTAGGCGCAGTACTCCGCGTTGCCATCAAAGCGATAAACCTTCCGCGTGTACTGCACCGCCGCCATCAGGTTGTCGGACAGGAGGTCGGCAGTGAAGTCCCGCAGCGAGAGCCAGTGCCGTGGAGAAAATACTGCGACCGCCGCGTACTGGGAATACGGCACCAGGTTGGGAAACAACACTGTCTCGCCGATCTGGATTCGTCCCCCGGAGAATATGGACGGAAGGAGCTGCGGGGTCACCTCGTCCAGGCGGGGCGCACAAAAAGGGCAGCCGGCATCCGGAGTCCTGAAGGGGATAAGCGCCTCCGGCTCGGCCGTCTGCAGACGCACACCCTGAGCTATGCGTGACGAGGTGCCGAGCAAGGGGTCGAAGCGCACCTCCAACTGGCGCTTCACATCCTCCGAACCGTCCGGAGAGCGGAAGCGAGCAGGAAGCAGCTGGCGCCGAAAGCTGATAGGCATGGTCGCGTCGTCCAGGTAGGGATACAGGGCCCGAGCACGGGTACAACGGGGGTACCGCGGTGACTTACCATACACGGACGGAGCATGATGATTGGAAGCTGCTTCTATATTGACCCGGCCAGCGTTCTCAAGGTCGGAGTTCTCGTCCTCTCACTTGGACTCGACACATTCACGGTTGCAGTTAGCCTCGGTATGAGCAGTGTCGGCCGCAGTGACCGGCTCCGAGTTGGCGCAAGCTTTGCTCTCTTCGAGGGTGGCATGCCAGTGGTGGGGTTCGTCATCGGTCGTGCGGCCAGTGGTGTGCTCGGCGACCTAGCATCGCTGATGGGCATCGTCGTCCTGTTTGGTGTGGGTGCCTGGATGGTCTTCGAGGCGGTAGCTGGAGACGAGGAGGCACGCGTTGACATAGAGGATTGGCGCGGACTCGTGTTGACCTCGATCTCGGTGAGTCTTGATGAACTGGCCATTGGCTTCGGTATGGGAGCGCTTGGCCTCCCTATTCTGGTGACGGTTATCTTGATTGCAGCGCAAGCATTTGTGCTGACCTTGGTTGGGACTACTGTGGGAAACCGAATTGGGGAGCGACTCGCCGAGCGAGCCGAGGTGGCGGCTGGTCTTGTTCTCTGCGGCTTAGCGGTCATACTTGTCGGCGAGAAGCTGGTCTGATTTCCTGCTGCTTGGTCACGAGATGTGCTGGAGCTGCTCTTCCTCGTACAATGTAGTAACTACGCAATCGAAAAGAGGAGCAGCGGTGCCCAGAGACCGGCGAGGGGGAACCGAAACTTGCCAGAGTACGTGTGTCCACGAAGAGGCAGTTGAGCGAGGCCGTAAGCTCCTGAAGGACGACGTCGCCTACATTGAGCTTGCTGAGCTCTTTGGTGCGCTCTCCGACGCGACACGCGCCAAGATTGTTCACCTGCTGCTGCACCAGGAGCTCTGCACCTGTGATATCGCCGCAGTGCTTGGTGTCACCGATTCCTGTGTCTCCCAACACTTACGGATCTTGCGCTCCCTACGGCTTGTCAAATCCCGGCGAGCCGGCAAGTTCGTGTACTACAGCCTGGATGATGCGCATATCACGCTGCTCGTTCAGGTGGGCATGACCCACCTCGGCCACGAAGCGGAAGAGGTGCTTGCAGAGGGGGCAAATAGAGGAGAGGAGGCCGTATAGTGGCCACAGCACGTGGGCACGCCCACGATATGACTGGCAGCAAGCTGCGAACAGCCTTCCTCTTAACCGCCGTGATTCTGGCTGTTGAGCTTGCTGGCGGGATCCTCTCCCACTCGCTGGCGCTGCTCTCCGATGCGGGACATGTCCTCACCGACATCTTCGCGTTGGGATTAGCGTGGTTTGCGACCGTGCAAGCTGAGCGTCCGGCTGATGCAAGCAAGACCTATGGGTATCACCGAACCGGCATCCTGGCGGCACTGGCCAACGCAGTGACCCTCCTGTTGATTGTCATTGCCATTGGGTATGAGGCAGTGCAGCGGTTCCAGCATCCTGAGAAGGTGACTCCCTGGCTGATGTTTGTCTCCGCGGCAGTGGGCATTCTGGTGAATCTCTACATCGGCTTTGGGCTGCGCAAAGAGAGTGGGGTTAACCTGACTGTCAAAGCGGCAATGCTCCACGTCTTTGGGGATGTCGGCGCCTCAGTCGGCGTGATTGTTGGTGGGGCGATTATCCTCCTGACGGCGTGGTACCCGGCCGATCCCTTGATCTCGCTCTTGATCGCCGCCCTTATTGCTTGGGGAGCGTGGAGCATTCTGCGTGAGACGATCGACATTTTGATGGAGGGAACGCCGAAGGACTTGAATGTCGCGCAGATGGTGCGGGATATTCTGCGCGAACCTGGGATTCAGGACGTGCACGATTTGCACGTGTGGGCCCTGGCAGGGGGCATGAGCTGTCTCACGGCGCACGTCCAGGTCGATGACGGTCTCGTAAGCGAGCGAGACACGGTGGTCGCGGGTCTCAACCGCATGCTCCTTGCGAACTACCACATCGAGCACTCAACGATTCAGCTCGAGTGTGCCGGCTGTGCGACGAGCCACCTGTACTGTGATATGGGAACCAATGGCACAACCCAGCATGACCATCCGCATGGACATGAAGTAACCGAAAACGGCCCGGATGTTCCGGCGGCGCCGGGAAAGAAGCGAATCTGATGAGCGTGCCAATCATTCAACTGACGCCAAAGCAAGGCAGAGCCCGAGAGGACGCGGTACACGCAGGCGTTCGCATCGAGATAGTGACGGTTGTTTGGATGACGGTTGAGGCGATTGTTGCCATTGCCGCCGGTGTTCTGTCCCGAAGTGTCCTCTTAACCGCCTTTGGCATTGACTCGGTGATTGAGCTGATGAGCGGCAGTGTCCTCCTGTGGCGCCTGCTTGTCGAATCTCGCAGGCATTCCCTTGCACGCGTGGAACGCGCCGAGAACCGGGCAGCGTGGATTACCGGCATTGGTCTTATCTTGCTGTGCCTCTATGTCGTAGCGACTGTCCTGGCGAGCCTGTTAACACGGACCGAGCCAGAGAGTTCACTGGTGGGCATTGGCCTTGCCATTGCCGCACTGATTGTCATGCCGATTTTGGTGTGGCGCAAGCGTGTGATCGCAGGCAAGATCGGCAGTGCGGCACTTCGAGCGGATGCTGCGTGCTCCTTGACCTGCGCGTATATGGCGGCAACGCTCCTGGTCGGTCTCGGGCTAACCGCAGTGTTTCATTGGTGGTGGGCAGATAGCGTGGCGGCTCTCGCCCTGTTGTACTTTCTCGTGCCTGAAGCGCGTGAGGCACTGGAAGGAGCTCGAGCTGGTCGTGGCGGCTGCGGTGACGAGGGGTGTGAGCGCTGATACGAACCGCGGCTGGAGAGGAGTGACGTGGTAGGAGGATCGCTTGGGTGGACAATTCTCGAGTGCTCGCGTTGCACGTCTCACTCAATCTCCCCATCTGCAACCGGCTCCCAGCAGTCTGATGAGGAGAGACGCTGCATCGATACCACCACAATGGCACGCCCACTACGGTCCAGACCAGCACCCTCACGCTGCAGGTCAAGGATGGCGTGGGAGACACCGCGCGACAGGCTTTCACCCTCACCATTGACCCGCCTGCCCCCCTGGTGATCACCGATCCGAGCCCGTGCTGTCCTGCCGGAACGGTCGGCACACCCTACGACCAGAACCTGTTCCTCTCGGGGGGCGTCGGGCCGCATACGTGGTCGATGGCCTCGGGACAGCTTCCGCCGGGCCTCAGCCTCGACTGTCCCTCGCCTCCAGCATCGTTCGACGGCGTTCCCACGACCGCGGGGACGTTCACCTTCGCGCTCCGAGTGACCGATAGTCGGGGGACGCAGACGAGCGAGCAGAGCAGCATCACCATCCAGCCATCCAGCTCGCCACCTCCCTCGCTGTCTGTCTCTCCCACCTGCGTGCCAGGAGGCAGCTCCGCGACCGGAACCGTACGATTGGGCAGTCCAGCTCCGGCTGGCGGGGCGGTCGTGGGGCCCATGAGCAACAACCAGTCCGTGGCGACCGTGCCGTCCAGCGTGACCGTTCCGGCCGGTTCGACGAGCGCAAGCTTCCCGGCGAGCACGAAGCCGGTGTCGTCGGAAACCAATGTCACCCTGATCGACTCGTATGGTGGCCAGAATCAGTTTGCGAATCTGAGCGTGAGGATTTCCTGAGGTACCCAATCGGGAGCAACACTGTGCCCCCGGCCTTCCTCTCACTTGTCAGCTGTCCCATCTGAGCCGTACCATCACACCATCGAGGGCAGATCCTTCAGCTCTGTGGAATGTGTCTGGAGTGGAGAGGCGGCATGAGCGACCGAGCCTCGCAGCTGACTCGCAGCAGCCGGGTCGATCCCATGAGTCGCATCCGTGACGCTGGGTCTCGCAGCCTCGTTCTCCTGGCGCTGTTGCTGCCCTTTGACCTGAGATATCATCCCCTCTTTCAGCATGGTCTGATCATTGTCACGAATCTCAGCGTCCTTCTCTATGCAGTCGCTGCCTTGGCCGTGATGACCCTGTGCCGCCCCTTCATGGACTTCGTCCGCAACCTTGCGACCAGAACCTCGGACCCGACCAACTACTTCTACCGGCAACGAGTACCTCTCGCCCTCTTTGGAGCGCTCCTCCTCAGTTCTATGATCTCCAGCCTCCTGGCAGTGGAGAAAGACGCAGGTCTGACATGGACCTTGGACCTTCTGGCAGGTGGCCTGCTGTGGCTGGCCATCCCCGTGTGGTTGGCGCATGAGACCGAAGCACAAGTCAGGCGCATCGGGATGGCGCTGGTCACGGGCGCAGTCATCGCCGCTTTCGTCGGGTTTGGCGAGTTTCTCTTCGGATCGGGCTTCGAACAGAGGCTGGCCTGGTTCAAGGCCACGCCGACGAAGATGGGTCCCGATCTCCGGCTGAGCAGCACGTTTTCCCACGCCAACCTGGCGGCCATGTGTTTCGAGCTTGCTCTGCCCTTTGCCGTAGCAGGGCTGGCGAGCGCATTGGTGCAGAGCGCGAAACGGTGGGCCACCGTCGTGGCTTGGCTGATGGCGATCGACGTGCTGCTGAGCGCCTTGCTCCTGACCTACAGCCGGGGTGGGCTGATTGGCTTGCTCGTGGGGAGCACGGCGATGGCTGTCGCAACTCGTCGAAACTGGCACCTGACGCATCTTCTCCGGCGACGGTGGTGGGTCCTGGGCCTCACAGTCGGACTGGGGTTAGTGATCGGCTCCTTTGCGCTCTCTTCCTCGTCGGTGGAAGCGCTGAGGTTTTCGAGCCTCAACGATTGGGATTGGTACAGGGCCACCTACAGCAGTGCGCTGCCGGCAACCATGCGGGCCGGGGAGCACATCAGGGTGCCCGTCACCGTCGCAAACCTTGGCCCCCTGACGTGGTCTGGTGCGGGCGCGCATCCTTATCACGTGAGCTACCACTGGCTGGACGCCTCAGGACGAGTAGCGGTCTTTGAGGGAGCTCGCACCAACTTCCCGGCCGACGTTCCGCCCGGGCACAAGCAAAGGGTGGTCGCCGACGTGCAGGCGCCCAGCAAAGCTGGTCGCTACCTCTTTGTCTGGGACGCGGTCCAGGAGAATGTCACCTGGTTCAGCCTCAGGACCGCCCAGTACAAGGCGCTCCCGGTCCGGGTTATAGACCGATCGCCGGACAATGGGACCCAGGTCGCGAACAAGCCCCCCGACCCAGCGGACCCCACCACGCTGCCCGCGGCTCCCCCTCCGGACCGTGAGCAAATTTGGCGAGTGGCGCTGCAGATGATAGAGGCGCACCCACTCTTTGGCACTGGGCCGCACGGCTTCCGGCTGAACTACGCCACCTTCGCCCAGCCTCGCTGGACCATCGATGCAGCGCACTCTCCAGGTCATGCTCACAACCTCGTGCTTGAGATCTTGGCGGATTTGGGGCTGGTAGGTGGAGGGCTGTTCACAGCGTGGTTCATAGCCGTGTGGTGGCCCCTATTCGATGGCGTGTGGCATGGACACATTCTGAACTCCTGGCAGGTTGCGCTGGTGGGGGCGGTAGCAACGATGTTGGGGCATGGCCTGGTGGATTACACCCTGCAGACGCTCAGCCTCCTTATCCTGTTCATGCTCCTGAGTGGGCTGGCGGTAACCGTGGCCGAGTCTCGAAGGGTCGCGGATGGATAGAGCCCTGGATCCGCAGGCAAACCGGCTCCATGAAGCCGGATATGGGGCGCTGATCACGCTGGCCTCGACGGTGCCGTTCGGCAGGACATCCTGCATTACCTCAAGGTCCTGCCAGAGCGGGTACGAGTTGTGTATGAGGGCATCGGACCACAGTTTCGCCCCCAAATGCAGAGAGGTCAGCCCGACCCGGATGCGGTCCGGCGGCGGTACGGTCTGCATTTCCCCTACATCCTGACGGTGGGCACGCTCGAACCCCGCAAGAACCACCGCAGGCTCATCCAGGCCTTCAGTTGGCTGGTGGGAACAAGAGCGCTTACCGCACCACTTAGTGATCGTCGGCGCGGGGGGCTGGAAGGGCAGATCGTTGCAGGCCGAGGCCAGCAAGAGCCCGGTCGCCAGCTGCATCCATTATCTCGGGTATGTGCCGGCAGTGGATCTGCCGGGCCTGTACCATGCCGCGGACGCTTTCGCCTTTCCATCGCTCTACGAGGGATTCGGGCTGCCGGTCTTAGAAGGGTTGGCTTGTGGTGCACCGACCCTCATATCGCGAGCCAGGCAAAGATGCCGGCCTGTTCAGCGGGCCCCGTCACGGTCAGCATGGCCAGGAAGAACAGGAAGACGTTCCAGTTGATCGCGAGAATGTGGAGCGCTGACAGGACAGAGACCGCCCCGACGAGGAGCATGAGGATCGCACCGATGAGGGCTGCTATCCCTTCATTGAGCCCCCGGGGCCGGGTGAGGACGGCGAGCAGAGTGCCGATAAAGATGACGATGGTGATCGTGCTCATACTGGTCGGGGAAAAGGTGATCTGGGCATGGTGACGATTGCCTGCCTCGGGGGAATACTTTCGTGTCAAGCGCGCTTGGGGCAACTGTGATCAGCATCCCAATGGCTGGTTACGCCTCTCGACGCAGCGCGGTATACCCT
>Ga0207416_1004067_pt1 | contig 13132 bp, 11 predicted proteins | sample PaiPotPPM11metaG_FD_184107 | JGI IMG/M metagenome (GOLD analysis project Ga0207416, IMG submission 184107) | Iron sulfur acid spring bacterial and archeal communities from Banff, Canada, to study Microbial Dark Matter (Phase II) - Paint Pots PPM... ...
GGGCAATACCAAGCACCTCCGCTTTTGGTGCGTCGACGTTCACGTTCAAACGCGGCGCGGCCATTTCGTTGCTCGTCTGTACGTTGACGCTGCCGGGCGTGTCGCGCAAGAATTGCGCTACCTTTTCGGCCGCGGGTCCGATCGCTTCTTCCGGACCGGAAAGAGCGTAGAAAATCGGCGTGCCCGATCCGCCGCCGCTGTCGCCTGCAACTTGGAGCTCGCCGCCCGGAACGAGATACTTCAAGTCGCGGATCTTGCCGATGATGTTGTACGTGTCTTTCGTACGGTCCGGCGTCGTCTGCGCGTTCAAACGCGCATAGTTCGAGCCGATCGCCGTGCCCCAACCTTCGGGTTTTCGCCCGACGGTCGAACTCACCGACTGCAAACCGTCGATTTTCAGAATCGCCATCTCGAGTTGGCTGACGTATCTCTCCGTAACGAGCAGCGGCGTCCCCGGCGGGTAGGTTACCGTCATCGCGATCGATCCGTCTTGCACTGCCGGGACGAAATCGAAGTCGATTCCTCCGAGTAACGGCAGCAGAATCGCCAACGCTACCGGAATTGCAAAGGTCGCTGCCGTGAGTGTGCGCTCGCGGCCGGTGTTATAAAACCACTGTCCCACGAGGCGCATTCCGTTGAGCGCAACGTCGCGAACGGCGTTGGCGGCACGCTCGATGCGCGGGTGCGTCTTTGGCAGGCGCGACCATCGCAGGTCGAACCGATCGCGCGGAACGGATCGGCGAACGAGCCATCCGACGCCGTGCCAAATTGCCGTGAAGGCGAGGATCACGGCGTCGATTACGATCGTCGCCGTTCCGGCGCCCGCGACCAGCGTCAATGCGTTGACGACGAGAACCGTACACACGAAGACTACGAATAAGCCGTGCTCGAGCGCGAACGACAGTGCTCGCGTTTTGTACCAGTCGAGAATGCGGTCGTAGTTCTGCACGAATAGATTCAAGATCAAGACGGCAACGACCATGACCGGGATGACGAGATTGAGTTCCTTGGGCAATCCGATCGCGCCCCACGGAATCACGTAGGCAACGAGTGCGGCCGCCACCATAGCGGCGTTGACCTTCCACGAGCGTAGAGCATCGAGCCATCCCGGCCGTCCCGGCGACCGCTGCTTCACGCTCCATTTCGCAGCCAACAGCGGCGTGAGCGTGAAGGAGACGAACAGCGAAAACAGCGTTGCGATCACGATGACCGCGCCGAACTCTTTGAGATACATGCCGACCAGGCCGGGCATGAACGCGATCGGCAGGAAGACGACGACGTCTACCATGGTAATCGCCACCGCAGCGCCGCCGATTTCGCTGCGGCCGTTGATGGCCGCGTCCACCGGGTCTTCGCCGAGATCGCGATGCCGCGTGATGTTCTCCAAGACGACGATCGAGTCGTCGACCAGGATGCCGATGATCAGCGAGAGACCCATCAGCGACATTGAGTCGAGATGGAACCCAAACATGTTCATTAAAATGAAGGTCGAGAGAATCGACGTCGGGATCGAAACCATGACGACGACCGCGTTGCGCCAGAGATGCAGGAAGAGCATCATGACGATCATCGTCAGAATGACGCCTTCGAAGAGCGATTGCCAGACGCCGTTGAGTGAACGTTGCGTATAATCGGCCGGCGCGTCGATTTCGTTAAAGGTCAGTTCCGGGAACTGCGCCTCGATCTGCTTGATGTGCTCGCGAGCGACCTGCGTGGACTTGATTTCGTCGGCGTTGATGTCGCGGCTGATCTCGACGTAAAGCCGCGGGAGCCCGTTGAAGTGTGAGATCGAGGTCGGCTCGACGTGGCTATCGTAGGCGTCGCCGACGTCGCCGATGCGCAACGCGCGCTCCGACGTGCCCGGGACGGGGAGCGGAATGTTCAGCAGATCTTGCGCCGTGTTAATCTCGGCGTGGACGGAAACGCTCGTCTCCTGTTCCGGTTGCCGCAACACGCCGCCCGGCAGGTTTGAATTGTTGGCGGCGACCGCATTGAAAACTTCGCGCAGCGTCGCGCCGCTGCCCAGCAGCTTGGCCGGATTGGGCTCGACGTGGAATTCGCGCGACGTTGCGCCGTACACGTCGACCGTCTGCACGTTGGGAATTGCCTTGATCAGCGGCTGCACGCGGTTGGTGACGAGATCGGCCAGCGCCGTCGGCGCGAGCGACTTCGAACTCACCGCAATATCGAGCAGCGGCTCGGAGGCGCCGTTCTTGTAGACTTGCGGCGGATCCAGATCGGCCGGCAAATAGACGCGCGCCGTGTCGACGGCGTTCTGCACGTTGATGGCCGCGACGCTGAGATCGGTGCCGAGTTTGAACTGCACGCCGATCGAGGCCGCACCTTCTTGCGCGGTTGCGGTCAACTGATCGAGGTTGTCGATGTCCGCGAGCTGATCCTCGATCGGCTTGACGATGAGACGCTCCATCTCTTGGGGAGAAGCGCCGGGATAGTTCGCAAAGACGATGACAATTGGGAACGCCGTCCCCGGCGGATCGCTGCTGCGGCCGAGTTTGCTAAAGGCGATCGTCCCGAATACCGCCAGCGCGACGAACACCATGGCGGTGATCACGGGCCGGGAAATGGCAAAGCGCGTCAGCCACACGTTGAAAAGAACCTCTGCAGTGATGGCACCATTTGCTTGCTCTACGCGACTAGCCGGGCCACTGTTTCACCCACGGCCGTTGTCGGCGCCACCAGGGTACCACATCGTGCTTGAGCGCCGGGTGAAAAATCTACCAAAAACGTCGCTCGGGCGCCCCAGTCTGAGGTCACGCAACTGCGCCCCGCAGCGTTGACTCGGCTATGAGGTCGCTCGCACTCTTGGCTTGCGTTCTACTGCTCGGCGCGGCGAGTCCGTATCCGGCGATGGCCCCCGCCGGCGAATACCAAATCGCCGATCGTAGCGACGAAATTTCGCTCGCACGCAGTGCCGCGCCGCGGTCCATTTCAACCGACGCCGAAATCCTCGTGCTCGGGCCGCGCGGCTACGAGATCGCGGTGAAAGGAAGCAACGGTTTCGTGTGCCTCGTCGAGCGCTCGTGGACGGCCTATTTCGACGCTCCGGAGTTCTGGAATCCTAAAATTCGCGGCCCCAACTGCTTCAACGCCGTCGCCGCGCGGAGCGAGCTGCCGCAGATTCTCCAGCGGACGCAGTGGGCGCTGGCCGGTGTAAGCAAGGAGCAGATGATGGCGCAAACTCGAGCCGCGTTCGCGGACGGTCGGTTCCAGCCGCCCCAGCCCGGCGCGCTTTCCTTCATGCTCTCCAAGGGCGGCTACCTGAGCGACGATGGCGCGGGTCCGTGGCTTCCGCACGTGATGCTCTTCGTCTCCAGCGCGCAAGCCAAGGTATGGTCCGCCGGCCTTGCGGGGTCACCCGTCATCGGGGACGCCGGCGACGATAGCCTCGGCTCGACCGTTCTGATGATTCCGGTGCGCCGCTGGTCGGACGGCACGCCGGCACCGATTCCCCCGCTGCCTTAGTCGGAGATCAGCTGAAATCGAGCAGACGCGGGCCTGGCCCTTGCGCGGCAAGCTCGTCGTCCGGATTGCGAAGCCAGCATTTGTCGAGCGAAAGACAACCGCAGCCGATACATTGGCCGAGCTGATCGCGCAACGCCGTGAGGCGTTCGATGCGGTCTTCGAGGCTGCGCTTCCAACGCTTCGATAGCGCCGCCCAGTTTCTCGCGGAGACGGCGCGGTCAGCCGGTAACGTATCGAGGACGTCGCGAATTTCCGACAACGGGATCCCCGCACGCTGTCCGATCTTGATCACGGCGATGCGCCGCAGCTCGGGTCGCGCAAAACGTCGTTGATTGCCGTCGCTGCGCGTGCTGCGAATCAAGCCTTTCGATTCCCAGAAGTGAATCGTCGAGACGGGAAGACCGCTTCGTTTGGCGATCTCACCGACGGTAAGGAGTTCCATCTTGACCTCAACTATGCTTGAGGTTGTAGACTCGTCGTCATTATGGAATGGTTTCAATCCGGACACGTTGCGATCGTCACCGGGGGATCGCGTGGATTAGGCAAGGCGCTGGCTCGCGAGCTGCTCGCAAAGGGACTCACGGTCATCATCGACGGTCGCGACTCCGCCGTGCTCGAACAGACCCGTGTCGCGCTGAGCGGCGGCAACCTCATCGCGCTTCCCGGCGACGTCGCCGATCCGGCACACGTTCATGCGCTCGTCGCGGCGGCAAAACGGATCGGACGGCTGGACTTGCTGGTCAATAACGCCTCCACCCTCGGCCAGACGCCGTTACCGAGAATCGATCGACTCGACCGTGAGACGTTTCGCGCTCTATTCGACATCAACGTCTTCGCGCCAATCCACCTGATCCAACACGCACTGCCGCTCGTGGCACAATCCGATCCCGGCACGATCGTTAACGTTACATCCGACGCCGGGGTAGAAGCCTATCCGGCATGGGGAGGATACGGCGCGACCAAATCCGCGCTCGAACACGTTTCTCGCGTGCTCGCGGCCGAGCTGACAGGCGGTTCGACGCGCGTCCTCGTCTTCGATCCGGGCGACATGAACACGGCGATGCATCGAGACGCAATTCCCGACGCCGACACGTCGGCGCTTCGAGATCCGGCGGACTCCGCACGCGCGTTGATGCGCGCGATCGCGGGGATGACAACGAACTTCGAACGCATACGCGCTTCGGATCTGGTGCCGGCGTGACGGCTGCAGCGGAGCTTTCACCTGGCTTGATTGAGGCGACCGAACCACCCGAATACCGCGGAGTTGCGCGCGACGGCGTACGAATGCTCGTGACGGACCGTCCGACGCGGTCGCATAAGCACGCCTACTTTTACGATCTGCCACGGTTGCTGCGTGCCGGAGATCTGCTCGTCGTCAACGATTCGGCAACGCTGCCCGCGGCAATCCTCGCGCGACACGCCGATGGCGACGCCATCCGCGTTCACGTGAGCACGAAGATCGACGAGCGCCTTTGGACGATCGAACCGCGCGGGCACGTTGCTGCCGGGGAAACGCTGAGGCTTCCGGGTGGCGCCGCAGCCACGATGATTGCGCCGGTCGAGCCGCGTCGACCGCGACTGTGGTACGCGGCATTCCAGCTCGACGCGCCGATGTACGTTTACCTTGCCGAGTTCGGAACACCGATTCGATACGCATATCTCCGCCGGAGTTTTCCCCTGCGGGACTATCAGACTTTGTTCGCGCGTGAAGCCGGATCTTCTGAGATGCCATCCGCGGCGCGCCCATTCACCGAATCCGTGGTGGCCCGGCTGCGCGATCGCGGTGTGGAAGTCGCGACCGTAACGTTGCATTGCGGAGTGGCCAGCTTCGAGTCGTCCGAACGTCCGGCAACGGAACGCTTTACGGTCTCGCACGCGACGGCGCAGCGGATTAATGGCGCGCGACGAGACGGCTGCCGGGTGATCGCGATTGGAACTACGGTAGTCCGCGCGCTCGAAAGCGCCGCAACCGACGATGGTGTCGTCGCCACCAGCGGATGGACCGATCTGAATATCGACCGGACGTATCGACTGAAAGCCGTGGACGCACTGCTCTCCGGCTTTCACGACGCGACCGCGACGCATCTTTCGCTGCTGCACGCTTTCGTCGATGCCGACCTTCTGCGAAACGCATACGCGCAGGCCGCCGAAACCGGGTACCGCTATCACGAGTTCGGCGACGTCCATCTAATTCGGTGAGCGACGCTGCTTTAGTATCCTCCCGGAAACGGCTTGCTAGTCACGTTCGCAAAGCGTTGAGCGGTGCCGTTCTGCTCTCGCTGCTGCGCAAACCGATCCTTCTGCGTCATCAGCTGCAACGACAGCTTGCTCAATCCGTCGTTGAGACCGGCGTTGAGTTCTTGCCACTGCGCGCGGTTCTTGAAGGCGACACCCGGATAGATGCTCGGCAAGTCGGAAACGGCGCGGTTCTCGGTTGCGATCCTTTGAATTATTCGCCGCAGCGAGCCGGTATCCCCAAATGCATAGCCGTTGATCGCGGGTCCAGCGACCTCGAGAAAGGCTTCTTGCGCATGATAGAGCTCGAAACCGGGATCGCCGATGTCCCCCAGCTTGCGTTGATCGACGAGCATTGCAAATTGGCGTCCTTTATACTGCGCCGAGTAGAACCAATACGTCGCTTCATTGCGGTAGCCGAGGTCGTAGAGGCGGATGGCCGCTACGTAGAGTTCGGGGAAGCTGAGACGGTTCCACTGCTTTTTCATCTGAAGGATCGTCGAGACGAACGCATTCCCGTTCCTCGTTGCCAAGCCGCGACTGTATGGTCCGACTTTGATGACCGGGCCGTTCGAGTCGTAAAACGGTAGAACGTATCCGCCGACGCGGCTCGTATCGTCGGCAAGCGCTGCCGGAGCCGACAACAGCGTCGTAATCGTAAGCAGCGCGAGTGTAACAAGAGACCTCACAATGACATCCTCTACTCTGACAATTGGGCAAGGCGTACCTCGAGCTGCGCCGTTAGCGCCGCAAGCGGCCGATGCGATTGCCGTTGTATTCCGTGAACCACAGTGCGCCGTCGGATCCCTCCACGATTTGCTCTGGCGAGCTGTAGGGAGAAATTCCGGAAGCAAAGAGCGCGATCGTGCCCTGCATATCGATACGGCCGAGGCTGTTGCCGGTGAAATCCGTGAACCAGACGTTCCCGTCGGACCCAGCGGTGACGCCGGTAGGCGACCGTAGATCGTCGCGGTTCGCGCGCGCAAATTCCCTGATCCGTCCCGATCGCGGTTCGATCCGGCCGATCGAACCCACCAACGCCTCTGCGAACCACATCGCACCGTCCGGTCCGGCGACGATGCCGACCGGCAGCGCCTCGGCGTTGAGTTGCGTCGAAAACTCTTTCGTCGCGTGCGTCGCGACGTCGAAGCGAGCGATCCGCGATTCCTGGCTTTCGGTCAGCCAAACTTGTCCGTCGGTTCCGCGCGCAACGCCGTTCAGCGAACCCGAACCCGGCAGCTCGAAGGTCGTGATATGGCCTGCGGTCGTGATGCGTCCGATCGCGTGTGCGTCTTCTTCCGTAAACCACAGCGATCCACCGATCGAAGCAATGGCGGTCGGGTGACTCCCCGCGCTGAGGCCACTCGAGAATTCCGATATCCTGCCGTCGCTTTGGATTCGGCCGATGCGGTCGCCTCGGCTTTCTGCAAACCAGAGCGCGCCGTCCGGACCAGCCGCAATGCCTTTCGGCTGGGTTCCGGGTCGCGGCAGCTCGAACTCGGTGATAGCACCCGATGCCGTGATTCGTCCGATACGGTTTCCGGTCTGTTCGGTAAACCAAATGTTCCCGTCGGGGCCCGCCGCGATTCCATACGGAAGGCTGTTTTCATGCGGAAGCGTGAACTCCGAAACGGCATCGTCGCTCCGCGCGGTACCGGCGCATCCCACCCAGCACGTAAACGCAAGCGCAAAGCACGCAACGCGAATCGTATGGCCGTTCAAACCGGAGAGCATGCCCGATGCCGTTCGCAGCACGCCTAACGGAGCCTCCACCGCTCGCGCGCAACAGTCCGCATCAGTATGATGTTGACGGGAGGAGCCTGCGATGAACCCTTTTCGCTTGTGTGCCGTTCTGGTTGCGACCGCCGCATATTCGATCGCCTCCGGGGCACGCGCGGACCAACCGGTTGCCCTACCGTTGCGAACACCCGACGTTCCGGATGGCTTCACGTTCGCGGCGGTGGGCGATCTCCTCGAGTTGCGTCCCGTACTGCCGCTAAGCGACCCAGGCTTTCTCGCCGTCGACCGTATCATCAAAGGTGCGGACGTTGCGTTTGGTAACGACGAACTTCCTATCGTTGATATTTCGACTCCCGGACTCTATCCGGAAGCTGAGAACGGCGCTTCGAACATTTACGCGGTGCCGGCTGTCGCCAAAGATTTTAAAGCGCAAGGGTTTACGATGGTCTCACGCGCCAACAATCATTCTACCGACTGGGGCGTCTCGGGCATGCAGATGACGGATGCGTTTCTGGATGCGGCCGGCATCATGCATGCCGGAACCGGGCGCGACGAAGATGCGGCGCGGCGCGTACGCTTCGTCGAAACTCGCTGGGGACGCATGGCGCTGGCTTCCACCACCTCCACCTTTGAAGGAAACGAGCCCGCCGGAGTCGCTCAAGGCGACGTCGCGGGGCGTCCGGGTGCCAGCGTCGTGCACACGGTGCAATCGATTGTGGTCGATCGCACGACGTTGGACGGCCTGAAGCACTACTATGGTGATCCCGTCTATCACATCGACGACAAACCAACGACCGATAGCATCACCGTCTACGGCCAGTCCTTCGTCGTTGGGCGCAAGCCCGGCATTCACTACGACATGGACAAGCACGACGTGGCTTCGATCGTACACGCGTTGCGGCAAGGGAACGCGCTGTCGAACTTACTCGTGTTTTCCGTGCACTGTCATGAAGACGCCAGCGGAATCGGTAACGACGTGCCGCAGGGGGCGTTTTTGCGCGATCTTGCGCACACCGTCATCGACGCCGGGGCCGACGTATTCGTCGGACACGGCCCGCATCAAGTTGGCGGCATCGAAATCTACAAAGACAAACCGATCTTTTATAGCCTCGGAAACTACATCTTCCAGGTTGGATTGATGGAGAACATCTGGCCGGAAGGTTACGCGCAGTTCGACGCCGATTCGACGAAGTCCACCGACGCCGACGTTGCGCATCACTTCTTAGCTCATTACTTCTCAGAGGACAAGTGGTGGCAGAGCGTCGCCGTCGTGCTGACGTACCGCCGCAATGCCGTCGAAACGATTCGCCTATATCCGCTGGATTTGGGTCGCGATCGTCCAACGCACGTACGAGGGCTTCCGCGGCTGGCGCCGGAAGCGGAAGGGGTCGAGATCCTCAAGCACATCGCGACGCTCTCAGCGCCGTACGGTACGCGCATCGATATCGCCAACGGAGTGGGCGTGATTCGCTTGCAGTGAAATACTGCGCCCGCACGTTCCCGAACTCTGCGTCGAAGGCGTCGTCGTGGGAAGAATCATCGAGTAACGTTACGGATGTCGCGTGCGACGGCATCGGTTCTTCCATCGAATTGGTGACCGCCGGTTCGGAATATTGTAATGTTCGCGCGCGGCATTTTTTTGCCGTACTCTTTGGCATCGCCGACCGGGATCACCGCATCGTCGCTGCAGTGATACATCGTTACGTCGAGAGCGCTCGGTACGTTCTTCGCGAAGTCGCTGGGAAACGAAAAGTCGTCTCTGCCCCAATGGCTATCGTCTGCCTTGTACGGAGCAGCTAAGAGAACAACTGCAGTCGCGCGCGTCGGCGTGCCGCTCGAGAGGCTTTTGAGGACTGCAGCAGCGCCGATCGAGTGCGCGACGATAATCGTTCCTTCAGCAGCGCCGGGGAGCAGTTTCTCGAGATCGGCATGCGTGGTATTCCACTCGATTCGTTCGAGCCCAACGACGTGCGGGTAATCGAAGGCAACGTCGTCGCCGAATCCTTCGGACAAGCGCGCGAGCAGCCCGCGATCGAACGCGTGGGCGCCGTCGCCGCCCCCGTGAATGAAAAGAATTCTCATCTGTCTTCCTTATCCGCGCGGCCGCGCACGCCGGGTTCGCCGGAAGGCTTACATGCGCAAGACAGGACGTGAACCTGCACGAGATTGCGTTCCCAGCCGCCTCCGGCGCCCGAGAGCCCCGGAAAGATTACATGCGCAAGACAGGACGTGAACCTGCATGAGATTGCGTTCCCCAGCCGCCTCCGGCGCCCGGGAGCCCCGGAAAGATTACATGCGCAAGACAGGACTTGAACCTGCACGAGATTGCGTTCCCCAGCCGCCTCCGGCGACCGGGGGCCCTTTTTTTAAAAAACCGGTCCGCTTCGCTTCCCTGCGGGATCAATCTCGTGCCGGAAAGATTACATGCGCAAGACAGGACTTGAACCTGCACGAGATTGCGTTCCCCAGCCGCCTCCGGCGACCGGGGGCCCCTTTTTTAAAAAACCGGTCCGCTTCGCTTCCCTGCGGGATCAATCTCGTGCCGGAAAGATTACATGCGCAAGACAGGACTTGAACCTGCACGAGATTGCTCCCGCTAGCCCCTCAAGCTAGTGCGTCTACCAGTTCCGCCACTTGCGCAATCGAGGGTGAGGTCTGTGAGGACCCTAGGAGTCTAGCCCCTACCGCATATTGGGGTCAAGCGCGTCGCGCAGACCGTCGCCGATATAGTTGATGGAGAGGACGGTCGCCAGGATGCACAAGCCGGGGAAGACTGCCGCCCACCACGCCGTCTGCAGATTCGACTGCGCGTTCGAAAGCATGTTTCCCCACGATGCCGTGGGCGGTTGGATGCCCAGGCCGAGAAACGACAGTGTCGATTCGAGTACGATGACGCCGGCGACGTCGAGTGTCGCTTGCACGACGATCGGCGCGACCGCGTTCGGCAAGATGTGCCGGAAAATGATGCGGCCGTCTCGATTCCCGACCGCCCGCGCCGCTTCGGTGAACTCGCGTTCGCGCAGACTGAGGAACGACGCGCGCACCAGGCGCGCGACGCTCATCCACGAGAGCGCACCGATAATCAGCACGATGACCCCGAAATTTAACGCCGCCTTCGAGGAACTCGCCGCGACGATCGCCGTTAGAACCAGCAACAGCGGCAGCAGCGGAATCGACAGAAACACGTCGGTGACGCGCATGATCGCGTAATCAGTCCAGCCACCGTAGTATCCGGAAATCGCACCCAGCGTTGTCCCGATGACGACTTCCATCAGCACCGCGAAGAGGCCGACCATCAGCGAGATGCGCGCGCCGAAGAGCAAGCGCGAGAGCAGATCGCGACCGACCTCGTCGGTACCCAGCGGATGCCCGCCGCACTGTGCGGCGTCTTGGAAACACGGAGGCAGCGGCGTCCCCTGCCAGTGCACGTTGTCGATGGCGTTGGGATCGAAGGGCGCTAACTGTCCGGCGAAGACGGCGCCGCCGACCATGAGTGCCAATACGACGAGTCCGGCGATCGCGAGTTTGTGCCGCCGCAGCCGCGTCCAAAACGTTACCTTCGTAACGTGCAGGTCGTCGTCGACGGCGGCGGGTTGAACGGGCAGCGTTGCGGCCACGGCGTTACTCCTCGCGGCCTCAGTCGTACTTCACGCGCGGATCGAGCCACGCGTAAACGACGTCGGCGAGCAAATTCGAAAAGACGACCAGCGTGGCCAGCATGATGAGCACGCCCATCAGCAAGGCGATGTCGCTCTGCGTCAGCGCGTTGTAAAAGAGCCGGCCGGTGCCGGGCCACGCGAAGATCGTTTCGGTGATGATCGCGCCGCCCAGAATGCCCGGCAGCGAAAGCGCGAGGATCGTCACAACCGGAATCAGCGCATTCTTCAGTCCGTGCTTGAACAAAATCGTGCGGAAACTCAAGCCCTTCGCGGCGGCGGTGCGCATATAATCGGTGCCGAGCACTTCCAGCAGCGAGGAGCGCATGAAGCGGCTGTAGAGCGCGAGCGAGAGCAGCGACAGCACGATCGTCGGCAGAATCAAATGCGCGACGCGATCGCCGAAGTCGAAGGTGTCGCTGCTCGAGATGCCGGCCGACGGCAGTTGGATTTGATAGCCGAACGGCAGCGGAATGCCGTGAACCGCAAACGCAAGTTGCATCATCAGAGCGAACCAGAAGACCGGCATGGATTGTCCGAAAAATGCCAGCGTCGTGATGAAATAATCCACCGCCGAATAACGCCAGACCGCGGAGATGATGCCGGCCGCCACGCCGATCGCGACCGAGAAGATGAACGACGTGAGCATCAGCTCGAGCGTCGCCGGAATGCGCTCGAGGATCGCTTGAAACACCGGCTCGGAGTTGCTGGTGGAATACCCCATGTCGCCGGTGAGAATATGACCGAGCCACTTCAAGTATTGAATCGGCACCGGCTGGTCCATGCCGAGGTTGTGCTTCAGGCGCGCGATGTCGGCCGGCGTGATGTGCGGGTTGGAAAGATACGGCGCAAGCGGACCGCCCGGCATATTATAGAGGATCACGTACAGGATGATCGAGATCAGCAGCAGCAGCGGAATCGACTGCAACGTCCTGCGCACAACGTAGGTAAACAGTTAGCGAGTCCTCCTCGTATAGCGGGCGGCGCTTCGACTGCGCGCTTTCGGCGCTACGCTGCGCATGCCATGCCGGTGCTTCACGCCGCTACGCGGCGGCCACGGCGCGCAGACCGAGGATTTCGCGGGCTTGTTCCGGTGTAGCGACCGGGCGGCCCGCCTCGGCAGCGATGCGGGCGATGCGAGCCACGAGGTCCTCGTTGCGTGCGAGTTTGCCTTTCGAGTAGTAGAGGTTGTCCTCCAGCCCGACGCGCACGTGGCCACCCATCGCGATCGCGGTCATCGCCATCGGCAGTTGTTGCCGCCCGATGCCGGCGACCGACCAGGTGCAGCCTTCGGGAATGTCGGCGACTAAATCGCAGAGATTCGCAACCGTAGCTTCCAGCGCGCCAGGAACGCCGAGCACGAGATCCACGTGCTGCGGAAAGGTCAGCAGCCGTTCGCGCGCGAGCCGGCGCGCGTTAGCGAGATGGCCTTTGTCGAAAATCTCCAACTCGGGCCGCACGCCGAACTCGTGCATTTTCGCTAAGATGCCGCGCATGATCGGAAAACTGTTTTCGAAAACGTCGTCGCCGAAGTTCACGGTGCCGCAGGTCAGCGTCGCCATTTCGGGGCGCAGCTCGAGCACGCTCGCGCGTTCTTCCGGCGTCATGCCGATCGCGCCGCCGGTAGAAAACTGCACGATAAGATTGCTATTCGCCCGAATCGCCTCGTAGGCGGCACGAAACCGCTCGACCGAGTGCGTGTTGGTTCCGTCGTCGTTGCGGCAATGCACGTGAATGATCGAACCGCCGGCCGCTTCTACCGCGCGCGCGGTCTCGCCGAGCCGCTGCGGCGTATGCGGTAAGTGTGGCGTCTGATCGAGCGTGACTTCGGCACCGACCGGCGCGCACGTGATGATGAGCGGCTTCATAGTGCGTCCTTTCGCGTGTGAAAAGACGCCTTACTCCACGCCCGCGAGCAGACGGCGCGCGTCGGCGACCAGGTCCGCGTCGAGTCCGAGGAGCGAGGCCAGCGCGAGCGCATCGGCGCCGGAAGCGCCGTCGTCGCTGACCTCCGCGAC
>Ga0207416_1004068_pt1 | contig 13126 bp, 15 predicted proteins | sample PaiPotPPM11metaG_FD_184107 | JGI IMG/M metagenome (GOLD analysis project Ga0207416, IMG submission 184107) | Iron sulfur acid spring bacterial and archeal communities from Banff, Canada, to study Microbial Dark Matter (Phase II) - Paint Pots PPM... ...
AAACCGCATCCAGCCGGCACTCAAGTCGGTTGCACCGTTCGACATCGTGACCCGCCCCACCCCATTGCAGCAGCAAGCCCTCCAACTCCTCGGACTTGCGCTCTGACGCTACGTAGTCAGTAAAAAAACCCGCCCTCGACAATTCCCTCGGCAAATGCACAATTATTTTCTGAGCTCAGGGGAACTTCGGACTAATTGGCCATGAGGCAATCGCGCAACGGCATGACGACATTCATGGGCGTCCTCAGCTCCTACCGTCTACCAACCGCGGATCGGTTGGTTCGCATGCCAACATAGGCGGTTGCCGGACTGGCGAGTACCGGAAGGCCCGCCAGTAACAGCGAGGCCGCCACGTACGTGAAAGCTGTGAGATGGGGTCGGCGCAAATCTGTCTCCAAAGCGGAACGGCGACGCTTGACGCGCGGCGGCGGATGAAGCCTGCCGTAAAGCTTGACTCCTACTTGGCGGCGCTGAACATCTTTATGATTTGAATTGCCGCCGGGCCGAGGATGATCAGCATCATCGCGGGTAGGATCAGGAAGACCAGCGGGATCAGCATTTTGACCGCGGTCTTGTGCGCCGCCTCCTCGGCGGCAAGCCGCCGCTGGGAAGTGAGCAGGTCGGCGTTGGCGCGCAGCGCAGGCGCCATGCTGGCCCCGACCTTATTGCTTTGAATAGCCAGGGCTACCAATGCCTTAACCTCGTCGATGCCGATCCGTTCGCCGAGATCCTTGAGGCTGTCCTCCAGGCTTCGGCCCGCCGCCATTTGGGCCGCGGTCGCCGACAGTTCCTGACCCAGTACTCGTCCTTGACGCTCGGCTTCGCGGCCAACGAGTTTAATCACTTCGTTAAAGCCGATCCCCGCTTCTAGGCTGATTACTAAAAGCGCCAGCACGTCGGGCAATTCGGCTGAAATTCGCCGCTGGCGCAAACGCGCGAGTCGGCGGATGACCAGGCTCGGAAGCATGTAGCCGAGTAAACAGCCGAGCGCAGCGCCGCCGAATAATGACTTGCTGAGCGCCGCGCTCAACGCGGCGCCGATTACAGCCAGTCCAATCATCAGTGCGGCGCGGGCGATCTGAAAGACTGCCGCCGCTTCGGCGCTGCGGAACCCGGCGTAGGTCAAGGTGCTGGATAGTTTCCGCCGGGTAGCGCTCCGGGCTTGCGGTTCCGACGGCCGCCGCGCGGCCCGCCGTGCGAGAGCGGAAAAGCGCTCTGACACCCCGCGCTTGCCCGCAGCCCCACCCAAGAGGCGATTGGCGACGGCAGCATCATTGCGCCAGACCGCCTGGTACAGCGTGAAACAGGCTGCGGCGGTCAGGACGAGCAGCAGCAGACTGAGCAGTAGAGGTGGCACTGTGGCACCTCAAGCGACCCGGACCATGTGGCGGATGACAAGCAAGGCCAACACGTCTAGAGTGATCGCGCCCTCGAGCATCTTAATGCCGACCCGATCGTGGAACAGCAGCCCCATATATTCCGGGCGGATCAGAGTGAAGAGCGCCAGCAGGACGAACGGCAGCGCCCCGACGATGAGCCCGCTCATGCGGGACTGGGCGGTCAAGGTCTTCAACTGCGCCTGCAAACGCTGGCGCGCGCGAATCGCATCGCCCACGCGATCGAGAATTTCGGCGATGCTGCTTCCCACCTGGGTCTGTATGCGCACGGCGGCGACGAAGAAGCCCAGGCTTTCGTCGGGCACCCGCTTGAAGATGCCTTCGACCGCATCCGGCAGCGTGGCGCCGTAGCGCATGTGTTCGATGGCCAGTCTGAGTTCGGTCGCCATCGGTTCGAGGGCGTTTTCCGCAGACATCTGAAGCCCCCGTGACAGGGGGTGCCCGGCTCTCAGCGCCGAGCGTAGGAAATCCAGCACGTAGGGAAGTTGCTCGCTGAAGGTCGCGAGCCGCCGCTTGCGCTGGACGGCGACATAAGCCGCCGGCAGGGCGGCGAAGGCGGCAGCATAAAAGCAAGCTATCCTCACATTCAGCCACAGGGCCGTGAGCAGCAAGCCTGCCAGACCTGACAGGACCGTAAGCCATATATATTGCTGAACTGGCATCTCCAGTCCGGTCTGCGCCAGCCACCGTTCAAGCCGAAGCGACAATGCACTGACGTAAGGGAGCGGCCGGCGTCGCCGTCTGGTTTCGGGAACAGGCTGCGCTTCCGCCGTGGCCCGTGTCGATCCAGCCGCAATCCGGCGGCGCAGAATTTCTTGTCCAGCAAAATCGGCTCGGCGGCTGCGTTCATAAAACATCAGCCCCAGCGCTATCATGAGGGCGAGAATAATGATCGGTACGGTCATTTCCATGCTTAAGCGCTGGCCGTTTGTAACTCGATTGAACCTAACGTGAAGCCCGCCGCCAGCATCTTATCGGCGTACTTTGAGCGTATGCCGTTGGAGCGGAACTCACCGAGGATTTTGCCGGTGGGACTAAGCCCGGTACGGACAAACTCGTACAGGTCCTGCATCAATAGCACGTCGGTCTCCATCCCGGTGATCTCAGAAATCTTGACCACTTTGCGGCTGCCGTCGGAAAAACGATTGACCTGAACCACCAGGTTGATGGCCGAGGCGATATACTGCTGCATTGCATGCTCGGGTAGCGAAATGCCCGTCAGCAGCATCATCAGCGCGAGCCGTGCCAATGAATCGCGCGGGGTATTGGCGTGGATCGTGGCCATCGAGCCGTCGTGTCCGGTTGACATCGCCTGCAGCATGTCGAGCACCTCGCCGCCGCGGACCTCGCCGACAATGATGCGGTCGGGCCGCATGCGCAAGGTGTTCTTGAACAGTTCCCGCTGTGTGATCTCGCCCCTACCTTCCACATTGGCAGGCCGGGACTCGAGCCGCAGCACGTGCGGCTGCTGCAGCCTCAATTCGGCGGCGTCTTCGATGGTGATTATGCGCTCGTCTTGCGGAATGAATGACGAGAAGCAATTCAGCAGGGTGGTCTTGCCGCTGCCGGTGCCACCGCTGATGAGGATGTTCAATCGGCTACCGATGGCGGCATGCATGAACTCCGCCATCTCGGGAGTGAGGCTGCCGCGCTCAACCAGGTGGGAAATGTCGTTGGCGAACGCGCCGAAGCGCCGAATGCACAGTGAGGGGCCGTCGATCGCCAGCGGCCCAATCACCGCATTCACGCGAGATCCGTCGGGTAGCCGCGCGTCGACCATCGGCGACGACTCGTCGATGCGGCGCCCCACCCGTGCGACGATGCGATTGATCACACGCATCACGTGCTGGTCATCATGGAACGTGACGTTGGTTCTGATCAGCTTGCCACGCCGCTCGACATACGTCTCCTTGTAGCCGTTGACCAGAATGTCGGAGACGTCATTGTCTTGGAGCAGTGGTTCGAGCGGGCCGAGGCCGACCATCTCATTGATAGTCAATTGGACGAGCCGGTCACGGTCAGCATCGGTCAGGAGCAACCTCTCCTGGGCAATAATCGCGTTGATCGCTTCACTGATCTGGTCCAGCAGATCAGTAGAGCCGGATTCCTCGAGTTTCGCCGGGTCGTTATGCTGGAAGATGCGCTCCTGCACCCGTCCCTTGAGATAATCGAACAGTGCTTGCTCAGCGGTAACCGGCTTAGCGGCATTCGACACGGCGCCAGTCAGCTTGGCGCGCTTGAAAAACGACGGCTCGCTCCTGCCCGCCTCTACCGGCGGTCCCTGGATTCTACCGATCAACCCCATGCTCTGATCCTCCCGACTCAGCGCCCGAAGCTACCGAACAGCCGGCTGAAGAGGCTCGGCTTCGTCGCCGCCTCTGATTGCTCGGCCACGAACAGCTTGCGGGTCAGCGTTTCGAAACTGCGGCGCAGGCTGGCACCGGACGAAATGTTCCAGAGGTCGAGCCCCGGGACCTGCATTTGTCTAAAAACCGCGTTATCCAGCGGCACCGTGGCAAATACCGGCAGATGCAATGCCGTCTCGATTTGCTCAAGCTTGATAACATCATTGGAGCGGTAGCGGTTGACAACCAAGTGTGGTTGCCTCTCGTTCAGGCCCAGGCGCCCATACAAGTTGAGGAAACGCTGCGCCGCGCGGATTGAGGTTACCGACTGGTCGAGAACATAGAGCAGATGGTCCGAATTTTCGAAGACCACCACCGAGCTTTCGTTGAGATGGCTGCCGCAGTCGATCAAAACCACGTCGAAGAGGACATGCAGCACTTTAAGGGCGGCTTCAACCGTCGCAGCGGAAACCAACTCTGCTTGTTCGATCTGTTTGGGCGCCGCCAGCAGGCTGAGGCCCGAGTCGTGTTTTGCAAGTACCGATTCAAGCCGAATGGAGTCAATCGGGCTGGTGGGATCGGCAAGATCTGCGATGGTGCGTTCGGGATCGACATCGAGCAACACCGCTAGCGGTGCGGCCTGCAAATCGAGGTCGACCAGCGCGGCGCGTTTTTCAAGCAACCGCCGCACGGCGAAGCCGAGAATGACGGTCAGATGGCTAACGCCGAGGCCGCCAGACACGCTAACCAGCGAGCAGAGCTCATTAGGGTTCCGCTTTTCAGCGCGGCGGCGGAATTCATTGGCGCGCAGCAGCGCGCGCAAGGCATCGTCTGAGCTTGGCGGTAGGCTGAAGACGTCGTCGGCCCCGGCCCTGAGCGCGGCTTGAATCAGCTCTGAGGATCGATCGGCCAACAGGCCGACCACCAGCGGCGGCTGGGCGATCGAGCGGGCCGCCTGCAACGCCGCCGGCCATTTCTGTTGGTCGGCAGGATCGAGTAGTACGGCGAGTAGTACGATCTTAGCGTCGCTCTTGGGGGCCACCTGGTCGTCGCCGAGGTCAAGAATCTCGGCTTCGACTTCTCGCATCTTGATCAGCACGTCTTTAACTGCGGCCCGCTGGCTCTGGCTACCTCCCGCCAGCCCCACCCGCAAGCGCGCGCGCCTCGCCAATCCGGCCGGCTCTCCAGCTGAACGCTTTACTGGCGCGCTGCTCACGGAAACCTCGGGCGCGTGACATCCGGTGAGCTAAGCGGTTTCGTGCGTACCTCTTCTGCGGTCATCTGACCGCGCTCAATCGGCAGGGCCACCTGTGCGCCAGCCGGAATCGGCTGAATGATCTGCGGCGTCACCGTCATCAGCAACTCTGACTTGACATGACTCCAGTAGGTGTGCCGAAAAAATGCCCCAAGGTAGGGCACATCACCGAAATAAGGGACTTTACGTAATGTGGACGTGTTGGTATCCAGGATTAGACCGGCAATGATCAAGGTCTCGTTTTGGTGTAGTCGCACTCTGGTCTCTGCTCGCCGGGTGACAAATGCCGGAACGGTGAAGCCGAAAAGTTGCACGCCCTCCGTATAATCAGGCTCGGATAACTCAGGTCTGACTCGAAGTTCAACTTCGCCTTGATTGCTATCGATCACTGTTGGAACGAATTTCACTGACGTGCCGTACTGCTTGAAAACGATCGAAGTGTTGAGCGCCTGGCTGATGACGATCGGGATCTCTCCGCCCGACAGGAACTGGGCTTGGTGACCGGATTCTGTGATTAGGCGCGGCTCGGCCAGAATTTTAGCCAAAGCGTGCTGCTCGAGTAATTGAATGAAGCTGTTGGTGGTAACCTGTCCGTTGTGAGTAGCGATGCCGTAAGTCACGCTGGGGGAAAGGAGCAGTGGAATCAGAGATCCTGCATTCGGCAGCACTCCGGACGGAGGCAGCGCCACGATAGTTCCGGCCCCTCCTGTGGCGGCCAGATTGACGGTAGGGGTGTATGGCGTCGCCACGCCGCCGGGGAGCCCTATCACCGACAGCCCGGCGTTGGCAAACACCATGCTTATGTCGATCCCTTGCTGTTCGAGCTTGCTGCGATTCAATTCCGCCACAACCACGTTGAGCTGCACTTCTTCTGGTCCGCCCTGGTCGATGCGGATGGACTGCTCGCGGTAACTGCCGTATCGGTCCCAGGTGACCAGCGTTGTAAATCCCGGCTGATGACCGACCAGCATAAGCTGATTCGGAGCAATCACCTGGACATCGGCGATTGAGCTGTCAGCGACCGAGACTCTTCGCAGTGGCACTGGAAAGTCGAGCAGCCGCGACGAGCCGGACATCAGCGCCAAGGTGGGCGGATGGGGAGACGGATGGTCAATTTCGACTTGAGGTACTTCAAGCTCCTTGGCCAGCGGATTCTGCCTGTACCTTATTGGCGGCGTCTGCTTTTCAGAACTAGTCGACCCGGATACGAGCGAAACCTCCGTATGTGCAGTGGCAGGCTCGGCGGCCGCGCCGTTATAGCCATCATTGAGCGGCGCGGCCGAGCTTTCTCCAGTAGTAGTGTTCTGTGGTACTTGGCCAGGCTCGAGCGGCTCGCCTGGCCGTGCCACCGCAGAGACCCTCACATCGTAGATAATGGTTGCTCCGGCCTTCGACACTGTGCGCACGCTGCCGTGTCCCGCCTCGGTGCCCAGGACAATGCAGCTACCCGGCACCGGGCACTGCAGCGTAAATGGATGGTGATCGGCGAACGTGACTTCCGGCGTGGCATCCGGGTCGAGGTCTATCAGCGTATAGGTCTGCCCTGCCTGAATATCGAGGGCAACGTGCTCTTCAGCCGCAAAGCTTTGCGCCGGCGATACCGCGGTCACCACAAGCGCCAGCCACACTGCACTGCACGCAAGACTTCGCTGCAGATAAGCTCGCAAGCCGGTTAACTCCAGCCGCTCTGCTCGGTGGCGGTCGGCGCCGTCAGGCCGACGTCCCTGACAGATGCTTGCTCGCATGTTGGCTTCCGGCCTCGACGTGAAGATGCTGATCCTGGGCTGAAGCGTTGGCGCTAGCGACTCATGGTTACTCACTAGGGGCAGCGGCTTGCAGACGATCGCCTTCAGGAGGGTCTACGGTCATCTCAGGATTAGCCACATCGGAACGAGTTAGCGCGAAGTTGACTGACTGTCGTTCCTTACCGTCGCGGATTACCTCTATCGATATTTGCGGTTTCGGCGCCGCTGGCTTTCGGATCGCAGATGATCGCTGTTGCGCCGGCGCTTCTGCAGGTGGTTCTTGTTGCGCCGGCACGCTCGGAGGCAAGCCCAGCAATTCGCGAGAATTGATGCCTGGAGTCCAGGCGGTTTGCCGGTCAGCGTAACTGCGCATGGCAACTTGAAGTGTGCCCATCCGGATCGCGGCTGCCAGCCGCTCGGCATCGCCAGGCGCTACCAACAAGGTGACAACCTCGGCGCGCTGCGGTTCGTTACTCGGCGCCTCGAGTGTAGTCTGGGCCGCGAGCACCTCCACATCCTGCAGCACGATCCGGGTCCGCTCGCTCGCTCCGGCGCCTTCGGCGCTGGTTACCAGCACGTCGACCCTGGTGTGTGGCAAAATCATGCCTGCCATATCGCTGACAGGTGTCACAGGAATGGACATGGCGCGCATCCCGTTCGGTATCAGAAACGGCAGGACCCCACCGCTTTTGCCAGGCTCGAGCAACATCTCCGCCACTATAGGCTGATTTTGCACTACGTCCTGCTTGACGATGTGACCCTCAACCTGTTTGGTATCGCTTAGGGCGCCCGGCGGCAGGTCCTCACGCGGCCATGCGGCCAGCTTTACGCTTGCCGCTTCGATAGTAGTGCCGGGCGTCAGGTTCCGTGCCGCGACCACGATTTCCGCCCGGCCCTGCTGTAACGCCTCGATGGTAGCCTGTTTGGTCTTGAGCGCGCTGTTGATCAACATCATGATCAGCATCGCGATCACGGCTGTAATCAGGAAAAATAGCAGCCTGCGTTTCATCGCTTAATCATCAGAGCACGATTTGGACCGCGCACCGTCTATGCCTTCAAGCTAATTGCTGACCATCGTCTGACTAACGGCAAGCGTGGTCGGAAAAATAACTCCTAGAAACGATGAGCCCAGCACCAGCTTCCCGGTCAAATCGTAGCTCACGGTGATTGTCACCGAAGAACCGGACACTCGCGGCACTGCGGTTGGGCTTAAGCCAATCGTTGCCAGATACTTGTCGTTGATTAAGGGCGACGCGACACTTTGGAGATAAGTGTTCAGCGTGCTTTGGTCGTACGTACTATTCAATGCAGCGTAGCGGCCACAGGAAGCCGCCGCTTGATTTACCGCCAGAGCCACTGCGCCAACCAGGATAAGCTGCACGAACACTAACGTCAGCAGTAGAAACAGTGGCAGAATAATCGCAAATTCGACCAAGCTCTGTGCGCTGCGGCGCCGGTTCAGCGCTCGTTGCCTGAAGCCACTCAACGCCAGCTCGCACTCGTAATTGGGGCGTCGGGTGGTGTGCTTGTGCACCTGGTCGAAGGCAAGACGGGACCGGCCCATATCGGCTCGGCCCGGGCGTGTTCGACCGGCGGGTCCCCCCCTCATCGGCGCCTTCGATACGGAGATGCAGTCATCCTTCCCAACCTGCAATCCTTCGGTTTAGGCGCGCGGCCGCTACTGCCGGCCGATCTTCGGGTGATTACAGGCAGGCATTAACCCCTGTGATAACATCAGTGATCTTGGTGCCGAGTACCGTCCAGGTAGCCAGTCCGACGACCACAACCAGAGCCAGGATTAGTGCGTACTCCGTCATAGTTTGGCCGGATTGTGATCTGCGGCCAAAGCGCAATCTAAGCCTTTGTGCAATTGCATGAGTCATTTGTTTTCCTCCATGTCGAATGCGTTGAGTGCCTTGTGACCATGAATCCGTAAGCGCAACTACTGTGCCGCGTGGCCACATCGATCGTGTAACGGAGCGGCCGGCATCCGACAAAATAAGGCTTACATCAGCAACAGACTCGCTGGTAGGCGGCGCGAAGCCGAGGTGGCGCCAACAGGTATATTGAATGCCCGATAAGAGCGACATTTGCTTATGTCTGCTCGCTCGCGAGCGGAGCTGGCGTCGAAGGATTCTATTAGTATGGTGTCCCGTAAGTAGCTTTACAGCCATGGAAACCTGCCGCTGGTGTCATTCTCGCGCGTGGCTGCCGCGCGAAGAATCCTGGTCTTTGCTGCTGAGGCGTTCCAGTCCGCCGTGAGGCCTACTCGTATACGTGATGAGCGCCCTTTCCTCCCCTGTTAGGAGCCAAACGGACAGCGTCGACCTCTTCGGCCGAGAGGAATTGGTAAAAACCGCCTTAAACGAATCCGGGATTCCTCGCGGCAGCCACGCGCGGGAATGACAGGACAAGGCTCGCGAGCGGAGAAGAGACCCAACACTGTAAATGTATTTACGGGACATCAAACCAGCTCGGCATGACGATACATTTGTTACAGTTTGTTAGCTTAAATCGCGGCGTGCCGATTTATGACGGTACCATCGTCCGAATTCGGGACAGTACGTACCGATTTGACGGCTTGTGCGATCCGGCATAGGCTTTGTTCGAACGTCGTGAAGGAGAGAGGTGAACCCCGTGGCGGTCGACGTCCTGATAGGGGATGACTCGCCGATCGCGCGAAGGATAATCCGTCATCTGGAACAGATTGGTTGCGAGGTGGTCGGCGAAGCGGAGAACGGAGCCCAGAGGGTGAAGTTGTTCCACGAACTGAAGCCTCGGCTGATTATCCTGACTTGATCATGCCCGCAGTCGAGAAGGCATCGATGCCATCTCCGGCCCCCGTATCATGAGAAAGGAAAACCCAGCGCGGCGATCCTGGTGGTGAATGCCGCGCGGTTCGAAAAGACGTGCAGGAACATGCCGGACGGGGGCGGGCTGGCTTACATCATTAAGCCGTTCACCAAGTTCTCGTTCAAACAGGCGCGCAAGCTGCTGCTACGCGCCTTTTCCCGAGCTAGAAATGCGCTGAGAAAACTTTCATTGCAGCAGTAGTGTGCGCATTGCGCCCGCATCGGTAGTTCCACTGCCACCGGCGCCAGGCACTACTTGACGGATAAAAATCGCGCTGATAGCTGCCTTGTTGCTGCCCGTCAGCCATACTTCGGCGAAGCTGGTGACTGTAGCAGTTTGGGTACTGTCCGTGTCGCCACCCCAAGTAACCAGGGCGACGGTTGCCACACGTGGGTCGTCGGGCGAATGAGACTGCGCGGTGCCGGATGGATCAGAGGCTTGCCCGTTGCTAATTCGCTGCGAAATCCCGTGGTCTACCGGTCCGGTTTTTGCTCCGCTAAACGAACCAACCCGGTAAGTCGAGCCTGCCGTAACAGTGCAGCCGCAGCCATTCGTGAGCTGGGACCCTAATGTGTTCCCCCCGCTTGAGCCGGCGTAATCCACTGCGCCCCAGCAGCCCGGCCCGCAGTTGCCGCGGTGCATCACGATTGCCTGGCCATAAGTGTATGGCGTGGAGCCATCCAGGCCAATTGGAATGATGTTGTAAGTCTGGCCGGTTGCCACTATGCCTGCGACCGCCTGCGCCTTGACAGTGAACTGGGTAAAGCCCAGCAGGCGGGCAAAGGTCGCGGGTATGTTGCGCGAGGTCACCACAGTAATCGATTTCCCATCGCCGGCGACCGTGATGCCCTCGATCTCGCTCGAAAGAATGCTGTTGGCCAGTGCATAAGTGCACGCGGCCTGCTGGGCCGGAGTGGCGTAGGTGCAGGATGCGTTAGCGCCACCGAACGATGTGTCTGACAAATACATGGCGCCTGCCAACGCCGCGGCATCGCTCGCACGCTGAAGATTCTGTTTGCTCCAGTACATCATAAACACGTCAGTACCGAGCGCAGCGATGCCAAGCAGCACGAGGGCTATAAGAGCTATGGCAGGCATCAACTGACCGTCAGAACCGCGGCACGAACCCGATATTTTTGAAAGCTGCATAGTTACCAAGGGCACAGCGATCGATGTTCTGGGCATCCCAATTTGAAGCGCCGAGCTTGCTACCTTTCGAAGAAAATGTATGTGCAGACGATGAGTCACTGAATTATAACTACCTGACAACTCGAACAATGCAACTTAACTTCAACAGGAACGACGAGCTCTGGCAAGAGATCGAGGTTGGAGCCTGTCTGCAGGGCGCATCGAGGATCGATGGAGTCTAGCCGCGATGACCGGAGCAGAGTGAAGTTGTCCCGAACTGCTCCGTCGGTCGAGTGTCCTGGCAAACAGCTCCCCTGCGAGCGCGTAAACTGCGGCTGCAAAATCAGGCGGTGGACGCGACAATATCAACCAATTCTGCGGGCTGCGGTTCTGACTCTGGCCGCGGCCACACTCTACAGCTATCACCTCGGTTATAAGGCCCTCGGGCCGAGCGAGGCTTACAGCGCATTGGCGGCAGCTCAACCGACCGTCAGGGCGGTCGCCCACAATGCGATGCAGTTCGACCCGGGCAAGCCGGTGCTTTATCACCTGCTGCTCCACTGGTTTTGCGGATGGTTCGGGACGAGCGAAACCGCCCTGCGCGCATTCTCCCTGATCTTTGGTCTGGCTAGCGTAGCGTTGGTCTTTGCCTACTGCCGGGAACTGTTCGGGCCTCAAGTTGCTGTGGCCGCCGCCGCAATGTGGGCATTCAATCCGCTCGCGCTGATTCTCGCGCGATGGGCGCGAATGTACAGCATGTTCGTTGCCTTCTCTCTCGCACATCTGCTGGCAATGGCAAAATTGCGTCACCGCGCGACCATAACAAGGACGATCGTCGCCGGCGGGCTGGGCGCGGCGATGCTCTATAGTCATCTTGCGGCAGTGTTCCTTATTGCCGCCGACCTGATCGTGGTCGTGCGCGAGTTCAGGTGTGATCGGCGGAGCGTGAGCTGGCCGGCGGTGGCAATCGCGGTTTTTCTGTTTGCGCCGTTCATGCCGGCAGCGGCGGCGCAGAGTCGTGCCCTGCTGTTCGGTCACTGGCTGGACTGGGTCGGCGTCGATCACAGTTCGAATGCCACGCGCGTCCTCGTCGCAGGCTTGGCTGCAGCAGTGCTCTTGTGGCTGGCCTTCGGCGCTCGCCATGCTGGCGAGGCCTCTGAAACAGGCCTGCGCTGTTCCCTGTCCGCTGTGGTTCCACTGCTCGCACTAGCTGCTGGTTCGATCGTGATTCGGCCGATGTTCAGCATCCGTTACGCTGCGCCGTCGTTCGCGGTAACCGCCGTGATTCTGGCCTGGGTGCTTGATAAAAGGGGATCGCGCGTCCGCAACGACATTGCGTTCGCAATTACGACGTTGCTGCTATTCCTGATGCCTCTGAGCTACGCAGCGCAGAATCAGCCCTGGCGTGGCATCGCGGCCAGAGTCGCCGCTGCTGGCAATCCGCTGGAGCCGATTTTCTTCGAAACGGGGTTTTTTTCGCCTGAGCGAGTGATCGATCAGGACGAGAACGGCGGTTTTCCACAAGGGTTTTTTCTGGTGCCATTCAAATACTACTTCAAGCAGCCGAACCCGGACGGCGCGCTGCCTGGTGACGACCCGCAGCTAGCCCGCCAACTGGTTGAGAGCGCGGTGCGGAAAACTGGCGGGGCGTGGCTGATCAGCGGCAAGACCAGATCGGGTGCTGTTGCCGAACTTCCGTCCGGATCCTCGTTTCAGACTGATTTCGAGCAGGATTTTTCGCGCGTGCTGCTCTTGCATGTCCGCCTCGTCAGCCAAAGTGACCAGCGCCACTGGGTGCTGTCTCACAAGCAGGCTTTGCCTGATCCAACCGCGTTCAGATTGAACCGGTGCAATTTTGCTACCGCGCGCGGATAGTGTAATGGCAGATGCAGTGTGAATGTCGAGCCCTGCCCCAATGCGCTCTCTAACGAGACGTGCCCGCCATGCAGTTCGACGATTTGCTTGACGATCGACAAACCGAGCCCAGTTCCAAGCCGGTTCCCGAACGGATCATTATTCTTCACGTTCAGCCGCCGACGTTTCGACCGGAACTCCTCTCCGCGGCAGCAGCAGTGTCAAAGGCAGCGAGAGGAGGAAGAGCCGTGCCAACAACGTATAGGTATCGTTGTAGGCCATCATAGTAGACTGCCGGCTAAGGATTCCGTTGAACATCGCTAAGTCCCGCGTGTGGAGCGTCGCCGAACTGTTCTCCAAGGCCCTCATCCGCGCATTGGCAACCGTGGCGAACCGGCGCACCGCAGGGTTGAGGTTGCTAACCCCAAAGCGAAAATATTTGTTGCAAATGAGAGCGGCAGATTGAAGCAAGAGGGCCTCTGATGCGTCATTTAGAGTGCGTACCAGCGCGGCTCTAAACAACACGGGAGGCCCCCAGGATGAGGTTGA
>Ga0207416_1004071_pt1 | contig 13113 bp, 16 predicted proteins | sample PaiPotPPM11metaG_FD_184107 | JGI IMG/M metagenome (GOLD analysis project Ga0207416, IMG submission 184107) | Iron sulfur acid spring bacterial and archeal communities from Banff, Canada, to study Microbial Dark Matter (Phase II) - Paint Pots PPM... ...
TAGGCGTTCGGGGTATACTTGTGACATGGCGTACCTCCTGGATCTAAGCAATCAAGGAGTTACGCCACTTTCATTTCTATTCCCGGATCAAGCGATCACGAAAGTCCCCGATTTTCGGCACGACCTCGCCCAGCGACATAGGTTGACCATAATGCAATACGCTGGTGACCTTGGAAGCGCTCCAAGCAAAAGTTGCGAGATATGCACGAACAACGAGTATTTGCGATGACGTATTAAATGTTGCGGCGCTCTTAGGTGGGAAGTAGTACGTTTTGGTTGCGGTTTGGACGATGTACCCCCAATACTGATTGCCGACTCGTGACGACGGGGGTGCTAATGAGAAAATCGCCAGTGTAGGTGTTGGCGATGGTGAGGGCGTCGGTGTGGGTGAAGGCGTGGGCGTTGGCGGCGGTAGACAACTAAGGCGATGCATCCGCGCGCCAGTCGCCTGAGGGCAAGGACCATTTGGTGCCGCGCTGGACATTGGTTGCGGAGCGGCGTGGGTAGACTGAGGGATAGCTGCCGTTGCCTGCGGTGTGGCAACTCCTGGGTTAGTTGCCGGAAGCTGAGACGTGGCGTTTTGACCACTGCAACTTACAAAGAGCACCGCGGCAAAGAGTGCCGCACAAAGGCAAAACAAACTCTTACTCACCTTCGGCCTCCAGTCACATTAGTTCGAGGAACACTTGGCCTGTAGTGTTCCAAGTCTACCACGATCTGAGAACCAGTTAACTGGGCATTCCCCTAGTGCTAAGCCGTGCCAACTTGGCTTGGACTATCGTTCTTCAAGGTTCTGTACGCCATGCTACGTGCCAGGTTACACGCAACGCATTCAATCGAGTGACGTCTGCGCGTAGCCAGTAGCGCCCAGCCGTAACGTGCTGGCAGCGAAGCGCGACCATCAGGAAACGTTTCGCTCAGAGCAAAAAGAAAACCTATGAAGTATATAATTGACATGTTTACTCTCCCCAAGCTGCTCGTCCCAGCGAACTTGGCCATGTTTCATGATCCGGCGGTTTTGCGCAACCACCATCATGAGCAAGAGGGTGAGCGGCGTCGCTATTCCGGCCACGATTGAGCTCACAAAGAGCAGTTTGACTGGCGTAACGCCGGTAAACGCAATTGCCATGCCGGTTCCTCCGCATTAGAGAGAAAAATGCGTAGCCGTCCAAGCCCACCGAAGTTGCGACTGATCCGCGGCCCGCCTGTAGCCTTGCACCCGTATTCCGGAGAAGTTCTTTGGCGCTGCATCCAACGGGTCAGAGTCTTGCGACCGTCTGGTCGCGTGTCTGCCCACAAATTGCCCACAAAATTTCTCAATACCACCCAAAATAGGCCAGTATCGGACAAAACTGCATACCACTCGATCGGCGTCCAAACCCGCACCAGATAATGCGCCGCGACATTTTGTGTGTCGCGGCGCATCGTTTCGGCTCGAGTTACAAAACCGCTGCTCTACCCCTGAGCTACGTCGGCGTGGTGTCGTGTCTATGCTTTATGGGACGACGGTTTGCCTGCCATCCGTTGCGCCTAGTTAAGCACCGCGCGGGTGACAGCGATTCCGTCGCCAGAATGCAGCATGCTAACAAATAAATCGCGCGCCACATCATAACATTCACAGGAGGCTTTCTCGAGCCCTAACCGGTTCACAATCGTTATGTTGCCGCTGCGGTACCTTATCAAGCCGGCTTTTTGCAAGGTGGCCGCCGCAACAGTGACCCCTGATCGTTGCGTGCCAAGCATCATCGCCAAATATTCGTGCGTCAGCTTGATATCTGTCTTGCGCACCCGGTCATGAGCCATGAGCAGCCAGCGCGCGCAGCGCTCGCACACGTGATGCAGGCGATTGCATGCGGCCAGCTGGCTGAGCATGATGACATACGCGCGTACGTAGTTATCGAGGAGCTGTCGAAGCTTTGGACTCGTTGCCCGTAGCGACTGAAAAAAACGCACGTCGACTTTAATAGCCTTGCCAGGAACCTGGCAGTAGCAATCGTTCGAGCTATTGGCAGCACCGAGGAGCAGCGGAACGGCGGTGGTGCCTTCGCGACCAACGGTCCCGACCTCAACCTGCGCGCCGTCTTTCATGCGTGCGACGACAGAGAACACGCAGTCGATCGGAAAGTAGATCTCACGAATTCGCAAATCTGGCTGATAAACTTGATGTTTTGCCTTGAGATCGACAAGCGTGGCGGCCTTTGCTACGGTAGCCGCCTCAGCTCCCGAAAGCCCCGCGAGAATAGCATTTCGACGCAAGACTTCAAGAGTGAGCTTTGGTCGAATCTTGGGGGGAGATTTTTTCTTTCTCTTCATACGGCGCGCGTCTTCGGCGCAAAAATAGAACACACCCCTTTAAAAGCTGTACCGCGCGCCCGATGTCAAAAACACACAGACGACAACTCGGAACCCGTGTTATGTTGACGTGATGGCAACAATGTGGTGGCTATGACCCACAGCAATTTCACGTGCGATGCCGCGCGACACTGACGAGCCGGTAGGCAAGAGTAGACCAGCCCAGCGCGACTTCAGAAAAGCCAACGGTTTCCATTACGATTCGTCTGGAGACGAGGCGATCGTCTCCGCTGTTGGTGAGGTCGATCTGGCCAACGTATCGTCATTTGAGACCCTGCTCAAGAAAGCGGCGTTGACGCGCAAACCGGTTCGGATTGATCTGACACATTGCACCTACCTCGACTCCTCACTCATTAACTCAATCATGAACGTGGTTTCAAAGACCAACGTCTTGCTTCGCATCACGGTGAAGACTGCAACCGTTCGGCGAGTTCTCGAGATTGTGGGAATGGATAAGGTCGTTCCGATCGACTACGTCGAGGACTAAGAAGAATCGGGTTTATTGCAGCATCGTTAGGGGCTTTTTGCTCACGCCGGGACCGCGTTGTGCCGTGGTACAATAGTTAGAAGTCGCCGGGTTGTCTATCCGAGCGATTGAGCGCGATGAGGCGCTGTTCTCCAAAAACGTTCAAAGGAGAAACCTTCCTCATGTACACCGCACCCAAGATCATCGCGTCACTCGACGCAACGGTCGTGCTTTCCGAAGCACTCGGCACAGCCTGTCCCTCGACGCCTGGCTGCGCATAGACCGGTGATCAAGTTAAGGAAGGTTCGCTCCGGCGGGCCTTCCTTAATTTACATCACTGTAATTTACATCACTGCGCGAGCGAGCTGCGCAGAACAATCGGCTGGAAATCAGCCTCACTGGCGGAGCCGGACTTGAGCACTTGGAGGTCCCGCGGCGCATAGAGGTCGACTTCGTGCCCCGCTGGGCAGAGCAGCAGGAAGGCGCTGCGCAGATCCCGGTCACGGTCACCCGGCTCAAGTTTGACCGGCGTGCCGTCGGCGAAAATGACGTCGGAAGTGCGGCCCTCTTGGACCACAAGCTCGCCGCAGTCGATCTCGAGGCACTTCACCTCATGACGATAGCGTACTCGCAAGTACGGCATGCCTATATCATCGGACAAGTGGCGACAAAATAAACTCCTGTCACTGCGATTTGTCTGCTCAGGCGCGCAAAAAAGCGGTCGAATGAATTCGACCGCTTCATGCGTGATCGCGATGCGTCTAGTAGAGCTCGACTTCGCTCAGGTTCTTTTCGATCTTCCGCTTGACGCGCTGGAGCGCGTTATCAATTGACTTGACGTGGCGGTTGAGATCCCGCGCCATCTCTTGGTACGACTTGCCCTCGAGATAGCTCAGCAGCACCTGCGACTCGAGGTCGCTCAGGTTCTCCTGAATCCGCTCCTTGATGTCTTCCGAAACCTCCTGGTTGATGACCAGTTCTTCCGGATCCGACATCTTCGCACTCGCCATGACGTCGAGCAGCGTCCGTTCGCTGTCTTCATCATAGATCGGCTTGTTGAGCGAGATGTACTGATTCAGCGGGATATGCTTTTGCCGCGTTGCGGTCTTGATCGCGGTAATGATCTGTCGCGTGATGCACAGCTCCGCGAAGGCACGGAACGACGAGAGCTTATCCGCGCGGAAATCGCGAACAGCCTTGTAGAGTCCGATCATGCCCTCTTGGATGATATCCTCACGGTCTGCACCGATGAGGAAGTAGCTCTTTGCCTTGATGCGGACGAAGTTCTTATACTTGTTGAGCAGGAACTCCATGGCGAGATTGTCGCCACACTTCGCTGCATTTACGAGTTCTTCGTCGGCACGCTCACTGTAATCCAGAGTGTCTTCTACCGGGTGAAGTGCCCCCAAAATTTGTGCGTTACCCCCTAGTTTCTTTGCTGCCAATAGCCCTTGCAGTCCTTACCGATTATATGTTCGAGTGCCGATTTCGTCAAGGATTGGACCGCTTTTCAGCGATTTCGCCGCCGTCACAATCACACCGAATGGCTTGACAAACCCGTAAAACGGACCTAAAGGTCCGTTGCTACATCACGGTGACGAGCGGCTTCAAAGAGCACAACCGCGGCCGCACTTGCTGCATTCAACGAGGCTATTTTGCCGCGCAAGGGGATGTGAACCAAAGCATCGCAGCGCTCGCTCACTAAGCGCGACAAGCCCTTGCCCTCTGCCCCCACAACCAAAGCGCACTTTGCTGTGTAGTCAGCCTCATGATAGTCGACGGCGCCCGGTGCGAGGGAGAGCCCTGTGACCCAACATCCATCGTCCTTCAGAGCCTTGATGGCTGCCGCAATATTCGGGACACGAGCGATCTTCAAGTGTGAGATTGCGCCGGCCGCGGCTTTGCGCGTGACTCCGGTAATGCCGGCATTGCGGCGGTCAGGCATGACGACAGCATCGGCCCCTGCACCCTCGGCATTGCGTAAGACGGCCCCCAGATTTTGCGGATCTTCAAGGTGATCGATGACAACCACGAGCGCGTGCTTTGCAGCGCGCACAAGCGAGCGAACGTCTTCCCACGGAGTGTACGCAAACGGCGGCAAGGCGGCCCTGACGTGCTGGTGCGCGGATGGGCTACGCATGTCTGCCGAACGTTCAAAGGCTATCGGGATATTGCGCTGGCGCGCGGCTGCGATCAGGCCTGCAAGTTTAGGGTCGTGCTCGCGGTGCTTGCCGATGATAATGCGGTGCAGCGGCTCACCTGCGCGCAAAGCTTCGTCAACCGCGTGGATTCCGAAGATCTGGTCCTCATCGGCCACCGTCGAGGCTCCACTGCGTGCCGTTCTTCGTGTCTCGCAGCACGATGCCCGCGTTTTGCAGAGCATCTCGCAGCACGTCCGAGGTGGCGAAATCTTTGCGCGCTCGGGCTTGATCGCGCAGCGCGACGATGTGGTCAACGAGCGCTGCGTCTTCTTTCTCGCCGTTGCCCACGAGCGTCCGTAAGGCAAGCCTCTGCTCGGGCCGCAACTCAAGAGCGCGCCCGTCGGCGATGAATCCTGCGCGCTGCGCACTGAGCGGTAATCCAAGCACGTCCAAACAGCGCTCGGCGAGCGCGATGGTTGGGGCAACGGTCGACGCGAGTTCGGTGCTCGAACTGCGCGCGATGCTGGTTCGTGCCTCCCGGACCTTGGTCTGGAGCCAGCCGATGGCGCCTGCGGTGTCGAGATCGTTGTCCAAAAAAGCGTCAAACTCACCCGCTTCTATCGCGCAGTGAACGGTGACAGGTTTCTCACCGGCAGCGTCGCGCAGCGCATCCAGCGCATCGTACAACCCGCGAAGACCCTTGGTTGCCGCCTCGAGCGCCGTCAGCGTGAAATTCGAGGGCTTACGATAGCCGGTTTGGAGAAATAGGTAACGGACTGCAGCTGGGTTGTGCTGCTCCAATATTTCCGTCAGCGGCTTGAAGTTGCCAAGCGACTTGCTCATCTTCTGGTTGTCGACATTGAGCAAGCCTGCATGCACCCAATAAAACGCCATCGGATGCTTGCCGGTCGCCGTTTCCGTCTGGGCGATTTCATTCTCGTGGTGGGGAAAAACCAGGTCGGTCGCCCCACCGTGAATGTCAAACTGCGCGCCGAGGTAGTGCTTGCACATGGCGGAGCACTCGATGTGCCAACCCGGGCGACCAGGTCCCCACGGACTCTCCCACGTCGGCTCTCCAGGTTTCGCTTTTTTCCAGAGCGCAAAGTCGAGTGGATCGTGCTTTTCTTCACGCACCGCAACACGTTCACCAGCGCGCAGCTCGTCGAGGTTGCGCCTGCTCAAGCTGCCGTAAGTTGGATCTTTAGCGACCGAAAAATAGACACCGTCGGTTGTTTCGTACGCGGCGCCCAATTCGACGAGTCGTTCAATCATTTCGATAATATAGGGCATCTCATTCGTCGCTCGAGGAGAGAGGGTTGGCTCAAGCAGTCCCAGCTTCGCGGCACACTGCTCGAACTCGCCGTAATACCTTGACACAACCTCATTCCAGGGGACGCCGTCTTTTTGGGATCTGTCAATGATGCGGTCGTCGATGTCCGTTATATTGCGCACGTAACTGACGTCGTATCCCTTCACCTTGAGGTAGCGAAAGAACACGTCAAATGTGAGGAAGGTGCGCGCATGACCGAGGTGCGGATGAAAGCTGGGCGTCATGCCGCAGACGTACATCGAGACTGTGCCCGCGACGATCGGCTTGAACTCTTCAATTGTTCGTGTGCGCGTGTTAAAGAGGCGCAGTGCCATGGCGGCTTTCTGCATCGCGCGCGCGCTCTTCAAGTGCCTCGATGCGGGTGGCTAATGCGGCAATTGCATCGACGGTTGGATCGGGCATGTCGACCTTGGGAATAACCGGCTCTTCAACTTTCTTGCCGTCTTGGAGGACGACGCGTCCAGGAACGCCGACGACTGTGCTGTTGGGCGGCACATCTCTGACAACGACCGCACCGGCCGCGATCTTCGAGTTTTCGCCAACCACGACGGCGCCGATGATGCCTGCCCCCGCCCCGACGATAACGTTGTCCTCGAGGGTAGGGTGTCGCTTGCCGTGCTGCAGACTCGTGCCGCCGAGTGTGACTCCCTGGTAGAGCGTGCAGTTGCGGCCAATTTCAGTGGTTTCACCGATGACGACGCCCATGCCATGATCGATGAACAAGCCCGCTTGGATTTCCGCACCGGGGTGGATTTCAACGCCGGTGAGGAAGCGGCTGATATGCGAAAGGTAGCGTGGGATGAAGGGCACATGCCATCGATAGAGTGGATGAATGAACCGGTGCGCGACAATGGCGTGAAAGCCGGGATACGCGAGCAACACCTCGAGCCAGTTGTTGGCTGCGGGATCGCGCTGGAAGCAAGCGCGCCAATCAGCGGCTATTTTTTGAAAAACGGATTCGCGTTGCATGAGGTCCTGCCTAATTCACGTTGCAGGACCGACGGTCGCTTCCGGAAGGTGATGACGGCCTTGCAGGTCTGATCATCGTCGTGCAACTTCTCAAACGGGCCGGGGGCGCTCCTGCCCCGTTGGCACCGCTTGTGCCAGCGATGACAGAATGCGGTGGCGAACGCGGTGCGATCCGAGGAGTTGTAACACGAGCGATAATTCGATGCCATGTTCCGAGCCCGTGACGGCGAGCCGAATCGGCCGAAACAGTGACCGCCCTTTGAGACCGTGCGCCTCACCCAGCTTCTTCAACCCTTCTTTTGAGGTGACGCGGGCAAAATGCTCGCGATCGGTGTCTGTGCCTGCGAGATCAAAGAGATCCACCAGCAAGAGCGGCACGGGCGGCTCCGCAATTGCGTTCTTTGCCTCAGCATCCATTGCGACTTCATCGCGCAGCAAGGTTTCGAGCTCGCGCGGAACGTCAGAGAGAATCTCGATATGGTCGCTGAGCGCGTCGGCGAGCGTCGAAAGCCAGCTCGGGTCGCTCAGCTCGGGGAGTGAAGCGACGCGTGAGTCGCGGGCTGCCCACTCCGCGAAGAGTGTGGCGCGCTCGGCACGCGGCAAGTTTCGCAGATAATGCGCGTTGAACCAGCGCAGCTTTGTGATATCGAATACCGCGGGGCTTTTGCTGGCCCGTTCGAGCGAGAATGTTTTGGCGAGCTCGTCGAGCGTAAAGAACTCCCGGTCGTCTCCAGGCGACCATCCGAGCAGAGCGAGGTAGTTCACGAGCGCCTCGGGGAGAAAACCCGCCTCCCGGTACTCGCTCACCGAAGTCGCACCATGACGCTTTGAGAGTTTTTGGTGGTCGGGCGCGAGGATCATCGAAACATGTGCGAAGAGCGGCAGCGGCAACTCGAGCGCTTCGAAGAGCGCAACCTGGCGGGGTGTGTTCGGCAAGTGTTCATCGGCGCGGATCACATGCGTGATCGCCATGTCATTGTCATCGATAACGACGGCAAAGTTGTACGCCGGCGTCTTATCGGAACGTAAAATGACAAAATCACCGATGGACCCGGGCGGAAAGTGCACCGAGCCGCGCACGAGATCTTCGACATAGATGTCGCGCTGCGGCATGGCAAACCGGAGCACCGGTTTTCGGCCTTCCGTCTCCCGAGCGAGGCGCTGTTCTTTTGTCAGCTCGCGGCACTTGCCCGAATATTTTGGTGCTTCGCCGCGGCTCTGCTGCTGTTTTCGTTCCGCGTCAAGCTCCTCGGGCGTGCAGTAGCAGGGGTACACCGCCTCGATTTCAATGAGGCGTGCGGCGGCGAGCGCGTAGCGATCCTGGCGCTCGAGCTGCCGGTAGGGCGCAAATGGCCCCCCAACGTCCGGTCCCTCATCCCAATCGAGCCCGAGCCAGCGCAAATCGGATTGAATCGCAGATTCGAACTCGCGGGTCGAGCGGGCAGCGTCGGTGTCTTCCGAGCGCAGCACGAACAGACCGTCGTTGCGCCGAGCGAAGAGGTAGTTGAAGAGCGCCGTTCGCGCGCCGCCGACATGCAGCGAACCAGTCGGAGATGGCGCGAATCGGACTCGGACTGGAGGAGTCATCGCAGCCGACTTACCGGGTCAGCGCATCTGACCCTGCCTACAAAAATTTGACACGCTCGTTGCGAGCTGAGGTCTCGATAAGTTGATCGAGACGCTTGCGTTGTGTCTCCTCGCGCTTGGCGCTCGCCACCCAACCGATGGCCATCCGCCGATGGCCAGGAGGAAATCGCTCAAAGTTCTTCCAGGCTCGCTTTGCCTTCCGAAACCGCCGTGCGAGGTCCGCAGGCAGCGCAGTGGGTAACGGCATGGCGACTCGCTGTTCGTGACCGGCGAAGGCGCTTTTGCCAGCCGCCGTCATCTTACGAGCAGCGATCATCTTCTTTGCGCGCTCGATGTTTGAGGCAGCCCATGCGCTGGTTGGTTTTCGCGGTGTAAATTTTTGCTCGTAGCTGTCCGCATCGATCGTTCTCACGATGCTATCGACCCAGCCGAAGCATAACGCCTCTTCGGCTGCTTCATCGTTCGACACGCACGACCTGCCCGAATGCTTTTTGTAGAAGATGAGCCAAATCTCGGGCGCACTTCTGTGATTCTTCTTCAGCCAGGTGCGCCAGGCACGCCGATTCTTAGCTTCGATCTTCTTCATCAAACAGCATTGTGACGGCATAAGCTGCCATGCCGATGCCTTCTCCCGTATAGCCCATGCCCTCAGTATGTTTGGCTTTGACGTTACAGCCACTAACCGGTATTCCGGCCGCATCCGCGATGCATTTGCGCATCGATTCGATGTGCGGAGCGAGGGCCGGCTTCTCCGCAACTATGGTGCAATCGATATTGCCAACTTTGTAACCGGCTTCCGTAACGGCCTTTACGGCGCGACGCAGCAATGCCACGCTGTCAGCGCCTGCAAACTCCGGGTTGCCCGCTGGGAACATCGAGCCGCAGTCTCCCATTGCTGCAGCGCCCAAAACGGCGTCAATGATTGCGTGAGCGGCGACGTCGGCATCCGAATAACCCTCGAGCCCGCGATCGAACGGAATGCGACAGCCGGCAAGCACGAGTGGCCTTCCCGGCACGAGACGGTGTGCATCGAATCCGTGGCCGACTCTCATCGGTTCGCGCGCCCCGCCGCGATGCGCTCCGCGACGATCAGATCTTCAGGCGTCGTGATCTTGAGATTCTCATACGAGCTCTCGACGATGGCTATCGTCGCGCCGCCGAGGCGTTCGACGAGTTCAGCGTCATCAGTACCCATGAACCCATCCGCCTCCGCGTTTTCGTGCGCACGAAATAGGAGCTCGTAGGAAAACGCCTGCGGCGTTTGCGCGGCCCACAGATGCGCGCGCGGAATCGTCTTGTGGACAGTGCCGCTGTCGCTGACTTGCTTGATCGTATCCTTGACCGGCACCGCTGCAATTGCTCCGCCGTGTTCGCGCGCCTGCTCGATCACGCTCACGAGGACCTCTGTACTGACGAAGGGCCGAGCCCCATCGTGAACGAGAACCAACTCCGCCGGCGACGACAGCGCGCGGAGTGCTGCGAAGACCGAATCTTGCCGGCGCGCTCCGCCGCTAACGACACGCTGCACCTTTCCGCCTCCAACCCTGGCGCCGAGGCGCTCGAAACTGGAACGCTCGTCCGGCTCGCAGGCCACGACGATCTGCGTAACGGCGGGCACCGATGCGATGGTCGCAAGCGACCACGCGGCGAGAGGCTTGCCTGCGAGTTCGAGCAGCTGCTTGGGCTGACCCATGCGCGCACCGCGGCCGGCCGCCGCCAATATCGCGCACACACTGATATCCGTGCCGCTACCTCTTGAGTCTGGCAAAAATCATGCGGCCCGCGGCCGTCTGCAACACCGAGGTAACAACGACTTCGCTATCTTCGCCCATAACACGCTTGCCATTCTCGACGACGATCATCGTGCCGTCGTCCAAGTACGCAACACCCTGGTTCGGTTCTTTGCCGTCCTTGACAACTTTGGCGATCATCTCTTCACCGGGGAGCACGACAGGCTTCAGCGCGTTTGCCAACTCGTTGATGTTGAGGACCGAAACGCCTTGAACCTTAGCAACTCGATTGAGATTGTAATCATTGGTGAGCACCTGCGCGCCAAGCGTGCGGCCCAATGCGACGAGCTTACCGTCGACATCGCGCTCGGGGGTGTCGAGATCGGAGATTTCAAGGCCTTTGGAAATTTCACGCAGCTTGTTGAGCACCTCGAGCCCCCGGCGGCCACGGCTGCGCTTCACGGGGTCCGCCGAGTCGGCGATCAACTGCAGCTCGCGCAGCACGAACTTGGGAACCATCAGCCGTCCGTCGAGGAAGCCCGCCTCCACGATCTCGAGGATGCGGCCGTCCACGATCACCGAGGTGTCGAGCAGCTTGGGGGCCACCTCGCTGCTAAACGCAGCGCCTCGTGACCACCACGTCAGGCGCTGGCGCAATCCCAGCCTCACACCGAAGTAGGCGAAGAACAGCGTGACAAGCACGTTGGTGACGAAGGAAATGATCGGACCGAAACGCGGCATGAGCGCGAACGAACTGAAGATGTCGCGGACCAAAAACGCGATGATGAGTCCCACGACAAGGCCGATGGCACCTGACAACGCTTCTGCCGGATTGCGCCGTGCGATGCTGTCTTCGATGGTGCTGACGAGACGTTCAAAGCCGCGCTGGATGAACGGCGATATGGCGATGCCGACGAGCAAACCAAGAACAGGCAAGGCGTTGAGTTCTAAGCGACTGGTTGACTCGGGCCAATGCACCGCAAGCGACAGCTCGCGTCCGGCGAGCAAGCCGAGCAGGCCAAACAAGCATGCAAACACGATTCGGAAGAGCAAATTCAACGCGACACCACAGGCGGATGCTGCGGCACGAGAAACTCAGCGCAGACGGTGTTAGCCAGAAGGCGGCCCCGCCTGACAAGGCGCGCCCCACGAGCATCTTGTTCGAGCAGCCCGGCAGCCAAGCATTTTTTCAACGCGGCTTCAAACACGTCGGTCACCCGCACGCCGAAGCGACGCAGAAATTCGTCATAGTCGATTCCGGCTGAGGTCCGCAGCGCAAGCATGGCCGCTTCGCCGAGACGCGCATCCGAGTCCAGACGCTCTTCTTCTGCGCGTGCGCTCGTGCCGCTCTCGAGTGACGCACAATATAACTCGAAGTCCCGGTGATTGCGGTAGCGCAGTCCTGCGTCGTAGCCGGCGGCGGATACGCCAAGGGCAATGCAATTGCGCTGACGCCAATAGCTGGTGTTGTGTGCGCTCTCGAAACCGGGCCGTGCAAAGTTCGAAATCTCGTAATGCACGAACCCAGCGCTCCCTAAGGCGTCGTGCGCGCGTTCGAGCATCGTCGCGACTACATCATCATCTGGAAACGCAGCGGGGTCGCGGCGCTGCCACGCGGCGTACGGAGTTCCCTCTTCAATTGTGAGACCATAAATGGAAATATGATCGACGTCGAGCGACAACGCGGTCGCCAGGCTATGCTCGAAGGTGGCATTATCTTGACCAGGTGCTCCTGCGATAAGGTCGATACTGATGTTTGTGAAACCTGCGGTGCGCGCAGCGCGACAAAAATTGACGGCGTCGATAACCGTATGGGTGCGGCCCAACCGGTGTAAATCGCGATCGTCAAACGACTGCACGCCTATCGACAACCGATTGACGCCTGCTGCGTGCCAGGCTTCGAGGTCTTGCTGATTGCGAGCCGGATTTGCCTCAAGCGTACACTCGACGCTCCCTGGTGACGTCTGGAACCGCGTGAAGACAGCGGACAAAACGCGTTCGAGAGTGGGACGCGGCAGCGCGGACGGCGTTCCTCCACCGAGATAGAGCGTCTGCAATGGCCCGGGACGCGAAGCCAGACTCATTTCGCGCAGCAGCGCGCGCTCGTAACGGTCGACCTGGGTTTCCCGGTACAATACGACGGCGAAGTCGCAGTACGGACAAATGCGGTCGCAAAATGGAATGTGAATGTAGCATCCCAGACCATCATCGTGTGTGTGGCTCAGCCAATTCGGTGAGCTCATTGGATAAACACGACACCTACAGCGCCGGGGCCTGTGTGCGTACCAACCGTTGGTCCGACACCTTTAGATATGAGAAGAGCAGGCGCAATTGCTGTTTCGATACGTCGCGCTACGGTCGCTGCCAACTCGGGCGCAACCGCGTGCAGCACCGCGACACGAGCGTGTCCTCGATCGTGGACTCTGTTGGTCACGATCTCGACGATTTGATCCACCGCACGCGCAAAGGTTCGCACTTTTGAGTATTCGGCCACCTCTCCGTCTTTAAGTGTGATGATGGGGACGATGCGCAACACGT
>Ga0207416_1004073_pt1 | contig 13106 bp, 8 predicted proteins | sample PaiPotPPM11metaG_FD_184107 | JGI IMG/M metagenome (GOLD analysis project Ga0207416, IMG submission 184107) | Iron sulfur acid spring bacterial and archeal communities from Banff, Canada, to study Microbial Dark Matter (Phase II) - Paint Pots PPM... ...
GGTCGAGGCGGGCCAGGCTATCTTCAAGCAGAGCCACTTCCTTCTCCGCGGACGCAATGGCCCGTTCGACCTCGGCGATGCGGGGATCACCAGTCGCGAGTTGCTGTGTGATCTCAGCGAGCTGCCCGTTCAGCGCGACCTCCCGCTCCACCGAGGAGGCCGGTCGCGTATCACGCTCTCGCTCCCAATACGCAATCGTCGGGATCAGGGCGTCCCGATGCTGCCTGGCCTGGTGGTAGGTGCCCATGGCTCGCGCCTGGTCGAGCCGAAGCGCGTCCATCTGGCGAGCAAGCTGCTGAAGCGGGGTTGCCAGTGCCTGAACGGTTTCCTCCAGGTCCTTTTCCCACTCGCCCATCCACGCCTGGATCACGAAGCGGACCAACCAGCGATGCTTGCGCAGGCGCTTCAGCTTCTCCTGCTCAGTATCATAGGGCATCCATCGGTCCTGGTAGGATAGCTCAAGCTGGCCCAGTTGGCGTGTCGCTTTTTCCCAGTCGGCCCCGGCATTTTTCATCGTCTCCTCTTCCTGTGCGCGCTGGTCCAGTCGTGGCGTGAGTTGCTCCATGATCGGGGTCAGCCGCGCTTGCTCCTCGGCGGCTAGCTCGATCAACGCCTGCTCGGCCTGTCTTTGCTGGCGCTCGAGCTGCGCTTTATGCTGCTGCCACGACTGGACCAGCTTCGGGAGCGTTTCTCGGTCAGTGGCAAGCTGTGCGAGCAGGGTTTCCCGCCGGCGCTCCAGGCGCGCAACCTCGTCGCGGTTCTGCGCGATCATGTCGGCAACAATCAGCGGCATTGTAACGCTTCGATAGTCGTCCGTCTCAAGCTCCGCCAGATGGGGATCGCCGTAGCGGACCAGGCGTTGCTGGTCAAGAAAGCGCTCCAGACCCATCTTTCGCAAGAACTTCACCAGGCGAAGCACGGCAGTGTCAATGGCGATGTTTGTGTGTGAAACGATGAGCACGCGGTAGCCGAACAGGGTCGCGTGCAGTAGGGCAATGGCGGCCAGCATATCGGTCTTGCCGGTACCCGGTGGGCCCATGACCATCAGCAATTCACTGGACAGCGCGCGCCTCATCGCCAGCAGTTGCGCGTCGTCTGCCGGAAACACCTCTTTGACCGGTTCGACCAGATGCACCTCCGCCTCGACATCGGCACAGTCGAGCACGCCGAGGAGCTTCAGACCGAGTTGGGCCGACGTGCTTTCAAGGAGGAACGCTTCTTTTAGCTTGCGCAAGAGGAAGGCGCGGTCCACCATCAGGTGCGCGGAGGCCAGCGTTCGCTCTGTCAGTCGCTGCGTCACGGTGATCGTCACGGCATCATCCTTAGTGTTGGACAGCTCAACCGGGAGCGAGTGGGCAAGATCGAGACTTGCCAGCTGCAGGTCGGTGCCATCAGGGAGGTCCCAAGACCCTTGGGCGAGGGTAAAGGTGTAGCGATAGCGACGGTGTCGCTCATAGACCAGCCGTCCATCGGTAATCAGGTAGCGCTTGGTCCCTACAGATAACTCGATAGCCCTCTCCAGAGCTTGCTCGATATCTGGCCGAGGGTCCCGGCGCGGGCGAAATGGTGTAGACATGATATATATTCGTTTCTCTGTAAAGGTGCGGTTTTAGGCCACTTTTCAGACGAACATCACCTGATATAGTGGCGTAGGACGACATCGATTCGGTTATGGCCCAGGGCTTCGGTCACGCGCTTGGCGGCAATGCGGTCGTAGTCGCTTGGTTTGAGTCTCCCTGCTGCTGGCGGCAGGCTTCGACCAGGCGTATGATGGAGGTAAAGCGCCTGCGCAAACAGGCGACGGTAGTTATGCACGTCGAGATGTTTCGGGATACGCCCAAAGACCGATTCCCCCGGATGGCGCCCAGCAACGACAGCCAGGACATGCGCTTCACGCCCCGGAAGCACCCCTACCCTGCGATCGCGTCCGCCCTTGCCGCTACGCACATAGACATAAACCTGGCCATCTTCGCCCTGGCTGACCTCCTCGCAACGCAGATCGCGCACTTCCTGGCGGCGCAGGCCAGTCGCTTCCAGAAATTTTACGAGCGGCTGCCAGTTCGCCGGTTGAAAATGGCGGTCATGCGCTTTCTCGCCACGCGAGCGGGTAATACTCGACCTGGCTCGTCGGGGAATGCTGACCGTGCTGGCCAAAGTACGGTTTCCGAAGAAGAGGCGCAGTGCCGCCCGTTCGACCTGGAGCGTATAGGGGCTTTTGCCGTCTACCTGCCGCTTCAACCACTCGGTCGCTAGCTCGTCGGCACGGGCATCCAGCTGCTCAAGCGATTTGACGGAGTACGCAGACCGTGCCCAACTCACAAACTTTAGAATATGTTCTTGATAAGTGGAGCGTGTTTTAAAGGAGTGAATCTTGCCAGTCGAGTACCCCCATACGTACTCTCCGGCATTACGGGCCTGCTCTTTCGCCTTGCCGCGACTTTCGTGAATCGCCATCTTGTCCTCCAGGCGATCCAGCGCTTGTTTAATAATGCTCTTGCGGTGTGTGTTACGCACCATCTACTCCTGTGAGTCACAACTACAAAACCGACAACCAGGGTTCAAACTTGTACGTGATACTGTGCTGGTGAACCAGCGAGGCGTATACGAGACCTCACTTGCCGCTCTTTTTTATCTTTGGCAGGCCTCTGCTGTTTAGAACTCCACTAAGGCAGATCTCTAACCGCAGAAGCTCTCCAGCTAGAAGACATCCGAGCAGCGATGCACTACAAGGAAGCATTACTCCCACGCGCTCCAGGGACATTTTCCGCTCCTGCCAATCGGACTCTCACCGCTGGCAGGCCCGCGCTCCGAGCCGCTCTACAGGGAAACACTCCAAGAACGATCTACCGCACCCTGCTACGAAGAGGCGCTACCAGATTGCGTTACGAGGATAATAGGAGCTTGCCACGTTTAGGCTGCCGGAGGGGCAAAAAGCTCAATAGCCATGCAGCCAGGGAAGGCATTCCCAGTGATTTAGATCCCGCGAACCACCGACAGATCCAGGGTACTACCCTCATCGTTTGCAGCTCCGCGACGATACACCGACAAGCTGACAGGTGACCGGCCTGGTCGATTGAACCCCGGCTAGCAACTCAGCGACAGCAGGTTCAGGAGACCATCCCTCGTCCGTTCCAGGGGTTGCCCCTCTGGCGCAGTGGACAAGCTGCAACTCCGATAATGGCGGAGTCAGCCAATACAACATTTATACTATAAACTACGATTGTACTTTCTGTCAATATATAATGTAATATATTGGATATACATATTATTATATAATCTACCTGTGAAGAACGGGAAGGAACAAGAGCATCCACGAGCATATTGGGACAAGCGAGAGGGAAGAAGAGTTCCCAGGAGATCCTATGGAGAAACCGAGGAGGGAACTCCAGGAATATCCAATGTATTATCACTAGCTTCTCTGGATTTCCGATTGTTCCTAAACACACTAAGGAGACTCGGGGAAATAGCTTCTCCACTTCTTGAGTGAAGAGGTACCTGCTGGTTGCTGGCATCCTGAGCTTCAGGGAAAAGTTGTTTCCTTGAGAGTCTTAGCGACTAGCAAACGACTACTTTGCGATTAGCTGGCGACCTTCATCTAACCCCTCTCATGCTGCATAATTCTCCGTGGGAGGTGAAAGAACCTCTGGGGAAATCTACTCTCTTGCTAGAGTTCACTGAGATATCCAGGACTTCCATCAGCATAGGAGGAGCTACTGACATGGGCCGCACGTTTAATTTCCGCCAAAGCCGCGAACTGCTTCGCGTTGATCCAAAGACATTCCAAAAATGGTTACAGAAAGCAGAGATTGACGCAAACCAGCAGGTGAACCTGGCCGATTCACGGGAGCGGTATCTGACGGAAGAACAACTTACGTTACTTGCAAAACAACACGGAAGAACCTTACCGCCCCTGAATAGCCAGCCAGAACTACCGGCAACCGTTACTCTCGCTATGTTAGCACAGCAGTTGACCCTGTTCGAGCAGGAAATCACCCAGCATTTCAAGCGGCTAGAGTCGCAGGGACTTCAGACACTTCAAATTATCGGCGATCTCCAACGGCACCTGGCAAGCCTGGAACGAACAGTACTCTTACAGCTTGAGCAAATACCAGCAGTACAGAAGGGCGAATCGTCATCCCCATCTGTTCCAGCGCCGATGACACAGCATCAATCAACCAGGACTCCTGTCAAGCACTACAGGAAAAGGACGAAAGGCAAAAAGCTACCACGCACGCTCATTCCGCTCCATGCGTTTGCCCGGGAGCACAGAGTATCGGAGGGGGCAGCTGACCGCGCAGTGCAAGCCGGAAAAATTACGGTGGAAAGTGGAAAGTGGCTCTATAATAGCCGATACATTACCAATGCACTAGACCAGCAGGGACAAAGTGAGTTTTATGACCTGTTTCATGAACGTGAAGGCTTTCGAGGCTGCAAGGAATGTCCCCATGCGCCTTTACGATGATGGACAGTTCCTGATATGGAAACTCTTCATCGATTTCCCTTTATAAGCAAGCTCGTTTTGCAGTATCACTCAGGTTCACTCGGACGACGACGGAGCCAAATGTATGCCAAAGGATCTCGTGAGCCATCTTTAGAGAGCACATATGATAAGATTTCCCCTCTTTCTTCTATGCACTTGATGGTGGAGGCGACCTGTTGTTCATAGGCATCTGCTTCACCCACTCGTTCCGCATCACGCAAAAAATCAGCCAAGTCAAGCAGCAAAAGCAGATAGTCGGGAGATTCAGGTCCCCCCGCGTACTGGTAAACGGCAAGTGCCTTCCGGTACAATTGCTCTGCCTCATCGCTCTTCCCCTGATCCTGGGCAAGTACCGCCAGGGCTCGAAAGTTCCGCGCAATGTCAGGATGGTATGGACCCAGTTTCTGCAGCCGAATCGTGAGTGCCTCGGTGCAAAACTGCTCTGCTGCTACCGGGTCACCTCGACGACGGGCAAGCGCCGCGAGGTCTTCCAGACTCTGCGCCGTCCGCGGATGATCGTCGCCGAAGACGTTTCTCCGTATCTTCAATGCTCGGTGCAGCAGGGGCTCGGCCTGCTCAAATTTGCGATACCATGCATAGAGCCTCCCAAGCCCGCTGATGATGTCCGCAAATTCAGCGCTCTCTTTTCCCCAAACATGGATACCCATCTCGAGCGCATCCTGGTAGTACACCTGGGCAAGAATAGCACCCGCAGCTCCAAGCCGGGTGGCAATTTCCGCTGCAATGTAGTACGTCATCGCCTTTTCTGCAGTGTAGTCCGGTTCCGACATTCTATCATGCCATGCCAGCGCCTGCTCACAGAACTGGGTGGCATTGGCATAATGCATACCTCGCATCTCCGCCAGCGCCAAATTGTTGAGGCAGTCCACGACAGCGGGATGATCGGCTCCCAGTAATCGCTCACAATCCTCCTTGGCCTGCGCATAAAGGTTTACGGCCATTCCGTAGACACCTTGCTCCATATGCACTCGGCCGAGCTCTTGTAGCAGGTGAATAGTACGGGGGTCGTCACTTCCTCGCGAGTCGCTGGATGCTCCATGGGCGCGCAGATAGAGGGTCGTGGCTTGCGGATACCATCCACGCTTGTATACCTCCCTTGCCACACGCTCAAGGAGCCGCGTCGCCTCATCTCCCACCAGTTCCCACTGCTTAATAAGATCTGCGCAATGCCTGGCCTGCGGTATGTAGTATTCTACCCTCTCCAGGGGAGCAGCTAAAAAAGCCTTCTCTACCGCATGCACTACCTGCTCAGCCCAGAGACGTTGTGTTGGGTCATCCATCCTATCCTGGAGTACGGACTGAACGAGTCGATGAATCGAGAAAAGTTCCTCATCGGCATTGCGCCGGATGAGAGAATATCTGAGCAGCACCTCGCAGGCCTGGTTCAACTGGAAGGCACTTTCTACAATGGGATGCATCTCAGTGTTTTCAAGATAAGTGCTTTCGAGCAAAATATCTTCTGAGATAGCATCGGGATGCAGAAAAGCGCACAGATCGAGCAATTTGGCTGCCGCAGGGGACTGTTGCTCAACTCTGTTGAACGAGATCAACCAGGTCGTTGCCACTGACTCCCTATAGTCGGAGTACAGCTTTTGGCGCTCGCTTCGCCGTGCCAGGAGTGCCTTCCGATGCTTCTGGTATAACTGGATGTATTCCGTCAGGCTGCATCCCGTTTCGCCTATGTACGCCCCTGCTTGATCGAGCGCGAGCGGGAGGCCGTCAAGGAGAAGTGAGATCTCCCTGGCTTTCAGCCGATGGGCTTCGGAAAAAGCGTCGACCGAGTCAGACTGTGAGGGTGGGAGCGTCCGGTGAAGGAGCAAGAGAGCGCCGACTTCTGGCCGCATCTTCTCAAGGTGTAGATTGGAGGCCAGTTCCGCGACCGCCTGTGAGCGCGTCGTCAGTAGCACGTGACCATGCGGCAGGCCTGTGAGAATGTCCTTCGCCCGAACATCTTCCTCAATGTTGTCAAGCAACAGCAGCCAGCCAGAGTGCGTCTGAAACCACTGCCTGGCCTCAGTTGCGAGATACTGGTGATTGGGCTGTTGCTTTCTGGCCTCCGGCACCTGTAACGTCATCGCAGCCTGCGCGAGATCCTCTTCCAATAGCTCCTGGGTATCGGCTCTGAGCCAAAACACCTTCTGGTATTCTTTGTGGTACTGGAAGGCATACTCAAGCATCAGTTGGGTCTTTCCTATTCCTCCCAGTCCACTGATCGTCGCGATGGCGACCCCGTCTTTCTCCGCGACAAGACGAGCGCGTAGGTCCCCTATCACTTCATCATAGCCCGTAAAGTAGGGGTTGCGACGGAAGGGGACATAGGGGAGTACTTGACTTGCTTGATCATCGCCCTCCTGGAGATAACCCAATTCCCACAACTCCAGCCCAAACAGATCAGCTAACCTGCTCTGAAAATAAAGGCTCACCTGCTGAGCTTCCCGCTCCCAACGACTCACAGTAATTTTCCCAGCGCCAATTACCTCGGCCAGTTTCTCCTGGGTCATCCCTAAGAGTTCCCTCGCCCGCTGAATGAGCTGGCCACGCACCAACCCCAACTGTTCTCGCTCGCGGCGTATCTGCACGCGAGGGTCTTGCTTCTCCCCCAATTCGATCGACTCTCTTTCTTTCGACTCTAACTCCGCCTGTAACGATGTGGTCGTTGATCTCATCTGATACCGATTGTACACAAGATATTCCTCATTATCAAGAAACAGAAGAGGTAGAACGTGCATACTACAAACGACTAGTAAACGACTAGTTCGAGGGTAGTCGGCGACCTTCCTCCTACCCTCGACGTGCTGCATACTTTGCATAAGAAGGTGGTATCACCTCATAATGCGGAGTAGCCTATATGGATGAGCAAAGGACTGAACAGCCAGAAGCCCAAAGCGTGCCAGAAATGACTGTCTATGAGCAGCTATACAGATGTTTGTATGACTATCACTTTGGCAGGATAAAGTTTTTGGAGCTGCTCGAGAAATGGGAAGAAATATTGCAACTGCCATCCTCATCCCAGAGGCAACACTACCCACAGCAAGAGAACTCATGAACAACAATGCGTGCCTCTCCCTGCATGCTTCCCCTTATCTAGAGCAAAACTAAATTTAGGGTGTACAGGATTGCAACGGCCATGCCTAAGCCCAGGTTTCGCTCTGGCTGAACTCTCTTTTATCAGAGAAAACCTCATTCTAAAAGGCTCCCCCTCTTGTAACATCCCTGGCCAGATTGGCTCTTGACCTCTGACCCTCTTGTAGAGTATGACTCTCTATAACATGTTGTATGCTCTGCACGAGAACTGAAAGCGAGGCTATTCCTATGTCCATCCCGAAGTTGCAGGATATCCTGCAGGCACAAAAACGAATCCGTCCCTATCTGGCGCGTACTCCTCTCCATAGCTACCCTGCCATCAACGAATTAGTCGGAACAACGCTTTTTATAAAACACGAGAACTACCAGCCGGTAGGGGCGTTCAAGGTGCGCGGCGGCATCAATCTTATTTCGCAGCTCAGTCAGGAGGAGCGCGAGCGCGGCGTCATAGCGGCCTCCACCGGCAATCATGGGCAGTCCGTGGCGTATGCCGCGCGTCTCTTCGGCGTCAAAGCCATCATCGTCGTCCCCGAAAAGGCCAATCCGGGCAAGGTTGCAGCCATGGAAGGGATGGGCGCCCAGGTCATCAAGCACGGTACGACCTACGACGAGTCCAAGCTGCACTGTGAAGAACTGGCCCGCGCCCACGGCTACCGCTACATCCACTCCGGCGACGAACCCCTGCTCATCGCGGGTGTGGGAACCGAGGGCCTGGAGATGCTGGAAGACGAGCCCGATCTCGACATCATCTTCGTCCCGATTGGGGGCGGCAGTGGAGCGGCCGGCGTCGGCATCGCCGCGCACGCCATCAACCCGTCAATACAGGTCATCGGCGTGCAATCGGAGGCATCGCCCGCCGCCTACGAGACGTGGAAGCAGCACCGCCTCGTCACAGCTCCCAACCGCACTTTCGCCGAGGGCCTGGCCACCGGCGTAGCCTTCGAACTCCCCCAGGCCATCATGCGCGAACACCTGCATGATTTCCTGCTGCTGAGCGAAGAGGAGATCATGCGTGGAATGCTCTGGATGATCGAACGCGCCCATACCCTTGCTGAGGGCGCGGGTGCGGCAGCCCTAGCAGGCGCTTATAGAATGCGAGACGATCTGCGCGGTAAAAAAGTCGGCATCATCTGCTCCGGGGGCAATACCTCCCTGGAACACCTGCGCCTCGCCCTCGCCCAGCCAACCTAACAGAAGGGCATTAGCCAAGTAGTCTCACCCACAGCAGGAGAAGTGATGAACGACGATATGCGGTTCGTTATGGCCATCCTCACTGCTGTCCAAGGAAAAGCGAAACCTGATAGGTGTACAGTCCGGCAATGAATATTATTAGCAGTCGGCTGGTAACTGCAGTTGTGTGGCCGCAACCTACTGTTAAGCCAAGCTACCCCCCGCTTGAAAATAGAAGCTGTGATTTGTCAGGATAGCTGCCCTCTGAGGACGTCCTATATGTTTCAGATGGACAGCGAAAGACGCTACTACTTCTCGAATTCCTGCGCCCTCAGCCTCGCTAATTCTTTCGCTTTTCGTTCAGCAGGCTCAATGACGTGTTCTTTGAGCGAGGCAAGTAACTGCTCTTGGCCCTGGTACTCATAAGGTGGAAGAACCCAATGGTATCTCATTAAGAGATCGGGGAACATTGCAAAAATTCTTTTTGCCGTCTCGGATGGATGGAAGATAGCCTGAATAGGTTTTATATGATTTGAAGCAATCGTTCCAACTTCGTATGGTGTGCTGCTCGGATCGCTGAGATCAACAATGATAAAACGTGATAGGTGAGCAAGTGTACTGACTGTCTCCGTCAAATCCTGGCTGTTTGGTTTGTCAAAGTCAAACAGAATGGGTAGATAACCTTGTTCGCGAAGAGCTTCACGCAGTGCGTCTAAGACGGCTTTGCGCTCCGGAGTGAAGCGTCCAAGAATGAGGACGGCTTTCTTTGCGACGGTATCAATAACGTCACGGATTTTCGGGTTGTTGAGCAACAAGTAGATGAACTGCGCGACCTCAAGGTTATCGACGGTGATCTTCGGCTCCCCTGGCGGGGTGATAATTAAGTTGTTCTGTCTCGCTCCTTTCAATTCCACATTCCACACTGCTATTCCATAAACACTGCAATTTGTGAGATTGGCTCCTTGTAGGTTCGTATCCGTCAACATAGCTCCGCCGAGATCGGCTCCAGAGAGGGTAGCTTCACTCAGGTTGGCTCGGTAGATTGCGGCTCGGTAGAATAAGGCATTGCGGAGAATGGCTCTGCTGAGGTTAACTTCGCCGAGCGTGGCCTCGTGAAGCGTAGCATATTCTAGCTCAGCACCGTAGAGAGTAGCTTTCCTTAAATCGGCTTTCATTAGAAAGGCTCTACTGAGATCGGCAAAGGTGAGGTCGGCTTCGTAGAGCTTGGCTCCATTTAAAAGAGTCGAGGTGAGGTTGGCATGCCTCAAATCCGCTCGGTTAAAGAAAGTTCTCTCAAGATTGGCATAGCTTAGGTCGGCTCCAAACAGGTTGGCTTCAACAAGGGTTGCTTCTTCAAAGGTAGAATGACTTAGATCGGCATAACTGAGATTGGCTTTGGAAAGATTGGCCCGGGCAAGATCGGCGTAGCTTAGGTTCGGATGTTTCTCCTTATGCTCTTCTCTCCACCGATTCCATACATTTACCCCTTGCCTCAAAATCTCAAGATGCTCTTGGTTTGCCATAATCCTTCACCACTTCTTCGTCAATTACGGCTAAGAGGAAGTGTTAGTGCTTCCGTCTAAGCTAGGAGGTGACACATTCACTTGAGCAAGTGTAACGGGTGGCTGTGGTGAACTGGCAGTGATGTCTTCATCAACGATCGCCCCTTTGGCCTTACAAGCTGCTAACTGCTCCTTGGTGAGTCCCTTCACACCTCGTAGATTTGCATCTTTCAACAATAGAGCATCTTCAAGGTTTACCCCTTTAAGGTCAGCTTCACTCAGATCGGCTTCACTGAGGTTAGCCCCTCTCAGATTAACCCTACTGATCTTCTCCTTGATTTTATCTTTGGTCTTATCCTTAGGGATATGAAACACTTCGAAGACAGCCCCATTCAATTTAGCCTTACTGAGATTAGCTCCGCACAAGAACGTCCCTATAAAGTGTGCCTCACTGAGGTCAGCCCATCTAAGGTCTGCCTCTGTGAAGTTCGTTCTAAGGAGCTTTGCCTCCTTGAACTTCGCATGACGAAGGTCTGCTTTGGATAGATCAGTCCAACCGAGGTACGTTTGGCGTATGCGTAAATCCGCTTCTGCTGATTCAGGTAGTGATGAAAAATCTGTATCATAGAGATTTGCCCCGTTGAGCTTTGCGTAGTGTAAAGAAGCACTCCTGAAGGTCGCTTTTCTCATATAAGCATCCTTAAGATCGCACCGAGCGACGTATGCTCTATCTAAGTGAATAAATGACGCATCCAAAGACTGAGAACTTTGTTCGAGCAAATCACGGGCAAGTGAAAAAACTTCTTGGAAGACACTGACAAGTGCCTGCCTGAGTGGGGTGAGCAGTGCAGGGCTGCCAGGGCCTTCAGGCGAGTGAGATGTGTTCGAAAGGCGCAAATAGGCAACGGCCAGATCGAAAATTTGAGTGTAATATCGCCTATAAGTTTCCTTATCGTCTGGATTAAGAAAGGACCGAAGGAGAATAACACCGCCGATTTGGGTGGCTTCGTTTTCATCCCCCAATGCAGTAACCGCAACTTTGAACCGCTCTTCCGCTCGATCCCTCAGTTCTTTGTCCTGTGCAGCTAATTCTTTTCGACGCTCCTCTTCTCTGTCTCTCAGGTCTTTATCCTGTGCTTGTCTTACCGTGATGGCCCACTGAAGTATACCGAACAGCGCTACTATCACAGTTGCGGCGGCCGCAATGAGGGCAGTAGAGTTATTGGCAAGCCAGTTGTTCTGATTCTCGAGTTGATTCTGTAGCTGCTGGACTTGCAGATTAAGCTGCTCTTTCGCCAGCGCCGTTACCGTCAAGTCTACTGTCGGCGCTGGCGTCCTCACCAGAGCGACTCCTGGCGTTCCACCATGCGCACTAGCCGATAGTGGAATCAGTACCCTAAGTAGCGAAAGGAGCGATAGATCTGCCAGGATGATACCCGTCTTCCACCTGCCTCTCTTCAGCCAGCGCATAGCAGCACCTCCACGGTAGAATGATTGAAACGCACCGAAAGAGAATGTTCGTTGGCTTCAGGATACCACATCTACGTTACGGTCAGGAATGCTGCACCCACCCTCTTCCGCTCAGTAGACACATTACGCACAGCACGAGAAGTCATGAACGATAATACGTATTCCTCCCTGCTGGGTTTCACCCCTGTCCAGCGAAAAGCGAAACCTGATAGGTGTACGATCGTGCAAGCATGAGAACTACCAGCCGATAGGGGCGTTCAAGGTGCGCGGCGGCATTAATCTTATTTCGCAGCTTGAGCCGGGCGAACGAACGCGGGGAGTGATTACTGCTTCGACGGGCAATCACGGGCAGTCGGTCGCTTATGCTGCGCGGCTATTTGATGTTAAGGCGCGTATCGTTGTGCCTGAAAATGCTAATCCGGGGAAAGTGGCTGCGATAGAGGGGATGGGCGCGGAAGTTATCAAGTATGGCGTGAATTTCGATGAGGCTAAGTTGCATTGTGAGACGCTGGCTCACGAACATGGCTATCGCTACATTCATTCGGGCAACGAACCACTGCTCATCGCGGGCGTCGCCACTGAGGGGCTGGAGATGCTGGAAGATGCGCCTGACCTGGATGTCATTTTTGTGCCGGTTGGCGGCGGGTCCGGCGCGGCTGGCGTGAGTATCGCGGCACACGCGGTCAATCCGGCTATTCGGGTGATTGGTGCGCAGTCGGAGGCTTCTCCTGCCGCCTATGAGACGTGGAGGCAGCGACGCCTTGTGACTGCGCCCAACCGCACCTTCGCTGAAGGTCTGGCAACGGGCGTGGCCTTTGAACTACCCCAGGAGATTATGCGCGAAGGGCTGCATGATTTCCTGCTGCTCAAGGAGGCCGAGATTATGCAGGGGATGGTGTGGATGATCGAACGCGCGCATACATTGGCCGAGGGCGCGGGCGCGGCTGCACTGGCGGGGGCGTATCGTATGCGCGAAGAGTTACGGGGGAAAAAGGTGGGGATTGTGTGTTCGGGCGGGAATACGTCGCTGGAACATTTGAGGATGGCGCTGGAGATGGGATGAGATCGAATCTTCAATGAATCTGGCGATCCAAACCGATATTGCCGCAAATCGACTGTAGGGACAATGGGTGGGGTTGAGTAGATGTGGGGGCCTTGTGCTTGTCCTCGTCGAATACACGTCATGCGGCGAGGTATCACATGATCCCAACAGTATCGTAATGCGACGAGGACAAGCACAAGGCCCCCACCCATCCCCACATCCGCCCCTTGTCCCTACAGGACGGGGGGCAGACGGTTCCTGTCATTTCCCGATTTGGGTGTCAAATATCATCAGGATGGGGTACACATAGTATCGAGTCTGGCGGTAGTTATTTCGC
>Ga0207416_1004074_pt1 | contig 13104 bp, 10 predicted proteins | sample PaiPotPPM11metaG_FD_184107 | JGI IMG/M metagenome (GOLD analysis project Ga0207416, IMG submission 184107) | Iron sulfur acid spring bacterial and archeal communities from Banff, Canada, to study Microbial Dark Matter (Phase II) - Paint Pots PPM... ...
TAGAGGATCGCGCGGCGCGTATCCTCATAATAGTGGTCGATGGCTCGCTTCTGAGCCGCGGTGATCTGCATACCGTGCTGGCCCCTCTCCATACGACATTGAATAAGCCTGAACAAATATGGACATATCGTACCACAGATGAGGCTGCTATCTCCACAATGACGCTCAGATTGACCAGGGCTTGTGAATTATTGCTGAGGCAGGAACGCCCCAAAAGCTAGATGTCTGGAGCCTGAAGGCCGTGCATGCCCAGCGAGTAGCCGATTTCGCCGCCGTGATGGAGATCATGCTCGATCACATGCCAGACGACCCGGCCACGTGTGTGAGTATATTTTTGGCCTTCCCACTCCTCCTCGAAGACTACTTGCAGATCAGCGGGCGTGTAGCGTGCCAGCGCTTCCTGCATCACCTGCCAGGTGACAGCTAATCCGTTCACCAGTTCACTTGCGGAGCGCGTTGGATTACCAGGTTCATCCCAATGGGAGATAGCACCGAAGGCGTCATCTCCCTCGCGCAGAACAACGTGGTACCAGCCCGCGCGTACCGCGATAATGTGACGCGCCAATTCATCGATTGAACGCAGATTGGGCGCGGCACGCAACGCAAGCTGCTCATCGGATAACGGAGCAAGAGCTTTGCTCAATTTGCTCTGATACGTTTGCCAGCCCTCAGTCATAAAGGCAAGAGTTACATTCGTGTCACTCATGAATATTGATCCTCCATACGTTTTCATTGAGCCTTCCAGATTCAACGCCAGGCCATGCTATTCTTCCTCGGATGAGTTGTTTTCAGCAGAAAACAACGGCAATTGCGGCCCTTGCTGTAACCGCCTTTGATCTTCGCGTTGGAGTTCCTGGATACTCTTCTCAGGCGTGGGTAACTGCTCTGGCATCGTACCGCCCAGGCGCTTGATCGTGTCGCGGACTTCGCGGCCTACTTGAAAGTGCGTGCTGTTGGCTTTTTCTTTGCCCTTTACTTGCTCGCGCCGGAGTTTCGCATCCGTTTGTGTCGCACGAAAGATATTCGCCCCCAGCTCTTCGCTGCCCATGTAATCGAGAATCTTCTGACTCTCGGATGTGAGATCTTTGCGCTCGTGAATATCGTTCTCTCGCAATCCGCCGTAAAGACCCATATAGCCATGATCCTGGAACGTGGCGAAATCGTCGGGTTTGATCACGCCAGCGTGTTTGGCGGTCTCGGCAAGCTGCTGATTGAAAATTGCCATTTCAGAACGCAGCAAGAGCCGCCTTTGATCCTCTGGCAATGCGGCAAGCTGGTCGGCAAGCTCCTGGCGGCGAGTCTGCACCGCGAAATAGGTCTGACCAAGGGCCACTACCGGCTTAGAGGGATCGGCGTTCTGAACAATGAGGTAACAGGCATAGCGGGAAAGGTGGTAATCTTCCTGCTTTCTTTTTGCGCCCGAACCAATACCGACCATTTTCACCTGCAGGTGAAAATGGTCAGAAACAGCTTGCCCGCTATTGGTACATGCCTCTTGTGCCTCTGTAATGGATTTCTGAAACTTTTCCCAACGGGAATAGCCCAACAACTTGTAAAGTTCCCGCGCGCTCCAGTATTCGCCCAGATCGTCTTTCACATGCTGGATCGCGTCAAATGGCGATACGGCTGTTTGCTCCTGGTCTGCCATGCTTGCCTCCTTCAATCATCATTTTTTGTGGAAGGGTACAGTATTACAGTCACGACTTCTGCTGCAATAGTACTCTTCTTTTTGAAAAAAGGCAAGACCCTATCATATTTTTTAGCGTTTGACGCGATCGTGTTCAACGAGCCAGCGCAAGAACGCGAGACGGCGGTTTTCCACGGCCATTTCGCGATACTCAACTTCCTCGGTCAGGTGACTTTTCATATAGATGAGGTGCGCGACTCCGGATTCAGAGAATCCAAGCAGGCGCAAATATTCAATATCTCGATAATCTGTCGTATAGGTCTGTTCTTCCACTTTGGGTGCCTTCTTTTCACGAATACGGCGGACTGCAAGCCTTGCTACGAGGACAACATTAGTACCTTCTGCTATATATACGCTGAAATCCTCTTATATGGTACAACTTCTTTTGCTGGGGATTTATTCTGGTCATTTTTGCGTGTTCGTTTTCATGGACATGCCCATCCGCAGCGCGCGCAGCGTTCGTTCCGTGGTATCGCGCATGAGTTCCGCCGCGTGTTCCATGGCGTAGGCTAAGGTCATTGGCCCGGAGGGCAGCACGGCGACGGCATCGACGCCGAGCGCGTAGACGCCCTCGTAGCCGTCGCCCAGCCCTCCCGCTATCGCTAAGACGGGGATGCCATAGCGTTTTGCCATAGCGGCCACTGCTCCGACGCTTTTCCCGTAGGCGGTCTGCACATCAAGCTGACCTTCGGCTGTGATAACCAGGCTAGTTGTGTGTAATTGTTTCTCAAGTTGTACTGCTTCGAGGACGATCTGCGCGCCGGGGCGTAATGCCGCGTGGAGAAACGCCAGCAGGCCCGCGCCCAGGCCGCCAGCCGCGCCCGCGCCGGGGATGTCGGCGACGCTCAGGCCAAGATCGCGTTCGATGATTTCTGCGTAATGGGCCAGGGCCGCGTCCAGTTGCGCGACCATCTCCGGCGTCGCGCCCTTCTGCGGGCCATACACCGCCGAGGCGCCGGTTGGCCCGCAGAGGGGATTGTTGACGTCACAGGCTACCTCTACCACACATTCGCGCAGTCGTGGGTCGAGCGTGTCCACTGCGATGTGCGCCAGGGTCGCCAGCGCAGCCCCACCGCGCGCGATGGGCGAGCCATTGCCGGCGAGCAGGCGCGCGCCCAGCGCCTGCGCCAGGCCCGCGCCGCCGTCGTTGGTCGCGCTGCCGCCGATACCGATGATAAAGCGGCGGCAGCCGCGATCAAGCGCGGCCAGGATCAGTTCGCCTACACCATACGTTGTCGTGACACGCGGATCGCGCCGCGTGGGGGGGACGAGCGGCAAACCAGCCGCCGAGGCCATTTCGATCACTGCCGTCTGAGCGGCAAACCAGCCGCCGAGGCCATTTCGATCACTGCCGTCTGTCCATCTCCCAGCAGGCCGAAGAAGGCCGTCACGGGTTCGCCCAGCGGCCCTGTAACCGTCTGCCATACCATCTCGCCGCCCGTCGCGTCCACCAGCGCCTGCACCGTTCCCTCGCCGCCGTCCGCCACCGGCACGACAGCGATTTCCGCTTCTGGATACACCGCCTGTATACCCTGCGCGATGGCCTGCCCTGCCGCGGCAGCCGTCAGGCTTCCCTTCAATGATTGTGGCGCGACGACGATGCGCATAACATTCTCTCCATCTTGTTGAGTTGAAACAACGTTGCCTCATTATATCAGATGGTATGGTGAGGATTTTCTCCTGAAATTTGCGTCCTACTCAACTTTGCCCTATACTAACAACGAGAAAAATATTGGGTCTCCGCCTTTTTGGGGGATGTGGCCGCGCCCCTACGGGTTTCCTGGAATGATGGAGGAACCAATTATTTTTGTCAATATCGCTTATGTGATCTAGCGGGAGATATTTCATGCAAAGTGGTCTGGTTTTTTCCTGGCACTGGAGCCCCTATACCCTGCTCGCGCTCCTCATCCTCTGCCTGCTCTATGCTGGCGCGCTGCGCCTGACCTACAAAGACCCGGTACGGACGCCGCTCATGAAACGGCAACTGCTGTCGTTCGCCGGGGCTATTGTGAGCATTGCCCTGGTGTTGCTGACGCCTCTCGACGATATCGCGCGCACGCAGTTGTTCGTTGCGCACATGATACAAGCCGTCGCGATCACCACGATCAGTTCGCCGCTTCTGCTGGCAGCGATCCCTGATTGGATGATACAGCCGATCGTTGATCTGCCCGTGGTGCGCCAGATATTCCAGTTCGTGACATTTCCTATCGTTGCCTCGATTATCTTTAACGTCACGTTTCTGATCTGGCACGCGCCGGGCTTCTATAGTTATGCTATCCAGCAGGGAACGCTCTATCATGTCGAACTGTGGAGCTTCTTTCTGGCCTCGCTGCTCAACTGGTGGCCGATTATTGGTCCGCTCGGCAAAATGCGCAATTTTAGCTACCCTGTGCTGATGCTCTACGCTTTCTTCGACGGCCAGCCGGTGGATATCTTCGCTTTCCTGCTCGTCTTCACCGAAGTCGTGATTTACCATGTCAATCATATCCCGACCTCGTGGCTCAATTACGGTTACTCGCCGCTTGCCGATCAGACGATAGGGGGCGCGTTCTTGCTTGTCCCCGGCATCGTCGATTTGATGGTCATGTCCCCGCTGTTTTTCCGCTGGCTGGCGCAGATTGAAGAACACCAGAAAGTCGCCGATCAGCGGCTCCAGGAAAGGCGGGAAGCAGAGGCCGCGCTGGACGAAGAAGAGGATGATGGGCTGGAAATTGGTATCGAAGCGGTACATGAGTTCGAGTTGTAAGGAAGGAGGCGTGATCAGGAAGTTTCACCAAAGAAATCGCCGATTTCTTTGGTGAAACTTCCTGATCACGCCTCTGCTTTTCTGGCAAATGGCCGCAGCAACCGCGCGATGCGCGCGTTCATCAGCGCGGCCATCGTCATGTCTTCGCTGCTTAACGGCTTGATGAGCAATAGCAGGCCGAAGCACAGGATTAAGAAGATGCAGCCGGAGACGCCGATCATGAAGCGGCTGCTCGGATGCCAGAGGATGCCGGGAAGCGCGGCGATGGTCAGACCAAGCAAGAGCCGCCACGTGAAGCCGAGCGGATACTTGCGCGGCAGAACGTTCCACAGCAATACCAGCATGAGCGATCCGGTAAGCATCTGCGCCAGGCCGTCCGCGACGAGCGCGCCGGCAGGTCCCCAGCGCGGGATCAGCGCGATGCCTATAGCGATGACGGCCAGCAATCCTAGCCACTGGCTCAAGACGACCAGGCGCGGCTTGCCGGTGACGTAGAGGGCGTACTGGTGGACGGTGGTTCCCAGCACGCGCGCGAGCAGGTTAAAGAACAGGAAGATGGCGAGCAGCGGGCCGACCGCGCTATATCTCGTACCGTACAGCGCCAGCGCGATGTTCTGCGCGTTAAACAGGCAGAATACCAGCACAGGCGCGGCCAGCAGCGTCTCGATTTTGATCAGCGTTTGCCAGGAGCGCGCGAGCCGCTCGTAGTTGCGTCCGACGAAGGCGGCGGCCAGCGCGGCTCCCTCGACGCCGCCAAAGCCTGAGACCAGCAGCAGGCTGGCCGCGTGCGCCAGTTGCGCCGAGAGGTTGAAATAGCCGATCTCCACGATGGATACGGCGAAGAAACCGAGCAAGATGATCAGCGTTTGCTTGAGCAACGCGCCCGAAACCAGGTTCGTCAGCCATGCCGAGATGCCCAACTGGATCACCGGTTTGAGGGGCTGGATGTAGGTGGCGTTGCGCGCGAAGAGCAGGGGCAGCAGCCAGATCAGGAAAGCCGCCGCCGTGAGCAAGGACGTCGCCGCGAAGAGCCAGAGGACGCCGTTTGTCCCCAGGCCGAGTTGCAGGACAACGAAGCTCATGCCCAACAACACGAGCTGTGCCAGGCCGCCAACCACGAAGACCAGCCGCATCCGCATGAGCGATGCGCACACTGCGGTAAGCGGTAATCAGGCTGGTGATGCCGTTGCCGAGGACATAGAAGGCAATGGGCGCGCTATGACTCAGCAGGTTCGGGTCGCGCAAGCCCGCCGCGACCTGGGCCGCGCCATTGATGGGAATGACGGCAATCAAGAATGCCAGCGTAGGCATCGCGAACAGCATGATGCCCAGACTCAATGCCAGAATGACCGAACGGAGCAGCAGCAAACGGCGAATCAGCGCGGCTCCTGCTGCTCTGCCATGTTCGGAAAAGACGCGCGGCAGATATGTCGTCATGGCGTCTTCCAGGCCCAGCGCGACGATATAGGCGATAGTATTAAAGGCGGTCAGCGCCACGGCATAGACGCCATATTCGGCGACGGTCAGCTTGCGCGTGACAATCACGGTGATCAGGAAGAGCGAGATAAACACCCACAGGCCGTAGAACTGGTTCAGCAAGTAGCTGGTAGGCGTGCGTTTGAGCAGCGAGCGAGCCTCGTCCTCGCCTCGCGGCAAGTCGTCTCGCGGCGTTTTTTTCAACGCCTCCTCCAGTATATTGACGACTGGCTGTACCGGTCCGTTCACGTTGTCGCGTTCTCCCACAGGTTCCTCTTCTTCCTCTCGCGCATGATTAACCGGCTCGCCGGACTCATTGATGTTTTGAGCGTTTATCCTTGTTAAACGGAACGGACGTAATACTGGTTTTGGCATAGGGCTTCGTTATTTCAGTTGCATGAGATGCCGTCCAAGCCAGCCGATAGCGCCTAGCGCGGCGAACAACTCCAGTATGCTTACGTTGGCTGTGACATGATCGACCGAGACGATATAGAAAGGCCCGATCTTGAAGGTGGCCGCGATCAGAAATGCGCCCAGGCCGATCCACGCGGGCAGCGTGGCGGCGAGCAGCGCGCGCTGCCAGCTCCGGCAAAGAAAGCCGATCACGGTTGGCAAGATATAGAGGAGCGCGGTAATCACGGGAGCCACCGCCGGGGGGAACGGGCCATCCAGCGCGGCGCTGGTGGAATTGGGGAAGAAGCGCGTCCATAATTGCGCCGGGACGAGGGCCAGGATGACCAGGAGGACTTCAAGCGCGACCAGCGCGGCGATCGCCAGGGCCATCCGCTTTTCCGTTTGTGATTCTGGTATGCTCAAACGCAGCATTGTCAACTCTTTTCTCAGTTATGGTGTTGGGAGATGAATCAGGCCCATCTCGTATTTTAGCATTAAGATACGGCTGACCGACTCGTCGATACGCGCTACGCTGATTGATCCAGAGTTCACGGCCTGCTCGATGCCGTTGATCATGTTGGCAACGTCACCAGGCGACGCTGCCCCCATGATGAGATCGTCACCAGCCTCGATAGCCAGCGCGGCTGCCTGGGCTTCATTGTAATAGGCCGCGATGCCTTCCATTGTCAAACTGTCAGTAACGATGACGCCTTGAAATCCGAACTGGTTGCGCAGTATGCCTGTGACCAGCTTGTACGAGAGCGACGAAGGGATGGTGGGGTCTATCGCCGAAACCAGCTCGTGTGTGACCATAATGGCGTGGACATTGCCCTGCTGGATCAGCGCCCGGTATGGCGCCCAGTCAATCGCTTCGAGCTGGCTCAAAGAGCGTGTCAGGTGCGGAACGGCGTTGTGGGGGTCGGCGCTCACGTCACCCAATCCGGGAAAGTGTTTGAGCGTGCCGAGAACTTTGCCGCTTTGTTGCAAGCCTTGCAGGTAGGCGCTCGCCATTTTCGTCACAATCGTTGGGTTTGTGCCAAAGGTGCGCAGGTACATCTGTGGGTTATAGACGTTGTTCACATCTACCACCGGGGCGAGGTTGAGGTTGAAGCCGTAGTATGACAGATCCTGCGCGTCAAGGATGCCTTCCGCCCTGGCTTTGTTAGTATCTCCGGTGTCGCCAATAGAGGTCGCAGATGGGCGCGGCCCATCCAGGCTGATCAGGCGATCAACTGTGCCGCCTTCCTGGTCGATTGCCACAATGAGCGGAATGGCGCTATTGTGCTGCATCTGCTGGATAAGACCTTTCAATTGTGGTTTGCTGACGATGTTGTCGTTTGCGGTAAATAAGAGGACAGCGCCTACATCGTACTGGCTGATCATGCTGCTGATGTCCAGCCCATAGGTAGGGCCGGTGAACTGCACGATCATCAACTGGCCCAACTTCTGTTGCAGCGTCATGTGCTGGATGATGGCATTGATGTATTCCTGCGGCGTGATCGGCTGCGTCGCCTGCGCTGTTGCGCCGGTGGTTGGTGTTTGCTGGCGAAATTGCTTTGCCGCGTTTTGCAGCAGGTTGTTCTCGCTGGTTGATTGCGAACTGCCCAGGACGAAGGCCCATCCCTGCGAGCCGATGAATTGTCCAAACCCGTTATTCGTGGCCTCCACAACGACGGCCAGCAGGAGCAACATCAAAAAGATCGCCAGGCCGCGCGACATGGGCGTCTTTGGCGCGGGCGGCGGTGGCAAGATTGGGGCCTGGGTCCGCTCCGGCGCTTCGGCTACTGCCACCTGAGAAAGTTTGCGCGTGCTGGTGGCCTCTACAGGCTCAACATCCTTTGCGCGCATATTCTGGAGAGAAAAGGTTGTATCAAAGGCGTCGATAGGAAGAAAGAGACCTGCTTCCCCAGCAGAAAATTTTTGCAGCTTTACAGTATCTTCTCGGCTTTCATCGTCCTCTGCGGCGTCCCAGAAATGCGTATCTTTCATATATATTTTCCTTCGGATCTATAGCAGTATTGGCTCGCTTATAACAAATAATACTCACCTGTAAGCAACGTCCCTTGCGAGAAAATTGTAACGTTTCCCGGCAAAGTAGGGTTTCTGTCCTAATCCTACCACCCCACACAATAGGTATAGACCATACACATGACGAAGAGGGCGAACACGCGGCTCGCCCTCTTCGTCATGATCCTCCCATACCTGGTTGGAAGCTAGCTGCTGCTCCTGGCGTCGAGCAACAGGACGTTAAAGAAGCCGACAAGGTTCGGCGATCCCCAACCGGTTGCGTAGTCCCAACCGGTTGTGGCAGGGTAGAACAGGTTGTTCCCTTGCTGCACGTCATTGTAAGCCTGATAACGGTTTGTACTGTTCCGCGCCATGTAGAATGTACCCGGTCCATAGTAGTAGCCGTGGACATCCTTAAGCATCGCCTCGTTGACCAGGGCCATGCCGGCAGCCCAGATCGGCGTGGCCGCGCTTGTCCCGCCGACAATCGTCCATGCTCCCTCGTCATAGATGGCGACCTGATTGGCAAGGGCCGAGATGTCGGGTACCTGGCGCGCGCCGTCCGAGTATTTGTTATTGACTCCAACTCCCGTCTGATACTGCGGGCGCTTGAACTGGCTACTCAGGCCGCCGCCGCTGCCCCACGAATTGCTGCATTTGCTCGTATTTGAGTTATCTGACCAGGCTGCTTCGAAGAGGTTGCCGTTGGAGCCAGGAACCCACTCCGTACCCCCTACGGCGACAGAGAACGGGTCGGTGGACGGAAATTGCACTCCCAGGTCGCCGAAGACCCCGCTAGAGAACGCGGCGCAGTCTCCGGTAGCAACGAAGACCGTCATATGTTCGACATCGACCAACTGTTGCAGGCTGCTGTTGATGGCATCAATACCTGCGGTAGTGGATCCACTCTCCGGTGCGCCCAGGCTGATACTCACCACGCTCCCACTGTTCACGTTTTTCGCGTTGTCGTTAATGATCTGTTGCAGCGCGTCGTTCACCCCTGCCTCGCTGCTCAGACCTGTCTGGTAGTCAACGATAGACGCTTGAGGCGCCAGCCCCATCAGCATATCGAGATCCAGGGTTGACTCGGAGGGCGAATCCAGCGCTGCTAGCCCATCAATGGTCGTCAGGCGAATATTCTTCTGGTTGTAGTTAACGCACTGAGCGTAGTTGAGGATATCCTGGGGCAAAAAGGAGTCGATCTCGACGAGATTGATTTTCATGCCCTGGCCTTGAAAATTGTGCTTCCAGAACTGGTCGTAGCCATATGCGGACGAGATCTGGTTCGTATTGTAGCTCGATGGGTCGGGACTGCAACTGGCGGAACCGGAGCGGCTCTGGGTTTTGCTGCTCGCCTGCGGTACTGGCACGCCATCAACGCCCGTTTTCAGGGTGCTGTAGTTATCCAGACCGGTGATTGACACGATATACGGGGCAATGAGCGTGGGTATCACCGGCGGCATACTTGGATCGGGCGTGTAGAAGGAGCGTCCATTGAGTTCGTGCAGCACTATCCTGGTATGGAACAGGGCATTCACCGTAGCGACTTTGGCGCTGACCGCCAGGTAGGTGTGCAGCTTGTTCAGGGTCAATGACACATTCTTTAAGCCGAAGAACGCCTGGATCTGCCGGTACTGGGCATCGGTGATTCCCAGGCTGTTGGCAATCGTGGTCGCATCCACGGTACCTTGTGTTACATGGTTGTTTTTATTGGTTTGATTCCACTGATCTATCGCGGCTTGATTCAACTTGAACGTGACGCCGATGTGCAGCAACTGGCTTGCTGGCAGCGGGCCGGTGATCGGCGCGCTGAGAGCCTGCGGCGGGATGCCGAGATTGAGCCTGGTAAACTGTATAGTAGAGGTTGGCGTGGGAGTCACCGTAGTTGAGCCGCCGCAGCCGCTGATGATCAGCGCCAGGAAGGCAAGGCTCATTATTTTGACAAGGGATAGCTTGCCCAGGTGGGCGCGTAGGAAGGTGAGCAAAGTTAAAGCTGCTTTCAGTCAGTTGAAAGTCGATTTCCATTGTTTTTCGCTGGAGTATCCTCGCGCTATTTTCAGTATAAGGTTTAGTCGAAGAAAATACATGTGTAGTATTACCCACTTTTTCTGATAAGTTCCTAACTTTTGCTCCAGACCCCCACAAGGGGGTCTCTACATGTTCCCCGGTGGCACTGTGCGACATGTAGAGACCCCCCTTGTGGGGGTCTGGCACAACGCGCGAAACCGGCTTTTCATCAAGAATTCACAGACCCTGGGCAGGCCCGCGGCCCGCGCCCCTACTTGTTTATGCTGGTTGAGTAGGGTATAGTATGGATTGCTAAGCAATTGCAACTACTTTCGAAAGGCAGCCAAAACGCATGACAGGTGTACGGCATCCTGCCCGCCGCGTGGGGGGAGGAGGCGCGGCATGGGATAGTGCGGCGTCCCGTGTTTTTCGCGCCATTCTCATTGGCCTGGCTATTACCCTGCTTCTTTCCGGTATAGAGACGGCTCTGCTCTGGCTGGCGGCGCTCGCGGCTGGTGGCAGCGCGCGGAGTGGACAACAGTTCCCGGCGCTGATCGCCTCGCTTTTTCACATCGCTCGCTGGTGGTTGGTGGTACTCCCGCTCGTTGAATGGCTGGCAGCCGCGCTGCTCGTTTTCAGAGCAATGTATCCGCTGGCGATCCGCCGCTACCTGCGCAGCGTGCAGAACGAACTGGACGACTACCGCCGTGCGGCGACCTCGCTCATGGCCCTGACCGATCCCTATGCATCGACCGTCAGTTACTATGCTCTTTCCTCCGCTGATGCGCAGTCCCATGCAGCGCAAACGCTATCTCTCCTGGAGCTGGCGCGCAAGCCCGGCTCTTCTTTTCTGCTGGTGGGGCCGTCCGGCACTGGTAAAACGTTCGCCCTTCATCTTTACCAGCAAATGACCTTGCTGTCGTCCCAGCGGCAGCGTATTCCTATCTTCATTGCCTTGCGCGAGTATGGCTTGTTCCTCAAAGCGCGCGGTCTGTCTCAGCCGAGCGGGGATGATGAGTCGGCGCTGACCCTGCTGGATTATCTGCTCCAGGATCAGCGCGCGAGCATTCGCTATCTGCATCCCTACTTGCGCAAGTTGATGGAGCGCGGGCATCTCCTTTTGCTCTGTGATGGCCTCGACGAAGTAGACCGCGCGCAGCGACCGGTTATCGCCAGGGAGTTGGCAGAGCTTCACCTTATGACGGATAGTCGCCTGATCATCGCCTGTCGCGAAATGGACTATCGCGGCCAGCAGACGCTCTTGAAGCTGGTTGATGATGATCTCATCGATCTTGCCGTCATAGAGCCGCTCCAACCCGCGCAGGTGCGCGATTTTGTCGAACGCTATATCGAGAGCCAGGGCAATCACTGGCGGCACACGGCGGGGCAGATTATGCAGGCCATTGACCAGAGTCGCCTGCGCTATTTGTGCCGCAATCCCCTGCTGTTGTTTTCCTTCCTGGCGATTATTGATCGCGCTGGTATCCAACGAGTGCAATCCCTGGATACGCGCGGCCTCCTGTTGCAGGCGTATGTCGCTCATGTGCTAAAGCAAGAGTCGCCGCCGGTTCCAAAGACGCCGATCCTGGACGAGCAAGACGGCAGTGGCGGCGTTGAATGGCTGGGGTCTGTCGCCTATGCCTCTCGCGTTGCCGGGAGTGTAGACGCGGTTCTCATACCGGCGGCCAGCAGCCGCCAGAGCGCGCCGCAGAAGTTCACCTTCGTTGATGAAGTGCGTTCGTGGCTGGACCAGCAGTCGCTCTCTGCGACGCTGCCCGCGCCAACCGCTGATCGCGCGACGACTACGGTATCGCTACAAGTCGTCCAGAAAGCTGGCTTGCTCGACATTACCACCATACGTGACAACAGCGAAGAGCAGGCGCTGGCGCTGGGCTTCCGTCATCCTATGCTCGCCGATTATTGCATTGCGGCCTATCTGCTGGCGAAAAGCCTGGCTAAGCAGAGCGCATTTGACCCGATCTTTTTGACCATGCTTGAGCATATAGAAGATTGGTGCGTCGCGCTGGCGCTGTGGGCCGGGCTTTCCGACGATCCCCTGCAATTGGCCGGACAATTAGTCGTGTGGGGGCAGGCGCACGCGGAAACCCCGGCGCAGTCGCTGCTCCTGGCGAGCCTCATCTGTGTGGGCGTGGCCTGGAGATCCCCACGGATGGGCGCGCAGCGCGAGCAGGCCGTTCCGCCAGAAATCGCGGCACTGCTCGCGGAGGCGCTGCCGGATCGCGAGGCGCGCCATGACTTCGCGCGCCTGTTTATGCGCTGCGTCGGGGAGGGCGCGCACGAACTTTCTTATGCTATGCTATCCCTGGTGAGCGTAGATGGCGTAGACGAACTGTTCGCGCTGCTTGATCGACCCGCGCTGCGCGACCTGCTCTTCGCCTATCTCGGCGACATCGCCGATCTGCCCGCTTACGATGCCGAGGTCAAGCAGGTGTGCCGCGTGCTGTGGAGCTTCGGCGCGGAGGTCGTTCCCCAGGCGGGCGCGCTGGCAGAGCCTGCGCCGGGCCGCAGCCTGCGCCTGCGCACCGCGGCCATTAACATCCTGGGCGGAACGCAGGACGCCTCAGCCGTTGAGCCATTAATAGCGGGCCTGGGCGACCCGGAGCAGTTCATCGTGAACCGCGCCGTCTATGCGCTGTCGCGCCTGGGGCCGGAACTCACCCTCCCCGCTTTATTGGCGGCGCTGGCAATGCGCCTGCCTGATGCTTCGATCATACAGGTACACCTTGAGGTACTTACCGTCCTCGAACGTTTTTTGCGGGCGTGGCTG
>Ga0207416_1004076_pt1 | contig 13102 bp, 9 predicted proteins | sample PaiPotPPM11metaG_FD_184107 | JGI IMG/M metagenome (GOLD analysis project Ga0207416, IMG submission 184107) | Iron sulfur acid spring bacterial and archeal communities from Banff, Canada, to study Microbial Dark Matter (Phase II) - Paint Pots PPM... ...
GTTGCAGATGATGTCGTACTGTTTGGCGCGAATGTTGAGCGGGTCGCTGTCCAGGCGGCTGATATGCGCCTCGTCCATGCCGGAGAAAGGGTTGTGTTCGGCCTCGTAGCGCTTCTCTGCGTCGTCGTAGTGCAGGAGCGGGAAATCGACGACCCAGCACAGAGCCATCTCCGCGGGATCGATCAACTGCAACTGTTCGGCCAGTTTCACGCGCAGGCGGAAAAGCACGTCGTTGCAGGTTTTCGCGCTGTCGGCCATGAACAGCAGCAAGTCGCCGGGCTGCCCTTCGAGGCGCGCAATAATGGCCTGCACCTCGTCGGCTGACATAAATTTGGTCAGCGGCGATTTGATCTCGCCTGTCGCGCTGATGGCGAGCGAAACCAGTCCCTTCGCGCCCAGTACGCGGGCAAACTCCGTCAGCGCCTCGACCTCTTTGCGGCTGTAGTTGCCCGCGCCCGGCACGCGAATGCCCTTGACGATGCCGTTGGCGGCCAGCGCGCTCTGAAAGACGCCGAACGTGCCAGCTTTCGCCAGCTCTGAAATCTCCACGAGCGGCAGAGCGAAGCGCAGGTCAGGATGATCCGTGCCGTAGCGATCCATGACGTCCTGGTAGCTGAGGCGCGGGAGGGGACGCTGTTTGATGCGTTTCGTCGTCGTTTGCTCGATGAGATGAACCAGCAAGCCTTCGATGAGCGACATGACATCGTTTTCGTCTACGAAAGCCATCTCCACGTCAAGCTGCGTAAATTCGGGCTGGCGATCAGAGCGCTGGTCTTCGTCGCGGAAACAGCGCGCGATCTGGAAATAGCGATCCATACCGCCGACCATCAACAACTGCTTGAGCTGCTGTGGAGATTGCGGCAGGGCGTAAAACTCGCCCGCGTAGAGGCGGCTGGGAACAAGATAATCGCGCGCGCCCTCCGGCGTGCTTTTCATGAGAATCGGCGTCTCGATCTCCAGAAAGGCGCGCTCGTCGAGGTAATCGCGGATCGCTTTGACCACACGGTGGCGCAGGATCATGTTTTCGCGCATGGATGGGCGGCGCAGGTCGAGATAGCGATACTTAAGGCGCAGGGCTTCATCCACCTGGATGTTGTCACTGATGGGAAATGGCGTTGTGCGCGAAGGATTGAGGATTGCTATGTGTTCAGCAACAACCTCGATCTCGCCGGTGCTAAGCTTCGGATTTTCCGTGCCGGGCAAGCGGGCCGCAACGGTTCCCGTGACCTGGAGAACGTATTCTGGACGCGCTTCCGAGGCTAAACGATGGGCCTCCGCCGAGCGTTCCGGGTCGCAGATGATCTGTGTCATGCCGTAGCGGTCGCGCAGATCGAGGAAGATCAGGCCACCGTGGTCGCGCCGCCGGTTCACCCAACCGGCCAGGGTCACAGGTTGTCCGATCGCGTCAGTATTGAGATCGCCACAGGTATGTGTGCGAAAATGGACTGCAAATGCCACGTTCTCACCTCTGCCTTTCTAAACATTTTTGGGCATCACAGCAGATTCCCCGTCTCTATGTGCAATCGCTCTGCGCTTTGCTGCTCGCCGGGAAGGAAACCAGGTTAAGCGACGAGGAGGCGCTCTGCGCCAGCACGTGGAATTTCGCGCCTTGCGTATCAACCACGAGACTTTTCATCTGGGCAAACAATATCGGCGACACGTATTGCTGTTGCAATTGGAGCACGCTGCCCGCGCTATTGCTGGCGCTCGTGCCGCCGCCCACCGTCCCCGCGGTCGATGTGGCCGTGACCGCTGCTGTTGGAGTATGCGTCCCCGCGCTGCCTGAACTGGGGGCAAGGATCAGGTCAATGATACGATGCAAGTTGGAATCCATGATATAGAGATGAGACACATTGTCGATCGTGCCGCTGACGAGAGCATCAGAGGCGGCGCTGGTAATGGCTAACGCCTTCGAGCCGGTGGTTGAAACCATGGGAACGGGCGTCTGCCAGGTAAAATCACGGGGGATCACCGGAAGTGGCTGCGGCACAGCCTGGTTAACAAAAACGCTGGTTGCGCCCTGATCGCTGCCAAAGCGCAAGCTTTGCACCGTTCCATCCTGTTGAAGGAGGAAGAGTTGATGGTCAGGGAAAGCGGCGATGCTCGCCGGAGCGACCGAAACAGAGACGATACTCGATGTCATCTGGAGCTGGTGGCTGCCTCCCTTAGAGGGAGAAAAATCCTCAATGGTGATCTGCGTTGAGCTGGCAGTGGTCAGCACCACGTAGATATCCTGTTGCCAGGCAGTTATCAGCGTCGGCGCCTGCCCGTTTCTCAAAGTGATCGATATCGATGAAACGAGCTTGTTCTGAGGCAAAGAGAGAACATCAAGACTATAACTGGGTAAGGAGCCGGCGCTGGCCGGCTGCGAGACCAGCATTGCCAGTTGTGACCCGTTATATCCGGTGATGTCCTCGATGGTGGTCTTCGCGAGCGCGGAAGACTGGACGCGAATGAGGCTATTGTTGGTCGCGTTCACCATGTACAACTGATTATCCGTACCCACGGCATACAACGTTGATTGCCCGTTGACTTGCGCCTGAGCGAGCGCGCGCGGCTGCGTATTCGTGGTGCCAATGCCTACGGCGCTCGAGGAAGGACTCAGGCAATCGACGGAAATCATGTTCTGCTGCTGATTGTAGGCCACAATGGCGTTTTGCACGCTTTGCGTGAATGAGCCTTGCAAAATAGAGAGGACTTTTGTATGCTGCTGGCTGGTCAGCGCGCCATTCTTTGCCAGCGCCGAGAGCCCGGTTTGCGCGGCGGCGAGATCGCGCAGGGCGGCGGCAGGATTGTTCGGCGTTTCACCCTGCGCCTGATTGATGAGTTTCTGCGCGCTAGCAATCTGGTGAGAGGTAGAACCGTTGCTGCTGTTTTGCATAAAATACAAATATAAGCCGCCGCCGACTGCGACGAACAGCACCAGTAGGAAACAGACGGCGACTAACGCATACAACAGGCGGCCACGACCGATCCGCCGCCGCGACCTGGGAGCGACTTCAGCGGGTGGTTTCTCCATCAGGGAAAGAGGCCCGCTGGGGAAACGGCTAAAGCTGGCCGCCGCGGGGCTATCGCCAAATGCCGGAGCAAGCGCTGTTGGCGTGTAAGAAGGCAGGGCAAGGATGGCGGTGTTTTCGCTCGTATCACTGCTGTTAATGCGCCCGGCAACCACGGGGTGGCGCGCGCCCGGCGGCTCAACGCCCACTTCTTGCACGGCAATGACGATGGCGGTAATGTTGTCGGGGCCGCCGTTCTCATTGGCGCGTTCTATCAGGTGATACACGCTTTCCTGGGGAGGGAAACGCTCAATGATAGCGCGCATTTCGTCGTCATTCACCAGGCCGGAGAGACCATCGGTACATAGCAGCAGCACGTCGCCTTCTTCCAACGGTTCCGCGAAGACGTCAACCTCGACCTCCTGCTGCGTACCCAGGCTGCGCGTGATCACGTTGCGCTGGGCGTGCGTGCGTGCCTGTTCCTCGGTCAGGAGACCGACGCGCACCTGCTCGGCGACCCAGGAATGATCCTGGGAGATCTGCTTGGCGTGGCCTTTGCGCATAAGATACGCCCGGCTATCGCCCACATTGGCAACATAGGCCATATTGCCGCGCAAGACCCCGGCCACGCACGTCGTACCCATGCCGCTGCGCAGCATGTTCTCGGCGGCGCGCTGGTGAATCAAAGCGTTGGCTCGCTTGATTGCATTGAGCAAAGCGACCGCCACGTCATCATTCTCGTCCTGGTAGTAGGCTGTGCTGATCGTGTCTACCGCTATCTCGCTGGCGACTTCCCCGGCGGCATGTCCCCCCATTCCATCGGCGACAATGAACAGAGCGCCCTTGCGCGCCATGACCTGCGCATCTTTGGGGATGACATAGGCCATATTATCTTCGTTGTGTTCGCGCTTCCGCCCAACATCTGTTAGCTGTGCGACATCGAGAAGAAGTTGTTTGTTGAGCAACGCTCTTCGCTCCCCTGGAATTATCTCAAACTCTGCTGTTTCCCTGTTAGCATGTCCATCTTCTTTAGAAGAACGTTTGGGGACACTGCTTTTTCACCGCATCACCCAAAAGGATAGAGGACCCATCCACCTGCCGCCTATACAGCAGTTATATTTTACGTTATAATACACCGACGCACGAAAAAACGCAATACAAGGGAACAATACAAATGCCGTTGCAAACAGTACAGCTACAAGAACAGACGTGGATATTGCAGGGAGGCGCGAATATCGGGGTGATCGCCCACGAGGGACGCTGCCTGATCATCGATAGCGGCATGGATAAAGACGCCGGGCGCGACATCCTGAACCAGGTCAAAAAGCTGGGCTTGACGCCCACCGCGCTGCTGGTAACGCACGCTCATGCCGATCATTTTGGCGGCGCTCACTACCTCGTGCGGCAAACGGGGCTGACCGTCTACGCCACCCGCGTGGAGGCGTCGGTAATGGCCGGGCCAATTCTGGAGCCGCTGTACCTGTTCAGCGGGGCGCAGCCGCCGCGCGAGTTGCAACATAAGTTCCTGCTTGCCAAACCATGCCTGGCGGACGTTATCCTGGCCGGCGCTGAACAGTCGGTAGACGATATCCCTGCGCGCGTAGTATCGCTGCCCGGACATAGCAGCGAGCAGGTAGGCGTGGCTTTTGGCGACACGCTGTTTGTGGGCGACGCTTTTCTCACGCCGGAGATTCTCGATAAGCACCATATCCCGTTTTATGCGGACGTGCAGGCAGGACTTGTGACCCTTTCTGCGCTGAAAGAGCGAATACTGTCGTTCAAACAGATAGTCGCGGGACACGGTGAGATCTACACGTCGGTGGAGCGAGCGAGACAGGCGATGCAGTACACGATGGAACGCCTGGAAAGCATCCTGCAGCAGATCCGCGACGCGCTGGCCGGTGGCGAAGCGCGCCCGGCGGCGGATATTTTCAGGGCAGTGGCGGACGCGCAGGGCGCGCAGGTGCAGGCGCTTTCGCAGTACGTGCTGTACAACACGACGGTGCAGTCGGGCTTGAGTACGCTGTATGGGCGGGGCGAAATCGCGCCGGTCTTTGAGCAGAACCGGTTGTTGTGGCGCGCGCTGTGAGGCGGCACAAAACGGGCTAGCCCTGTTACCTTGAAAATTGCAGAGACGTTAATAGGAACATGAGGTGAAGAGCAGTATGCACGTCGGGATCAACGCTCAGTTGCTCTCCTATAGCCAGAACTATCGCAATGGCGGGGTGAGCCGCTACATCCGCTATCTGCTGGCGGCCCTGGCGGAGCAAGCGGGAGAGCATGAATACACGGTGTTCGTCAATGGGCAGGATGTCGTAGATCGTCTCAATGCCCAGAACCCGCGCATCAGCTACGTATCCGCGCCGTGGCTGGAGTCGCGGCCCTCCGCCAGGGTCGCCTGGGAGCAGTTGACGCTGCCGGGTCTGATCCGGCAGCGGCGGATCGATGTGCTGCACTCGCCGGTGAACGTGCTGCCAATCTGGCTGCCGCGGCAATGCGCGGGCGTCGTGACGCTGCATGATCTGGCGTTCTTGCGTTTCCCGGAAGTGCTGACGCGACCGAAACGCCTGTATCATCGCACATTCACAGTGCGCAGCATACGCCGCGCGGCGATGGTCATCAGCGTCTCGGAAAGCACAAAACAGGACGCGGTGAAATTGGCAGGCGTGTCTGCCGGGCGTGTGCAGGTAGTCCATCCGTACCTTGATGAGAGATTTTCGCGCCAGCCGTCGTTAGAAGAAGTAACAGCCTTTCGGCGCGAACGCGGCTACACGGATGGCTTTCTGCTGTATCTTGGCACGCTGGAGCCGCGCAAGAATATTACGACGTTGATTGAAGCGTATGCGCTGCTGCGCGACAAGTATGGTCGGCGTGAGAAGCTGGTCCTGGCAGGCGGCAAGGGCTGGCTGTACGATGCCATTTTCGCGCGCGTCAAAGAACTGGGTTTGACGGAAGCAGTGGTCTTTCCTGGCTTTGTGGCCGACGATAAGCAGGTCTTGTGGTATACTGCGGCAGCAGCATTTGTGTATCCATCGTTGTATGAAGGCTTTGGCATTCCGGTGGCGGAGGCGTTAGCGTGCGGCACGCCGGTGGTGACATCCAATGTCTCCAGCTTGCCCGAAGCCGGGATGGGCGTCGCGTTAATGGTTGATCCACGAGACGCGGAGGCGCTGGCGGCAGCGATCTACAGCGCCCTGACGGATAAGGCAGTGCAAGCCAGGACGCGCCAGATGGCATCCGCCGTCGCGCAGCGCTTTTCGGCGCGGGCAATGGCCGCGCAAACGATCGCTGTTTATGAGCAGGCGGCAGCAACCTGCGCATCGCACCTGGATAACCGGCGGGTTACGTATGTTCGCTAATAGAGTAGAGGATGACGTGAAGCGTGAACAGTAGTAAACTATCACCAGTAACGAGTATCAGTCCAGATACAGATAGAACAGGGGCCGTCGATATGATGACTACCGGCGCGACCGGTCCTATTATCAAAGCTATCTCTAAACGGCGCTCGCGCCGCCGCCAGTGGCGCATCTTCGAGTGTATCGCGTTGCTTGTTTTAGACGCCATGCTCATCGAGGTGTCTTTTCTCCTGGCGTATGTGCTGCGTTATTATGTTCTCGGCAATAGTTCTCTATTACAGAGTATCCGTGATAATCTTCAAGAGAATACGCCAGCAAGCGGGTTTCAAAGTTCACCGTTAAGCTACTTCACTCCACTCGAAATCGGCGTGGTCATTGGTCTCCTACTGATCTTCGCGCTGCGCGGCCTCTATACTGTTCGCCTGACAGGCACGCTATTTCGCCAGATACGGACGATCGCCGGTTCGGCAACGATCGGCGTGGCGATTCTGATCACGTACTTCTTCGTATTCCAGCCGCCATCCAGTTCGCGCTTACTCGTGCCTTTCGTCTGGATTATGTCGATGATCATGCTGTCACTGGGGCGAATGATCGTGGCGGGAGTAATGGGAATGCTCCACCGCCTGGGATTGGGCGAAACGCACCTGCTTGTCGTAGGTTCGGGACGGCTGGGCAAGGTGATCATGCAAAACATAGCCGCAAATCCCGGCCTGGGCTACACCATTGTCGGATTCTTGCACGATATGACCGAGCCGCCGGGCGATTTTGGCCGCTTCAGAATGCTTGGCACGCTCGAAGACCTGGGGTTGGTCATTCGCTCCATGCAAGTAGACACGGTGATCATCGCCTTGCCCGCCTCGATGAACGAGCAGGCAATTAAGATGGTGCGCCTCTGCGAGCGCTTCGGGGCATCCTTTAAGCTCGCCCCCGATCTCTATGAACTCAGCCTGTCGCGCATTGACATGGAGGCTATTGAAGGTATCCCGCTGCTGAATATCAGACAAGCCCCATTGAATACCTGGCAGAATCTGGTAACGCGCCTGGTTGACGTGGTAGGGTCGCTGCTCATTCTCCTCCTCAGCACGCCTTTCTGGCTCCTGGTCGCGCTGGCTATTCGCCTGGACTCGGAGGGCGGGGTCATTTATACCCAGACGCGCATCGGGCTAAACGGTCGCGCCTTCAAAATGTACAAGTTCCGCTCGATGTATAAGGATGCCGAGCGGATGCAGGCCTGGCTGTGGGGAAAGAATGAGGCGCAGGGGCCGATGTTCAAGATCAAGGATGATCCGCGAGTCACGCGCGTCGGCAAATTTTTGCGGCGCATCAGCCTTGATGAATTTCCACAATTCATTAATATCATCAAGGGTGACATGAGCCTCGTCGGGCCGCGACCGCCGCTGCCCAATGAAGTCGCGGTCTACGAAGAATGGCAAAGGGGTCGGCTGGCGATCAAACCGGGGCTGACCGGGCTGTGGCAGGTGCGCGGGCGCAGCGATATCAGCTTCGACGAAGGCGTGCTCATGGACCTGTACTACATCGAAAACTGGTCATTGCACCTGTACTTCCAAATTTTGTTCAGAACCATTCCGGCTGTGCTGCGCAGGCAAGGCGCATATTAAGGCGCATTTCAAAGGAGCATACTAGATGAAGGTGGCCCTGGTTCACGATTACCTCAACCAGATGGGCGGCGCGGAGCGGGTCGTGCTGGCCCTGCACGAGATGTTCCCCGATGCTCCTTTATATACGACGATCTATGATCCCAGGCGCGTTGATGCGCAATTCCGGCGCATGGACATCCGCACGACCTTCATGCAGCATTTTCCCCTGGTGGCACGCTATCACCAGCCATACCTGCCCTTTTATCCCACGGCTATCGAAACGCTGGACTTGCGCGGCTTTGACCTCGTTCTCAGCAGCTCCAGCGCGTTTGCCAAGGGCGTCATCACCAGGCCGGAAACCACGCACATCTGTTACTGCCACACACCTATGCGCTGGTGCTGGAACTATGACGAGTATGTCGAACGTGAGAAACTGGGCACGCTCCCACGCGCCTTGCTGCCCTTCTTGATCACGCGGATGCGCTTGTGGGATCAGACGACGGCGGCGCGCGTTGATCACTTCATCGCCAATTCACCGGTGGTGGCCGAGCGCATACGCAAGTATTATCGCCGCGACGCGATAGTTATCCCGCCGCCGGTAGACGCGCAGCGTTTCAACTTTGATGCAGCCGCGCAGCCGGAGGATTATTTCCTGGTGGTGAGCCGCCTGATCCCTTATAAGCGCGTTGACCTGGCGGTCCAGGCGTGCAATCGCCTCAAACTGCCCCTGATAGTTATCGGCAGCGGACGTCAAAAAGAGGCGCTGCAAAAGATGGCGGGGCCGACGATTCGCTTCATGGGCCACCTTTCGGATCAGGAAGTGCTGCATTATTTTTCGCACTGCCGCGCGCTCCTCTTTACCAACGAGGACGATTTCGGCGTCACTCCGCTCGAAGCGCAGGCGTCCGGGCGTCCCGTTATCGCCTATGGCGCGGGCGGCGCGCTGACTTCGGTCGTGGAGGGCATCACTGGCGAATTTTTCCGCGAGCAGACGGTGGAGAGCCTGGCAGAGACCCTGGCGTCGTTCGATGAGCGTGGCTATGATCCGCAGATTATTCGCGACCACGCGCTCGAATTTGATACGCCGCGCTTCCGCCGCCGGATGTTTCAGTTCATTGAAGCGAAGATGAGCGAAGGCAAAGCGCGGCAACAACAAGCTCTACCGACAAGAGATCTCATATCCTGAAACATATTTTGAGGAAGGATAGCAATTCGTGGAATTACGGCAATATGCGGCGATTATCTGGCGGCGTATCTGGCTGGTGGTGTTGATTGTCGGAGTAGTGGTCCTCTACGTCGGCTACGAATTTTATCACTTATACAAGACGCCGGGCGCGCTGACCGGCTATAGCTCCAACACGACCATCGAGATTGGGCTGCAGCCCGCCCCTAATGGCCTGAACGCGAGCGCCGCCGACAACCTGTCAGTGGCTGAAACGCTGGCCGACGCGATGGTGCTGAGTCCACTACTCTCGTCGAAACAGTTCGATACCCAGGTCTCACAGCAAATTAGCGCCGATATGGGCGCGATCGTGCAGAAATTCGGCGCCAACCCCGACCTGGGATCCTGGCAGGACCCGTCAGCCATCGGCGGCGCGTTGAGCGCGACGCGCACCGATACCCTGGTAACGGTGACGGCCACGTGGAGTACGCCCGCCGGAGCCTGGGCCATCGCGACTGCCGTTGGCGGCGTGAGCAGCAACAATCTTTGCTCCTACCTTGACTATGTCGTCGCGCAGCGCGCATCCTGCTCCGCCAGCGCCAACAGCAATCTGCCCGCTGTCTCCGCGCAGGTTATCAGCGGAGCGTCAGATCCCGGCAAAGGGGCAGGCACGCAGATCAACAAAGCGGTAATCCTCGCGCTGCTGCTCATTGTCGCGCTGATTGTCGCGCTGGCGCTGGCGTTCCTGGTAGATTACCTTGATGATCGCATCTACAGCAAGGACGAGGCGGCTCACCTGCTGCAATTGCCGGTGTATGCCGAGATACCGCGTCCGCCTGCCGCGGGCCGGACCAGGCCGCACGCGCCTTAACCGTAATGCTATGCAAAATGGGGCCTCCGTCCTCTGGGGAAACCCGTAGGGGCGCGGGTTTGGCGGCACATTTCTCCCGGACGGAGACCAGCAAGATGATATACATTGACAAAGCATGATGCAATGCCTATAGTAGAGAGGAACCATAGGGACGCAATGAATTGTGCTACCACATTATTGCGCCGCCACATTGCTGAGGCATCCAACCAGGAAGAGGGGTAAGCAATTGTGAGTATTCGCGCTCAAGAGCAAGTCGCGCTGCTTTCTGATTATGATACACAATCAGCCTACAGCGAAGCTTATTATACGCTGCTGGCAAATATTCGCTTCAACTGGCAAGATGCCGCGCAGCGCCTGCATACGTTGTTGATCGTCGCGCCGGCAAGCTCCGCGGGTCAGGCAGCGGTGGCCGCTAACACAGCGATTGCGGCGGCTCAAAGTGGTATGGCTACACTGCTGGTGGATGCTGACCTGCGCGCGCCGGGCCTGGAACAACGCTTCGGCATGGAAGTTTCTCAGGGACTATCCGATCTGCTGGCGGCAAAGGCAGCCACGCCGGAGCAAGTCGAGCCATGCCTGAGACAGACGTTTGTCCCGCGCCTGCGCCTGCTGAGCGCGGGCAGCGTCAAGGACGCAGGCGCGCTGCTGCTGTCGCCAAACCTGGAACCCATCGTCACGCTGATCGCGCAATGCGCGGGGGGTGCGGAAAATCAGCCAGGCATCGTTCTTTTCCACAGCTCTCCCGTCCTTGCCGGTCCCGACGCCTCGCTGCTGGCGGCGCTGGCCGATCAGACGATCCTGATCGTGACCAGAGGCAACACAACGCGCGCGCAGACCCGGCGCGCGCAGGAGCAATTGCAGCGGGCGCATGCCCATCTGACCGGTTTTATTCTGTTGAACGGATAAGGTAGTTGTACCGCATCCACAGAGGGAGAAAGAGAAGGGGCGTGTATGCAGGGGCGTCAAGGGCCGGATGAGGAGTTCTGGCAACAGGTGACAGGCCAGCATTATGCAATGTCAAACGGCAATTCGATGGGCAAACACCGGGCTGCGCCGCGGCGTCCGTCGAACATGCCGCGCGTGCAGCGTCCGCCGGCGACGCCGCGCGTGGGCCGCCCGCAGCGTACTGAGCAGCCGCGCAAGAATCGGCGGCGTCGCTTCTTGATCTGGGGCGCAGTGCTGGTGATCTGCGCGTTCCTGGCCTGTTTCATCAGCTACGCCGTCGTCCAGCTCGTTACCGCAACTAACGCCACGGCGAATGCCGCCAAAGCCGCGACAGATTTCCTGACCGCTGTGCAAGAGAAGGATTACCACACCGCTTATAACGATCTGGCGGCAACTATCACCATCGGGATGCCGGAAACTCAGTTCACACAGCAGTCTCAGCTCGACGATAGCTGCTATGGCCCGGTCACGGCCTACAGCGAAGTAGCGGGCAGCGCGTCGGTGCAGAACAATTCCCAGAGTTATACGTACACGATTACGCGCAGCAAAATGTCTCATACCTACACACTACAATTGACGCTGCAACAGGACGACCAGGGGAACTGGAAAGTCAGCAGTTTCGGCAACAGCAACGACCTGGGGCCTGCGGCGCCGGGCTCGTCGGGGTGTAGTTAGTGAGATGCAATAATTTTGCAGATGCCAGCAAAATTATTGCATCTCATTCACTACCACATCGTTATCATGCTCGTGCGCCCCGGCTTCGGGTGGAGCAATGAGCGGGGAGGCATCCGTTACCGCGGGATCAATTGGCTCGTAATGCGCGCGTTCATCCCCGGAGCCGTTGCCGCCACCCGGCCCGCCCAATTCGATGCGCACGCCGCGCTGGCGATGCCGGTAGTCGATCCAGATGATGAGGCCAATCATCGTCAATGCCACTATCCCTATGCCGACAAGCTTCAAGAAGTGTCCGCTGGTATGGACGCCTGACAGGAGAAAGGCCAGCAACCCGAAGATCAGCGAGAAGCCATACAACAGATAGCAGATCTGTCTGACGCTCAAGCCGGTCGCCATGAGGCGATTTTGCAGGTGCGACTTGTCGAAATGCCAGGGATGCTGGCGGCGCCTGATGCGATTGATGATCACTATAGCTGCATCGAGGATAGGAATGCCCAGCACCATCAGAGCCGAGGCGAGCTTGGCCCCACCCATGATTGAGAGTACCGCCAGCGCCAGCCCCAGGAACATCGAGCCGCTATCGCCCATAAATATCTTCGCCGGGCTCCAGTTGTGCGGCAAGAAACCTAGCGTCGCCCCGGTGAAAATGGCCGACAGGATGGCGATGCTGTCTTGTTTCAGCAAGAAACTGATCAGTGTGATGAAGAGACCGGCAATGGCAACGACGCCGGTCGCCAGCCCATCCATGCCGTCGATCCAGTTTACCGTGTTCATCATGCCCACGATCCAGAACCAGGTCAGCAGCACAGCCGGGATGGCGGCAAAGGTGATAGCGGCGTGAGCTAACGGGCTGAGCGGGTGGATAAAGAGAAAGATGGTGGGTTGTTGATACCAGGGCGTACTCGCATGGACAATGGAGGCGCCAAACGGATTATTGAAGCCGAAAAGCAGGACGCCGTTGAAGACGCCGTCCCAGGGTCCGAGCATGATTAAGACGGCGATGGATTGGGCGATGATTTTGATCAGCGGTTTGAGGCCGATAATGTCGTCAACCATGTGTACCAGCACCATCAGCGCGCCGGACGCGAGCAGAAGCAAGTAGATAATGACCTCGTTATTTGAACCGGGCGGGTAAAATAGCAGAGAAGCCAGCACAAAGCCCAGGAAGATGGCAACGCCGCCCAGGCGCGGCGTGGGCCTGGTGTGTATGCGGCGGGTTTCTGGATAATCCAGCCAGCCCATTTTGAAGCAAAAAGCTCTGACTCCGAATGTCAGCAAAAAGACCAGCAGGAATGCTGCGACTCCGCCGATTACGAGAAGAGCGACATTCGAAAAATGTAGCGGTACGATCAACAAAAGTCTGAGCGAGACGATACTAGCTTGTGCCATAAACGATACTCCCGTTATGGAGATACTTTTCACATCAACCGTGCTATGCTGTGGTTCGATTATAGACTTCTCTCAGAGAAAACGCAACGGCATAGCCCCTTCGGCGCAAT
>Ga0207416_1004079_pt1 | contig 13091 bp, 11 predicted proteins | sample PaiPotPPM11metaG_FD_184107 | JGI IMG/M metagenome (GOLD analysis project Ga0207416, IMG submission 184107) | Iron sulfur acid spring bacterial and archeal communities from Banff, Canada, to study Microbial Dark Matter (Phase II) - Paint Pots PPM... ...
TACCGATTACGCACCGGCAAGGTATCCTCGTCGATGAACAGTTTCGCACGAATGTGCCGGATATCTACGCCGCCGGTGATGTCGCGGCCTACAAAGACCCGCAGACGGGCGCGTATGATACCCACGCTCAGTGGTATGCCGCCGTCCAGCAGGGCCGGATCGCGGCAGCGGCCATCACGGGGCATTACGATCCGGACGCACACGCGGTAGGTGTTTCCTGGCACGCGACCCACCTGGGCGAGATCTGCCTCTTGACAGTCGGATCGCCCCTTCTCCCCATACACGGCGCTGCCATGTTGAGCGATAAAAGCAAACGGCGCTACAGTCGGATGGCTGTCGCCGGGGACAGGCTGGTGGGCTATCTTTCGCTTGGGCAAACACAACCTGATAGCCTGGCGATCAAACGTCTCATCGACGAGCACATCTCGATCCGCAGTATTAAGGGCGCTTTGCTGAAAGGGAGTTTTGATGCCCGCAAGTACCTTTCAGATTACCAATCGCAGACGATGCAGCAGTTGGTCACCTCCGGGAAGCTGCCGGCGATAGCCCCTCCGCGACGTATCACGCCCGTGCCGTCACTTTTGCGCCGGGTTATTCCCGTGGTACAACACACAACGCCGCACGCGGCGCGTTGGCAATGGCAGCCTTCTGAAAAGCTCCCAGCCTCCATACCAGCGCCAGCGGATAGCGACATGGATATCCAGCAAAATCGCCAGACTGAACCGTTGGAAGAGCCGTCGCCGTTTATGCTGCGCGTCTACGAGCAGCAGACAATCCACGGCGGCGATGATGTTCCACAGCCTGAGCCTGTTACGGGAGAAGTGGTTGTACCGGCAGAAAAAATTGTCGAGTCCATCCTGGTTCCTTTACCGGCGCGCTCAAATTCGCGCGGCCTGTGGTCGTATAGCAGAAAATTACCGGCGGTGCAGGTGACGGCGGCCAGCATGGATAAAACGCCACAGCCGCAGGGTGCAGAGGAGCAAACAGGTGGAACGACTGACAAAGCGCCGGCGGTGCGCGTGAACTTCTTGTTGTGACGCTGAATGCCCGCGATGATTTGTTCTCGATATGTTCTCAAGAGGAGCAGCATTAATGTTGAAAGCCACTCTTCTGCACAAAACCGGTCCGCAGATTGTGCAGGAGATTCATGCCTGTATTGGATGCAATGAATGTCTGCTGGTCTGTCCTGCACTGGCGGAGCCGCTCACCATCGATATTCTCAATCGGGAGACCGTTGGCGGCCACATTTCTCCAGCGGTGGCGCGCTTCGCCCGTTCCTGCACCCAATGTGGTGCGTGCGTGGCTCCTTGTCCCGTTGGGCTGCACCGCGATGCGATGATGATGTGGCTCAAGCTGCGTCTATGGCGCTCTGCCCAGGAGAACTAGAGCATCATGCTTACATCAGATACGACTCGTTCGTCGTCACCCACCGCGCTGGACAAAGAGAAGCGCGGCGAAAGAGGCTATCCCCGCTTCTTTTTTTATCCCACCGGCGCGTGGGCGTTTGGCTTCATTACCACGCTGCTCATCATCGGCGGCGGCGGGGCGTTCTATGTCTGGTACAACCGTCCAGGCGCTGATACGTTTCCCGGCAGTCGCGTCGGTTTGATCTATGCCGTCATAGCAACGGTCTTTTTCGTCCTCGCGGCAGTCGGCTTTTCCCTGCGCCGCCGCTCGCGCAAACGGGCCATGGGCCAGTTGAACGCTTCCTTGAACTGGCACATTTTTCTTGCCATCATGGCGCTGGCTTTTGCCTTTTTTCACGCTCTGGGCCACTTCGCCGCGATTTCTGGGACGTATGCCCTCATCGGGCTACTTGCGCTCTCCCTCAGTGGCATGGTTGGACGCGTACTCGACCGCGTGCTGCCGCGCATGATCACTGCCGAGATGGATGCTGTGCTGACGGCGCAAGGAGATGATCGCGGCGAAACGCTTTCGCAGGAACTCCAGGCCATCGTTACGCAGCATAGTCTCGCCGTTCCCTCACCCCAGCTTCTGGCAAATCAGCACGCTCCCGTAGCGCCGACGGGGGAAGCATTGAACGTTCCGTGGGACCTGGCGTATATCTCGTTGGAGCCGACGCAGCAGGAATTAGATCGCGACGCCCCTCATTACCGTTTTATACCAGACAGGAAAAGCGCCCTGTCGCGTATCGACGTCCTTATGCCGCCAGCAGAAAAGCCAATGGCCGAGATGCGCAAAATGCAGCAGGCCATGCGGCGGGAACAGCGCTATCGCAGGCTGCTGCGTCTCTGGCGCACGGCGCATATAACACTGGCGATTGTCGCGGTCGGGCTGATAATCTATCATCTTATCTACGTCGGCGTCCTGTTCTTACCGGGGTTGATGCATTGATGTTGGGTCTGTGAGTTCTTGATGAAAAACCGGTTTCGCTCGTGTTGCCTGGCCCCCACAAGGGGGGCCACTACACGTTCCTCGGTGGCAACGTGCGACATGTAGTGGCCCCCCTTGTGGGGGCCAGGGAGAATTCACAGGCCCTGATGCATTGATGTTTTCGTTCTTCCCAATTCATGTCCTGATCTGGTAAGATAGCAGCCAGATATCGATAGGAAGAACGCAAAACCGTGAAAACAACGACATATCCCCGGCTCACCGTCCTGGTGACGCCCGGCTGGGACGATTATCAACTGCTCGATAGCGGCGCCGGGGCCAAACTTGAACGCTTCGGCCCGTATACGTTCGCGCGGCCAGAACCGCAGGCGCTCTGGCAGCCGGCTTTACCCGAAAAAGCCTGGGCCGGCGCCGATGCCGTCTTTCAGGGAGCCAGCAGCGATGAGCAGGAAGGCGGCAGGTGGCAGTTTCGCCATGCCATCGACGAACGATGGCCGATGCGCTACAAGCATCTGCGCTTCTGGGCGCAGGCGACGCCATTCCGCCACCTGGGAGTCTTCCCTGAGCAGGCCAGCCATTGGGATTGGATGAGCGAGCAGATCGCGGCAGCCCACCGACCTGTCAGAGTCCTCAACCTTTTCGGCTATACCGGCCTCTCGACCTTAGCGGCGGCCAGCGCGGGCGCGAGCGTCACGCACGTTGACGCTTCCAAAAAAACCATCGCCTGGGCGCGCGAAAATCAGGCGTTGTCCGGCCTGTCCGACAATCCCATTCGCTGGCTCATCGACGATGCCATGAAGTTCGTGCAGCGCGAGGCGCGCCGCAAGGCCAGCTACGACGGCTTGATCCTTGATCCTCCGAAGTTTGGGCGCGGCCCTAAAGGCGAGATATGGAAACTACACGAGTCTCTCCCGGCTTTGCTCAGCGCCTGCCGAGCGATCATGAGCGACTCCCCCCTGTTTATCATCCTGACCGCCTACGCCATCAGAGCGTCCGCGCTCAGCCTCTACTACGCGCTTGAAGCGATGATGAGCGGCTACGATGGCTCCGTCACGGTCGGAGAAATGGGACTGGTGGAGCAAAGCGCGAACCGCGTGCTATCTACGGCGATATTCGCGCGCTGGGGCAGGCAATAACACAGACCACCGCTTAATCCCAAGCTCACCCGTAGGGGCGCGGGCTTGCCCCGCCCTTGTTGGCGACGATGTACGGTTTTTGGGCGGGGCAAGCCTGCGCCCCTATGGGTATTGGCGGCAGATTTCTCCGCACGGCTGGATAGCCTCACCGGCATCCTTGTTGACGCCCACATTTCTTGAGGATATTCAGAGCATTATACGCGCTATCTGGAACTCTTATTGACCTTTTTGGCCCTATAATCCTTGTTGGGAAAAGAGTGACAGCCAACAAGAGTAGTATGCATTTCAGCTCCTTGCTCACCATACCCCCTTGTATGTATCGCTGCGTCGAAGAGGAAAGGTTTCTTGACTATGAGTACCGTCGAACATATTCCGCCGCTTGAGACGGAGGCGCACAAAGCGCTTCCCTGGCAGCGCTTCCTGCTCGATAGCCTGCTGGCATTGGTAGGAGCAATGCTGGTCACTATGATCATTTACCTGTTCCACCTCTACCCGCGCATCCCCAACATTTCGATTATCTACTTGCTCGTGGTGCTGGCGCTGGCGAGCACTCGCGGGCGCTACGCTGCTATCCTCGCGTCCCTGATCGCCTTTCTTTCCTTCGATTTCTTTCTCGTGCCGCCGCTCTACGTCTTTACCATCAGTCGCATAGAGGAATGGATTGCGCTCTTTGTCTTCCTGGTGACGGCCATCCTCACCAGCCAACTGGCCGCAGCGCTGCGCGAGCGAGCCGAGCAATCCGACCGGCGGGAGCGCGAGACGCACATTCTCTACGACCTCTTGCGCCTGACCAACCGCGAGGATGAACCTGAGCGGCAACTACATACGATTGCGCAGGCCATCGTCGATGGGTTTTCTACCTGGGGCGTATATGATTGCGCCATCCTGCAACCAGATGGCGCGGGGAACTTGCGCGCGCAAGCCAGCGCCTATCAACCGGCGGAGCAGATTACCCTGTCCTCCGATGAACAGGCTATCGCCTCCTGGGTGATAGCTCACGGACGCACCATGGGCCTCTATGATGACACCGCCCTGCCTCCCTCCACTACCGCTCATTTTGTGCAACGAGTACTCGTGCGTAGCTCCGAGACGGGACGGGGGATTCGCCGCTCGCTTCGCCTCATACCGCTCAAGATGGGACAGAAAGTGGTGGGCGTCTTGCGCCTGCGAGTGCTGGACCAGACGCGCCGCCTGCCATATGAGGAACTCCAGGCGGAAGAACGCGAACACGCCGACGCGCGTACTGCCTTCTTCTGGACCTTCCTTGACCAGGTGACGGCGCTTGTTGAACGGGCGCGCTTGCAGCGGGAAAATCTGCGTATCGCGGTTTTGCAGCGCCTCGATGCTATGCGTGTGGCCCTGCTTTCCTCGGTCTCGCATGACCTGCGTACTCCTTTGACCTCAATTAAGGCGGCGGCAAGCTCGCTCTTGCAGGAGGACGTGCAATGGGACGATGAGGCCCGGCGCGGCTTCGCACAAACGATTGAGCATGAAGCAGACCGGCTCAATCGCCTGGTGAGTAATCTGCTCGATATGTCGCGTATCGAGGAAGGCGCGCTCAAACCGGAGAAGGAGCAACACTCGCTTAAGACGCTCATCTACGATGTCCTGGCGCGCCTTGAGCCACTCCTTGCGGGACGTGTAGTGCATACCCACCTGCCTGAAAACCTGCTGCTGGTTGAACTGGACTACATGCAGATGGACCAGGTTCTCACAAACCTCATCGAGAACGCTGTGCGCTATACGCCAGTCGGGTCTCCCATCGACGTGAGCGCGCATCTCAAAGGGAAGGAAGCCATACTCAGCGTGGCTGATCGCGGACCGGGCATTCCATCTGCCGATCTTGAGCGTGTGTTCGATAAGTTCTACCGCGTCCAGAACGGACAACACCACAGTGGACACCCAACGGGAACAGGTCTGGGCCTGGCTGTGTGCAAAGGGATCGTCGAAGCGCACGGCGGGCGCATCTGGGCAGAACTACGCGAAGGTGGAGGGCTGGTTATCTACGTCGTCTTGCCCGTAGGAAGTGGAGAAAGAAGCGATCTATGAGCAAGCAGGGAGCATCTATCCTGGTGGTCGATGACGAGAAAGAAATCGTGCGGGCCTTGCAGCGCGGCCTGGCGGCTCATGGCTACACGGTGCTGATTGCGAGTACTGGCGCGGAGGCCATCAGAGCGGTGCGCCGGCACCGTCCCGATCTCCTGTTGCTTGACCTCATGTTGCCCGGCATGAGCGGCCTGGAGGTCTGCCGCCTGGTGCGCGCGGAGTCGAACATCCCTATCATCATTCTTTCAGTGAAAGATACCGAATTCGACAAAATCGAAGCCCTCGACCTGGGGGCCGATGATTACGTTCCGAAGCCTTTTGGCATGGACGAGGTTCTGGCGCGCGTCCGGGTCGCGCTACGACATGTGGCGCAGCTATCAAGCGGCACGGAGCCAGGCTTTCACACGGGTCCGCTCTCTATCGACTTCGCGCGAAGGATGGTGCAGGTGAATGGGCAGGAGATTTCCTTAACACCAACAGAATACCACCTGCTCAAGGTTCTCATCACCCATCGTGGCAAAATTCTCACGCGGCAAATGCTGCTAAAAGATCTCTGGGGGACTGAGATGCAGACCAGGACGCATAGTCTCCATGTCTACGTGGCCCAATTGCGCCAGAAGATCGAGCCGGTTCCCGAACGCCCGCGCTATATTCTCACAGTGCCTGGAGTAGGATACCGGTTCAATGACGTGGAATAACCCTGGCGGCCTGTCCGCCTTTGTATCGGCCTGGAATTCATGAGCGTATATTGAGCAGGTGAGCAGGGATTATGAGAACATCCAGAACTTTTTGCGGGATATCCAGAACGCACATTGATTGATCCTGGATTAGACTGGAAGTATGAAGAATACAGCCGGAGATGGCCCTCCAGCGGAACAGAAAGGAAATACCGGACATGCCTGGGGCAAGAATCTTACTGGTGGAAGACGACGCGGTTATACGCGACCTGGTGGAGCGCAACCTCGTGGTGCGCGATCATGACGTTCGCGCCGCCGCCGATGCCCAAAGCGCCCTTGCTCAACTGCGCGCCAACACCTTTGATCTCGTGGTGCTGGACATTAACCTCCCCGATCAGACAGGCTGGGATGTCCTGCGCACTGCGCTCCGCGAGGGATGCATCGAGCCGCTGGTCGGCGAGAGAGAGGAGCAGAAGTTGCCCGTCGTCGTGCTGTCCGCTGTCAGGGTAAGCCCGCGCCGGCTCGCGGAATTTCATCCTCTGGCGTATCTGCCCAAACCCTTTCCAATGGACGCACTCTTGCGCATGGCAGCAGAGGCGGCAGAGCGCCGGTTGACCAACGTCCGGGCAGAACCCGCGGCTACAGGAAACCTGCCAGCCCAATAGGAGGAACTACATGCTTGATATCATTGTTGTCGTTGTGACTATCGTCACCTTTATCGCTTTCATCGGCTTTACTATCGCCTGTGATCGCCTCTAACAACAGAGGAGGAGCAATGAACTCAGCGCTGGAATACATCCTGGTTGGCATTGTCGCGTTTGGCGTGTTAATCTATCTGGTGATCGCACTGTTGGCGCCTGAGAAATTTTAGGCTTTTCGTAGGGGCGTAAGCTCTGCCCCGCCCGTTGCCAGATGATATCGCATACATACCGGGCGGGGCAGAGCTTACGCCCCTACTGAATTAGATTTATAATGTTGATTTAGCGTAAGTGAGGGAAAACCCATGCCTGTAACGCTCAATAGTGTCCTGCAGGTTGCTATTTTTCTCGTCGTAGTCTTGCTGCTGACCAAACCGATTGGTCTGTACATGACGAAGGTTTTCAATGGAGAGCGTACCTGGCTTTCTCCGGTGTGCGTCCCGGTCGAGCGGCTCTTTTACAAGCTGTCCGGGGTCAACCCCGAGGAGGAGCAGAAGTGGACAGGTTACGTCATCGCCGTGCTGATCTTCAGCGTGGTGGGGATGCTGCTTCTCTATCTGATCGAGCGCACGCAGCAATTGGATGGGCCATTGTTCAACCCGCAGAATTTCGGCCCGGTCGAACAGCGCCTGGCCTTCAACACAGCCGCCAGTTTTACCACCAACACCAACTGGCAGAACTACGCTGGCGAGCAGACCATGAGCTACCTGACCCAGATGATGGGCCTGGCGTTCCATATGTTTGCCTCCGCCGCGACGGGCATCGCTCTGGCGGTGGCGCTGGTGCGCGGGCTGGCGCGCCGCAGCGCGCAGACGCTCGGCAACTTCTGGGTGGACCTGACCCGCGCGATCCTCTACATCCTGCTGCCTATCTCGATTGTGGGCGCGCTCGTCTATGTCTCGCAAGGCATGATCCAGAACTTCAATCCGTATACGCTGGTGCATACCCTCGATGGACAAGCGCAGGTAATCGCCCAGGGGCCGGTGGCTTCGATGGAGATCATCAAAAACCTGGGTACCAACGGCGGCGGCTTCTTCAACGCCAATTCCTCCCATCCCTTTGAGAACCCCAACGCCTTCACCAACCTGTTGATTATGCTCTCGATCATCGCCATTCCGGCGGGCATGTTCTACATGTTCGGCAAGATGGTCGGCGATACCCGGCAGGGCTGGGTGCTGTGGGCAGCTTCAGCTATCATTCTGGTGGTCGGATTGTCCGTCGTTCTGACCAGCGAGCAGACTGGCAATCCCCTGCTCACAAAGGTAGGAGCGAACCAGCAGGTTACTGCCTATCAAGCGGGCGGCAATATGGAAGGTAAAGAAGTACGCTTCGGTATCACAGACTCGGCCATGTTTGCTACCATCACGACCGACACCTCGTGCGGCTGTGTCAACAGTATGCATGACAGCTACACGCCACTCGGCGGCCTGGTACTCCTGGCGGATATCGGCCTGGGCGAGATCGTCTTTGGCGGCGTAGGCGCTGGCCTCTACGGGATGTTGATGTTCGCCATTCTCGCGGTCTTTATCGCGGGCCTGATGGTCGGGCGCACGCCAGAATACCTGGGTAAGAAGATCGAGCGCAAGGAGGTGATGATGGCCGCGCTGGCCTTGCTGATCCTACCTGCCTCGATCCTGGGCTTCTCGGCGGTGGCGAGCGTCCTCCCGCAAGGTATCAGTTCGATTGCCAATCCGGGGCCGCATGGACTTTCTGAGATTCTCTACGCTTACACCTCCGCCAACGGCAATAATGGTTCCGCATTTGCCGGCATTGCAGGCAATACGCCGTACTACAACTGGACGCTGGGCATGGCCTTCCTCATCGGGCGCTTCGCCTTCCTGATCCCGCTCCTGGCCTTCGGCGGCTCGCTTGTCAAGAAGCGCGTCGTACCCGCCGGTCTGGGGACCTTCCCCACGACAGGTCCGCTCTTCGTAGGTCTTTTGATCGGCGTGATTCTCATTGTGGGCGCTCTCACCTACTTCCCGGCGTATGCGCTGGGACCGATCGCGGAACAATTGCTGATGTACGCGGGGAGGACGTTCTAAGATGCAAAATGAGACGAAACCCGATGCTATAGAAGTCAAACAATGGAAGACACGCCGCAAGGGAGAGATCTCCATCTTCGATCCGAAGATCATCCGGCGCGCCATTCCGGATTCGTTTAAGAAACTGGACCCGCGCGTGCAAGCCAGGAACCCGGTCATGTTCGTGGTAGAGGTCGGAAGTGCGATCGCCACCATCGAGTTTGTGCGTTTGCTGCTTACGCAGCCGACAGCCACCTTCACACGCTCGCAGCTCACCGCCGAGACGATCTTCGTGCTGGCGGTCGCCGTCTGGCTCTGGTTCACCGTCGTCTTCGCCAATTTCGCCGAGGCGATGGCCGAAGGGCGCGGCAAGGCACAGGCCGACACGCTGCGCCGCGCGCGCACAACCACCATCGCCAAACGCCTGACCGGCCACGACCGTACCGGCCCCGTGCAGGAAGTAGCCGCTCCCGACCTGCGTAAAGGCGACCTGGTGCTGGTCGAGGCGGGAGACGTCATTCCCGGCGATGGCGACGTCGTCGAGGGCGTGGCGTCGGTGGACGAGTCGGCCATCACCGGCGAATCGGCGCCCGTCATTCGCGAGAGCGGCGGCGATCGCTCCGCCGTCACCGGCGGCACGCGCGTCCTCTCGGACTGGATCGTGGTGCAGATCAGCGCCAACCCTGGCGAGACGTTTCTGGATCGCATGATCGCGCTGGTCGAGGGCGCGAAACGGCAGAAGACGCCCAATGAGATCGCGCTGAATATCCTGATCGCGAGTCTCACCATCATCTTCTTGCTCGTCGTCGTCTCGCTGGAGCCGTTCGCCATTTATTCGGGGCAAGCGGTGTCGGTGACGACGTTGATCGCGCTGCTGGTCTGCCTGATCCCGACCACCATCGGCGGCCTGCTCTCATCCATCGGCATCGCGGGTATGGATCGCATGGTGCAGCGCAACGTGCTGGCGATGAGCGGGCGTGCCGTCGAAGCCGCTGGAGATGTCGATGTGCTGCTGTTGGACAAGACCGGCACAATCACGCTCGGTAATCGCCAGGCCACACGCTTTGTGCCGCTTGCAGGCGTCGATGAGCAAGATGTGGCCCGCGCGGCCATGCTCTCCAGCCTCTCCGATGAGACGCCAGAAGGCCGCTCTATCGTGCTGCTGGCGAAGGAACGCTACGGTTTCTCGGACGAAGTCGCCGCGTCAACTGCCTTCATTCCCTTCAGCGCCACGACGCGCATGAGCGGGGTAGACCTGGACGGGGCGAATGGCTCTCAACACGTCCACAGCATACGCAAAGGGGCCGCGGACTCCGTGGCTGCGTATGTCCTGGAGCATGGCGGCGATACCTCTCATAACGACGAACTGAAGCAGATTGTCGATGGTATTGCGCGGGCGGGCAGCACGCCGCTGGTGGTGGCCGAGGCGGAGACCGGATCGAAGGGCATGGACGAGCAGGCGCGCGTACTGGGCGTGATCGAACTCAAAGACATCGTCAAGGGTGGGATGCGCGCGCGTTTCGACGAACTCCGGAAGATGGGAATTCGCACGATCATGATCACCGGCGATAACCCGCTGACGGCTGCCACCATCGCGAAAGAGGCCGGCGTGGACGACTTCCTGGCGCAGGCGACGCCGGAGACGAAGATGAAGCTGATCAAGGAGCAGCAGACGGGCGGGCATATGGTGGCGATGACGGGCGACGGCACCAACGACGCGCCGGCGCTGGCTCAGGCCGATGTCGGCGTGGCGATGAACACCGGCACGCAGGCGGCTAAAGAGGCGGCTAATATGGTCGATCTCGACTCGAATCCGACCAAACTCATTGAAGTGGTCGAGGTCGGAAAACAGTTGTTAATCACGCGCGGTGCCTTGACGACCTTCAGTATCGCTAACGATGTGGCGAAATACTTCGCCATCATCCCGGCGGCATTCTCGGTCACCTATCCGCAGCTCGAGGCGCTGAACGTGATGCGCCTGGCGACGCCGCACAGCGCGGTACTCTCGGCAGTCATCTTCAACGCGCTGATCATCATCGCGCTGATCCCGCTGGCCCTGCGCGGCGTGAAATTTCGTCCCATCGGCGCGGGTCCGCTCTTGCGCATGAATTTGCTGATCTATGGCATCGGTGGTATCATCATCCCGTTCCTCGGCATTAAGGCTATCGACTTGATCTTACAGGCGCTGCACCTGACGCTCTAAGAAACCGCGGAGGCGCGGCAGGCCCGATCCACTGCGATCGACTGTCGCGTCACCTGAAAAAGAAAGAAGTGTGGAATATGAGTAAAGCAATGCCGGTCGCTCCCGACCAGGCGCCTGAGCGCACTCCGAAGCGCGCACCAGTGCGAAATTTTCTGAACCGCTATCTCCGCCCTGCGATTGTGCTGACGCTGCTTTTGACGGTTCTCACCGGGCTGATCTATCCGGGCATCGTCACCGGGCTGGCCCAGTTGATCTTTCCGTATCAGGCCAATGGCAGCCTGGTAACGGTCAACGGCAAGGTGATTGGCTCATCGCTTATCGGGCAGTACTGGACATCGTCCAGATACTTCCATGGGCGTCCCTCAGCAACCCTTTCGCTGAGTGGCACGCCTCAGCCGTATAACGCGGAGAACTCGACAGGCTCAAACCTGGGACCGACGAATGCCGCGCTGATCCAGACCGTGCAGCAGCGCGTCGCCGCGTGGAAAGCAGCATTCAAAAAGGAAAATCTCCCTGTACCTCCGGGTTCCGTGCCGGTGGATCTGGTCACGGCGTCAGCATCGGGGTTAGATCCGGACATTTCGATTGCGGCTGCCCTGTACCAGGTGCCGCTCGTGGCGAAAGCGCGAGGGCTGAGCGACAGCGTAGTGAGGCAACTGGTGATGAACAATGTGACCGGGCGCTTCCTGTTCATCTTTGGCGAACCCTATGTGAACGTGCTGCAGTTGAACATGGCGCTTGACGCGCTGAAATAGGAAAGCGATGGCAGAGTACCCATCTGAGAAGCAGCAGCGCGAAGAAGGGCGACCCGACCCCGATGAGTTGCTCGCGCGCTACAGCCTGCGCGATAGCGATCTGGCTGCTCATTCATCACCTCCGGCGGTGAATGAGCAGACGGCTGCCTCAGAAGCGGGAGCGGGGCGCTATCCGCACAGACGCGGCCGCCTGCGCATCTACCTGGGCGCGGCGGCTGGCGTCGGGAAAACCTATGCTTTGCTCAACGAGGGACACCGCCGCGAGAGCCGGGGTACAGATGTCGTGGTGGGCTATGTCGAGACACATGACCGTCCCCAGACACTGGCACAACTGGGCGACCTGGAGATTATCCCGCGCAAGCAAATCACCTATCGCGGCGTGATGCTCGAAGAGATGGATACCGGGGCCATTATCGCGCGCCATCCCCAGGTGGCGCTGGTTGATGAACTGGCTCATACCAATGTACCCGGCTCGAAACATCCTAAGCGCTACCAGGATGTGGAAGAACTGCTGGACGCGGGCATCGACGTCGTCACGACGCTCAACATCCAACACCTCGAAAGCCTCAATGACCTGGTGGAGAGCCTCACCGGCGTGCGCGTGCGCGAGACGCTGCCCGATGGGATTCTCGACCAGGCGGAAGAAGTGGAACTGATCGACATCTCCCCCTATGCCCTGCGCCAGCGCATGAAGCATGGTAATATCTACCCACCTGAGCGCATCGAACCCGCGCTCAACAATTTCTTTCGCGAGGGCAATTTGACGGCGCTGCGCGAACTGGCCCTGCGGCGCACCGCCGAGAAAACCGAGGAGCAGCTAGAGCAGTACATGGCCGAACACCAGATCGGCCAGGCCAGGTCGGCGAGCGAGCGGGTGCTGGTGGGCTTCGACGCCCGTCCGCATACCCGCGAGGTCATCCGCGATGCCTGGCGGCTGGCGCATGGCCTGCATGCTGAACTCATCGCGGTCTTCATCGAACCGGAAGGCTACCTTGCCTTCACCAGCAAACTCACCCGCTGGCTCAAGTACGGTCGGGCGATGAATCAGTACCAGGAAGCAGCCCGGCGTCGCCTGGAAGAACACGCGCTGCTGGCCGAAGACCTGGGGGCCGAGGTCATTCGCACGAAGAGCAAAGACATTGCCAAAACGCTGGTCGAGATCGCGCGCGAGCGGCAGGTGACGCAGTTGGTGCTGGGGCA